>Ga0308157_10000100_pt1 | contig 353193 bp, 324 predicted proteins | sample PhyBR1_FD_201035 | JGI IMG/M metagenome (GOLD analysis project Ga0308157, IMG submission 201035) | Phyllosphere microbial communities from UC Gill Tract Community Farm, Albany, California, United States - DLSLB.R1 | ecosystem: Host-associated > Plants > Phyllosphere > Unclassified | place...
CGGATCGAGTATTCGCAGATCGCCACGGAGCACCGAGAGCTGCTGGACCAGGTGCTCGACAAGTGGTCCCTGCTGGTGCTCGATACATTGTGCGAGAGCCCGCGGCGTTTCAACGAGCTGAAGCGTGCCATCCCGACCGTCACGCAGAAGTCCCTGTCCGTCACGCTGCGACGGCTGGAGCGCAACGGCATGGTCGATCGCGTCGTCCTCAGCACCCGCCCCGTCGCCGTCGAGTACCGGATCAGTGACCTGGGCTCCACGCTCCAGGACCTCATCGACGCCCTGTTCGGCTGGGCGTCGGAGCACATGCCCAGGGTGGACCGGGCACGAGAGGCGTTCGACGACGCCGCCGACGACCGGTAGCGCGCAGGCGCAGGAGGTCCGCCGGTCCCGCCCGGGTCGCGGACCTGTCCTCCCGGGGTCGGTCATCGCGGGCCTGTCGCCGCAGTGTCTGTCGCCGCGTGGCCTGTCGCTGCGGGGCCTGTCACCGCGGCGCTCATGACCTCCGGTCGCGACGAGCGTAGGTGCGGGCCTTCATCCTGTTCCCACAGGCGGCCATCGAGCACCACTTGGCCGTGCCCGGCCGGCTGTGATCGAGGAGGAAGAGGTTGCACTCGGAGTTGGCGCACGCGCGGAGCCGCCCAGGCAGCTCGTCCACGACTCGCGACCATGCCAGCACCACGCGGGCGGCAAGCCGTCGGTCGTCAGGGGTGTCGAGCTGCCACTGGATGCCCCCGACGGTCGCGGTCGGCGTCAGCGCCACCCCGCTCAGGGTCGGAGCGAGGGCTTCCGCGGCGTCGGCCTCCGCGCGGAGAAGGGCGTGCAGGGCGTCACGTGCGTCCCGCAGATGCGAACGTTCGACACCCGTGCCGAGCCCGCCGAACCGGCCGACCAACTCGTCCCCCGCCGGGCCCTCGAGCTGATCGGTGCGCACGCCCTTGACCACGGGCGCGCTGTTCAGCACCGCCAACAGCAGGTCCTCGTCCTCGATCACCGCACACCTCCGTCACGTCGCGAGCTGTGGTCCTCATGGTTCATGTCGCCATGCTATCGTCAGGCTAACCAGTTAAACATCGTTTAGGGGTGAGCAATGGCTCTCGTCCATCACCGCACAGTCACCATCGACGGGTTGGAGGTCTTCTACCGTGACGCGGGGCCGCAGGACGCCCCGGTGCTTCTGCTGCTGCACGGATATCCCACCAGCTCGCACATGTTCCGGCACCTGATCCCGGCCCTTGCCGACCAGTACCGCGTGATCGCCCCCGATCACATCGGGTTCGGCCGCTCCTCGGCTCCCTCGGTCGACGACTTCGAGTACACCTTCGACGCCCTGGCCGAGGTCACCTCGGCGTTCCTCGACGCGATCGAGATCAGCCGGTACACGGTGTACGTCCAGGACTACGGGGCTCCGATCGCGTGGCGACTGGCCCTGGCGCACCCGGAATCCGTCGAGGGAGTGATCTCGCAGAACGGCAACGCCTACGAGGAGGGCTTCGTCCCCGGGTTCTGGGAACCGATCTGGGCCTACGCCTCCGACCCGACACCGGCCAACGAAGAGGCCCTGCGCCCCGCGCTCGAGCGCGAGGCCGTCCAATGGCAGTACACCCACGGCGTGCCCGATGCGACGACCGTCGCACCCGAGGCCTGGGAGCACGACCTCGCCCTGCTCGCCCGGCCGGGTGTCGATCGCGCCCAGCTGGCCCTGTTCGCCGACTACTCCAGCAACCTCCCCCTGTACCCGCGAGTCCACCAGTGGCTGCGAGATTCCCCCGTGCCCGTGCTGGCCGTGTGGGGGAAGAACGACGAGATCTTCGACGTCGCCGGCGCCACCGCGTTCCGCCGCGACGCACCGCAGGCGCGGATCGAGCTCCTCGACGGCGGGCACTTCCTCCTGGAGTCCCACCTGGACGAGGTCGTGGGGATCATCCGGGACTGGCGAGCGGCCGTATGACCCCACGAGCGGCAGAGGCCGCGAAGAGTCCGGAGGGAACTGAGATGGCGGTCGAGCCGTCACTGCGTCAGGCCCGCCGCTGGCAGCGAGCGGAGAACGCGCTGATCGCCGCCGGCATCGTCGTGGCGATGATCGCCTCGGGGCAGCCGTGGTGGCTGCTGCCGGCCGCGTTCCTGGTCTTCGACGTCTCCGCGCTGGGTTACCTGGCGGGGAAGCGGATCGGGGCCGTCAGCTACAACCTGGTGCACAACTACACCGCCCCCGGCGCCCTGGTGACCGGCTGGGCGGGTCTTCGGCTCGCCGACATCGATGCGGAGTGGTTGCTGCTGCTGGCAGCCTGCTGGGGCTTCCACGTCGCCCTCGACCGCGCCCTGGGCTACGGGCTGAAGCTCGGCCCGTTCACCCACACCCACCTCGGTGTCATCGGCAAGGAGCGTGGCACCGAGACGCCGCACGCCGGCGGTGAGGTCCCGACGCAGCGGTGAACTCTCCGCAGCCGATCACGCCGGCGGTGCCGTCGATCCCGTCCCCGGGTCCTGACCGAGTGGGCGCACGGAGATCCTTGCGCTGTCCTCGGTGATGCTCGCGGCGAGGAGCTGCAGCGCGTGGGCCGACGCGGAGCCGGGCTCGGTGTCGTAGACCATGAGGGTCTGGTCGGGATCATCGCCGGGGGAGAGCGCCTGGTAGGTGACGGTGAGATCTCCGACCAGGGGGTGGTGATATCGCTTGGTGCCGGTGCTGCGCTGGTGCACGCGATGCCTCGCCCACAGCCGCCCGAACTCGGGAGACCGGATCGAGAGGTCGCCCACGAGCTGACCGAGCTCGGGGTCGTCGGGGTGGTCACCGGCGTCCATGCGAAGCATCGCCACGGTGTCAGCGGCGACCTCGTCCCAGTCGGTGTAGAGCTCGCGGGCATGCGGGTCCAGGAACACGAAGCGGGCTTGGTTCCGCTCGAGGGTCGGCATGGCCTGGAAGTCGGCGGTCAGCAGGGCGGCGAGCCGGTTCTGTCCGACGATGTCGAGGCGTCGTCCCAGCACGAATGCGGGCTGGGAGGCCGCGTCGAGCGTGTCGAGCAGTGCGCGGGTGGCCGGGTGCAGCTGCTGCGGTGTGCGACCGCGGCGGCGACGGGCCGGGGAGGGTCTGGCGATGGCGTGCAGATGCGCACGCTCGGCGTCATCGAGCTGCAGGGCCTCGGCGATGGCGTCGAGGACCTGCGTCGAGGCGCTCTTGCTGCGACCCTGCTCCAGCCGGGTGTAGTAGTCGACGCTCACCCCCGCGAGCATCGCCAGCTCCTCGCGTCGCAGCCCGTCGACCCGTCGGTGCCCGGTGCCGACGACACCGGCCCGAGCAGGCGTGATCCGTGCACGCGCGGCGCGCAGGAACTCCGCCAGCCGTGGTTCCAGATGATCGAGGTGAGGGGGCATGCCTGCATTCTTCCCACTCTCCGGAGCGGTGGCCAGGTCACGTGGGGTGCCCAGATCGTCCCTGGAAGCGTTGGGCCTTCTGGGCGGGGCCGCGCATCGGGACGGTGGTGGTGTCGCAGCCCTGCGACACCTCAGCACTTCCGAGAGGAGCACTCATGTCTGTCTGGATGATCACCGGTGCCGCACGCGGCCTCGGCCTCGAGATCGCCCGCGCCGCCCTGGCCGGAGGAGACCAGGTCGCCGTGTCCGCGCGCCGGCCCGAGAGCCTGCCCGAGGACGTGCGCACCCACCGCCATGCGCTGCCGGTGCGCCTCGACGTGACGGATCAGGCGCTGGTCGACGCGGCCGTCTCCGAGGTCACGGACCGGTTCGGGGCCATCGACGTGCTGGTCAACAATGCCGGCCGGGCCTTGCTCGGCGCGCTGGAGGAGATCAGCGACGAGGAAGCCCGTTCGCTGTTCGACGTCAACGTCTTCGGCCTGATCAACACGACCCGTGCCGTGCTGCCGATCATGCGTGCGGCAGGGGCCGGAAAGCTGGTCCACATCGGCTCTCGCTCCGGTTTCGAGGGAGAGCCGGGAGTGAGCATGTACTCCGCCTCCAAGTTCGCCGTCGCCGGCATCAGCGAAGCGCTCGCTGCCGAGCTCGAGCCGTTCGGCATCGAGAGCATGGTCGTCGAACCCGGGGTGCTGCGCACCGACTTCCTGGACGCCTCCTCCGTGCAGCGCCCCGGGCGCCTTCTCGCCGACTACGACGGCACCCCGGCACACGTCACCCTCGACTGGGCCGAGGAGGCCAACCACACCCAGCTCGGCGACCCCGTCAAGGCGGCAGCGTTCATCTACCGGGTCATCACCTCGGGCCGCACGCTTCCGCTGCACCTGCCCGTCGGGCAGGACGCCCTGGACCGTAGGGAGGTGATCAGCGAGCGGATCGCCCGCGAATCCGCCGTGCTGCGCGAGGCCGCGGCGGCCACCGCGCACGTCGAGGGCGAGTAGTACGCCGGGCCTGCGTCTCACCGGCCTCACCGTCCCTCGAGGCGAACGCCTCGAGGTCGGTGACGGGCCGCGCTCGCTGGGTGGACGTGATCGTGGCGCCCTCGGACGCCGCTCCCACCCGCACGGAGACCTCGGCGCCCGCACGGACCGGTCGATCGGCTCCGCTCATGAACACCGCCCTGCCGGAGAATGAGACTCCCGATCCTGCTCCGCCTCGGCGTCACGTTCCTCCTTGCCGGACTCGTGATCCTCGGGGTCCGTCCGCTACTGCAGCAGCGGATGGATCTCCTTCGAGGCGCGCGGGCCGAGCATCATGGTGCGTGACCTGATGACGACCAGTCCCGATCGTGCCTTCGCTGCTCCTCGACTCGCCACCGCTGACGATCTCGACGTCCTCGCTTCCCATGATCGACACCTCGGCGTGGCGACGCTCGGCACCGTGATCGAGGCCGGTCGCCTGCTCGTCGCCGAGGGGGACGAGGGGATCCTCGGCTGGCTCCGATGGGGGCTCTTCTGGGACGAGATCCCGTTCATGAACATGCTCTTCGTCCTCGAGCCGGTACGGGGCCATGGGCACGGCGGCACGCTGGTCGAGGAATGGGAGGCGCGTGCGCGGGCCGATGGGCACGACGTGGTGCTGGCCTCGACGAGGTCCGACGAGCCCGCCCAGCACGTCTACCGCCGCCGCGGCTATGCGGACGCAGGCGTCCTGCTGCTCCCGGACGAGCCTGCCGAGCTCATCCTGCGCAAGGAGCTCCGCTGAGGCCTCATCGCTTCCATGGTGACGGCTGAGGGCAGCGGGCCGTCGTGTCCCGATCGTGGACCCACCGCTCGAGGGCACGATCCGGGCCCAGAAATCAACGTTGTCTTCTGCCGGAACGTCCTTCACGATGGTCGCCGGCCGAAGGGGGCGCAGGCAGTGGATGCAGCCATGAGCAGGGCACAGCAGGTGGAGATCGAGCAGCGGGCGATCGAGGGGATGTACGCCCGACTGGACGGCGAGCAGGACAGGATCACCGCGGCACGGGAGGCCGCGAGGGCGTCGGAGGTCGACGGCGTCGAGGCCCGGGAGGCGCGGGCGGCGACCGTGGCGCGGCTGGGCGGCGCCCTGGAGCGGCTGCGTTCGGCGGAGCGTTCGCTGTGCTTCGGCCGCATCGACGGCACGGACGGGCGGTCCCACCGCATCGGTCGGATCGGGCTGCGCGGCGAGAGCGGAGAGATCCTGCTGGTGGACTGGCGCGCGGAGGCGGCGCGGCCCTTCTACGCCGCGACGATGGCATCCCCGATGGACCTGCGCCGCCGGCGGCACCTGCGGATCGAGGACCGTCAGGTCGTGGAGCTCTCCGACGAGGTGCTCTCCGGGGCGGCCGTGCCCGGGCAGGACGTGGCCGGCGATGATCCGCTGTCGACCGCCGTGAGCGGGGCGCGGACGGGGCGCATGCGGGAGGCGGCCGCGACGCTGCAGCGCGAGCAGGACGAGATCGTGCGCTCCGAGCATCGCGGCACGATGGTTGTGGACGGCGGGCCCGGCACGGGCAAGACGATCGTCGCCCTGCACCGGGCCGCCTACGTGCTCTACGCCTTCCCGACGGTGGCTGCGCGGGGGATGCTCGTGGTCGGCCCGAACCGGCGCTTCCTCGACTACATCTCCCATGTGCTGCCCTCCCTCGGCGAGAACGACGTCGAGCTCAGCACCGCCGCGGCGCTCGCCGGTGACGCCGTGACCGCGACCGACACGGAGGAGGCGGCGCGCTGGAAGGGACGTCGGGTGCTCGCGGATCTGCTCACGCAGCGAGTGGAGGCCCACCGGCCGCACGGCGTGCCCCTGCGCCTGGCCACCGCGCACGGCACGACGGTGCTCGGCCCGGAGCAGGTCGATGCGGCCCGCCGCGCCGCCCTGCAGGGCGGCGCCGGTCATCACCGTGCACGGGCTCTGTTCCTGGAGCACATCGTGGACGACCTGGTCAGCGAGCTGGAGCGGCAGACCTCCCAGGAGGAGACCGACTTCGAGGAGGAGCTCAAGGAGATCGGGATCGACCTCGAGAAGATGTTCGCCGACAGCTCCGCAGCGGCCCCGTCCGGTGCAACCGGCGAGGGGCTCGACATCGACTGGGACCTCCTGCGCGAGGAGCTCCTCGAGGACCCGGGGGTGGTCAGGAGCGTCGACGCGGTGTGGCCGATGCTCCGCCCGGAGGAGCTGCTGCGGGACGTGCTCGGGGACGCGGACGCGCTGGCAGAAGCCGGTGTTCCCGCCGAGCTGCTCGACTCCCTCCGCACCGAGGCAGAGACAGGCTGGAGCAGGGCCGATCTGCCGCTGCTCGACGAGGCGCGGGCGCTCGTGGACGGCCCGCCCGAGACGGTCTACGGCCACCTCGTGGCCGACGAGGCCCAGCAGCTCACCGAGATGGAATGGCGGATGCTGATGCGCCGCTGCCCGAGCCGCTCGATGACGATCGTCGGCGACCTCGCCCAAGCGGGCCCCACCACCACGCTCACGACGTGGACGGACGCACTCGAGCCGTTCGTCGGCGAACGCTTCGAACGCCACACGCTCACCGTCAACTACCGCACCACGGCCGAGATCCTCGCAGCCAGCGGCCCCACCCTCGCGCTGATCGATCCGGCCCAGCGCTTCTCGCGCTCGATCCGTCACGGGGAGGAGCCGACGGAGCTGAACGTGGACGACGCGGACCTCGAGGTCACCCTCGCAGCCCTCGTGGCACGCCTGGCGGATGACCATCCCGACGAGCTGATCGGGATCGTCGCCGCCCCGGAGCGCGCCCGGCAGATCGCCCGCGGGACGGTGTCCGAGAAGGCCGCGGTCGTCCCCGCGCCCGAAGCGCGCGGACTCGAGTTCGACACGGTGATCCTCGTGGACCCGGACGGGATCCGAGGGGAGAGCTCGGCCGGGCTCCGTGACCTCTACGTCGCGCAGACGCGAGCGACGAAGCGGCTGGTCACCCTCACGACTGCTTCGGTCGCCGCGTCACGCGCAGCGACGTGAGTGCCGCTGAGACTGTAGACACCATGCAGTACGCCTCGAACTGGGGCGACCTCTTCGCCGACACCGTCATCGTGGTCATCCCGACCATCGCGTTGTACGCGCTGCTGGGGCGGCGGCTGGTGGAGGGGATGACGGTGGGGGGGGAAGTGCCGACAAGCGCGATGTCACGAACGCATAACGTTGCCCCCGTGACCATCTATGCACACGTTTGCATGGCACCGTCGGCCTCACCCTGCTCCAGAGATGAGGAAGAACAATGGCTGTTCTTGACTGGCTCGTCGTCGCCGCTTATTTCGTCGTGATGCTGATGATCGGCGTCTATGCGAAGTCCAAGATCACAGATGCTTCAGACTTCTACGTCGCCGGCGGAAAGCTGCCCGCCTGGCTCGTGGGCATCTCCCACCACATGTCCGGATACTCCGCCGCCGTCTTCGTCGGGTACGCCGCCCTGGCCTACACGACGGGATTCAGCGTGTACGTGTGGTGGGCGCTGAGTATCACTGTCGCCTGCAGCATCGGCGCCTGGCTGTTCGCGCCGCGCTGGCCGCGACTCCGCATCCGACTGGGGATCATCTCCCCGCTCGAATACCTGGCTAAGCGGTTCAACGTCCCCACCGAGCAGCTGCTGGCCTGGTCCGGTGCGGCGTTGAAGGTGTTCGACGTCGCCGCGAAGTGGGTTGCGAGCGCCATCCTGCTGCAGGTCTTCGCCGGTCTGCCCCTTGCCTGGGGGATCCTCGTGGTCGGCGGCGTGACCATGGTCTACTCGACCATCGGCGGCATCTGGGCGGACGTGCTCACCGACCTGGGACAGTTCCTCATCCAGCTGGTGGCCGCCGTCGTCCTGATCGTGATCGTGCTGGTGAAGCTCGGCGGCATCTCCGCCCTGTGGACCATGTGGGACCAGCTGCCCGAAGGGCACGCGCTCCCCTTCAACGGTGACCTCACAGTCTGGTTCTTCCTCGCCTACTGCGTGATCTCCACGCTGTCCTACAACGGCGGAACCTGGAACCTGGCGATGCGAATGATCGCGACCGAGGACGGTGCCTCGGCCCGCCGGTCGATGATCTTCTCGGGCGTGCTCTACCTGATCTGGCCGCTCGTCCTGTTCGTGCCCATGTGGGCCGCCCCGATCTTCCTTCCCGGGCTCGCCGATCCCGAGCAGTCCTACGCACTGCTGGCGCAGCAGCTGCTGCCTGCGGGTCTCATCGGTCTCGTCCTCGCGGGGATGTTCTCGCACACCATGGCCATGACCGCCTCCGATGCCAACGCGATCTCCTCCGTGGTGGTGCGCGACATCATTCCGGCGCTGCGGCGGGAGAAGGGCTTCCTGCCCGAGCGGAAGGAGCTGTTCATGGCTCGCCTGACCACCTTCCTGTTCATCACCCTGTCGATGGGAATCGCGCTCACGGCGGACAGCTTCGGCGGCGTGCTCGGACTGCTCATCGCCTGGTTCGGAGCCCTCGTCGGGCCGATCGCGATCCCGATGCTGCTCGGCCTCCTGCCCGCCTTCCGACGTTCCGGCTCGGCGGCGGCCATCACCTCATGGGCCGTCGGCCTCGCGGTCTTCGCACTGAACAAGTACGTGCTCGCGGCACCGATCGCCGGGCTGGGCACGGCGACCGAGCAGGCGCTCACGGTCTCCGCACCGGTGATCTGCTCGATCATCGTGTTCATCGCCTACGGGTTCATCCGCCCGGTCCACAGCGCGGCAGTGGACGAGCTCGTCGATTCGCTGAATCACGATGCTCCCGCAGATGGGCCCTCAGCACCGGCCACGGAGGGCGCCGCCCGATGAGCGCACTGCGCAGCCACCTCGAAGAGGACGTGCTCGGCTGGTGGAGTAGGGAAGGGGCCGACGACCGCCTCGGCGGGGTGCGCACCTGCTTCACCAACCGAGGCGTTCCGATCAGCCCCGAGAAGTACACCTGGTCGCAAGGACGATGGGCATGGACCTGCGGCCTCGTCGCCGAGGAGATCGAGGCGGGCCGGCTCAGCGGCGATCCCGCGCTCTGGAGGGACCGCTCGACCCACACGGCCGACTTCCTCGCCGCTCACGCGTTCCTGCCGGACGGCCGCACCAGCTTCCGGCTCAGCGAGACCGGCGAGCAGCTGGCCGACGAGAACGGCGACTTCGCCACGAGCGTCTTCGCCGACCTCTTCGCAGCGCTCGGGCTCGCCGGAGCGACCCGTGCCGCCGGGGAGGGGACCGAGGCGTGGGTGAACCGGGCACAGGGCACGCTGATCGCTGCGGAGACATCGATGCGGGACGGCACCGCGAAGAGCGCTCCGTATCCGGTGCCTGCCGGCTACCAGGATCTGGCCGGCCCGATGACTCTCGTGCACGTCTCCGCCGAGCTGTACCGTGCGGCACCGTCAGCGGAAGTGCACGACGTCATCGCGCGCGCCCGCAGCACGCTGCTGGAGGGAGACGGCGCATTCCTCGGAACGGATGCCTGGTGGGAGTTCCGCCCAGCACGCCCCGCGGATCGCGACACCATGCTGGCCCGCCATGTCACACCGGGTCACCTGCTCGAGCTGCTGTGGATGCTCGTGCACGTCGGCGACGAGCTGCCGCCGCTCGCGGTCCCGGACACCACGCTCGAGGCGCTCGCGCTGCGCGCACTGGAGACCGGCTGGGACCACTCGGAGGGCGGACTGCTGCGCTACGTGGACCGGGACAGCGGCGGCGAACCCGTCGGCCGGCTGCTAGGGGCTCCGTACGAGGCGCTCGTGCAGCGCACCTGGGACACGAAGCTGTGGTGGGTGCATGCCGAGGCGATGTACGCGACGGAGCTTCTCGCCCGCCGTACGGGGTCGCCGAAGCTCGCGCTCTGGGCTCGTCGGATCCGCGAGTACACCCTCGCCACCTTCCCGGACCGGGACGGCAGGGAATGGATCCAGATCCGCTCGCGCGACGGCAGTCCGCTCGACGAGGTGGTGGCGCTGCCGGTCAAGGACCCGATGCATATCGCTCGTTCGCTCCTGCTGCTGAACAGGCTCGACGACGATTCCGCGATCCACCACGGAGTGAACGGCCGCACCGCGGCCCATGACGGCACGATCCCTGACACCATCACGACCGAGGAGGCCTCCCGATGACGACCACCGACTTCCCCCTGGAGATCCACGCGCTGCCCACAGCTCAGGAGATGGGCGCCGCAGCCGCCGACGCCGCATCGACGATCCTCCGTGAGGCGATCGCCGAGCGGGGACGCGCACGACTGATGCTCGCCGCCGCACCCAGCCAGTCCGCCACGCTCCAGGCTCTCGCCGCCGCGGAGGGCATCGACTTCTCGGCGATCGACTGCTTCCACATGGACGACTACGTCGGACTGCGCCCGGATGCCCCGCAGGGCTTCGGGAACTGGCTCGAGCACGAGCTTTTCGACCACGTGACCCCGCATGCCTTCCACCGCATCGACGTCACCGCCGATCCGGAGGACGCCGCTGCGTCGTATCGCGAGGCGATGGGGGAGGAGCCCTTCGACGTCACCCTGTGCGGGCTCGGGGTGAACGGCCACCTCGCCTTCAACGATCCGCCGGCGGATCTCTCGGATCCGCTCTCGGCGCGAGTGGTCGAGCTCGACCGGGTCTCGCGCCAGCAGCAGCTCGACGAGGGGCACTTCCCCTCCTTCGAGGCCGTGCCCGCCCACGCTATCACCGTCACCATCCCGCGCCTGCTGAACGCACGCCGCGTCGTCGCCTCCGTTCCCACTGCGGTGAAGAGGCAGGCCGTGGACGACGCCGTGAATCAGCCGATCTCCGGCGACCATCCCGGCACCGCACTGCGCACCCATCCCGATGCCCACCTGTTCGTCGACGCGGAGGCCGATCCCCGATGACCACGGATCCGACAGCTGCAGGCTCGAGAGTCCCGGATGCGGGAGCGCTCGCGAGCGACTACCTCAGCACCGTCAGCGACCTCCTGGCGCGCATCCGCACCGAGGAGGAGAGCGCTGTCTCCGAAGCGGCCGGCCTGCTCGCGGAGCAGATCGCGAACGACAGGCTGATCCACGTCTACGGCCCGGGCGGGCACTCGAACCTCGCCTCGCAGGAGGTGTTCTTCCGCGCCGGAGGGCTCATGCACGTCTCCGCGATCCTCGACGAGGGCACCCTGCTCTCCGGAGGCGCACTGCGCTCCATGGCGATCGAGCGCACCCCCGGGTACGGACGGATCGTCATCGAGGACAACCAGCTCGGAGAGGGAGACCTGCTGATCCTCGTGAACGCCTACGGGATCAACACGGCGCTGATCGACGCCGCCCTCACCGCGAAGGAGCGCAGCTGCACGCTGATCGGCGTCTCCAGCCGCGAGCATGCCGACTCGACCGCTCCGGAGCACCCTGCCCGTCATCCCTCGAGGCGCAATCTGCACGACGTCGTGGATCTGCACCTCGACACCAAGGTCCCCGTCGGCGACGCCGCCATCGGCATCGACGGCGTCGCCGAGCGCACCGGTGCCGTCTCCACCTTCGCGAACGCCTTCACCATGAACTGGCTGATGATGAGCACCGTCGCCGCGCTCGCCGAAAGGGGCATCGATCCGCCGATCTGGCGCTCCGGCAACGCCCCCGGCGGTGACGAGGCGAACGGCAGGTTCATCGAGGCCTTCAAGAGACGCGTGAGATCGCTGTGAGCATGCTCGTGCACGGCCTCGATCCCCGAACCGGCGAGCTGCTCGAGATCACCGCGGAGTCCACGATCACGCGCATCGACCGCAGTCCCGTCCCGCGCACCGGCGCGGACGGCGATCTCCCGTTCCTCGCCCCCGGGCTGATCGACCTGCAGGTCAACGGCTTCGCAGGGATCGACGTGAACGGACCGGACGTCACAGCGGAACGCGTCTTAGAGATCACCGCGGCGCTCGCCCGCATCGGCGTGACCACCTGGGTGCCCACCATCGTCACCGCCTCCGAGGAGGCGATCCGACATGCGCTGCGGATGATCGCGGACGCACGCTCGCGCTCGTCGCAGCTGGCCCACGCGATCCCGTACGCCCACGTCGAGGGGCCGTTCCTCTCGGCCGAGGACGGCCCCCGCGGAGTGCACGATGCCGAGCAGATCCGCTCGATCGATGCCGACGAGGTCGCTCGCTGGCAGGAGGCGGGGCCCGTCGGCATCGTCACCGTCTCCCCGCACACGGACGGCGCCCCTGCGCAGATCGCGCGGATCGCGTCGCTCGGCGTCCGAGTCGCGATCGGCCACACCCATGCGCACGGCGCGCAGATCACCGCCGCCGTCGATGCGGGTGCCAGCCTCTCCACGCATCTGGGCAACGGGATCTTCCCTCAGCTCGCCCGTCACCCCAACCCGCTCTGGACCCAGCTCGCCGAGGACCGCCTCACCGCAGGCCTCATCGCCGACGGGCACCATCTGCCGCCCGAGACCCTCGAGGTCATGCTGCGTGCCAAAGGAGTGGACCGCGCGTTCCTGGTCTCCGACGCGACCGAGCTCGCGGGCAGGACCCCAGGGCGCTACGAGACCGCCGTGGGCGGCACCGTCGAGCTCACGCCCGACGGCCGACTCTCCTACGTCGGGTCCGAGCTGCTCGCCGGAGCCGCGTCCGACGTCGCCTCCGGCCTGCGCTTCGTGCTGGCCTCGACGAGCCTGTCCCTGTCGGATGCCCTCGCGCTCGTCACCTGCACGCCGGGACGGGTCCTCGGCCGGGACACGACGCTGCGCGTCGGCGCCCCCGCCGATCTCGTGACGCTCGAGGCTGACGGGACGATCCGCACCGTCTGGCAGGGCGGTCAGGAGGTCTCGCCCGGATGATCGAGGTCGGAGCCTCCGTGCAGCCGCTGCGCATCCCCTCGCCAGTCATGATGTCCGGCTTCGCCGCTCGCACGGAGCCGAGCATCGGAGAGCACGACGTGCTCGGGGCGCGGGCATTGGCGATGGACGAGACCGTGCTGATCACCCTCGACGTGTGCGCACTCGAGGAGACGACCTGCTCGGCGATCGCAGAAGGGACGCGGCCCGAGTCACCGGACCGGGTGATCGTCACGGCCACCCACACGCACGCCGGCCCCTGTTCGACGCCGACCCGGCTCGCCCGGTGCACCCCTGAGATCGAGCAGCAGCTCATCCACGCCGCGATCACCGCGGGGAGGGCGGCGCGTGACGCCCGTGAGCCCTGCGAGGTGGAGCTTCGACAGGCCCACGGCGTCGACGTCGCGAAGAACCGTCGGCACGCGGACCGTCACGTGGACCCGCCTGTGCAGCTGCTGCGATTCATCGCTGCGGGGAACTCGGACGGGGCTGACGACACCGCGGTGCTGGACCGCGAATCACTCAAGGTTCGCGAGGTCGCCTCCCTGATCACCTATCCCTGCCATCCCGTCGTGCTCGACGGCACGAACCGGCTGCTCTCCGGGGACTACGTGCATCCGCTGCGCCGACGTCTCGAAGCGGAGCACCCGGGATCCGTGGCAGTGTTCGCGACCGGATGCGCGGGTGATCTCAACACCGGGCACAGCGCGGAGGCGTCGTATTCCCTGCAGGCCACCCCGACCCGCACCTTCGAGGTGGCCGATCGTGTGGGCACGCGCATCGCCGACGCCGCACTCGCCGGCGAGGCGAGGACGGTCGACGTGGACCGTGTCGCCTCGACGTCTGCCCCGGTCACTCTCCGGATCGATCGCCCCGGCCCCGAGCAGGTGGCCGCTGATGCTGAATCCTGGACCCGAGCTCGTTCCACCGCAGATCCGGGCGAGGCCGCTCTCCTCGACATCTGGCTCGACTGGGCTCGAGACCTTCCCGAGGGCGATGACTGGACCGGCCGCGTGAATGCGCTCAGTCTCGGAGAGGTCATCGTGGTGACGGTGCCCGGTGAGCCCTTCCTCGAGGTGGCCGAGCAGATCAGCGCTCAGGTCGAAGGCCCCTGCCTCGTCCTCGGCTATGCCGACGGCTGCCCGGGCTACTTCCCGACAGCAGGGGAGTACCCCTACGGCGGCTACGAAGTCGAGGACGCACATCGCTACTACGGCATGTCCGGGCCGTTCGCGGCCGGTTCCGCCGAGATCCTGATCCAGAGAGCAGTGGAGTCATGTCGGGCGCTCGGGTGAAGAAGCCGCCGACGATCGTGGAGATCGCCCGTCAGCTCGGCGTCGCGCCCTCCACGGTCTCCCGCGCGTTCACAGCTCCTCGACTCCTGAGACCGGAGACGGTCGAGAGGGTTCGTGCTGCGGCCGCGGAGTGCGGGTACGTCCCCAACGTGCATGCGCGGGCGTTGAGCACCGGAGTGCCTCGGACGATCGGCCTGATCGTCCCGGACATCGCGAACCCCTTCTTCCCGCCGATGATCCGCGCCGCCCAGCGGACAGCCGAGGAGACCGGTCACACCGTGCTCGTCGCGGACACCGACGGGGACGTGGACCGCGAGAAGCGCATCATCGAGCGACTCGCTGCTCAGTCCGAGAGCCTCATCATCGCCAGCTCCCGCTTGCCCGCGGCGCAGCTCGCGGAGCTCACCGCCCGTCGCCGCGTCCTGTTCATCAATCGCGACGAGCCCGAGACCGCCCGCATCCTCGTCAGTTCCCGTGATGCGCTCGCGCAGTGCATCGCCCGACTGCTCGAGCTCGGGCACGAACGGTTCACCTACGTGGGCGGTCCCGAAGGGTCATGGTCCGACGCGGAACGCCACGGCATCGTGGAGGAGACGCTGGCAGATGCCGACGCGCAGCTGCACTCCGTGCGGATCGCGAGCGGTACCTATTCCGACACCATGGCCGCCGGCGATCGGATCCTCGCCGGGGCACCCACGGCGGTGATCGCCTTCGACGACGTCATCGCCCATGGCGTCATCGACCTGCTGAACGAGCGCGGCATCTCGGTGCCTGCCGCAGTGAGCGTGGTGGGCTGCGACGACACCATCGCCCTCACCACCCAGCCGCCGCTGACCAGCATCGCGCTGAAGGCCGCCGAGGCGGCCCGGCTCGCTGTGCAGACGGTGGTGGCGGGCCAGGTGAGCGAGGTGCTCGCCCCGCGTCGGATCGCGCTGCAGGGCGAGCTGGTGGAACGGAGGACGGTGGACGCGGCAGGGACGTAGGGCTCCACGCCGGAACGATGACGGTCGCTTACGCCGCCGGGCAAAGACTCCGCGGACAGGAGCAGCCGTGTCACGGCGCTCCACGGCCCGATCATGACGGTGAGCTGCGGGAAGTCTTCGAGATGGGCGAGGAACGACTTCAGCTGCCCGGGGAGCTGAGCGCCGGAGTGGATCAACCGTCGAGATCGTTCTGCTGCGACGGAGCGAGCTCCGCATGGAGGGTGCTTTTCGAGGCCTATTGATCGAGGATCGCCAGAACGGCGTCCCGCAGCCGGACGTCTCCCGCAGCCAGCCCGTCCAGGACCTCGGTGAGGCGCACGTCGGTGTGCGCGATCCGGGAGTTGCCGCCGGTGCTCTTGTCCTGCAAGGTGGCGAAGATCTGCGAGTAATCGGGATGCTCGAGCTTGCGCGGGACCCGCTCCTGAACGGCGACAGCGGTCGGCCCGAACACGAGGAAGACGGACGGGTGGTCCGCGCCGCGCCGAAGCTCGACGCACCACTCCCACTGGCCCCGGAACAAGACATTGACCTCCACCGCGGAGCCGTCGGTGAGCTCCTCACAGACCTGCGCCACGAGTGTCGATCTCACGAACTCGTGCAGACGTCTCTTGGTCGATGCGAGCAGCGCACGGCTCTCCTCGAGCTGGCGCCTGGCCTGCGCGGCGATCAACTCGCCGAACTCCTGCGAGGCGCGGTCGCGCGGCTGGTATCCGTATCGCGCCGATTCTCCCGTCTCGCACATCGCGGTGAGGAAGGTCAGAGTGTCGTCGGTGTTCATCGCTGCGGGTCCTTCCACGAAGTGCTCGAACAGCTGGCGGAGGAAGACGTGCTGGTCCGGGTGCTGCTGCATCCACTTCTGATCGCGGGAGACGTGTGTGCGGAGAGCGCTGAGGAACTCGGCATAGGTGACGACGACGGCGTCCTGCCAGCCGCGGCGCTGGAGATGCGGGACTCGCCGTTCGCACAGCAGCACGACCACAGCATCTCTGCCGCCGGTCGTGCCGAGTGCGAGGTACCGGTAGTAGTCGTGCTCGTGCCCGTCCGAGATTCCGTAGTTCTCCACGACGACGGCGGCCTCCGGTGAGGACAGCAGGATGTCGGAGATGTCCGCGGACTCCGGATCAGGGTTCCCCTCGTGCCCGGGAGTCACGACCTCCTGCGCGGCCTCATACCCGGTACGGGGCAGCCGGACGTCCCCGGGAAGCGCGGCGTTGACGAGATCCAGGAACAGACCCTGAGGCGCGTCACCGAGCTCGTGGGTCCCCTCCCTCTTCAGCAGCCACGCAAACACGTTCGAGAGCTGCTTCTCGTGGGTGCCATGGCGCATCACGCGGAACACGTTGAACTGCTCGGCGAGGCTCCGCGAGAGCGACGGAACGAGCGCGGTCACGAGCTCGGGGGCGATGGCAGGTGAGTCGGCCATGAGCCGTCATCCCTCCTTCAGCATCCCCACCGTGCGCAGCGGGAGCCTCTCGAGACGCCCCAGGTCGAGTGGTCCACTCCGATGTCCTGTGCGTTCCGCTCGATGAGTTCCTAGATCCGGTATGTCATCGTCTGACGGTACTCATGAAGGGTGGATCGGGGAGGGAAGAACGCCTCACGCCGCTCCAGTCTGCGCGTCGTCCAGCTTCTCCTCGATCTCCGCTTCCCGCGTGCGACGCTTCCTCGTCGACAGCCACTTCGACATGCCCAGCACGGCGATCAGCAGAACGCCCCAGATGAAGTTCGAGGCAAAGGCGGAACCGGACCAGCTGCCCAGCGACATGTTGATCCCGGTCTGCAGCATCTGCATCGCCGCAGCGCCGAGCAGGATCGCCCAGAGCCGCCCGGTGCCGCCGTACGGATCGATGCCCGCGACCACCGCGATGAGGATCGCCTGCATCAGGTAGGAGCTCGCGAAGGACACGTTCGCCGCGTTGGTGGACGAGAACATGATCTGGCCCGCGATGGCGGCGAGCACACCCGAGGCGGCGTAGGTGAGCAGGATAGTGCGCCCCACAGGGAGGCGGGAGAAGCGTGCGACCTTGTCCGACTCGCCGAGGGCGTACATGTGGAATCCCGTACGGGTCTTCAGCGTCACGGCCGTGCAGAGCGCGAGCAGCAGCAGGAAGATCACGAATGTCATCGGCATGAGGGCGACTGTCGCGGTGCTCAGGCCGCTGAGGTAGCCGTTGCCGAAGACGGTGGCTCCGTTGGTGATGCCGGTGCTGATCCCGATGAACACGCTCATCGTGCCGAGGGTGATCGGGATCGGGTGCACCCGGAGCGTGGAGATGAGGAAGCCGTTGGTGAGCCCGGCCAGGAGGCCGATGACGAGCGCCGCGCCTCCGGCCGCGAGCATGCCGAGGGCTCCGGCGTCAGGGCCCATGGCCTCTCCGACCAGTGCGGCGGTGATCGCGGCGCAGTTCGCGACCGCGACGATCGACAGGTCGATGCCGCCGATCATGAAGGTGATCCCGATGCAGATGGAGAGGATGGCGAGAGGGGCGATCTGACCCATCATCGACTGCAGGTTCCGCAGGGTCGGGAAGGTGTTCGGCGCCAGGGCGCTCAGCGTCACGGCGAGCACGACGACGAGCGCGCCGAGCAGGATCATGTGGGCGCGCGGGCCCAGACGTGCCTCGATCATTCCGACACCACCATTCCTCGCCGACGTTCCGTTCGACGTTCGCGCAGCGCCGGCACGCCGACGCCGAAGAGGACGAACAACCCGATGAACAGCTGCTGCCACGCGGTCGGGATGCCCACGAGCACGAGGCTCGATCCGACGACCGTGATCAGCAGGACGCCGAGCAGCGTGCCGAGGACGCTGCCGCGCCCACCGGTCACGGCCACCCCGCCGAGGACGACGGCGGCGAGCACGGTCATCTCCACGCCGTTCAGCGAGGCGGGGTCCGCCGTCCGGCTCATGGCCGCGTAGAACAGGCCGGCCAGGCCGGCCAGTGCACCGGAGAGCACGAAGGCCGTGATGCGGATCGTGCGTACAGGGACGCCCATGCGCTCGGCGGCCTCCTCGTTGTCGCCGATCGCGTAGATGTACCGGCCCCACCAGGTGCGGCTGAGTGCGAGCGCGAGGACGACGGCGATCACCAGGAGGATCAGCACGGATCCGTGCAGGGCGACCATCCGCCCGCCCGTGGACGAGGAGATCACCGTGAAGCCGGAGAACTCCGCCATCTGCGCGGGCAGGCTGCGGAACCGGTCCGTGCCCACGAACGCGAGGAGCGCCCCTCGGTACAGGGTCAGCGTGCCGATCGTGACGATCAGGGAGGGGAGCTTCAGCCAGGTGACGAGCACGCCGTTGACGAGCCCGAGCAGGGCGCCGATCAGGACGGCGAGAGCCACCGCCACGAGGAAGGTGCCCTGGAAGTCGAGTGCCATGAGCGTGACGGTGGTGAGGTACATGGAGCTCACCGCGATCGCCGAGACGGAGATGTCGATGCCGCCGGTGAGCAGCACCAGCATCACGCCAAAGGCCATCAGTCCGATGTAGACGGTGGAACGGCCCAGTCCGAACAGGTGCGCGAGGGAGAGGAACGACGGGTTCGCGAGCGAGAAGATGATGGCCGTCGCGATCACGACCGTGATGAGCAGCAGCTCGCGGCGTGCCAGGAGCAGAGCGACGATGCCCTGCCCTGAGGGGGCGCTCGTGGTGGGTGTCGTCATGCCGCCTGTCCCTGTCCGTTGATGTCGATGATCATCTCCTCGTCGATCTCCTCCGCACTGTGCTGGGTGGTGATGCGGCCGTCGACCACGAACGCGATGTCGTCGCAGACGCTCATCAGCTCGGCGGGCTCGTCGGAGATGAGCAGCACGGCCGTGCCGTCGTCCGCGACAGAACGGACGAGGTCATGGATCTCGGCGCGCGAGCCGACGTCGACCCCGACCGTGGGGTTGTTGAGGATCAGCACCCGTGGCCGCGGAGCGAGCATCCTGGACAGCAGTACACGCTGTTGGTTCCCTCCGGAGAGCGCGGAGACCGGTGCCGCGACTGTGGGGGTCTTGATGCGGAGGCGTTCCTTCCACTGCTCTCCGAGTTCACCGATCCTGGCGACGGACTGCAGGCCGCCGCGTCCGGCCGTCTGGTCGAGCGAGTTCATGGCGATGTTGTCCGCGATGGACCAGTCCAGCAGCAGCCCTTCCGTGAGGCGGTCATCGGGGACGTACTGGATGGTGCGTTCGGAGCGTCGGTCCTCGAGGACGGACCCTTCGAGCTCGATCCGGCCGCGATCGACGGGGATCAGCCCGGCGAGGGCGAGGCCGATCTCGATCTTGCCGCAGCCGACCAGCCCGGACAGTCCGAGCACGCGTCCTTCATGCAGATCGATGTCGACATCGCGGAACACGGCGCCGAGGTGCAGCCCCCGAGCGGTGAGCAGCGGCGACTCGGTGATCTCCCAGGCCGTCTCCCGGCGCACGTTCGAGACGGCGCCGCCGGTCATCAGGCTCGAGATGCGGTCCTGGTCGAAGTTCTTCGCGGGTCCGCTCTCGACGACTCTGCCGTCCCGGATCACCGTGACGTCGTCGGCGATCTCGACGACCTCGCGCAGCTTGTGCGAGATGAACACGAAGCTGAGCCCCTGCGCGGCGAGGTGTCTGACCGTGCCGAGGAATGCCGAGATCTCCTTCTGGGTCAGCGCTGCCGTCGGCTCGTCCATGAGGATGATGCGGCCGTCCGCGGAGACGGCGCGGGCGATCGCGACCAGCTGCCGTTCGGCCGTGGAGAGCGAGCCGAGCACGGTAGACGGCGATATCGACAGTCCCAGCGTCTCGAGCGCCTCACGTGCACGGGCGGCGTTCTTCCGCTTCGGTACGAGGCCCGCGGGACTCACGCCGCCGTCGAAGCCGATGTTGTCGGCCACCGTCATGTTCGGGAACAGCGCGAAGTCCTGGTAGATCACCCGAACGCCCTTGCGCAGGGCGTCGCGAGGCGTGAGGTCCTCGAGGAGCTCGCCCTCCAGTGTGACCGTCCCGTCGTCCAGGTCGTGCGCGCCGGCGATCACCTTGGTGAGGGTGGACTTGCCGGACCCGTTCTCCCCGACGAGCGCGTGGATGGTCCCGCGGCGCACCTGGAAGGAGACGTCGTCGAGCGCACGGACGGTGCCGAATGTCTTCGTGACGCCTTCGACCCGGACCGCGAGCTCCTCGGGGTCCGGGCCGACGCCGTCCGGGCGATCAGTAGTCATAGTCGCCGGAGTTCTCCGCGGTCACGTTGATCCACGCCCTGTCGCCGTAGATGATCTTGTCCTCGATGGTGATCGAGGAGTAGCCCTCGACGCCGAGGTCCGTTCCCTCCTCGACCGTCTCTCCGTCGAGCAGCATCTTGGCGACGACGTTCTGCGCGTAGGCGGCGAAGCCGGGGTCCCAGAACTGGATGACGTCGATCGCCCCGGAGTCGAGGAGGTCGACGGTGTCCTTGGGAGTGGAGGTGCCGACCACGGCGATGGAGTCCTCGAGCCCGGCCTCCTCGACGGCCTGGCCCACGCCGACGACATCGGTCGAGGCGGAGCCCTGCACGCCCTTGAGATCCGGGTACGCGCTGAGGAGCTCCTGCATCCCCTCGTAGGCCTTCTGCGCGTCGTCCGAGGTCTCGACCCGGTCCCCGACGAGCTTCATCTTCGGGTACTTCTCCTCCTGATGCTTCTTCGCCGCATCGGCCCACTCCATATGGGTCGTCGAGGAGAGGGAGCCGACCATCTGGGCATACTCGCCCTCTTCGCCCATCGCCTTAGCGAGCTCGTCCATGAGGTTGATCCCGTACTCGTCGTTCTTGAACGCCTCGATGTCGTAGTCGGCGTTCTCGATGGTGGGTGCCTCGTGGGTGATGACGATGATGTCGGCGTCCATCGCCTTGGCGAGGACCTGCTCGACGGCGTCGGGCTGGAACGGGGTGACGCACAGGGCAGCGACGCCCGAAGCGATGAGGTCTTCGATCACGCGGACCTGCGCTGCGGCGTCGGCCTCGGCGGAGCCCTGGTAGTAGGCGTTCTCCCCGGTGTCCTCGGCGTAGAGCTCGACACCCTTCTCCATGCGGTTGAACCACGGGATGCCGGTGAGCTTCGGGACGGTCACCACCGCTCCCTTCGCGTCTCCACCGCCTCCCTCGCCGTCCACGGGAGCGGCAGGGTCCGCGCCCTCCTCGGTGGTGCCGCAGGCGGCGAGTGCGGCGGGAAGGGCGAAGACTCCGAATCCGGCGTAGAGCATCGAGCGGCGGCTGGGCATGGGGCGTGCGGTGCGGGACATGGCGTCCTCCTGGGTGCTGGCGGGGTGGGTGATCATGCAGAGCGGGAGCGGAGGTGCTCGACGAGACCGTCGAGGAAGCGGAGCGCGGCCACCTGGCCGGGGTCCTTGCGGCCGACGGAGCGCTCGCCGACCCAGGCGGCGCGTCCGCGCATCGAGTGCTTGTCGACGTACTCGGTCACTGCGACGTCGACCGCATCGCGGGCGGCTGCGGCTCGATCAGCGGGGCTCGACGACTCACTCTCGACGAGGGAGACCCGGATCGCGTCGATCGCGTCGAGCACGGTCTTGTCGCCGACGTCGGCTCCGCCGCGCTGCGCCACGCGCTCCTGGATCGCGGTGACGAGCGAGAGCGCGTCGATCTGTTCGCTGTCGGCGACGGAGGCGGCGGCGAGCGTGGCGCCGCCGAGCAGCGCGGCGAAGGTCGACGGGTTCGCCGAGGCGAAGGCCGTGCCCGCGGCTCGGAGGACCTCACGGGAGGAGGCGTTCTCCGGCAGGGCGCTCAGCGCCTCCTGGACGGCCTCGGCACCCGCGGACACGGTGATCCCGAGGTCCCCGTCGCCGAGCGCCGCATCGAGTTCTCGCAGCTCGTCGTTGTGCGCCGGCAGCATCGCCGAGACAGCGAGGAGGGTCTCCCGAAGGGGCCCCGGGACCTGCACGGTCTCGATCTCGCGCTCGACCTGGGAGGCCGCGACAGGAGCGGCGGCCGTGGTCGCCGCGGTGCTCACCGGCGATGCGGAGCTGCCTGTAGGACTCCCGTGCATGAAGAAGGGGGAGTCCGCGGGCTGGGCGATGAGCTCGGAGAGCTCGTCGTCGAGGTGGCAGATGGAGACGGACGCACCGGCCATCTCGAGGCTCGTCGCGTACTCCCCGACGAAGGTGTGGACGATCTCCGTCCCGCGCTCGGCAAGGGTCTGGTGCACGCGGCGGTAGATGAGGTACAGCTCCTCGAGCGGGGTCGACCCGAGCCCGTTGACCAGGACCGCGACCCTCTCGCCTCGCGTGAGAGGGAGCTCCTTGACCAGTTCGTCCATGAACCGGTCGGTGATCTGGTCCGCCGTCTCGAGCGGTCCGCGGTGATGCCCCGGTTCACCGTGGATGCCGATCCCGATCTCCATCTCGCCCTCGTCGAGCGTGAAGGTGGGCTCACCGGCGGCGGGGAGGATGGTGGGGGAGAGGCCGACGCCCATGGTGCGGGTGCGGGCCACGGTGCGCCGGGCGATCTCGGTGACGGTGTCGAGGTCGTCGCCGCGCTCTGCGGAGGCTCCCGCGGTCTTGTACGCGAAGAAGAGACCGGCGACGCCGCGCCGCGTCTCGGCCTTCTCCTGCGGGGCGGAGAGGATGTCGTCCGTGCCGACGACCGTCGTGGTGCGCACGCCGTCGGCGGCGGAGAGGTCGGCGGCGAGATCGAAGGTGTACACGTCTCCGCCGTAGTTGCCGTAGAGGTACAGCACTCCGGCGCCGTCATCGCTCGCGAGGGTCGCCGCATGGATCTGCTCGGGCGAGGGGGAGGAGAACACGTTTCCGACGGCGACGCCGGAGGCGAGTCCCCTTCCGACGTACCCGAGGAACAGCGGAAGGTGCCCGGAACCTCCACCGGTGACGATCCCGACCCGCCCGGACGTTCCCGCATCGGCGCGCACGAGCGCACGGCGATCCGCATCGGCCGCGCGCAGCTGCTGGGGATAGGCCAGAAGGATCCCGTCGATCGTCTCGTCGACGAAGTTCTGGGGGTCGTTGATGATCTTGCGCAACACGCTCTCCTAGTCGAGATGGCAGGCCGCCGGAACGGGAAGGACGTCGTCGTCATGTCGTCGCCGGCGATGCCTGGTGGCTGCCGGACGCTCCCCGTAGGATGCTCAGATGAGCACGACACCGTGCTCCTACGTGCAAAGCTAGGATGACGGACCGGTGGTGTCAACTGTCACATCGGAAAGCGTCCGAACTGAGACCAAGGAGGGCTCGGGCTGTGCGACCAGGACCTTTGCTCGGGCATCCCGGCCAGGACGATGCCGTGCGCGGTGACGCGATGACGGAGGACCAGCTGCTGGCGGAGCTGGGTCGGCTCTATTTCCTCGAAGACGTCTCCAAGGTCGATCTGGGGCGTCGCTTCGGCCTCTCCCGCTTCAAGGTCGCCAGGATGCTCGCGAGAGGGAGGGAGCGCGGGATCATCCGGATCGAGATCCACGAGCCGACCCAGAACCTTCCGGAGTACGCCGATCCGCTGAAGACGACCCTCGGGCTCCCCATGGTGAGGGTCGTCGAGACGGAAGGGAGCGCGGCCAAGGTGCGGGACACCGTGGCGCAGATGGCCGCGCAGCTGCTGCGGGAGTCCTGGGAGGACGGGGACGTCGTCGGGATGGGCGGCGGTCGGACGCTGGATGCACTCGGAGGGCACCTGGTCGAGTCGCCCGCGCTCACCGTGGTGCAGCTCGTCGGCCTCCTTCCCTCCAGTGCGCAGGCGGCGCCGCTCGAGCAGCTGCGCGCAGCGGTCGAATCGGCAGGGGGGAGCGTCCATTCCTTCGGCACCCCGCTGTTCGCCGGCAGCGCCCAGCGCCGGGACAGCTGGGTGTCACAGCTCGGAACGGTGAGAGGTCTCCACGATCGGCTGGACCTCGCCGTGGTCGGGATCGGGGCGTGGGGCTCGGCGCACTCGGTCCTGCGTGAGGCCTATCCGCCGGCGGTGCGGTCACGACTGGACGAGGTCGGACCTGTCGCCGAGATGCTCGGACACTGGTTCACGGCCGATGGCGGCGTCGTCGCGCAGGACGTCACACGTATGAGCATCACGACGGAGATCCCTCAGCTCAGCGCCGCACCGCACGTCGTCGCGGTCGCCGCCGGCGCGGAGAAGGCCAAGGCCATCCTGGGGGTGGCGCGATCGGGTCTGATCACGGGGCTGGTCACGGATCGCGAGGCGGCGGCACAGATGCTGGAGCTCGCCGGGACGCGATAGTCGGAGCGGTCCTGTCGGCGCCCGTCGACACCGGATGTGGCCTGTGCTACATTCACCCGTCAGTTGACGGTTAACCGTCAACGACGGACGTGACGAGCTGGTGGAGCAGACCTCACCAGCACTGCTCGACAGACCTCGACGATGAGGAGTGACGATGGTGGAGAGCTCGACCTGGGAGGCGCCGGTCCTGGCCGCTCCGAGCACGCCGAAGCTCAGCGAGCACGTGGCCCGTGAGCTGCGCGCCGCCATCATCAGCGGTTCGATCGCCCGAGACACGCACCTGGTCGAGGCTCGTCTGTCGAAGGCGTTCGACGTCAGCCGCGGACCCATCCGAGATGCTCTCTCGCTGCTGAGCACCGAGGGACTCGTCGAGGCGAGGCGGAGAGGCATCTACGTGCGCGGGCTCAGCATCGACGACATCGAGGAGCTTTACTCACTTCGCGAGCTGATCGAGTCCGAGGCGGTGCGACGCTGCCTCAGCGTGCCGACGGAGCAACTGTCCGGTCTCGACGTGGCGCTGGCCGAGATGCGCGCCGCGAAGGACGCCGACGAGTTCGCTCAGGCAGATCTCGCCTTCCACAGCGCTCTGTACCAGATCGCCGGCCACCGCAGGCTCCGAGAGATCTGGCTGCAGTACGAACCGACCTTCTCCGGGATGCTCGCCGTGACGAACGCGCAGGACGTCACTCTCACCGCGACCATCGAGGACCACGAGATCCTGCGCGATGCGATCCGGGAGAAGGACGAGTCCCGGGCGTTCTCTCTGCTCGCGGACCATCTGGAGGGGTCGCGTCGCAGGATGCTCGCCGCATACGCGACGGATGGCGCAGAGGGAGCCGAGGCCGCTGACGACGAGCCGGCCCGGCGCGCGACGGCGCAGCGCTGACCTCCTGCCGCAGAACCATCGACCTGTTTCTCACCACCCACCGCAGCACACGAAGGAGTGTCCGCCATGAAGCTCACCCGTAGGTCCGCCCTGTTGTCCGTGCTCCTGCTCACCGGCCTCGCCGCCTGCTCCAAGGTCTCGGAGGGCAGCGAGGGCTTCCCCGAGGGAGACATCCGCCTGATCATCCAGGCGGATCCGGGCGGCGGCTCCGATCTGTCCAGCCGTGCGCTCGCCAAGCAGCTCGAGGAATCTCTGGGCGTCTCCGTCGTCCCGGAGAACAAGCCGGGCGCGTCCGGGGCGATCGCCATGGAGTACGTGGGCAAGCAGAAGCCGGACGGCTACACGCTCGGGTTCTGCCCCGTCGAGATCTCCATGCTGCACACGACCCAGAACGCGGACCTGCTGCCGGAGAACTTCACGTTCATCGGACAGATCATGAACGCGCCCGGCGTGATCAGCGTCGCCGCGGACAGCGAGTACGAGACGCTCGAGGATCTCCTCGCCGCGGCGGAGAAGGAGGAGCTCACCGTCGGCAACTCCGGCGCAGGATCGATCTGGGAGGCGGCGACGCTCGGTATCAACTCCGAGCTGGGCACGAAGTTCACCCCGGTCCCCTACGACGGGGGCGCCACGGCGGTGAGCGCCGCAGCATCGGGAGAGGCCGCCGCGGCAGTCTCCGGTGCGGGAGAGGCGCTTGCGCAGGGCGAGGAGGTGCGAGTGCTCGGCGTCATGCATGAGGAGGCCCTTCCCGACCTGCCCGATGTCCCCACGTTCAAGGACGCAGTGGGTGCCGACCTCCAGTACGGCGGATGGGGAGGCATCTACACCGCTGCCGACCTTCCGGAGGACATCCGCGACACGCTCGAGAAGGCGGTGAAGGAGGCGGTCGACTCCGATGCCTACCAGGAATTCCAGAAGAAGTCCGGGAACCTCGTCGTCTATCGCGACTCCGAGGAGTTCTCGCAGTTCGTCCAGGAGCAGTACGACGAGTTCGCGAAGCTGCTCGGGTGAGCTCGGCATGACGGAAGGGACGAAGGAGGTGGAGACGATGTCGATCTCGGCTGGCGACCGGGCGGACGCAGCCCCTGCTGCGGACGAAGCAGCCCAGCAGGAAGGCGGAGCTGCCGCGTCACGGCCGCTCGAGGTGGGTGCCGCAGTGGTGGCCTGCGCCGTCTTCGGCGTCGCGCTGTACCTGTCGGTCACGCTCCCGATCAGGGCGGAAGCCGCGCCGGGCCAGATCGACGCCCGATTCTGGCCCTCGGTGCTATCGATCGTTGGCCTGGGGCTGGCACTCGCCCGCCTAATGGCGACCCTGGTGACGGAGCCGCACAGCCGTGCAGACGTCGAGGCCCGCCAGCCGGGCGGCGTGCTGCGCGTCGTGTCGACGCTCGCGATCACCACGCTGTTCGTGATCGTGTGGTCGATCGGTGACGTTATCTTCGCCGGATACCGGATCCAGCTCTTCCCGATCGCCATGGCGGCATTCCTGGCCGTGCTGCTCGCCTTGTACGGCGCACGCAGCTGGAAATCGTACGTCCTGTTCCCCGTTCCGCTCGCGATCGGCACGTATCTGCTCTTCGGAGTGCTCCTGAGGATTCCCCTATGAACGCGATCACTGAAGGACTTGCCGCTCTCGGCTCGTGGGAAGTCGTGCTGTGCATGCTGCTGGGGCTCGGCCTCGGCCTGCTGGTCGGCGCCTTCCCGGGCATCACGGCGACCATGGCCGTCGCGCTCGCCTCCGGATTCACGATGACGCTCGACCCGGTATCGGGCCTGTGCGTGCTGCTGACCATCTATGTGGCCGCGAACTTCGGCGACCGCATCCCGGCGATCCTGATCAACACGCCGGGCACGCCCGCGTCGATCGCGACCACGCTGGACGGCTATCCGATGGCGAAGAAGGGCCAGGCGGGCATCGCGCTCACGCTGTCGGCCTTCGCCTCCGCCGCCGCGATCCTGCTCAGCATGGTCATCTTCGCGGCCGCCGCGGTGCCGGTCGCGACGCTCGCGAGGAACTACTTCCGGTCTCCGGAGCTGTTCGCCCTCGTGGTCTTCGGGCTCACCGTGATGATCGGCATCGCCTCGAAGTCCGTCATCAAGGGGATGATCGGCGGCGTGCTCGGGCTCCTCCTGGGCACGGTCGGCCTGTACTCCGCGACCGGCGATCAGCGGTTCACCTTCGGCATCCCGGAGCTGGCCGGCGACGAGGGCGTGCCGTTCATCGCGGTGATCATTGGGCTGTTCGGCGTCGCCGAACTGCTCGACCAGATGCTCACCCACAGACGTTCAGGGGTGAAGCCGATCTCCGCGCTCGGGCGGTGGTGGCCGAACCGTTCCGAGCTGCGCGGCTCGGTGCGCCCCTTCGGCATCTCCTCCGTGGTCGGGCTGCTGACCGGACTGGTCCCCGCCGCCGGCGGAGACATCGCCGGACTCATCGGATGGGACCGTGCCAAGCGCGCGTCCAAGACCGGCGCCACGTACGGTCGCGGCAATTACGAGGGCGTGGTCGCCTCCGACACCGCGTCCAGCGCGACTCTCGGCGGCTCGCTGACCACCACCATGGCGCTCGGCATCCCGGGGGATTCCGTGATGGCCGTGATGATCGGATCGATGCTCGTCTGGGGACTGAACCCGGGTCCCGGCCTGTTCACATCGCGCCCCGATCTGGTGGTCACCATGACCGCGATCATGGTGCTCGCCGTGGTGATCTCACTGGTGGCGAGCCTTCTGCGGCTGAAGGGGATGGTGAAGCTCCTCGATACACCGAACCACTACCTCTGGCCGGTGATCCTGGTCTTCTGCATGGTCGGCACCTATGCGACCTCCAACAGCATCTTCACCGTGATCGTGATGATGGCGGCCGGCGTGTTCGGCGTGATCTGCAAGCGGCTGGAGATCCCTGCCGGCCCGATCGTGCTGGGGCTGCTGCTGGGGCCGATCGCGGAGGAGAACCTCGCCCGCGCCCTGGTCCTGCAGCACGGCAATGGTTTCTTCGACGTCTGGTCCCCGATCGCCCTGGGATTCCTCGCCCTCGCCCTCGCTTCGCTCCTGCTTCCGCTGCTGCGTCGGCGTTCTCCTGCGATGGCAGAGCTCGAGGCGCCGCTTGCCGGAGAACCGGAATCGGGCGACGCCTCGCAGGACTCACAGGAACAGACCCGTGCGGGAGATCCGTCCTCTCCGCGGCGCTGACCCGCCGCTCACCTCTCAGCCACCCCATCGACCCACGACCCTCAGGAGCACTTGCACCATGACCCAGCCCAGCACTCGACCCGAGATCATCACGGCCGTCCCCACAGGCTTTGACGCCGATGGCGGGCTCGACCTCGATGCCTCACGCGCGATCCTCGAGTTCGTCGGCACGAGCGGGAACGAGGGCGCCTTCGTCCTCGGGACGACGGGTGAGTTCCCCGCCCTCGGCCTCGCCGAACGTGGCGAGCTCACCAAGCTCGCCATGGAGGTGCTCGCCGACCGCATGCGCGTGATCGTCCACGTCGGAGCGAGCAGCCTGTACGAGGTGAAGCAGCTGATCGCGCAGGCCCGGGAGGCCGGTGCTCAGGAGATCGCCGTCATCACCCCGTACTACCTGCCGGTGACGGACGGTGCCCTCGAAGCGTTCTTCCGGGCCGTGGACGAGGAGGCTGCGGGTCTGAGGGTGTACGTCTACGTGTACGCCAAGCGCGCGAACAACTTCGTCTCTCCCGAGCTGATGCACACCATCTCGCGGCTGCCGAACATCGTGGGCGCGAAGGTCAGCGAGGAGCCGCTGACGCTGCTCGCCGAGTACCGAGCCGTGGTCCCCGAGGACTTCGTGATCTACACGGGCGCCGACGCGGACGTCCTCCACGTGTCCGAATTCGGAGCGCAGGGTGTCGTCTCCGGTGTCTCCTCGGTGCTCCCCGCACCGTTCCGTGCCGCCGTGGAGGGCCGTGGCACCCCGGAAGAGCTGCAGCAGGGCGTCGACCAGGCTGTCTCCGCGATCGCGGGCGACATGGCGCGGATGCACGAGGCGTTCGCTCTCCAGGGAGTCGACTCCGGCACCTGCCGGATGGCGATCGCGAGCCCCGATGACGAGGCACGGGAGCAGATCGCTCAGGCGGTGAGGGCTCTCGGGAACGCGACGCGATGAGGGCACGGGTCGTGCGATAGCGAGCTCCATCCCAAGAAAACTGATCGTCTGGCTCCGGCCTGAAGCGTCGATAGGCTCGCGGTGGTCGTCCGTGCGTTCGAACAGTCTGGGCGAGGCGAACCGCGGTCCCGGCTGAGTGGCCGTTCCGAGCTCCCGCCGCGGCAGGAGGATCTCATCAAGCTGATGGGGGAGGACGTCGACTGGCCGCGGATCGATCTGCGGCCGCCTGACAGCACTAACTGGATCACGACCCTCAGCGGGGCACGGGACTGTTGCACAGTTAGTTGTCAGATTGACCTGGACTAGGTCTGGAATTCTCCTCGTTACGCCAGGCCAAGAACCGTTTGGAGACGCTCCCGCAACAGTGGGTCGACGACATACAGGTACGTCCCCCTCATCCCACGAGTCAGCAGCACCCGGTACACGTTGGTGATGTACCGCAACAGGTCCTCGTCGGACGTGGTCTGCCCGCGCATCTTGTTGTCAGACTTGCCCTTGGCGTCGAAGTAGTTGTCCCGATCGGCGACGAGCAGGCCCGTCTTCGGATCGATGCGCAGGTCGCCGCCGACGATGACGCCGGCGTAGTTGAGGTCGTACCCCTGGACGGTGTGGATCGACCCGACCTCCTCGAGAGATGTCTTCGACGCGATCCAGTCCACGTCGGAGACGTTCCAGTCGAGTGCGACTCCGTCGAGCTCGATGTCGTGCAGGCCGGTCTTCCCCTTACTGCGCCACTTCCATGCGTAGCCGGCGACGAGTCGGGCGAGCCCGTGCTCAGCATCGCGCTCGCGGATCCGCTGGTGCATCTCGCCGAGGTCGTCGAACAGCTCGAACTCATAGTCCTGGAGGTCTGGGACCGTCGTCGGCGGCTCGTCGGAGACCAGCGACCGCGCGAACTCGAGGTACGTCTTCCCGCCCTTCACCCGCATCTGCGTGTCCAGGGGATAGAGGCGCTGCTGCTCGTGTGCCTCCGCGAGCACTCGCTCGAACACCTCGGGCTCGATGTCGATCGGCCGGACGCTCTGTGCGGTGTCCAGCAGCAGTACCGTGTGCCGGGAGCGCTTCCTGATCCAGTCGAGTTGATTGATCGAGAGGTCGTCTGCGCCGAACAGTCGCTCCGTGGTCTCTCGGTAGCGCTTCGTCAGAGTGCCGTGCGCTTGGGCACCGCGCTGCGTGAGTCGATGGGCTTCGTCGACCACGATGACGTCGAAGTCCTCCTCGGCGTCGGCGACGTCGTACGGCGTCAGCACCTGTGCGTCGCGGAGCGCGGGGACCTTCCGGAACACCTTGCTGATCGACTTGCGCAGTGACTTCTGAGGGACGACCATCCCGATGCGAAGATCCTGGAACTTTTCGCGGTTCCCCTTGACGAAGAGGTCGGAAAACATCGAGTCGCCCTCGACCTCGTCGGTCGGATCGAACTGCGCAAGGTCGCGCATGAGCTTCATGAGGTAGATGCCGACGATGGTCTTCCCGGTGCCGGGGTCGCCCTGGATGGCGGCGATGGTCCGGCGGTCGGAAACATCAAGGTCCTCTATGAGGCCCTCCATGATGTCGAGCACCGCGACGCCCTGCTCGGTGTTCAGCGCCTTGTACGGGGAGAGCTTGAACAGGTCCGAGTTCTCGATCTCGGGGATTGATCGATCGAAGTAGCCGCGGGCGCGGAGCTCTTCGAAGATCTCCTTGAATGTCTCGTTGTACTCGCTGCGCTGGTAGTAGTCCTGGTTGGTGATGCCCTCATTGCGGTTCAGCACCTCGAACTTGCCGTCGCCTCCGAGAAGGCGGATCAGGAGCGACTCTAAGTCCAGGCATGCGGAGCCGTTGAACCGCTCGTCGAAGACGATGCGGACCTCCTTGAGGTGCTCCTTCTGCGTCGACTTGAGATGCTGACGCATTCGGCGGTCGGCGCTGCCGGTCTCGCCCACGTAGATGTCGCGGCCATCCTCGATGAGGTAGACGACGGGCCAGTTCGAGAACCGGGGGAGACGGCTGCGCGTCTCCTCGACGGACGCCGCGGTGAAGCGGAGCTCCTCGATCTCAAAGGCGGTCATACTTCGTGCTCCGTCCCTTCGCCTTCTCGACCGGATACTTCACCCGCGTGCGCTCGAGCTTCGCGCGGACGATCTCCTCGGGGTCGAGGTCCAACTGATCTGCGAGGTGGAGTGCGTAGGTGAGGACGTCGGCGAGCTCGCCAGCCACCTCGTCCCTATCTGCGTCGGGACCCCACTGGAAGCACTCCAGGAGTTCTGCGGCCTCGATCGAGATCGACTTCGCGAGGTTCTCCGGGGAGTGGAACTGGTGCCATTCGCGCTCAGCGGCGAAGGCTCGGAGGGTGTCCATCACGGAGTCGCTGGTCATGACCTCACGCTAGCAATGCGTGGGCCGCGGCGGTCGCTAGTTCCGGTGCCGGTACGTGCGAGGAGATCGAGTCCTGCGCGACTGGCGGGCGTCGAACTCCGGCGACGATCGCCGGCCATTCGCCCTACCCCCTCACCCCACCCGCACCCGGATCTCCACCGGGTCGACCGGCGGTTCGAGCGTGCCCTCCGACTGGTCACAGCCCTCGCTGACGGTGCGCGTGCGCGTGCAGTACAGCACCCGAACGGTGGTCTCACCCGGGGCCAGTCCCGTCACCTCGACGGCGAAGGCCTGCGTCCCTCCCTCCTCCTCGTCGGTGTCGGAGGGCAGCTCGCCCACGACGTCCTCGCCGATGGCGACGTCGGCCTCGACGATCGAGTCGTCCTCGACCAAGACCACGTCCCAGTAGTCCCCGACTCCGAGGGAGCCTTCCGGCAGAGCCACCTGCACGGTCTCGTCGGCCGCTACCTCGACTTCCGTCGTGCCCTCCGGCAGAAGGGTGCCCTCACGCGGCGTGGGCGACTGCTCGGTGGTGGGCGCAGGGGTCGGTGGCTCCTCCCCGCCCAGCAGCGAGCACCCGGACATCATCAGCGCACCCGCCGCGAGCAGCGCCGTCACGGCGCCCCGCCGTCTCGCATGCTCGCGCACCTGCCCTCGTCGTGCCTGCACGGCGCCACCCCTCCCGGTGGGGACCTCTCCCCATTCCTCGACGTCCCCATGGAATCTACTGTGTAGGCCAGAGCTGCAGGCGACATCGCTGCGGACCGGGAGAAGGGGACGAGATGGGTAACAGGCAGACCTTGCGCATGGGGGCCATGGTGCGGTGGGGCAACGTGCGTATCGGCGTCATGTCCGCGGCGGACGAGCCGGGCGCGGAGAACGCGAGGCTCAGGGTCATGAGCCCGGCGGGGTCCACAACGGTTCGGGTCCCCCTGGGGAAGAGCGCCGAGGTGGACGGTGTCGGCACGGTGAGCCTGCACGAGCTGAACCTGCACCATCCCGGTGAGGACGACTCGCCCGATGTGACAGGTCGCGGCAGCGTCGAGGTGTCCTTCCTTGCCTCGGGCCCCGCCGACCACAGCGGTGAGGAGCGATGAACTTCCTCGGCGCGGACACCGACCAGGTCCGCGACCAGGGAACGCGCACGAGCGATGGTGCAGGACAGCTCGACGAGCTGATCTCGGCCCTGCGCGGCGTCATCACCCAGGCGCGGTGGGAGGGACCGGACGCCGACTCCTTCCGGGATCGTGCGCAGAGCACCTTCCAGGAGGCGAACGGTGCCGCCGACATGCTGCGCGCACGCGCCGACGAGCTGAACGGCCACGCCGACGAGCAGGACCAGGCCTCCGGCGACGGGCCCGGCAGCGGCGGGTCGGGCGGGGGTAGTCAGGACGAGGGGAAGACGGTCACCGACGACGGCGATGCGCAGGGGACCGAACCCCTCGAAGAGGACATCCCGGTCGAGGGCGAGGACACGCAGCTCGAGAACACCGGTCAGGGCGGGCTCGGTGACTGCTTCCTGCTCGCGTCGGTCGGGAGCGTCGCACAGATGGACGAGGACTTCCTCGAGCAGCACGTCGAGGAGGTGGAGGACGGCGTCTACCGCGTCACGCTCTACGACGAGAACGGGGACGAGATCCATTACGTCGTCGAGAGCACTCCGGAGGACGGCGCACGCCTCGACGAGAACGGGGACCACTCCGTCTACAGCATCTATGAGCGTGCCTACCAGATGCACATGGAGTCCCTCGGGCACGAAGATCCGTTGAACGGCGGCAGCCGCACCGATGCCATGCAGACGATCACCGGCCAGGAGGCGAACTCCTACAGTGGGGAGGACACGCCGCCGATCGAGGTCATGGAGCAGCTCCTGGAGAACGATCGTCCCGTCACCGCGGGGACCGGCGGCCAGAACGAGCCGGCTCATCCTGACATCGCCGGTGGTCATGCCTACAAGGTCTCCGAGGTCGATGCCGAGGCGGGGACGGTGACGGTGGTCAACCCCTGGTCGGGAAACGAGACCATCACCATGACCTACGACGAGTACGTCGAGACCTTCACGTCCACGGCCGTCGGCCGCACCGAGGCTCCGTCCGCAATGGACCGGATCGGCGAGATCTTCGATGGCACGGCCGGGTACTGATCAAAGGGTGAGCGACATTGCGATGTCGAGGACCTCGCAGGTCTGCTCGCAGGGGTCACCGAGCCCGAGTCGACGACGCTGAGGCGAGAAGCGTCGCCGGGGACATGGTCGGCTGTCACCGCCCCCGCGCCGCGAGGCGCGCCATCAGCCCCGACGGCGCCAGCTGCGAGACCGCCCAGATCGCCGCATACCTCTTGCTCGGCACCGACACGGCCTTCCCCCTCTCGGCATCGCGCAGCGACTCCTCGACCACCCGTGGCGCCTCCAGCCACAGCCAGTCCGGGATCCCCTCCTCGCCGCGGGGCAGGCCGAGCCGGGCGTGGAAGTCGGTGTGCGTGTATCCGGGGCAGACGGCGGTGACGGTCAGGCCGCGGCCCCGGTAGGCGCCGCTGGCCCAGCGGGAGAACTGCACCTGCCAGGACTTCACCGCGCCATAGGTGGAGCGGGGCATCACCGCGGAGACCGAGGCGATGTTCAGGATCGTGCCGGAGCGGCGCTCGAGCATGCCCGGCAGCGCCGCGTGCATCAGCCGCATCGGCACCTCGACGTGGAGGCGCAGGTGACGGGCCTCGTCCTCGATGTCGTTGCGTTCGAAGGCGAGCGGCAGCCCGAAGCCGGCGCTGTTGACGAGCATGTCCACCGGTCGGGCCGCGTCCGTCAGACGCGCACGGACCGCGTCGACCCCGTCGGCGGCGGAGAGATCCGCGGCCAGCACCTCGACCTCCGGCGCGCCGAGGCGCTCGAACTCGCGGGCCAGCGCTCCGAGCCGCTCCCGATCCCTGGCGACCAGGACCAGGCGGTCCCCGCGCCGGGCGAGGTGGCGGGCGTACTCGGCGCCGAGCCCGGAGCTGGCACCCGTGATCAGCGATGTGCGCGTCATGGACCGGAGGGTATCCGGATCCTCGGTCTCCCGACGTCGCCCGGGGCGATCAGCCCTCGCTGATGGTCATCTTCGCGATCTTCTCGCCCTCGAGGTCGAAGCGGAAGCTCGAGGGGCCGTTGGCGTGGGACGAGCGCCAGTCGCCGACGACGGTGACCGAGTCGCCCTCGGTCTCGACCTCCTGGACCGTGAACGACGGTGCGGAGCCGATGAACTGGACGTCGCTCCAGGCGTGGATCTCGTCGAAGCCGGTGAACACCGTGCCCCAGTCGTCCACGACAGGATCGTCCGTGAACGAGGTGGTGAAGGCGCTGCGGTCCTGGGCGGTGACGGCCTCGAGGAACGAGGCGACGGGCTCGGGGATCGTGCGGGTCATCAGTCTCTCCTGTGGTCGGGGTGTCAGCGGGTGGTGTAGCCGCCGTTGGCGAAGATGGTCTGGCCGGTGATCCACCAGCCCTCGGTGGCGAGGAAGCGCACGACCGGGGCGATGTCCTCGATCTGCGTGAGCTGGTTCCCCATCGCCTGCGACTTGTGGAACTCGACCCGCTCCGGGGTCTCCTGCCCGTAGAAGAACGGGGTGTCCATCGGCCCCGGCGCCACGGCCGTCACCGAGATCCTACGGTCGGCGAACTCCTTGGCGGCGGCGCGCGTGAAGTGCTCCACCGGTGACTTCCCGCCCGCGTAGGTGGAGTAGCCGTCGGTGAAGGCCCCCAGCAGCGCGGTGACGATCGTGATGACCTTGCCGTCATCGGCCACGTTCTTCCCCGCCTCCTTCAGGAAGAAGTAGGCGGCCTTGGCGTTGACGTCGAACATCTCGTCGTACTCCGCCTCGGTGGTCTCGACGATCGGCTTGCGGAGCACCTTGCCCACGGTGTTGACCGCGACGTCGATGGTGCCGATCGTCGAGGTCGCCTCCGTGAACAGTCGGGCGATGTTCGCGGGGTCGGTCAGGTCGCCCTGGATGATCACGCCGTTCCTGCCGGCGTCGCGCACCGCGGCGAGGGTCTCCTCGGCATCGCCCCGGCTCGCATCGGAGTTGTAGTGGATCGCGACGTCCGCTCCGGCCTGGGCGGCCTGGCGGGCGATCAGGCCGCCGAGGTTCTTCGCGCCGCCGGCGATCAGGACGTTCTTGCCCGTGAGGGTCCGGTCCGTCATCTCGATACCTCCATATCGTGGGTATATATCGCTGTAGCTACGATATGCAGGGTAATGTAGCAGGATGACAGCGCACGAGGGAAGCGGTACACGGGAAAGGCTGATCGCCGCCGCCGCCGAGCTCATCGCCTCCAGCCCCGGCGAGGACTTCTCACTGCGGGCCGTGTGCGATGCCGTCGGCGTGAAGATGCCGACGCTCTATCACTTCTTCGGCGCGAAGCAGGGCCTGATCGACGCGGTCGTCGAGCACGGGTTCGACCTGTATCTCGGACAGAAGAGCGCGATGGAGCACTCGGGGGACCCGATCCAGGACATCCGCGCGGGATGGGACGCCCATGTGGCCTTCGGGCTCCAGAATCCCGGGTTCTACACGCTCATGTACGGCACGGTCCGCCCCGGATACTCGCCGGCGGCGCAGTCCCGCCCCAGCGAGATCCTGCGCGAGCTGACGGCCCGAGCGGCCGGCATGGGGCGGCTCGTGGTGCCCTCCGACCAGGCGGCGGCACACGTCCTCGTCGCGAACATCGGAGTCACGCTGCGGCAGATCATCCTCGCCGAGCCCGATCCGGAGCTCTCAGCCGCCGTTCGCGAGGGAGTCATCGCCGCGATCACCGGCACCGCGGGCGAGCCCGGCGACCCCGTGGCGACGGTGATGGAAATGGCCGCAGCGGACCCGAGCGCTCTCGGGGAGGCCGAGACGGCGTTGCTGCTGTCCTGGCTGGCGCGGCTCCGGGCGCGGAGGTCCGGCGCGGCCGACGGGTGACAGGGCCGCGGGCCCGGTGTCGCGAGATGACGAGCGGGGCCGGCACGGATCTGCTCGGACCTGCCGATGGGGGTCGGTCGACGTTGCAGGGCTCCCGCGGCGAGGGAGCGCGGTGCGCGCAACCGCCCTCGCCGCCACCGGGGCTGCTGTTCGCCGCGCGTGCAGTGCTGGCCTGGTCGCGCGGGCAGTCGAAGCTGCCAAGACACCCACGCGCGTTCGCGAACGCCGCGGGCGCACGTTTCCTCGTGGACCACGGCCGTCCGGGCGCGACGAAGCGGCGCTTCCTGGCGGCCTGCGGCAACAGGATGAAGGCGCGCAACCACGCGCGTGGCCAGCAGCAGGACTGAGGTCGCGGCCGTGCAAGAGCTTCGGTCGTGCTCCGCTACTCGCGCTCCCGAGACCTCACCAGGAGTGCGATCACGCCCGGGATGAGGAAGGTCAGCGCCCAGGCGCCGAACACCGCGACGATGTAGGGGATGAGCTCCTGCCTGCTCTCTGCGGGAATCTCCGAGCCGACCAGGAAGTACAGGACCAGCAGGAGCAGCCCGAGCAGAAAGAGCAGGACGCGCACCGTGTTCACCAGCGTGCGGATCGGACTCGTGGCGAGCCGGACGAGGAACCCGAGCACGACGCCGACGACCAGCAAGGCGAGGAAGAGCCACATGCCGGTCGAGCGTACCGTGTGCGCGCCACGGGACCAGGAGCGGGGCTCGTCGAGCTGAGGGGCACGGCTGCCTCGATGCCGAGCTCTCAGGAGGGGGCGTGTCGATGTCCGCGCCGCGCGGCCGGGACGCATGCAGCCTGGTCGACAGGTCTCGGTCGACGGCCGGTCCGCGATGCATACCCTGCAGCGTCGGAGCGGGAAGGTCGGGTCCGAGAGTCTTGCCGAGGTGGGAGGTGCGCCGAACGGCTCGGTTCCTGGTCCGCAGCGATCTAGAGCGTTCCGACCGCTCAGCCGCCGAATGTCAGAACGGTGCCGACGAGCACGACGGAGAGTTCCTCCTCTGGGTACTCCTCCCGGATGTATTCGACGGCGTCGAGGTGCTGCTCCCGCTGCTCCGGGCTGAGCGAGTCCCAGGCATGGCGATCGCTGTCGTGGGTGATCCAGTTCGGGTACCTGTTGCTCTCGTCGGCGCCGCTCATATGTGGTCCTCTCCCGCGACGGGTCGATCCCGGTGAGAGATGAAGTCTCCCCGAAGGGTGCGACATCTGAGAGAAGGTCGAATGGTCCGCGGCCCGTGCCGCCGGTCACCGCAGGGACAACTGCGCCTGGGCGTCGAACATCGTCTCGGACATCGCGAGCGAGGCCGCCCCGACGGCCCCCACGTTTCCGCCGATGGCGGTCCCTCGCACGGTGGCCTCGTGGTCCTCCCGGGCGACGTAGTGCTCGTTGACCAGTGACGGGGCGACGCGCAGGCAGGCCGCCTCGAAGGCCGGCCATTGCGGCCCGCCGAAGACGATGCTGTCCAGGTCGAGCAGATTGGCGAGCTGCATGGCGACGCGGGCGAATCCGCGGGCGGCGTTCTCGAGGATCTCTGCGGCGGCCGGATCGCCGTCCTGCTCCGCACGATCCGCGAGGGTGGCCAGGGCCGACTCGACCTCGCGGGCGTCCTCGGTGTCGACCCCCGGGGGGAGCGCCCCGCGACTGACGGCGAGGTCGACGATGTGGGCGGGGAGCGAGGAGACGGACACGCAGCCCCGTCCGCCGCAGGGACAGGGCTCCCCCTCCGGGTCCGCGGTGAGGTGCCCGATGTTCCCCAGATGCGAGAGGCGACCGGCGGCGCGGCCGGAGCCACGCAGCACCTCTCCGTCCAGGACGATTCCCGCCGATATCCCGCTGCCGAGGTAGAGGAACGCCAGGTTCCGAGAGTCGCGGGGGGCTCGCCAGATCTCCCCGATCGCCGCGGCTGTGCTGTCCTTCTCGACGACGACGGTCAGTGCCAGTCTCTGTTCGAGCTCGTCCCTCAGTCGCACCGTGCCCCAGCCGGGCAGCAGGGGAGGGCCGACGACGGAGCCGTGCTCGACATCGAGCGGCCCGGGGGTCGCGACGCCGACGGCAGTGATCCGATCCCGGCTGACCCCCGCCTCCTCGGTCAGCCTGTCGGCCTGGTCGACGATGAGGTCGAGGACGTGCTCCGGCCCCGGGGCGGCCGGAGTCGGGACGGTGAGGCTGTGGACGCTGTCCCCGGCCAGATCCTGCAGGACGAGGCTGAGTCGTGCCGGATCGATGTGCAGACCGATCGAGTAGCGGCCGGCGGGGGAGACCTCGTAGACGATGCGGGGCGCGCCCATGCCGGAGCGATCTCGACCGGACTCGCGGATCAGCCCCGCGGCCACGAGCCGCTGGCAGATGTTGGAGAGCGTCTGCATCGTCAGCCCTGTGCGATGGACCAGGTCACGGCGGCTCGTGCCGGGATATCTCCGGATCAGGTCGAGCACCAGCACCTGGTTGTAGCCGGCGACGCGAGGCAGGTTCGTCCCGCTGGGGTCGGGCCGCTCCGGTGCCGGGTCATGGGACGGCGAGGTCATGATCAGATGCTACGGGCAGCATTGACTCCGTCAAATTGATCATGTCTACTGGGCCACGCTGAGGCTCGAGGAGGAGGCCGGTGATGAGACGACGCACGATGCTTGCCGCAGGGCTGATGGCCGCCCCGCTGGCGAGCTGCGCACGCCGCGCCGAGGGGAGGCGGGTCTTCCGACAGTTCGACCCTGCCGATCAGGCCTCGGGGCTGGCGGAGGCCGTCCGGATCTGGAACGCGGACCACCCCGACTACCGAGTCTCGATGGAGACGCTCTCCCCGAACAACCCGCAGCAGTTCGCTCGGGAGGCGAACTCGGGCTCCGGGCCGGACATCGCCCAGCTCGCTTTCACGGACGTCTCCTTCATGTCGGAGCCGCGCATTCTCACTCCGCTCGACGACCTGATGACCTCTGCGCCGTCCGACGCGGACGACGACCTCCTCGCCACCGATATGACGACCTTCGACGGGTCGATGTGGGCGGTCCCGTGGACCGCCGACACCATGGCCCTGGTCTATCGCCCGGACGTGCTCGAGGAGTTCGGCATCTTCGAGACGCCGCAGGACTGGGAGGAGCTGGCCGACGTCGCTGCTCGGATCACCGAGGACTCCCGCGGTGAGGTCAGCGGATTCGTCTTCCCCGCCGGTGCACAGTTCTCCAGCGCGCAGTGGTTCCCCATCAACTACTACCTCTGGGCCCACGGAACGCAGCTCATACAGTCCGACGGGGAGACATGGACCGTCGCCGTCGGCGAAGGAGACCTCGTGGAGGCGATGGAGTACTTCGACGCCTACTTCACCCAGGGGATCACCCCGACCGCCCTGCAGGCGATCACCGACTACGGCGACCCCAGCATCGTCGGCGCCCTCGACGACGGCAGCTTCGCGATGACGTTCATGCCCCCGGCGGCCTTCCGCGCCGCCCGGGAGAAGGTCGGCGCCGAGCTGAGGACAGCCCCGATGCCCGGCGGCCTCGAGGACGGCTCCACCCACCTCGGAGGGCGCGCGCTCGGGATCAACGCGAACTGCGAGGAGCCCGAGGCGGCCTGGGAGTTCATCTCGTTCCTGCGCAGCCCGGAGACCTTCGCGCTCTACCCCCAGTACCCGGCCTCCGCCACGACCCTCGAGCAGATCGACGTCGACTCCTCCGAGCAGGGGTACATCGACCAGCTGCCGCACGCCGAATCGTTCGCGAGGTACGCCGACGCGCCGATCCCCATCGCCTCGCTGCAGGAGCTCGTGAACCAGCAGTTCTCGGCGGTCTACTCCGGCCAGTCCGAGCCGGCCGCCGCCGCGGAGAAGATCCTCAGCACCCTCGCCCGCGGACTGGAGGACTGAGCGGCATGAGCGCTCCCCGACTCCGTTCCCTGCAGCCGTACCTGCTCAGCGCTCCGGCGCTGCTCGTGGTCGGACTCCTGTTCCTGGTCCCCTCGATCTACAACGTGATCCTGGCCTTCCAGAGCCTGTCGCCCTACCAGTCCCCGGGCGACGCCGAGGGCGTCGGCCTCGAGAACTTCACCGATCTCTGGCAGAGCGGCGATCTCCCGCACGCCGCTCTCAACACGGTCTTCTGGCTCACCGCGATGACGGTCATCCTGCGGATCGTGCTGGGTCTCGCACTGGCTCTCGCGCTGGAATCGCCCATCCTGCGCAGGTGGAAGCTGCGCGGCATCTCCCGCACCCTCATCCTCATCCCCTGGATGGTGCCGCAGGTCGTGGCGATCGCCGCCTGGCGCTGGATCCTCGACGGCAGCTCGGGCGTGCTGAATCAGCTGCTGACCGGCCTCGGGATCGTCGACGGGGGAGTGGCGTTCCTGGCCCAGACCAGCACGGTGTGGTGGTCGATCATCGCGATCATCGTCTGGCGCGAGCTTCCCTTCGTGGTGATGGTGCTCGTCGCCGGGCTGCAGTCGATCCCGGCGGAGCAGTACGAGGCCGCCGAGGTGGACGGCGCGGGCAGGTGGGCCTCCTGGCGACGCATCACCGTGCCCAACCTCCGCCCGGTCCTCACCGTCGTGGTCCTGGTGACCGTGATCCAGACCTTCAACAACTTCGTCTACGTCTGGCTGACCACCGGCGGCGGGCCCGGCAACGTCACCGCGGTGCTCGCCACCGAGCTGTACAGCGCGGCGTTCTTCGACAACGAGCTCGGCGCGGGCGCGGCGATCGGCCTGCTCATGACGGTGATCATGGCGATCTTCACCGTGATCTACCTGCGCCTGACCTCGACCCAGGAGAAGGCATGATGGCCGGGATCGGACAGCGCGGACGCGACAGGACGGGAGCGCGGCGGGGCCGCCGCTCCACGGAGAGCCGACAGGCGAAGGATCTGCTGTTCCTGATCCCTTTCGCACTCGTCCTCCTCGTGATCGTCTTCCCCGTGCTCTGGATGCTGTACAGCTCGCTGCGGCCGGTCCAGGAGATCTCCCAAGGAGTCACCTGGCAGACCCTGTTCTCCCGCCTGAGCCTGGACTCCTACGCGCGCCTCTTCGAGGAGACGGGCTTCGGGCGATACCTGCCCAACAGCATCCTCGTGTGCGTGGTCGGCACAGCGATCACGGTGGCGATCTCCGTTCTCGCGGGATTCGCGTTGTCGCGCTTCTCCTTCCGGGCGAAGCCCGTGGTGATGCTGACGCTGGTGGCCACTCAGCTCCTGCCGTTCGTCGTGCTGATCACCCCGGTGTACCTCTTCTTCGCTGAGCTGCGTCTGTTGAACTCCTTCGCCGGGCTGATCATCGTGTACGTCGCGATCACGACGCCGCTGGCCGTCCTGCTGATGACCGGATTCCTCAACGCGGTTCCCCGCACTCTGGACGAAGCCGCTCGGATCGACGGCGCCTCGACGCTCACGGTCATCGCTCGCGTGATCGCCCCGCTGATCTGGCCGGGGATCGTCACGGTCGCCGTCACCGCCTTCATCGCCATGTGGGACGAGTTCCTCTTCGCGCAGATCTTCCTCACCAGCGAATCCCTCAAGACGGTGCAGGTCGGCATCGCAGGGCTCTTCGGCGAGTACGGCACGGACTGGGGCGTCGTGATGGCCGCCTCCGTGCTCGCGGCACTTCCCACGATCCTGCTGTTCTCCCTCCTGCAGCGCAGACTCGTGGCCGGCATGACCGCAGGAGCAGTGAAGGAGTGAGAATGGACGACCCCCGCCGCCCCAATGTCGTGATCATCTACGCCGATGATCTCGGAGCAGGAGACCTCGGCTGCTTCGGCGCCGACGACATCCCGACCCCGCACCTCGACTCCCTCTGTCGTGAGGGGGCCAAGCTCTCCCAGTGGTACTCCAACTCCCCGGTGTGCTCACCCTCGCGGGCTTCCCTGCTGACGGGCAGGTATCCCGCGCACGCCGGTGTCGAGTCGATCCTGGGCGGCAGCCGGCGCACGCCCGGTCTCCCTCCGCAGCCGACCCTCGCCTCGCAGCTGCGGGATCGCGGCTATCGCACCGGTCTGTTCGGCAAGTGGCACCTCGGCGCTGACGCCGCGTTCGCCCCGAGGCATTACGGATTCGACGAGACCTTCGGCTTCCGGGCGGGCTGCGTGGACTACTACTCCCACATCTTCTATTGGGGCGGGCACAATCCCGTGCACGACCTCTGGTCCGATGACGACGAGGTCTGGCGCAACGGCGAGTACCTCACCACGGTCATCGGGGAGCGGGCCGCAGACTTCATCAACCGCTCCGCTCCCGGCGGCCCGTTCTTCTGCTACGTCCCGTTCAATGCGCCGCACTATCCGATGCACGCTCCCGCTGAGCACATGGCACGAGTCGCGCACCTTCCGCCCGGCCGCCGGGAGACCGCCGCGATGATCACGGCCATGGACGACGCCGTCGGCGACATCCTCGGAGCGCTCGAGGAGAGCGGGGCCCGGGGGAACACGCTGGTGCTCGTGTCCTCGGACAACGGGCCCTCCCGGGAGAGCCGCAACTGGCTGGACGGCGAGGAGGTCTCCTACGACGGCGGTTCGACCGGCGGGCTCCGCGGCTCCAAGGGGTCGGTGTTCGACGGGGGGATCCGCGTCCCCGGCATCCTCACCTGGCCGGGCAGGATCCCCGTAGGCTCCGAGTTCGATCAGCCGGGAATGATGATGGACGTGCTGCCGACGATCCTCGACGCCGTCGACGGCACCTCTGATGCCGAGACCGGGGCCGACGGGGTCTCGCTGCTCGATGCGCTGATCACAGGAGCCGAGGTGCCGGAGAGGCCTCTCGTCTGGACTTACGAGGGCCAGTGCGCCGTGCGCCGCGGCCGCTCCAAGCTCGTGGTGGACGCCCGCGAGGGCATGGACCCCCCGGCCACCGTGAGCCGGGCGGTCTACGACCTGGTGGCGGACCCGGAGGAGAGCGTCGACATCTCGGCCGATGCGCCGGAGGTCACGGCCGCGCTGGAGGAGGACCTCGCCGCGTACCAGCGGGATGCCGCTCGTTGGGGGCGCGAGCTCACCTCGGCGTGAGAGCTCCCCGTCGAACCTCCCGGGAGACTCGAAGTCCGCTCGGGCGGCACGGCCGCGCCCTACAGCCGACGCACAGATCCGCCCGTGACCAGCCGCGGCGCGAGCACCACCCGTTCCGGCGCCGCCTCCGGGCCGCCCTCGAGCCGTGCCCGGATCCGCGCGGCGGCCTGAGCGGCGATCTCGTGCTCCGGCTGCTCGATCCGGGTGAGCGTGGGCTGGGTGGCGCGCGCCAGGTCCGTCGCGTCGAACCCGACCAGGGAGATGTCCTCCCCGATCCGCAGCCCGGACTCGTTCATCGCGATCACGGCGCCGAGGGTCAGCTCGTAGTTCGAGGAGAAGACGGCGGTGGGCCGCCCGCGCTGCAGCAGGATCTGGCTCATCGCGCGCCGGCCCTGATCAAGCGTGAGCGGACCGCTGGTCACGAGCTCCGGGGCCACCTCGACCCCGGCATCGGCCGCCTCCGCGAGGAAGCCCTCGGTGCGATCGTCGGTGGTCGAGATGGAGCGGTCCCCGCCCACCACCGCGAGGGCGCGATGACCGTGGTCCAGCAGGTGACGGGCCGCGATCCGGCCGGCCTCGCGGTTGTCGAGGTACACGCCGTCGCTGCCGGGGACGTCCGCCTCCCAGTCGATGAGCACGACGGGGATCTCGCGCGCCGCGCGCCGCAGCGCCTCCAGGTCATGCGGAGAGGCGACCGCGATGATGCCGTCGACCTGCCGGGTGCGCAGGAGCTCCGCCGCGCCGGCCGCGGCATCGGGGCTGGAGGAGACGATCACGCTGAGCCCCACCGGGCGCAGCGCCGCCTCGACCCCCGCGATCAGCGCGAGGTGGAAGCCGTTGTCGAGCACGGGCAGCAGCACCCCCACGGTGCGCGACCGCTGCGACCTCAGGCCGCTGGCGAGGACGTTGGGCCGATAGTCCAGGCGGGCCGCCGCCGCCTCGATCGCCGCCCGGTTCTCGGGCCGGATGGGCAGGCCGTTGAAGTGCTTCGAGATCGTCGAGAGGGCCAGGCCCGTCTCGGCCCGGATGTCCTTGTACGAGGTCATCGGATCTCCTTCTGCTCCGCAGGGGCTTGACGGGCACCCCCGACGATCCTACGGTACTTCGTGCGAAACGATTCGCCCCTCGCGTCGCCCGCGCGAGCGAGCCCTCGTCGGCCCCGTCTCGCCGCCGAGCGCAGTGCACCGACGCACCGACCTCCACGGAAGAGGACCCCATGACCGCACCGCACGGCCTGCCCCGGCTCGACCCCGACTCCCTCCCGCCCGCGGTCGACGTCTCCGACAACACCGCCGCCCTCGCCGCAGTGGACGCGGTGATCGCGCAGGGCCCCTACCGCGACGACTGGGACTCGCTGCGCGCCTACCAGGTGCCCCGCTGGTACGCCGACGCGAAGTTCGGGATCTTCCTGCACTGGGGCGTCTACTCGGTGCCCGCCTTCAGCAGCGAGTGGTACTCGCGCACCATGTACCTCGAGGGCACCCGCGAGCACACCCATCACCTCGAGACGTACGGGCCGCTCTCCGAGTTCGGGTACAAGGACTTCATCCCCTCCTTCACCATGGAGGACTATGACCCGGCGGCGTGGGCCGCGCTGTTCCGCCGCGCAGGCGCCCAGTTCGTGGTGCCGGTCGCCGAGCACCACGACGGCTTCGCCATGTACGAGAGCGACCGCACGCGCTGGAACGCCGCGCAGATGGGTCCGCGCCGTGACGTGCTCGGCGAGCTCCTCGCCGCCGCGGACGACGCCTCCCTCACCCGCGGCGCCTCCTCCCATCGCGCCGAGCACTGGTTCTTCATGAACGGCGGCACCCGCTTCGACTCCGATGTGCTGGACCCGCGGTTCCAGGACTTCTACGGGCCCGCGCAGCGCGAGGAGACCGCCCCGAACGAGCGCCACCTCGAGGACTGGCTGCTGCGCACCGTCGAGATCATCGACCGCTACCGGCCCCAGGTGCTGTGGTTCGACTGGTGGATCGAGCAGCCGGCCTTCGTGCCCTACCTCCGCCGCCTCGCCGCCTACTACTACAACCGCGCCGCCGAGTGGGGGCGCGAGGTGGTCATCAACTACAAGTGGGAGGCCTTCGCCGAGGGCAGCGCCGTCTACGACATCGAGCGCGGCACGATGGGCGGGATCCGCCCCGTGCCCTGGCAGAACGACACCTCCGTCTCCCGCTCCTCCTGGTGCTGGGTGGAGGGCCACGAGTACAAGTCCCTCACCGAGCTGGTCGTCGAGCTGGCGGACACCGTCTCCAAGAACGGCAACCTGCTGCTGAACATCGGCCCCAAGCCCGACGGCACGATCGCCCCCGAGGAGCAGGAGCTGCTCGAGGGGATCGGCGCCTGGCTCACCGGGCACGGCCAGGCCATCTTCGGGACCCGCCCCTGGATCGTCGCCGAGGAGGGCCCCACCCGTTCGAAGGCCGGCTCCTTCGTGGACGGCGCCGAGGTGCACCACACCGCCGCCGACTTCCGCTTCACCACCCGCCACGACGTCACCGGCGACTACGTCTACGCGATCGCGCTCGCCCACCCCGAGGACGGCGTGCTGCGCATCCGCTCCTTCGGCACCGGCCTGCGGCTCCTCCCGCAGGAGATCCGCTCCGTGCGCCTCCTCGGCGGCGGGGAGGCCCGCGAGGTGCGGCGCACCGAGGACGCCCTGGAGGTCGTCGTCGGCCCCGGGAGCGGTTCCCCGGTCGGCCCCGTCGTGAAGATCCACGTCGAGCCCGAGGTGGTACCCGAGCGCACCGACCACCTGCACGGCTGATCCCGCCCGGCCGACGCGCGCCGCCCCGGTCCCGCGAGGGACCGGGGCGGCGCGTCGTGCGGTGTGCGGGGGAGAGGGTCAGCGACGGGCGGCGTCGGCCTCCGTGAGCACCTCGATGTAGCGCTCCACCCCGGCGTTGGTGAAGCCCGCGACGAACTGCTCCCAGTGGGAGTCGTCGGTCGGATCCAGATCGCCCAGCGCTATCTGCGTGGTGAGCTGCGCGTAGGTGGCGTCGAGGTTGGTGCGCAGCTCGCCGATCTCCGCGGACTGTGCGGAGGTGAAGAACGGGTTCGCGTACACGCTCTCGATCGGCGAGCGGAACGGCTCGTAGAGCTGTCCGGCGCGGAACAGCGCCGGCTCGATCGAGGTGTCCTCGTTGACGGCCTCGCCATGACGCACGTCGAGACTCGAGTTGTGCGGGCCGAACTCGGGCCAGGAGACGTTGTCGGGCTTGTCCTCCTCGGCGGGCAGCTTGGCGTACAGCGCCGGGCGGCCATCGATCCCGAGCTGCTCCCCATCGGCCCAGTCCCAGTACAGACCCTGGGTCCCCAGCCCGCGTTCGAGCGAGGGCAGCAGCCCGAGCTGGGCGTCGGCCCAGCGCACGAGGGTGGCGGGATCCTCGCAGGTGCTCGAGATGACGAGGCCGACGGCGTCGCCGTGGGACTCGTTCCAGGGCACGATCGGCGCCCTCCCCTCGGGGCCGGCGAACGGGGCCAGCGGCGCGAACTCGCGCCAGCGATCGTTCCCGTCGCCGAAGTCGATGTCCGCGATGGCCCAGTGGTGCGGTGCCTGGACCACGCCCACCAGCGACTTCTCGGGATTCATCGAGAGGCGCTTGAACTGGTCCTCGTCCTGCGTGAACGTGTTGCGATCGATCAGGCCGTCGGCCGTGAGCCGGGCGACCACCTCGAGCACCTGGCGGAACGCCTCGTCCAGCGGGGTGTAGACGATCGTGTCCCCGTCACGGCGGATGCGCTGGATGCCGAAGTCCATGAAGGCCGCGGCGATCAGGCCGAAGGGAGGTATCGCCGAGGTGCCGCTGATCGGGCGGAGATCCGCATCCTCCGCCTTCATGTCCCGCAGCATCTGCTCGAACTCGTCGACGGTCGTGGGCTGCTCGGACCAGCCGGCCGCCTCCATCGACGGCGTGTGGACGAAGGTGCGGGTGTCCGAGGAGGCGCAGTGGTAGCACTGGTTCACCGCCGGGATCGCGTACATCGCCCCGTTCGGCGCGGTCCACGCCGCGCGGAGGTCCGGGTTCTGCTCGAAGAGCTGCTGCAACTCCGGCGCGTACTCGTCGATGAGCTGGTCCAGCGGCTGGAAGAGGCCCTGCTCTCCGTAGGCGTAGAGCTGGGCCTTGGTGAACCCGCCCATCCACTCCGGCCCCAGCATGAAGGCGTCGGGGAGGTCGCCGCTGGAGATGATGGCGTTGACCTTCGGCGCCCCCTCCTCGCCCTGGGGGACGGTGGAGTACTCGACACGGACGCCCGTCTTCTCCTCGAGATACTCGGAGTGGCCGTTCGTGGCGAGCTTCAGCCCGGCCTCGCTGCGGGTGAGCACAGTGAACGCGGTGGAGCCGTCGCCGAAGGGCTCGAGCTCCCTCGCCCGGGGGCCGACGTAGCCCTCGGGATAGGGCACGCCCTCGATCTCCGGCCCCAGCTCGACCTTCAGCGCCGAGGACCCCTGCTCGTACTCGACCGTGGCCACCTCGCCGTCGCCCCCGCCCGTGCCGCCGGAGCAGTTCGCCAGCGCCATCGCGGCGGGCAGGGAGCCGAGGCCCAGCAGCAGGCTGCGGCGTCCGACGCCGTGACGGACTGTCGGGGGAGAGGTCTGTGCGGGGACCTGCTCGGAGGGACGTGTCGCGGAATCGTGAGGGAACATCGGAGCTCCTGACGGGATGCGGACTCGAGGACGCCAGAGGATCGCTGCCCGAGCGCGGGCCGTCCACCCGTCGACGACGACGGCAGACGGCGGGCACCTCGGTGGGCTGGGACGCGAGCCCCCTCCCGTGCACCTCTTCTCTGAGGAGTGCGGCAAGACTGGCATAGGTCCGATGTTCGGGTCAACGGTTTTCGCGAAACGTTACGTGCAAGGCTGGGCGCGCTCCGTCCGCTTCTGCGAATCGGCGCGCCGGGGCGCGCGCCTTCCGGCGCGCACCTGCCCTCCTCAGTCGCGCACGTGCACATCCACCACGCCGTCCGGAGCCTCGAGCACGGGCTCCGCCCACACCTGCACCCGCGCCGGCACCGCCGTCGGGGCTCCGCTCGACCAGGACCCGAGCGCCTCCAGGCCGAGCGCGAACTCCACCTCGGTGCCGCCCGGCGGCACGAGGACCCGTCGAGCGGTCAGCACCGTGCGGGTGCGCGGCAGGATCCCCGGCTCGTGCCGTCGTCCGTACAGCACGACCGGCATAGTCAGCGTCCGATCCAGGGGGTTCTCGAGTCGCACCGTGACCGGGACCGTCTCGCCGGCATCGAGCGCGCTCACGCGCACCTCCGCGTCGGCGGAGGTCACTGTCGGCCTCATCTCCTCCGGCAGGCCCGCGCCGAGCAGCGGACCGCGCACACGGCGATGGTCGATGTACCCGCGTGCCGTCTCCAGGCGCTGGTCGTGGGAGACGGGCAGCACGCCGTCGGCCACCGGCAGCGTCGCCGGGAGCACGCCGCGCTCTCGGCCGCCGAGCAGCGCGTCGACGACGGTGCGGCCGCCCGCCGGGCCGGGGAACGGCACGAAGAGCACGGCGTCGGCGAGCTCGAGCAGCGTGGTGAGCGCGCGGGGTCGACCGTCGATCACGACCGCGATCACCGGCCGCCCGGCCGCACGTGCCGCCCGGACCACGTCCAGCTGCGCCTCGGGCAGCCCGATCGCGGCCAGGTCCACGCCCTCGCCGTTGGTGGTGTCCGCGGCGGGGCCGTCGGCCGCGCCGTTGTCCGCGAACTCGTCCTCATAGGAGCGGCGGCTGGTGCCGCCGAGCACCACCACGCTCACCTGCGCGTTCTGTGATGCCTCGGTCACCGCGGCGAGAGCCTCCGGTCCGAGCGCGGTGCGCAGCGCACTGCCCCGGGCGTGCGGCACGGCCTCCTCGCCCAGGCGCTCGACCAGCGCCGCACGGACCGTGAGCGCTCCGGGGTCCTCGGGCGGGCGCGGCGGGGAGTAGTCGCCCAGCAGAGCGTCGAGATCGTCGGCGTTCGGTCCGACGGCCGCGACCCTCTCGGCCCGCAGCGGCAGGTGCTCCTCGCCGCTGAGGACGATCACCGCCTGTCGGGCCGCGCGCTCGGCGAGCGTGATCGTGGTGCGGGTTCGCGCGGAGGGCCAGGCCGACGGGGCGGCGGGCACGTCGTCCTGGTCGCTCAGCAGCCCGATCCGTCGCTTCAGCGCGAGCACGCGGGCGGCGGCGCGCTGCAGCACGGACTCCTCGGTGAGGCCCTCGTCGATCGCCGCCTCGAGACGGGTGAAGGACCGGTCCCACAGGCTGAGGTCCACCCCTGCCTCGAGCGCGAGCGCGGCCGCGTCCTCGAGCCGGCCGCCGACCGCGCCGGTGAGACGGTCGATCGCCCCGCCGTCGGACATGACGATCCCCTCCCAGCCCCACGCCTCGCGCAGAGTGCCGGTGAGCAGCGCGCGGCTGCCCGTGCAGGGCACGCCGTCGAGGTCGTTGTAGGCGGACATGAACCCGGCGACCCCGGCGCGCGCCGCTGCATACGCGGGTCGCAGGTGGATCTCGCCCAGCTCGCGCGGGCCGATCGGGGCGCCGGAGCCGTTGCGCCCGCCGATGCCCGCACCCTGCCCGGCCAGATGCTTGGCGACCACTGCCACGTGCTCCGCATCGATCCGCTCCCCGGCGGCGGCGCCCTGCATGCCCTGCACGGTCGCCTCGACCAGCATCGCCGCGATCGCCGGGTCCTCGCTGAAGCACTCCTCGGCACGGCCCCAGCGCGGATCGCGCAGCACGTCCAGCCCGGAGACCAGCAGGAGGTGGGTGCCGCGCTCCCTGGCCTCGGCGGCGACGGCCTCGCCGAGCTCCCGGGCGAGGTCCGCATCCATCCCGGCGCCGAGGGCGAGATTCACCGGGAGCGTCGTGCCGCCCAGCGCCATCAGTCCGTGCGGCGCCTCCTCGACGAACAGCACCGGCACCCCCTCGCCGTACCGGGTCACGTGCTCCTGCACGGCGGCGTACGCCTCGGCGCTGCGCTCGGGCGGGATCCCGGTGCCCCAGCGCACCGCCGACCACGGATCCGCGCGCAGGACCCCGTACAGCGCACCGATCCCGCCGAACCGGTCCACCTCCTCCCGCAGCGCGTCGGTGACCTGTGGCGCGCCGTCCACCCAGCGCACGGCCTCCCAGCCCTTCAGACGCTGGTTGACCTGGCCGACCAGCGCGGTGCGGGAGAGGTCGGGCAGGTGCGGCTGCTCCGGGGTGCTGGTGAGGTTCTCGTGGGAGGGCTGAGCAGTCGTCGGCACGACGGTCACTGCCTTTCAGGGCTCGCAGGGCGGCGGCTGTGCTGCAGAGCGCGGGAGACGAAGGGCGCCCGTCGCGTCGGCCGACAGCCTAGAGAGCCTGGTCGCGCACGGGCAACACAGGTGCACCGCTGCGCCAACCGAGTTCGTCGCCCTCCGGCGCATGGCGTGCGCATGCGCGTCCCCGCTCCACGCGCTCGTCCGGCTGCGAACGGTGCCGGAGCGCTCGAGCGTTGCCCCTTCGACCGAATGGGCTATACCATTGCGCGCAGTCCCGGCGGTCGTGTCGGGCTGCGCCGTCGAGGAGGCCACCCATGGGGACGTTCGAAGAGGTCGTACGCGTCATCACCGACAACCTGTTCGCGCAGGTGTCGATCCTGATCGGACTGATCGCCCTGGTGGGCCTGGTCCTGCAGCGCAAGCCCTTCGACGAGGTGGTCGCCGGCGCGCTGCGCGCCACCATCGGCGTGGTCATCCTCAACATCGGCGTCGAGATCTTCACCGGGGGACTGGCGAGCTTCCAGGCCATCGTCTCCAGCGCCATGGGGCTCGAACCGCCGCAGGCCACCTCGACGCTCTCCGAGTTCTCGGCCGGGGCGGGATCGGTCGTGCCGCTGATCATCGCGGGCGGCTTCGTCGTCCACCTGGTGCTCGTGCGCATCTTCCCGGCGGCCCGCTTCGTGTACCTCACCGGCCACCTCATGTACTGGATGAGCGTGGTGATCGCCGCGAGCCTCGTCGAGGCGTTCGGCGACGTGAACCGCTGGGTGCTCGCCGGTGTCGGCTCGATCCTCATCGGCTGCTACTGGGTGCTGCAGCCGCTGTGGACCGCTCCGCTCATGCGCAAGGTGATGGGCGACGAGGAGGTGGGACTGGCCCACACCGACTCGCTCATCGCGATCGCCTCCGGCTACGGTGCTCGCGCGCTCAAGCTCGGCGATCCCGTCAGGCACGATTCCGAGAAGGTGCGCCTGCCCAAGCCGGTCTCCTTCTTCAAGGACATCAACGTCTCCACGGCCACGGTCATCGGCGTGATCATGCTGATCGCCGTGCTCTTCGCGGAGTCGGCCGTGGTGGAGGAGCAGATGGCAGGAATGACCGTGCTGCCGTGGGTCTGGGCCATCCTGCAGGCGCTGCGTTTCGCCGCCGGCATCGCGATCCTGCTGTTCGGCGTGCGGATGTTCCTCGCAGAGATCGTCCCGGCGTTCAAGGGCCTGTCCGAGAAGGCTCTGCCGGGCACGAAGCCCGCCCTGGACCTGCCGGTGGTGTTCACGCGCGCCCCCACCTCGGTCATGATCGGCTTCCTCGCCTCGACTTTGGTGTTCCTCGCGCTCATGGGCCTCTTCGCCGCCACCGGCTGGTTCGTGCTGGTGCCGCCGATGATCATGCTGTTCTTCGGCGGCGGCGCCGGTGGCGTGTTCGGCAATGCCGTGGCCGGTTGGCGCGGGGCGATCTTCGGCGGTGTGCTCAACGGCGTCGTGCTCGCCGTCGGCCAGGCCATCGGCTGGAGTCTCTATGCCGGGACCGCGCCGGAGCTGGCGACGCTCGCCGACGCCGACTGGTACGCGATCGGGTGGGCGCTGATCGGCATCAGCTCGCTCCTCGCGCCACTGGGCACCTGGGCCATCTGGATCGTCGCCGGAGCGGTGCTGGCGGCGACCGTCGCCGTGCTCATGGTGCTCGGCCGGCGCCTTCCTGCCGAGACAGCCGCTCCGGTCGGCGAGGCCGGTGGCCCGGCCGGCGGCGGCGCCGGGGCCGCGAGCGGCGCCCCGGCCGCCCTGACCGACTCCGAGAGCAGCAGCCGGTCCTCCAGCGGCCGGCCCGGGACGCTCGAGGTCCTGGCGGTCTGCGGCGCCGGCATGGGGTCGAGCCTGATCCTGCGCACCACCGCGGAGAAGGCCTTCGAGCGGATGGGCATCGAGGTGACCATGCATCACACCGATGTGGGCTCCGCCCGCGGCGAGCATCCCGACATGGTGATCGCGCAGCAGACATACCTCGAGGAGCTCGGCGAGATCGCCCCGGTCATGGTCCCGGTCGACAACTTCATCAGCGTCGAGCATGTCGAGGGTCGACTCCACGACGCCCTGGAGCAGGAGGGATGGCGATGATCGACGACCTCACCGCACTCGTCTCACGCGTCGTCGAGGACAACCACGATGCTCTCGGTGAAGCGGCCGAGGTGATCGCTGCCTCGGGTCGCGGCGGGGGCCTGCTGTACGCCGCAGGTGCCGGGCACTCCCTGGCCGCCGTGATGGAGACGTTCTTCCGCGCCGGCGGGCTCGCCTTCGTGCGGCCTCTCTGGGACCAGAGCATCCTGCCCCTGGCGGGCGCGCTGGCGTCGACCGCGGCCGAGCGCACGACGGGACTCGGCGCCGACGTCGCACGGCGCGCCGGGATCACCGATGCGGACACCGTGCTCATCTTCTCCAACTCCGGGATCAACCCCTACCCCGTCGAGATCGCGCAGCACGCCCGCGAGAACGGAGCACGGGTCATCTCGATGACCTCGGTCTCCTCGAGCGCCTCGGCGCCGAAGCGGGCCGCTCATCGGCTGTTCGAGATCTCCGACATCGTGCTGGACACCGCCGTGCCGCCCGGTGACGTGACCTGGCCGCCCCAGTCGCCGGTGACGGCGCCTGCGTCCACCATCATCACCGCCTCGCTGTGGGCGGCCATCCTGCGTCAGATCGACACGATCGCCCCGGATGCGCCCCGGTGGAAGAGCGCGAACACCACGGGGACCGACGACTTCAACGCCGCGCTCGTAGAGCGCTTCGCCCCCCGGATTCCTGAGCTGTGACCGGCGCGATCCGGGCCGACAGCTCGAAGCGGTCTCCCGGATAGGTCGAGACGGTCCTCTCGAGGGGTCGGCCGTGGAAACCGGAGATGCGGACGAACTCGAGGACCGCGGAGCCTTCCTCGACATCGAGCTCCGCGGCGTCCTGCGGCCGCACGATCGCCGCCCGGATCGTCTGCTCACCGGTGTCGAAGAGCACGCCGTAGCGCTTCTCGAGCTCGCCGTACAGAGATCTGTCGGCGAAGTCGACGTCTGCGAGGCCGGGCACGACGCCTGCATCCAGGGTGGTGCGTTCGATCGCCATCGGGCGGCCGTCCGCCAGGCGCACGCGGTCCAGCCGGATCACGGCCGCGCCCGCGCCGAGCGCCAGCTGCTCTGCGGTGACGGCGTCAGCCGGCTCCTCGACCAGCCGCAGCACTCGTGAGCTCGCCGTCATCCCGCGCGATGCCATGTCCTCGGTGAAGCCGGTCAGGTGCAGGGGCAGGCTCACTGCAGGACGTGCGACGAAGGAGCCGCGGCCCACCTCACGCACGAGGCGTCCCTCGCGCGTGAGCTCGTCCAGGGCGCGCCGGGCCGTCATCCGCGAGACCCCGGTCTCCGCGGCCAGCGTGCGCTCGCTGGGCACCGCCGCTCCCACGGGCATGGCCTCGATCTTCCGGCGCAGGTCATCCACCAGCGCGCGGAACTTGGAGCGGTCGGTCATGCGCACGATCTTCGCATGGCCTACGGGTGGGCCCGGCTCCGAGCCCGCCACCGGCCGCGCCCGCCTCGCACGGCCCGTGTAGGTTCGCGGCATGCATGCGGGGAACGGGGATCATGACGAGGAGCCGTACTGGGAGGAGTACCCGATCGGTGCGGCGGGGGAGTCGCTGCGCACGGTCTCGGGGGTGCTCGTCGGGCTGCTGATCGGGCTCGGCGTGACGTTCGCGCTGATCATCGCGATCGGCATCGTCGTCGAGAATTCCTCGGGCACCCTCGCGGACATGTTCGACCAGCTCGCGCGCGCCTCGGCGCTGCCGCTGCTGACGGTCACGCCGGCCGCCGCGGTGCTGTGGGCCCTCAGCGGCGATGTCGCGGACCTCGCGACGATCCGTGCGATCCGCCGCGCCGCCGAGCGCGGCGCGCCCGTGCGGGCCGTCCCGCATCCGTCGCAGGTGCGGGTGGTGGTCGATCCGCCGCTGTCACGCGTGTTCGGGGTCCTGTTCTTCGTGCTGGTGATGGCAGCTCTCGGCGTGGTGACCATGGTCGTCATGCCGTTCACCGAGGGGCACGTCGACGACTACGTGCCGATCGGGCTGATCGGATCGCTGGTCGTCGGCGCCGGTGCCGCGGCGGGGATGGTCGGGCGGAGGGCGTACCGCCGGGGCCACCGGGCCCGCAACGCCTCGATCGCGAGGCACTGGCATCAGGACATGGAGGCCCGCGCCTGGAGGCGGGCGCGCGGCGCCTCGGGCGGCCGGGGCGCCGACGACGGAGGACGCGAGCACGCCACCGCCCCGCGCACCCGGCGTCTGCGCCGGATCGCCGGCGGCCTCGACGGTGCCGCGATGGTCGTCCTCAGCCTGTCCTTCCTGGTCCTGTTCCCGGCGCTCGGTCTGCGGTGCAGCGCGGTCCCCGGCTCCACCCCGGGGCAGGAGTGCCACGAGACCTTCTACGAGTCCTCGCTCCTGGAGACGCTGATCGTCTCCGGCTTCGCGATCTTCGCCGTTGGCCTCGCCATCGCCGTCGTGCTCGGCGCGACCGGAGTCGTGCTCGAGGTGGTGGCCACCAGGCTCGAGATCGCCCGGCTGCGGGACGCACTCGAGGATCCGCGGTCCCCGCGACCCGAGGACTCCCTGCTGCAGCGCCACACCGAGCGCCGCACTCCGCTGGCCGCGCTCCTGGCCGCGGCGCTCGCCGGCACCGCCGCCCTGCTGGGGCCCGCGCTCCTCGCCCTCGGCTCCGGGGCGATGGAGGACGTCGCCACGCTCTACGCGGACGCCGAGACGCAGTTCGCCGCGTACGTGCCTCTGGGGAGGGGCGTCGTCGCGGCGGCGATCCTGCTGCTGCTCCTCGCTCTGGCACTCACGGCCGGCGCCGGCGTCCTCGGGCGGCCCCTGCGCAACGCCCTCACCCGTCGCTGGCCCACCCGGCCGGAGGTGAAGTACGAGAGCCAGGGGGAGAACAGACCGTCGAAGGCCGTGCCGGCGACCAAGGGTCCGGCGCTGCACACGCTGCTGCAGGGCGAGGCGACGACGAGCTGATCGCGCGGCTCAGCTGCCCGAGATCTGCGCCCTCACCCGCTCGTGCGCCCGCCCCAGGTGCTCCGCGAGCGCGGCTTCCGCGGCCTCCGCGTCCCCGGCGCGGATCGCGTCCATGATCGCCTCGTGCTCGCCCACCACGGTGGACGGCGAGGTGCGGCGATGCGCCGCGAACTGCCCCATCGTCAGGTGGATCTCCCCGGCGATGATCTCGTACATGCGCGCCAGACGGTCGCTGTGCACGCCGTTGACCAGCGCCCAGTGGAAGTCGATGTCGTGCTGCACCTGGCCACGGAAGTCCCCGCGCTCCACGGCATGGCTCATCGCCGCCTGCGCCGCGGTGATCTCCTCGGTGAGGTCCTGCTCCCGGGCCAGGTGCGCGGCGGCCGCGGATTCGAAGGTCTGCCGGCTGAAGAACAGGTCGTCGATCTCGGTCGCGTCCAGCAGCGGCACGGAGGCGGAGCGGTGCGCGGTGCGGCGCAGCAGGCCCAGGGAGGTGAGCCGCTCGAGGCAGGCCTTCGCGGTGGGCCGGGCCACCCCGTACTCGTCCGCCACCCGCTGCTCGGTGACCTTCTCGCCCGGGGCGATGTCGCCGTTGATGATCCGTTCGCGCAGGGAGGCGAACAGCGCCTCGGTCAGCGAAGCGGGACCGAGCTTGTACTGGCCTGTCGCGGTCGCCACGGCAGCTCCTTCCGTCCAGCCGCCACCCCTGGCGACACCGTCTGGGGGCAACATGTCGAACATGTAGCCCGGGCTTACATCATGCCAGCGGCTCCCCGACCCCCGCGCGGGAAAGCCAGCCCAGCGTGCTCCGCGTCTCCCCGGTGGGCCTGTACTCCGCGGCGACGGTGCCCGCATAGCCCGCCGCGCGCAGCGCCGCGCCGACCGCCTCGAAGGCGATCGTGCCCGAGCCGGGCTCGCCGCGGTCCGGGGCGTCGGCCAGCTGCACGTGCCCGATCCGCTCCGCGTGGTCGCCGATCAGGGCGGGCAGGTCCTCGCCGTTCCTGGCCAGGTGGAACGTGTCCAGCAGCAGCGCGAGGTTCTCCGCGCCCGCCTCGTCGATCAGGGTCAGGGCGTCCTGTGCGGTCTCCAGCGGATAGGCGCCGTTCAGACCCCGCGCCAGCGGCTCCACGAGCACCACGCCGGGCCTGCCCGGGAGGTCCGAGAGCACCTGCGCGGCCCGGCGGAGGGAGGCCACGGCGGTGCGGCGCGCGGCCTCGTCGGCCCCCTCCGGCACCTGGCCGTGCAGCAGATTGAAGCCGCGGCAGCCGGTGCGCTCGGCGAGGCGGTGCAGGGCGGCGAGCGAGTCCTCGAGCTCCGCGGCCCGCCCCGGCAGGCAGGCGATGCCGCGCTCGCCGCCGGCCATGTCGCCCGCGAACACGTTCATGCCGGTCAACGTCACCCCGGCGGCCTCGATCGCGAACGCCAGCTCGTCGATCTCCGCCGCCGACGGGGATGCCGTCGGGAACGGCCACCAGCTCTCCACCGCGGCGAAGCCCGCCGCGGCGGCCGCGCCGAAGCGCTCGAGGTAGGGCACCTCGGTGAACAGGAGCGAGACGTTCGCGCTCATCGGGTATCCGTGCCAGCTGACTCCTTGGGTATCCATGGCATCATCTTGCCACGAGACGCTAGACATGTCAGCATGTATGACAATTCATCTCTGGGAGGAGATCAGTGACGATCGACGACACCCTGCCGACCCCGTCGGCCGGCCCCCGCAGCCCCGAATGGTTCCTCGGTGCGACCCGCTGGACCCAGCTCACCTTCACCGAGGACGACCCGCCCGCCCTCGACGTCGACTTCTGGGTGGACGTCATGACGCGCACGCGCTCGAACGCGATCTGCCTCAGCGCCGGCGGCTACATGGCCTTCTACCCCACGCAGATCCCCTTCCACTACCGCAGCGCACAGCTGGGGGACCGAGACTCCTTCGGGGAGATCGTCGAGCAGGCGCGACGCCTGGGAATGCACGTCATGGCCCGCGTGGACCCGCACGCCGTCCACACCGACGCCGCCGAGGCCCACCCCGAGTGGCTCGACCACGGCCCCGACGGCACCCCCGTCGAGCACGAGTCGATGCCGGGGCTGTGGTGGACCGACCCCATGAGCTCCTCCCACTGGGACTTCACCACCCGCATCGCCGAGGAGATCGTGCGCGAGTACGACGTCGACGCCGTCTTCGCCAACCGCTGGGAGGGCCGCCGGCGGGTCAGCTACAACCCCGTCACCCGCGCCGCCTTCCAGGCCGCGAACGGGCAGGACCTGCCCGACGAGAGCGACCCCCACGATCCCGCCTGGCCCGCCTTCACCGCCTGGCGCCGCCGACGGCTCAGCGAGCTGGTGGTGCACTGGGACGACGCGGTCCGCGCGATCAAGCCGCATGTCCGCTTCCTCCCCAACCGCGGCGCGGCCCTCACCCGCGATCTGGACCGCGAGCTCGTCGAGGACCGCTATCCGATGTTCTTCGTGGACAAGCAGGGGCGTTCCGACATCGAGCCGTCCTGGACCCCGGGGAGGATCGGCAAGCGGGCCCGCGGCCTGTACCCGGAGCGGCCCGTCGCGCTGATCACCTCCGTCGGCCCCGAGGACCACGAGCTGCGCTGGAAGGACTCCGTCGCCGATCCCCACGAGACCCGCGGCCTGGTGGTCGACGGCTTCGCCCAGGGCGCCCTTCCGTGGTTCACCAAGTTCAAGGCGGAATGCTTCGACGACCGCTGGGTCGCGCCGCTCGCGGAGGCCTTCCAGCTGCACGCCCGCGTCGAGGAGGCCACCGGCCACCTGCGCCACACGGCGGACGTCGCCCTGCTGGACTGCGTGGACCGCACCGCCTCGACCCCCTTCGGCCACGGCCACGGGGGAGGGGCCCACGAGGACGGCGTCTACCAGGCGCTCGTCGAGGCGCGGATCCCCTTCGAGTACATCGCCGAGGAGGCCCTGACCCAGGAGCGCCTCGACGACGTCGCGGTGCTGGTCATCCCCACCGGGGCAGACCTCGACCCCGCCACGGTCGCCACGATCGAGACCTACGTGGCGCGCGGCGGAGGGCTCGTGACCGCCTTCGACGCCGGGCTCACCACCGGGCCCGACGGGCCGCGGCTCGCCCTCGGCGACCTGCAGGGCGTGCGACTCGCCGGCGGCGTGCGCGGACCGCTGAAGAACAAGTACATGACCCTCGAACGGCCCCACCCGCTCACCGCCGGGTACGACGGCGCCCAGCGCATCATCGCCGGCGCCCACGTGCTCGACATCGGCACGCTCCCCGGGGCGGACATCGCCTTCCGCTTCGTCCCCGACTACCCCGACCTCCCCATGGAGGAGGTCTACCCCCGCCCCGGCACGGCGCTGCCCGCCGTGGTCACCCGCGAGCACGTCGGCGGAGGCCGCACCGCGTACATCGCCTTCGACCTCGGCGAGGTGTTCTGGCGCTCCCTGCAGTCCGACCACGGCCGCCTGATCGCCGCCGCCGTCCGCTGGGCCCGCGGCCAGGAGCCCGCGCGCGTGGAGGTCACGGGCAAGGGCCTCGTGGACCTCGCCGTGCGCGAGGCGGAGGGCGAGATCGCCGTGACCGTCGTGAACCTCACCGACCCCATGGCCATGCGCGGCCAGCGCCACGACGCCATGCCGCTGCACGACCAGGAGGTCGTGCTCACGATCCCCGAAGGCAGCGCGCCGAGCAGCGCCGAGCTCGTCATCGCCGGGACCCCCGCCCCTGCCGAGGTGCGCGAGGGCCGGCTCCACATCCCCCTGAAAAGGATCGACGACCTCGAAGTCGTCCACGTGACCTGGACACCGATCGGCGCCCCCGCGGCGCAGCACGGAGGAGAAGCATGAGAATCGCCGTCATCGGCCTGGGCGTCATGGGCGCCCCCATGGCCCAGAACCTGCTGGGCGCCGGCCACGAGCTGCGCATCCACCGCGAGAACTCCCGCTCCCGGGCCCTCGTCGAGGCGGGCGCGACCCTCGCCGCCACGCCGGCCGCCACGGCCGAGGGCGCCGAGGTGGTCCTGCTCATGCTCCCCGACACCCCCGACGTCGAGGCCGTGCTCCATGGCGAGGACGGCGTGATCGGCGCGCTCGCCGAGGGCGCGCTCGTGCTCGACATGAGCTCGATCTCCCCGGTCGCGACCGAGCAGTTCGCCCACGCCGTTGTCGCCGCCGGAGGCCAGTACGTCGACGCCCCCGTCTCCGGCGGGGAGGTCGGCGCGAGGGAGGGGACCCTGACCGTCTTCGTCGGCGGCGAGGAGGCGGCCGTCGCCCGCGCCATGCCGCTGCTGGAGATCCTCGGCGGACGCATCACCCACCTCGGTCCGGCCGGCGCCGGCCAGGCCGCCAAGGTGGTCAACCAGGTCATCGTGGGCCTCACCGTCCAGGCCGTCGCGGAGGGGCTCGCCCTCGCCGAGGCCTCGGGCCTGGACCCCGAGCAGGTGCGCGCCGCCCTCGACGGTGGCTTCGCCACCTCCCGCATCCTCGAGCTGCACGGACGACGCATGGCGGAGCGGGCCTTCGAGCCCGGCTTCCGACTCCGCCTGCACCGCAAGGACCTGCGGCTCGCCCAGGACTCCGCCGCCCACCGCGGCCTGGCCCTGCCGGCCCTGGAGACGGTCGCCGCGCAGATGGACGAGGCGATCGCCCGCGAGCTCCAGGAGCTGGACCACTCGGCCCTGTTCCGGCTCGTCGCCGAGGACACCCGATGACCGCGACGGAGCCCGCCCCCTGGTGGCACGCGCCCTTCCGCACCTTCCAGACCAACCTGCGCGAGATCGACGCCGGCCTCGACGTCGAGGCGGTGCTGGAGGCGATCGAGGACCACGGCGCGGACACCTGGCTGCTCAGCGTGGGCGGCATCCTCGCCAACCACCCCAGCCGCCTCGCCTCCCAGACGGTGAACCCCCGCCTCGCCGAGCGCCACTCCGGGGACCTCGTGGGCGATGCCACCGCCGCCGCGCAGGCCCGCGGGGTGCGGGTGCTGGCCCGCATGGACTTCTCCAAGGTCGACGCCGCCCGCGCGGAGCGGCATCCCGAGTGGTGCTTCGTCTCGCCCGAGGGGGAGCCGCAGCTCTACAACGGGTACCGCAGCGTGTGCCCCAGCGGCGAGTACTACCAGCGGGAGATGTTCGACATCGTCGCCGAGGTGCTCGAGAAGTACCCGATCGCCGGGTTCTTCTTCAACTGGATGTCCTTCAACGAGGTCGACTACAGCCGTCGCTACCGGGGCGTGTGCCACTGCGAGGCCTGCCGGCGCGGCTTCGCGGCCGCCGCTCCGGGCACGCCTCTGCCCGCCGGTCCCGACGATCCGGGCTACGCGCGCTGGAAGGAGCACTCCGACGAGGTCCTCGCCGACCTCCACCGCCGCATGCAGGCCCATGTGCGTCGCCTCGCCCCCGAGGCCGCCCTCATCCAGGGCGACCGCGCGGACATCACCTTCCACGAGGCCAACAACGCCGTCGGCCGCGAGCTGTGGCACCAGGCCACCGCCGACGCGGTCGACGCCGCACGCTCGACGGATCCCTCCCGGCCCGTGTTCGTCAACGCCGTCGCCTTCGTGGACATGCCCTACCGGTGGGCCGGCGAGGACCCGCGCCACCTCGAGCAGTACGCCGTGCAGGCCATCGCCCACGGCGCCCAGCCCTCCACCTACGTCATGGGCGCCCCGCAGGACAGCCCCTTCCCGGGCCTCGCCGCGAGCGCGCGCATCAGCCGCTTCCACCGCGACCACCAGGAGGAGTACACCGGCCTCGTGCCCACCGCCCGCACTGCGCTGGTGCGGCCCGCCGGCGCCGGACGCGCCCGCGGCGAGTTCGAGGGCTGGCACGCCGCGCTGTCCGAGGCGCACATCCCGACCTCCGTGCTCCGCCCCGCAGCGCTCGCCGACCTCGACCGCGGCCGCGTCGACCTCGTGATCCTGCCCGATCTCGGCGCACTGCCCGAGGAGGCGCTCACCGCCCTGCGCGCCTTCGCGGAGACGGGCGGCGCCGTGATCGCCACCGGCAGCACCGCCTGGGCCGACGGCACCCACCAGCTGGACCCGGACGGCGCGCACCTGCAGCAGAACGCCGTGTTCGACACCGAGGAGTCGCTGCGCTCGCTGCACGTGGACCTCGCCGCCTCCCTTGCCCCGACCCCCGACGGCGACCGCGGCGGGCCGGTCCACGTCCCGGCGCTGGGGGAGTTCCGAGCGCTCGGGCTCGCGGGCCCGATCCACGAGGACGCCGCCGCAGACGCATGGCCCGTGCTGGGCCGCGCCCTCTACGGCCCGCCGGAGAAGTGCTATGGCAACGAGACCACCGGCCATCCCGGCCGCGCGATCTGGAGCCTCGAGGGCGGCGGCGCGGTCGCCGTGCTGCCCTGGCTGCCCGGCCTCGTGCTGCGCGAGGTGGGCGCCTCCGCCGTGGGGCGTGCGCTCGCCGCCCTGGTCGCGGAGATCGGTGGCGCGCACCTGGGCTGGGCCACCGAGCTGCCGGACCATGTCCGCATCGTGCCCGGTCACGGGGCTCGCGGCCCGCTGATCCACCTCCTGAACCGCAGCGGCGAACGGCCCCAGCGGTTCGTGGATCCCGCCCCGACGGCGCCGTCGGCGCTCGAGATCCCCTGCCCGGAGCGGCCGAGCGCCGTGCGCGCCCTGGTCGCCGAGCGGGATCTGGCCTGGTCCTGGGCCGAGGGCACGCTGCGTGTCGAGGTCCCCGCGATCGAGGTCTTCGAGGCCGTCGCCGTCCGCTCGTGACCTGCCGCGATCCGGGCCACCGGATCGTAGATAACAAATAGGCAAGTAATCTTGACAGACAATCTTACAGTGGTGTGGAGTGGTCCACGCGGGGCTACGAGGCCTCCGTTCCTTCCAACGACGGGAGCACAGCAATGCGTCACCTGAGCCGACGAGGTCTCATCCAGGGTGCAGGAGCAGCGGTCGGGGTCGGCGCGCTCGCCGCCTGCGGCGGCGTGGCCGGCGGAGGGTCCGGCGGATCCGGCGCCGGCCTGCGCTACGCGTTCTGGGGCAACAACGTGCGCCAGAGCAACTACCAGAAGGCCTTCGACCTGATGGCCGAGCAGAACGAGGAGCTCGCCCTCAAGGTCGAGTTCGCCGAGTACTCCGCCTTCCAGGAGCGGATGACCACCCAGATGGCCGCCGGGAACGTCGCCGACATCTTCTGGGTCCCCTCTCCGCAGGTCATGACCTACTACTCCAGCGGGCTCTACCGGCCGCTCGAGGGGGTGGAGAGCCTGGACCTCTCGGACTACGCCGAGACCGACATCGAGGACTTCCTGCTGGACGGCGAGCACAACACGATGCCCTTCGGCATCTTCGTGCCCGTCATCCGCTACAACGCCACCTTCGTCGAGGAGGACGGCGTGGACTGGCCGGAGACCTGGGACTGGGACGGCTTCGCCGAGTTCGCCACGGACTACGCCGAGGAGTCGGAGGACCGCTGGGCCGTCGCCTACGCGGCCGACGCCGACCTCTGCTTCGAGGGCTGGCTGCGCCAGCGCGGCGAGGAGCTGTGGAGCGAGGACGGCCGCATCGGCTACACCCAGGAGGGTCTGGAGAGCTGGATCGCCTGGTGGGAGGATCTGCGCGAGGCCGGGGCGACCCCGAGCATCGGCGAGCAGGACGGCGTCGGTGCGAGCTGGGAGGACGTGGGCGACCGCTGCCTGGCCTGGTTCAGCAACTCCAACCACATCGTCGACGACTCCACGATGTTCCCGGACGTCGACTTCGCCCTCTCGCACCTGCCCGTCGACCCGTCGGCCCCCGACGGGCACCAGTTCCTCTACTTCCCCCGCCAGGCCATCTACGCCGAGGCGAGCGACGCCAACGCGGAGCTGGCGGGCGAGGTCTTCAACTTCACCACCGGCGACGTCGAGATGCTGAAGACCGTGGGCCTGACCATGGGTGCCCCGGTCAACCCGCGAGTCGCCGAGGAGTACATCGAGTTCGCCTCCCCGGTCGAGACCGCGATGCTCGAGGTGGTCTCCGAGGACCGCGAGGCCGACCGCACGCCCCGCTTCGAGGCGCCCCCGGGCTCCAGCACCTGGCGGGACGTCATGACCCGTGCCCTCGAGAACGTCACCAACGGGAACTCGACCATCCCCGAGGCCTCCGCGGCGATGATCGAGGAGATCTCCGCGGGCATCGAGCGGGCCGCCGACGAGGGCGAGGGATGACCGCGACCCTCGGCGCCCGGGAGCGGCCGGCGGAGCCCGCCGCCGTCGGCCCCTCTCCGCGGCGCCGGCGAGGCGGGCGCTCCCAGGAGCTGGCGGCGCACGCCTTCATGTCGCCCTGGCTGATCGGGCTGCTGCTGGTCACCGCCGCGCCGATGCTCGCCTCGCTGTACCTCTCCTTCACCGACTACAACATCATGTCCAGCCCCACCTTCGTGGGCCTGGACAACTTCGAGCGGATGCTGGGCGATCAGCGGTTCTGGTCCTCCGCCCGGGTGACGACGGTGTACGTGCTGGTCTCGGTGCCGCTGCAGCTCGCCTTCGCGCTGCTGCTGGCCCTGATCCTGGACCGCGGGCTGCGGGGCCTGTCGATCTACCGCAGCGCCTACTACCTGCCCTCGCTGCTGGGCACCTCGGTGGCAGTGGCGGTGCTGTGGAAGCAGATCTTCGGACAGAACGGCCTGGTCAACCAGGCGCTGGACATGATCGGCGTGCAAGGGACCAACTGGCTGCAGAACCCGGACAGCGCGCTGTGGACGCTGATCATCCTCAATGTGTGGACCTTCGGCTCGCCGATGGTGATTTTCCTGGCGGGCCTGCGGCAGATCCCCGAGGAGCTGTACGAGGCGGCCCGTGTGGACGGCGCCTCGCAGCTGCGCATGTTCCGCCACATCACGATCCCGCTGCTCACCCCGATCGTGTTCTTCAACCTGATCCTGCAGACCATCGGCTCGTTCCAGGCCTTCACGCAGGCCCACGTGATCAGCGGCGGCACCGGCGGTCCGGTCGACTCGACGCTGTTCTACACGCTGTACATCTATCAGCAGGCGTTCGTGAACTTCGACATGGGGTACGCCTCCGCCCTGGCCTGGGTGCTGCTGCTGGCCATCGCCGTGATCACCGCCCTCCACTTCACCCTGTCCAAGTACTGGGTCTTCTACGGAGACTGATATGTCGACATCCACCCTCGAGCCGGCCCGTGCCGTGCGCACCGCCGCCTCCGGCCCAGCGTCGTCGGTGCGCCGCACCCGGGCGCGCGGCACGATCCTGCGCCACGCCGCCCTGATCCTGTTCGGCCTGTTCATGCTCTACCCGCTGATCTGGATGGCGGTCAGCGCGTTCAAGCCCTCCCACCTGGTGCTCACCGATCCGAGCATCATCCCCACCGAGCTGACGCTCGAGAACTTCGTCAACGGCTGGGTGGTGGGCGGATTCCCCTTCTGGGTGTTCTTCGGCAACTCGGTGGTGATCGCCGCCAGCGCGATCCTCGGGAACCTGCTCTCCTGCTCGCTGACCGCCTATGCGCTCGCGCGGCTCGAGTTCCGGGCGCGGAACATCTACTTCGCGATCGTGCTGGTCACCGTGATGCTGCCGATGCACGCCGTGGTGATCCCGCAGTACATCGTGTTCTCGAACCTGGGCCTGGTGAACACCTTCGTGCCGCTGATCCTGCCGAAGTTCCTCGCCACCGACGCCTTCTTCATCTTCCTCATGGTGCAGTTCATCCGCGGGATCCCGCGGCAGCTCGACGAGGCCGCCGCGATCGACGGCGCCGGTCCGTTCCGCGTGTTCCGCAGCATCATCCTGCCGCTGATGAAGCCGGCCCTCATCACCACCGCGATCTTCACGTTCATCTGGACCTGGAACGACTTCTTCGGCCAGCTGATCTACCTCACCGACTCCTCGGTGTTCACCGTGCCGATCGCGCTGAACGCCCTGGTCGACTCCGAGTCCAACCAGGGCACCGGCACCCTGATGGCGATGTCCGTGCTCTCCCTGATCCCGCTGCTGCTGTTCTTCGCCTTCGCGCAGAAGCACCTCATCCGCGGCATCGCGACGACGGGGCTGAAGTGAGCGGCGGGGGAGAGGTGATCGGGCTCCTGGGCGGCGCCCGTGCGGACCTCGCCGCCGTCCAGGAGGTCGCCGGCGACCGCGCCGTCCTGGTGCTCGACGAGCACGCCGACGCCTCGCCCGTCACCGCGCTCCTCGGCGCCGCGCCCTCCGACGACCTCGCGCGCTTCTCGGCCCTGCGCTGGGTGCACAGCACCGCCGCCGGGGTCGACGGCTGGCTGCGGCCCGGCGTGCTGCCCGAGCAGGTGACGCTGACCTCCGCCGCCGGCAACGGCGCGATCCCGCTCGCCGAGCACGCCCTGATGCTGATGCTCATGCTCAGCCGGGACGCCCCGCGCTGGGCCCGCGCGCAGCAGGGCCACGAGTGGGAGCGCCGCACCCATGGCGAGCTCGCGGGCGCCCGGCTCGGGATCATCGGCTACGGCAACAGCGGCGAGGACCTCGCCCGCAAGGCGCTGGCCTGCCACATGCAGGTCTCCGCGCTGCGGCGTCAGGGCAGCGCCGCGCACGACGGCGAGGTCCGGATCCTCCACGGCGAGGCGGGCCTCCGCGAGCTGCTGCGCACGAGCGACATGCTGGTCGTCACCGCCCCGCTGACTGAGGCCACCGCGGGCATGATCGGCGCCGAGCAGATCGCGCTCCTGCCGCAGGGGGCGTGCGTCGTGGTCATCTCCCGCGGCGGCATCGTGGACGAGACCGCTCTGGTGGACGCCCTGCGCTCCGGGCACCTCGGCGGCGCCGGGATCGACGCGCACGCGGTGGAGCCTCTGCCCGCAGAGAGCCCGCTGTGGGACGCGCCGGGCGCCATCGTCACCCCGCACAACGCCGCCACCACGCCCGGCACCGCCGAGCGGGGTCGGGCGATCATGCTCGAGAACGTGGGTCGCTGGGTGCGGGGCGAGGAGCTGCGGAACGTGGTGGACCGGGAGGCCGGGTACTGAGGGTCGCGGCGGACATCGTGCCCTGTGGTGAGCCGCCCGCGGGCACCGGTACCGTCCAGAGGCCGCGCTCGCGCCAGCAGACCACCGCCACCTCCACCCGCCCAGTGCAGGATCAGCGCGAGGAGGTCGTCGACCGACCTGGACCGGGCCGGCGGCCCGTGTTCTGCCTGGTCAGTCTCGGCTTGCTGCTGACCGTGACGCTCGTGATCGACGCGCTACGCGACGCCTCGACGATGTCCGACTACGCGGTGACCCTCGTGGGGATCATGCTCTTCACCGGCGTGGCAGAGCTCCTCGACCCCGCCGCGCGGCGTCTCGTCATCGGCGTGCGCTACGGCGGCATGGCGATGGCCCTGCTGGGCCTCGTGCTGCAGCTCGTCGGCTGAGCAGCGCAGACCCCGCCGACGCCGCCTGGGCTCCGCTCACGTCCCGGTGATGCCGGTGGTCGCCACGGACTTGATGATCTGGCGCTGGAACAGCATGAACACCACGATCAGCGGCAGCGCGGCGAGCACGGCCTGGGCCATGCTCTGCGCGTACTGGATGCCGTAGGCGCTGATCACGGTCTGCAGGCCCGTCGGGAGCGTCATGAGGTTCGAGTCGTTGATGACGATGAACGGCCACAGGAAGTTGTTCCACGCGCCGATGAACACGAAGATCGCGACCGCGCCGAGGATCGGGCGGGACAGCGGCAGCACGATCGACCAGAAGATCCGCAGGCGGCTGGCGCCGTCCATGAGCGCGGCCTCCTCGAGCTCGAAGGGGATCTGGTCGAAGAACTTCTTCAGGATGAACACCATCGGAGCCGCGACCACCTGCGGCAGGATGATGCCCCAGTAGGTGTCCACCAGGTTCAGAGTCAGCATCAGCTGGAACAGCGGCACGATGAGGATCTGCCCCGGGATCATGATCGAGGCGACCGTCATGGTGATCAGCATCTTCCGCCCGGAGAACCGCAGCCGCGAGAGCGCATAGCCGGCCAGGGCCGAGATCGCGACCGTGATGAGGGTGATCAGCGCCGAGGTCAGCAGGCTGTTCCACGCCCAGCGCGGCACGAGCCCCTCGCCGAGCACGTTCGCGTAGGCCTGGAGGGTGAACCCGCTCTCGGGGATCAGGGTGATCGGCTGCGCGGCGGCCTCGGCCTCGGGCTTCAACGACGTCAGCACCGCCCACACGACCGGTGTCAGCCAGGACAGCGCGAGGATCGCGAGGATCACGAAGGCGAGGATCCTGGCGGGGGAGAGGCGCCGCCCGTGCCGGCGCACGACGCGGGTCGAGGGAGCCTCGAGGGTCGTCATCGCCGCGTCCATCGGGGAGGCCGACGCAGTGGTCGCCGCCTGTGCCGCGCTCATGCCTTCACGCTCCGACGGGACGAGATCACGACGTAGGCGGTCGAGACGACGATGATGAGGAAGAAGTAGATGTAGGAGATCGCCGAGGCGTAGCCCAGGCGGTACCCGGTGAAGCCGACCTCGTAGATGTACAGCATGATCGGGCGGGTCGAGCCGCCCGGGCCGCCGCCGGTCATCTGGTAGATCTGGTCGAACACCTTCAGCGAGTTCAGCAGCTGCAGCACCAGCACCAGCACCGTGATCGGCGCCAGCTGAGGCAGCGTGATCGAGGCGAACTTGCGCCAGCCGCCGGCGCCGTCGAGGGCGGCCGCCTCGTACAGCTGCTGCGGGATGTTCTGCAGCGCGGCGAGGTAGAGCAGGAAGTTGAAGCCGATCGTCCACCACACGGTGGTGACGACCACGGAGATCATCGCGGTGCTCGGGTCCTGCAGCCACGCCGGGCCGGTGATCCCCACCCAGCCGAGGACCTCGTTGATCAGGCCCAGCTGCGGGTTGTACATCCAGATCCAGAACTGGGAGATCACGGTCGAGGCCAGCAGGAACGGCATGAAGAAGGACAGGCGCCAGAACCACTGGCCGGGCAGACCGAGGTTCACCAGCACCGCGAGCCCCATCGCGATCGCGACCAGCGGGATCGTCGAGAGCACCGTGAACCACGCCGTGTTCCCCAGCGAGCTCCAGACCTCGCCGTCCGTGAGCGCCTCGGCCCAGTTGTCCAAGCCGATGAAGTGGTCGTTGGTGCCGGCGAGGCTCACGCCGGTGAAGCTCATCCACAGCCCGTAGATCGTCGGCCAGATGAGGAACAGGGCGAAGGCGATCAGGAACGGGGCCACATACACCCAGCCGCGGAGAGTGTCGCCGCGGCGGCGTCGGCGCGCGGCGGGGGTGAGGCGCCGCGGCGGCGGGGCGGGCGGCGAGTCGCTCGTGCCCGCGGGTGTGGTCAGAGCATCGGCGGTGGTCATCGGTCGTCTCCTTCGACGGCGAGGTGCGAGAGGTGTCCGGGGGCGGGGAGCCGGCGGCTCACATCGGCGTCGGCTTCTGGAGCAGCGCGTCGACCCGCTCCGCGAAGGCGTTCCACCCGTCCAGGGGGTCGATGCGCCGCGTCCACACGTTCTGCATCTCGTCGCCGAAGTAGCCGTGGAAGTCGGCGCCGGACCCGGTGAACCACGCCTCCGGGTCGTAGACGAGATGGTCGATCGCGTCGGCGTAGTGCGACTGGGGGACGAGCTCGCCGTAGGCGGGGTCCTCGATCACCGGGGTGAAGGCCGGGATGTGGCCGGCGCCGGCCCAGTCGATGGAGTGCTTGAGCAGATGCGCCACCACGGCGTGCACGGTGCGTCGGCGCTCCTCGTCGGGCGAGGACTGGTGGGGCAGCACGAAGGTGTGCGAATCGGCGTAGGCGCTGGGCTCGCCGAAGACGCCCGGGATCATCGTCATGTCGAAGGGGACCCCCGAGTCGCGGAAGCTCCCGATCTCCCACACGCCCCCGAGATAGCCGCCGGACCCTCCGGTGCCGAACTCGGAGACCGCGGTGCCGACGTCATGTCCGGGGTTGCCGACCTCCCCGTCGATGAGCGAGAGGATCCATTCGATCGCCTCGACGACGATGTCCTCCTGGTACTCCATCCGCCCGCCGATGGGCAGCTCGATGGTGCCGCCCATCTGGTCGTAGTAGGTCGAGAACATCCGCCACTGGTTCACGCCGTCGCCGAGATAGCCCCACGACAGGCCGAAGCCGCTCGGCGCGTTCGCCCCCATCTCCAGCGCCATCGCACGGAAGTCCTCGGGCGTCTCGACGGGCTTCAGCAGTCCGTCCTCGCCGAGCGCCCCCGCGGCCTCGGCGATCTCCGTGTTGTAGAAGAGCACGAAGGGGTGGGAGTCCAGCGCGACCGACACCAGGTCGCCGCCGACCACCATCTTCTCCCAGATGCGCTCGGGGAACTGCTCCTCGGTGACCCCGAGCTCGGCGAACAGCTCGAGGTCCCACGGGTCCAGCAGGCCGCCCTCGGCGTGGTCGGTCACCCGGGACGCGTGCATCACCGCGAGGTCCGGGGCGCGACCTCCGGCGCCCGCCATCGCGAGCTTCGTGTAGTAGGGCGCGCCGGCCGCGAGGACCGTCTGGCGGACCCTCGCGGCGCCGTCGGTGGCCATGTATCCGTCCAGCAGCTCGCCCATGGTCTTGCCGTCGGGACCGGACAGCGGGTGCCAGAAGGTGAGCTCCTCGGGCGACCGGGCACCGGCGCCGACGCAGCCGGACAGCGCGCCGAGCCCGGCGGCGGCACCGAGCCCGCCGGCGCCCTGGAGCAGGCGCCGACGCTCCAGACGGGGCGACGGAGCAGGCGCGGGGACGGATCTCATGCGGACCTCCTTCGAGGACGACGGTCAGGACGTGCGGGCGAAGAGGTCGAAGAACTCGTCGGCGAGCAGCACCTCGATGTCCTCGGGAAGGCTCTCGACGAGGGCGACGACGTCGCTGGGCGTCCAGCCCCAGGCGTTGATGAGCCCGGAGATGAACAGCGGGCCGTCGCCCCGCTCCCGCTCGATCTTCGCCAGCAGCTCCTCGCGGTACACGTCGACCCCGCCGGGCGGGTAGAAGTTCCCGATCAGGGGCACGGCGGCGGCGGGCTGGGAGATGTCGCCCATCTCGTCGGTCTGGAGGATCCCGCGCAGCTCGCCGTCGGCGGCATAGGCCTCGAGCACCCAGTCGGGCAGCGCCGGGGGAGCGCTGTCGGGCACCGGCGTGCTGTAGGCGAAGATGACGTCGAGCCCGGTGCGCTTCATGTAGTCGCCGGTGAGGCGGCTGTACACGGCGAACTCGTCCTTCGGCCAGGAGTCGCCGTAGGTGTAGCCGGCGCCCGACGGGCCGCAGACCAGCAGGTCGTTCTCGCTCGCCGTGCGCTGGAAGTGGTGCAGGATCGCCGGGCCGATGTCCTCCAGCAGCGGCGAGACGGTCCAGTTCATCGGCACCGCGCCGCGAGCGGGGTCGTCCCACAGCTCGCGCATGTGCCGCTGGCAGTACTGGATGTTGTCGCCCTCGCCGATGGTCAGCGTCAGGTAGGTGCGGTTCTCGACCTCGCGGCGCGTGGGGGAGGAGGGGCGGGCCCGCGTCGAGGCGCGCACCGCGGAGAGCACGGTCGCGTTCATGTAGAAGTCGGCGGCGACGACGATGACGCCGTCGCGGCTGCAGAGCTCTACCCCGGACCACTCGCCGGCGACGTCGTCGGAGAACCAGCCGGCGTACACCGTGCCGGGCTCGACCTTCGCCAGGAGATCCTCGAACTGCGAGCCGCTCGCGCCGGACGGCGGGAGCCAGCTCACCAGCGCCCCGGTCGCGACGGAGAAGTCGCGGAAGGAGGAGAACGGCTCGGTGCGGGTGGGGGCCTGGTCGGTGGTGGAGACGACGAACTGGTTCTCCATCTCGACCGTGAGGCTCATGCTCGTGGCGTCTGCGGGCACCTCGAAGCGGTAGACGAAGTAGCTCCCTCCGTCGGCGAACCGCATCCCCTCCTTGGTGCTGGAGGTGGCTCCGTCGAAGAGGTACTGCTCCTCGTCCGGGGTGTTGGGCGTGAAGGAGGCGGCGACCTCGCCGTCGACGCTCAGCTCCACCGCGTACACGCCCGGGCCCCAGCCGTCGTTCGTGAAGGCGTCGGAGAACCGCACGAACAGCTCCTCCGGCCCGAGCCGGTCGGTGAGATCCACCGTGTAGCTGTCGTGGTTCGAGGAGTCCGTGACCCGCTCCTGTTCGCGCAGCGCCTCGCTCCAGCTGATGTCCTCGACGTCGACCCGGTGCGTCGGCGGCAGTCCCACGAGGACCTCATGGGTGCACTCGGGCCACAGGTTCGCCATCGCCCAGTCGTGGATCGCGGCGGGATCGTCGTCGAAGCGGCCGCGCAGGTCCTCCAGGACCGCGAGGCCGTGCTCCTCGGCCTGCTCCGCCGTGGCCACCACGCCCCCGCGGAGCCCGGCGATGGTGGTGGCCAGGTTGATCGTGTGCGGCGAGTCCATGTCGTAGAGGACGGCGCCCTCGATCGCGTCGCGGTAGCGCTCGATCAGCGCGAGCGGGTCCTTCTCGCGACTGACCCGGACGGGCAGGTCCGCGACCCAGGTCTCGTCGACGGGGTCGGCGATCAGGTAGATCTCGGGCCGATCGCGGTTGACCAGGCCCTGCAGGGTGATCAGCAGCAGGCGGTCGAAGCCGTCGAGGCCGGCCATGTCGGCGACGCGGACCTTCCCGGTGCCGGAGAAGGAGGGGAACACGCGCTCGTCCTTCCACCGCACGGCCCTGGCCGGCGGGGGACCGCCCGCCGCGGCGGGAGCCGCCAGGCCGAGCGAAAGAGCTGCGGCGCCGAGGACCGTCCGACGGGACGGGGTGGAGAGCAGGTGCAGGGGGTGAGGCCGGTCGGACGTCATCGTCGACTCCTAGGAGGGCGGGCGAGGTGAGGTGCGGGGACGCGGCGGGTCCGGCGTCTCAGGAGGCCGGTCGCGGTGCTGCTCCACGTCCCGATGTGGCGTGACGCACGTTACTCAATCCATTTGATGGAAGTCAACGGTCGATGCGGACGCTAGTGTTCGGCGCATGGCAGAGCAGACCTCCGCCGACGCAGCTCCGCCGAGGCGGTGGGCCAAGCGCGGCACGAACCTTCCGCGGGTGGCGGACTACAACCAGATGCTCGTGCTCGACCTCGTCCGGCGCTCCGAGGGGATCAGCCGGGGCGAGCTGGTGGGGCAGACGGGGCTGACCGCGCAGACCATGTCGAACATCTTCCGGCGCCTGCTCGACGACGGGCTGATCCGCGAGGCGGACAGGGCGCAGGGCGGCGCGCGGGCGCGTCGGGCGCTCTTCGAGGTCGTGCCGAGCGCGCGGTACACCGTCGGCTTCCACATCGATCCCGCACGCCTCACCGCGGTGCTGCAGGACCTGGGCGGGAACGTCGTCCATGACGAGGTGCGTGCCGCCCCGCGCACCCCGGACCCGGACAGCGTGCTGGACCTCGTCGAGGCGATGATCCGCGAGCTCCTCGAGGGCTCCTCGGTGCCCGTGGACCTGATCGCCGGGATCGGCGTCGCAGCGCCCGGACCGGTCGATGCGACCCACGGCCGCATCGTGGATGCGCCGATCCTGCCCGGCTGGGACGTCGTCGAGCTCAAGCAGGAGCTGGAGCGACGATTCGCGATCCCGGTCTTCGTCGAGAAGGACAACATCGCCGCCGTCGCCGGCGAGGTCTGGAAGGCCGCGGGGGAGGGCGAGAACCTGGCGTTCATCTACCTGGGCTCGGGGGTCTCGGCCGGGCTCGTGCTCGACGGGAACGTCGTGCGCGGCGCCGGCATCAACGTCGGCGACATCGGCCACATGAGCGGCGACCCGAACGGCCCCATCTGCCAGTGCGGCGGGCGCGGCTGCATCACGGCGACCGCCCTGCCCGCGGTCCTCGTCGGCGAGGCCACGGCCCGTGGGGTGCTGCCGGTCGTGGACCTCGGTGATGCCGTCGCGGTGGAACGAGCTCTCGCGGAGCTCTGCCGGCTGGCCGACGAGGACGGCGATTCCCCGGCGGCGGAGATCATCGAGCGCACCGCGAGGAGCTTCGGGCGCGTCTCCAGCCAGCTCGCGAACCTGCTGGACCTCGACGCCATCGTGCTGGGAGGCCCGCAGTGGCCCGCGCTGCAGCGCATCTTCCTGCGGATCCTGCCGTCGCTGGTGAACCGGAGCTATCTGGGCCGGACCTCGCACGTCATCGACGTGCGCGGGACCTCGATCGGGGAGCACGTCGGCGCCGTCGGCGCCGCGTCCCTGGTGATGTGGGAGACGATGTTCGACCCGCCGAAGCAGCTCTACATCAGCTGAGCGGCGGTGCCGATGCGGAGCGGTCGGCGCCCCCGGCACGCATCCGCGCCAGGAAGTCCTCGAGCATGGCGGGGTGATCCAGCTCCGGGTGCCCGAGCAGCCGCTGCAGCCGCAGCCCGTCCGCCAGTCCCACGAGCATCCGGGCCGCGTCCTGCGGGTCGATCGGGACCGTCCAGGTGCCGCTGTCCTGCTCCTCGGCGACGCCCGCGGCGAGGCGGCGGACCAGGTCGTCGTACCGGCCCGTGAACCAGTCGTGCGTCGGGTGCGACGGGCTCGTGCTCTCCGCGGACAGGACCGTCATCAGCTCGACGAGGTGCGGCTCCTTGAGGTTGTGGCGGACGGCGATCACGAAGGCGTCGAGCACTGACCCGGTCGCCGACTGCTCCTCGATCACGGCCGCCGTGCTCCGCTCGCGTTCGGCCACCACGGCCAGCAGCAGCTCCGCCTTGCTGGGGAAGTAGTGCAGGAGTCCCTGCTGCGTGAGGCCCGCCGCCTCGGCGATCCTGCTGAGGGAGCCGGCCCGGTAGCCGTCCCGGGAGAAGACCTTCGTCGCCTCGGCGAGCAGTCTGGCGCGGGCCTCTGTGCCCTTGGCGGTGATCCGTCGTCGCTGTCCCATGCGCATCCTGCCTGTCGTCTGCTCCCGAGCGGGAGACGTCCCGCCGCTGAAGGCTACCGGGGCCGCACCCCTTGCGCGCCACTGACGCCGTCCTTAAACTACCGAGCACTCGGTAGGTAATGCGATGGGGCGCACCACCTGCGTCGCAGACGGGAAGAAGGTGACGACGATGTCCGCGAGGACGGCACGGGCTCCCGGCAGCTCGGGAGACCGCGTCGCGGCCGCCGTGCTGCTGGCGCCCAACGTCCTCGGCTTCAGCCTGTTCCTCGGCGTGCCGATCCTCGCCAGCCTCGTGCTCAGCCTGTTCGACGTCGACGGCTTCGGCTCCTACGACTTCGTCGGAATCTCCAACTACCAGCGCATGCTCGGCGATCCGCTGTTCGGACAGAGCCTGCTGGTGACCTGCGTGTACGTGCTGGGGATGGTGCCGGGAGTCTTCGTGGCGAGCCTGGGCCTGGCGCTCCTGATGCAGACACGGATCCCGTTTCGCGGGGTGCTGCGCGCGGCCTTCTTCCTGCCGCATGTGGTCAGCCTGGTCGTGATCGGGCTGGTCTGGCGATTCCTGCTCGTCGACAAGGTCGGCGTCGTCGGCCGCGCCCTCGAGCCGCTCGGGCTCGGCGGCGTCTCCTGGCTCGGGGACAGCAGGTACGCCCTCGCCACCGTGCTGGTGGTGAGCATCTGGTTCTACATGGGCTACTACATGATCATCTTCCTGGCGGGTCTCTCGGACATCCCGTCCGAGTTCTACGACGCCGCGAAGGTCGACGGCGCCTCCGCGCCGGCGACCTTCCGCCACATCACGTGGCCGCTGCTGAGGCCCACGAGCTTCTTCGTCCTGGTCATCTCCACTGTCGCCGCCGTGAGCGGCGCCCAGGCGTTCGACCTGATCTACGTCATGACGCAGGGAGGTCCGGCTAATGCCACCTCACTGGGGATGTTCTACATCTACCAGCAGGCCTTCCAGTTCAACAACTACGGCTACGCCTCCGCCATGTCCGCCGCCGTCGTCCTCGTCCTCGTGCTCCTCACGGGCGGTCTCTTCGCCGCGACCAGGGGTGGGAGGTTCGACGATGAGTGAGATCAGGCGCTGGTCGCTGATCGCGGCGGCGGTGCTGCTGGCGCTGCTGACAGCCGCCCCGATCCTGCTGATGGTGGTGGGCGCCTTCTCCAGGCCCGACGAGATCTTCGACGCCGGCCTGCTGCCCTCGGAGCCCACCCTGGACAACTTCCGGTACATCTTCTCGACCGTGCCGTTCGGGCGGTACCTGCTCAACAGCTTCGTCCTGGCCGCCTCGGTGACGGTCGTGTCCATGGCGTTCCACTCGATGTCGGCCTTCGCCCTCGCACGACTCGAGTTCCCCGGGCGGGACCGGATCTTCTTCGCGTTCTTCTCCACGATCCTGGTGTCGATGCCGATGATCATCGTGCCGCTGTTCATGGTGGTGCGCGAGCTCGGCCTGCTCAACACCGTGCCAGGGGTCGCGGCGCCCATGATCTTCCAGGGCTTCGCGCTGTTCCTCCTGCGCCAGTTCTACCTGACCCTGCCGACCGAGCTCGAGGAGGCCGCGCGGCTCGACGGCTGCGGCGCCTTCCGCACGTTCCTCCGGATCGCGCTCCCGCTCAGCCGGCCCATCATGGCGGCGCTCGCCATCTTCGTGTTCCTCGGGGCGTGGAACGCGTTCCTGTGGCCCCTGACCACCACCAGCGACGAGTCCCGGTGGGTGGTCCAGGTCGGCATCAGCGCACTGCAGGGCGAGCACGCCGGCTCGTGGAACTACATCCTGGCCGGCGCCACCATCGCCACCCTCCCCACCGTGGGGCTGTTCCTGGTCTTCCAGCGACAGATCATCGACTCCATCAAGACGAGCGGACTGAAATGAGGCTCCCCATGACCCCCACCCCTCCCACGACCGCGACCACGCCGACGGAACGCCCCAACATCGTCCTCATCTTCATGGACGACATGGGATACGGGGACCTGAGCTGCACCGGGTCCTCCCTGATCAGGACTCCCCGGATGGACGAGATCGGCGAGCAGGGACTGACGTTCACCCAGATGTACTCCGCCGCGCCGACGTGCACGCCCTCGCGCGCCTCCCTGCTCACCGGCCGGTACGCCCAGCGCGTGGGGCTGCCCCGCGTGATCTTCCCCGAGGAGCCCGAAGGGCTGCCCGACAGCGAGGTGACCATCGCGCACCTGCTCGGCGAGCAGGGCTATGCCTGCGGCGCGTTCGGGAAGTGGCATCTGGGAGCGCGGCCCCAGCACTCCCCGCTGCGGCACGGCTTCGACCGGTTCGTCGGCCTTCCGTACAGCAATGACATGCATCCTGTGCAGCTGCACGTCGAGGACGCCGAGGACGGCAGCAGGATCGAGCGCGATGTGGACCAGTCCGCCTTGACACGGCGGTACACCGACGAGGCGATGGACTTCATCGACGAGCACCGGGACGAGCCGTTCTTCGTCTACCTCCCGCACACGATGCCGCACATCCCCCTCCACGTGGAGCCGGAGTTCCGCGGCACCTCCTCCGCGGGGACCTACGGCGACGTGATCGAGTGCCTCGACCACCACGTCGGCCGCCTGACGGACCACCTCGAGGAGCGGGGCCTGGCGGAGAACACGATCGTGATCGTCACCAGCGACAACGGGCCCTGGTTCGAGGGCAGCACCGGCGGTCTGCGTGGCCGCAAGATCGACACCTACGAGGGCGGCATCCGCATGCCGTTCCTGATCCGTTGGCCCGGGCGCATCGCTCCGGGCACCCGCACCTCTACGCCGGCCTGCTTCATCGATCTGCTGCCCACCCTGGTCGGACTCGCCGGGGGCGCGCCGCCCACCGACCGGCCGATCGACGGGGTCGACATCAGGGACTGCCTGGACGGCGGAGAGGTCCCCGAGCGTTCGCTGTACTTCTTCAGCCATTGGCATCTGAACGCGATGCGGCGGGGCCGCTGGAAGCTGCACGTGGACCGCTTCCCCACGAAGGATCTCCGCGAGCTGCCCCAGCTCTTCGACCTCGAGGCGGATCCGGGCGAGTGCTACAATCTCGCCTCCCTCCACCCGGAGCTGCTGGAAGAGCTGCGGGCCGACCTGGAGGGCTTCGCCGAGCTCATCGAGGCCCAGCGGGAGCAGGCGGAGAGGAGAGCGGCCTCGTGAGCCGTCTCTCGCGCAGGGACATCCTGGCCGGTCTCGGCGGGACGGCCGCCGCCTCTCTCCTCGGCGCCTGCGGCGGAGGCGAGGGCCCGTCGGCCGCCTCCCCTCTGAGCTTCTGGCAGTTCTACGCCCCTCGCGGGGCGAGCGAGGCCCAGAACGCCTGGTTCGACGAGCTCATCGCGCAGTGGAACCGGGAGAACGAGGAGCAGATCCAGCTGCAGTTCGTCCCGAACTCCCAGTACGTCGGCGGGCCGAAGCTGCAGACGGCGTTCAGCGCCGAGGACGGGCCCGACGTGTTCGTGGTGAGCCCCGGGGACTTCCTGCGCTACGCCAACGGCGAGGTGCTGATGGACCTGGCCCCCTACATGACTCCCGAGGCTCGGGAGGACTTCTACCCGGACCTCATCGCCAGTCGGAGCGTTGCCGACGGGATCCACGCCCTGCCGATGGGAGGCGGCCCGATGGCGATGTACTACTCCGTCCCCGCCTTCGAGCGGGCGGGCCTGTCCGAGGGGGATCTGCCCAGGACCTGGGACCAGCTGCTGGACGTCGCCGAGATGCTCACCGACGACGAGCGGTTCGGGGTGGTCGTCGACACCACCCCGACCTACTACCAGAACTTCACCTTCTACCCCTTCCTGTGGATGGGGGGAGGCGGACTCCCCGGCCACGAGAAGCCGGAGGGACGCTTCGACTCGCCCGGCACGATCTCCGCCCTGAGCCTGTGGCAGGACATGATCACCAGCGGCATCGCCCCGCGCACGGCCCTCGGCGCCGGAGGCACCGATCTCATCAGCAACCTCGCCTCCGGGTACTGCGCGATGCAGAACGCCGGCATGTGGGGCGTCTCCGCCCTTGCGGCGGAGGCCCCGGACCTGGAGTACGGCGTGTTCCGCATCCCGGGACCCGACACCGACAGCCCCTACGTCACCGCCACCGGAGGCTGGGCCTTCGCCGCCAACGCCCGAGGGCGGAACCCCGAGGCCGCAGCACGCTTCTGCGTGTGGGCGCTGGGCTCGATGGACGAGGACAGCATCGACCGCGTGACCTCATGGTGCGTGGAGGCGCAGTCCTACCTGCCCTACCGTCGCTCGTCGATGGAACGCGCCGCGGAGCAGGGCGTCTTCGACGACGGGCCGATGAAGACCTTCGCCGAGGAGATCTTCCCCGGCGCACTCGGAGAGCCGCGACTCCCCACCGAGATGAACAAGCTGATCAACGACGCGATCCAGGCGTGCCAGCTCAACGGCGAGGACCCCGCGGAAGTCGCGGCGACCGCACAGCAGGGGATGGAGACGCTGCTGGCCGCCTACGACGGGGCGGCGCTGGTCTGAGGGGCGGGGGAGCGGCCCCAGTCGGCCCACTCGTGATCATGCTCCGGGCGCCGACTCCCTCACCACGAGCGTCTGCGCCACCTCGATGTCCTTCGTCGGAGCATCCGGATCCTCGATGCGTCGCACGGTCAGCTCCACCGCCGCCCGGGCCACACGGGAGACGTCCACGGAGACGGTGGTGAGGTCGGGGTTCGAGTACTCACCCTCGAGGGTTCCGTCCCAGCCGAGCACGGCGACGTCCTCGGGCACGGTCAGTCCGGCGCGGCGCAGCGCCTTCATCGCCCCGATCGCGATGAGGTCGGTGGCGCACACCAGCGCATCGAAGGACCTCCCGTGCTGCAGGAGCTCCGTCACGACTTCCGCCCCGGCACGTCGACCGTAGGGGGCGACCTTCACCAGGCGGTCCGGGCCCGCGGGAAGGCCCGCCTCCTGGAGCGCGGCGAGGAAGCCCGTCGCCCGCATCCAGCCGGGACCGAACTGTCGGCCGTGGTGGGCTCCGAGGAAGAGCGGTGCGCGACGCCCGTCCGCGAGGATGTGCCGCGTCGCCTCCTGGCCGGAGCGCACGTTGTCCAGCATGACGTGGTCGAGCGGCGAGTCGTCGACCCGCTCGCCGAGCAGCACGAGAGGCATCGGCCCGTGGGAGTCGAGGACGGCGGCGTGGTCGAGGCTGTCCGGGCGCAGGATGATCCCGTCGGCGAACTGGGTCGTGAACCCGCGTGCCACGTGCCGCTCGCGCTCGGGATCGCCGCCGGTCTCGGAGATCAGCACCGTGTACTCGTGCTCCTCGGCCACCGCAATGATCTCGTGCGCGAGCGAGGCGAAGTAGGGGGTGCGCAGATCGGGCAGGGCGACGGCCAGGATCCGGGTGCGTCCGTCCCTCAGCTGACGGCCCGCGAGGCTCTTGCGGTATCCGAGCTCGTCGATCGCCGCCTCGACGCGATGCCGCGTCTCCGCACGCACCGAGGGCTTGCCGTTGACGACGTTGGAGACGGTCATCCAGGAGACCCCCGCCCGCTGGGCGACGTCCTTTATCGTCGGTCGCCGTCTGCGGGACTCGTCGATGCCGTCGACGTTCATGCCGCTCATGCCCTCCTTCGCCATGGTGAGCGCCGGGGTCCGCCGGCAGCCGCGTCCGGGAGCTCGGGTGTTGACGCTCCGTGGCATGCACTCTACAGTGCGATGTAACGTGAAAATTTCACGTTAAAACGCGGCGGCCTCCGACGGCCGGGATCCCGCTGCAGTGCTGTCCCGCACGGTGAAGTGCGTGCGTGCCCGTCATCGACGCCGGTCCACCAGGAGGTCTGTCATGTCCATGCTCACTCCGCGCCCACGGCGGCGCTCACTGCTCCTCGGGTCCGCGGCGGCCGGGGCATCCCTGGCGCTCGCCGGCTGCGGCGTCGGCTCCCGCGGCGGCGGCTCCGGGGACGGCGAGCTCCGTGCGACCTGGTGGGGCGGGGACTCGGAGAACAGCGCGATCAACGCCGCACTGGACTCCTTCGTCGAAGCGTCCGGCACGCCTGTCGCTCGTGAGACCCAGGCCTGGGACGGGTACTGGGATCGTCTGGCCACCCAGACCGCCGGAGGCAATGCTCCCGACCTCATCATGCAGGCCGGGAGCCAGATCCCGGACTACGCAGAGCGGGGAACGCTGCTGGACATGAACGCCGACGGCGGTCTCGACGTCGGGGAGATCGACGAGGGGCTCCAGGAGTTCGGCGAGGTCGACGGTGCCCTGTACGGCGTGGTCGCCGCCAGCAATGCCATCGGACTCGTGGCGAATGCGGACCTGGCGGAAGACGCCGGGGTGTCCCTCCCCGAGGGCGAGTACTCCTGGGACGACCTGGCAGAGCTGGTCTCCACGGTGCCCTCCGCACTGGGCGAGGACGCCTGGGGCCTGCAGGACGGCGGCGGGGACCTGATCCTGTTCATCATGTCCGTGCGGGACGGCGGCCAGGAATTCTACTCGGACGACGGCGCGCTGAACGCCACCGCCGAGGATCTCACCGCCTGGTTCGAGTTCTGGGACCGGCTGCGCGCCGACGGCGTGGCGCCGCCGGCCGATGTCACCGCAGAGGGCCAGGGGGAGCTGCCCAACACCCCGATGGCCCAGGGGAGGGCAGTCCTCGGATTCGGGTGGACGCAGGACTACATCTCCTACACCCGACTGACGGATGCCGGTCTCACGCTCCAACTGCCGCCGCACGTCGCGGCGACGCCGAGCCTCTGGATGAACGCCGCGAGCCTGTGGTCCGTCTCCGCCACCAGCTCCGACACCTCGGCGGCCATCGACGTCATCAACCATCTGACGACCGACGAGGCGGCCATCGACGCACTCGGGGTCTCGCTCGGGATGCCGCCCTCCGCGGCTGCTCGCGACCGGCTGTCCGGCACGCTCTCCGACGAGGAGCAGGCGGCGATGGACTACATGGATCTCGTGGCCGAGACGTCCACTCCGCTGAACCGGCTCTGGCCTGCCGGGTTCGCCGAGCTGCGCATCCTCATGGAGGACCTCAACGAGGCCATCGCCTTCGGCGACATGTCGATCCCGGAAGCTGTCGAGCAGTTCTTCACCACCGCCGACGGCTTCGCATGAGCGCCGGGGTCCGCACGTCCCGTGACCCGTCGGGGAGCGCGCAACCCGAGGCGGAGGCCGCCGGAGGCGGTCCAGGCCTGCCGCGGCGAGCCCGCAGGTGGTCCCGCCGGCGACGCTCGTCGGCGCTCGCCGGCCACCTCTTCCTGCTCCCGTGGTTCCTGGGGCTCGTCACCCTCGTCCTCGGGCCGATGGCCGCCTCGGCCTTCCTCTCCTTCACCGAGTACGACCTTTTCAGCGACGCACGCTGGGTCGGGGTCGACAACTACGCGCAGATCCTGGGCGATGACGAAAAGTTCCGCCAGTCCGTGCGGGTGACCCTCACCTACGTCCTCGTCTCGGTGCCGCTGCGGCTCCTCGTCGCGCTCGCGCTCGCCGTGGTGCTGGACCGGTCCCTGCGCGGCATGGCCTTCTACCGTTCCGTGCTGTACCTGCCCTCGCTGCTGGGAGGCAGCGTCGGCGTCGCCGTGCTCTGGAGGCAGCTGTTCGGCCGGGACGGGGCGGTCAACGATCTGCTGGCGGTCGTCGGCATCGACGGTCCGAACTGGATCGCCGATCCGGACTACTCCCTGATGACGCTCATCGTGCTCGCGGTGTGGCAGTTCGGCTCGCCGATGATCATCTTCCTCGCGGGACTGCGGAACATCCCCTCGGAGCTCGCCGAGGCCGCGGTCGTCGACGGAGCAGGCGCTGTACGGCGCTTCCTGTCGATCACCATCCCGCTGCTCACCCCCATCATCTTCTTCAACGTGGTGATGCAGTCGATCGTCGCCTTCCAGGCGTTCACCCCGTCCTTCATCATCAGCAACGGGTCCGGCGGCCCCGTCGGATCCACCCTCTTCTACACGCTGTACCTGTACCAGAAGGCGTTCACGGAGTTCCAGATGGGGTACGCCTCCGCCCTGGCGTGGATCCTCGTGGCGATGATCGCCGCGATCACCGCCGTGACCTTCCTCAGCTCGCGACGCTGGGTCTTCTACGCGGACGAGGGGCGGTGAGGGGCCGATGTCCACAGAGACCTCCTCCACGACCGGTTCTCGCACCGCTCGTCGCGGCCCCGGCCCCCGCCGCCTCCACGAAATCGCCTTGCACGCCTTCCTGGTGCTGCTCTGCCTGGCGATGCTCTATCCGCTGCTGTGGATGGTGCGCGGCTCGGTCCTCCCCGAGGACCAGATCTTCTCGGGCGACATGGTGCCCCGGGAGCTCGTGCCGTCGAACTATCCCGAGGGCTGGTCGGCGAACCCGCCCGGCTTCGGGCGGTTCCTGCTGAACTCGGCCCTGGTCTCCGCCGGAGCGGTGATCGGGAATCTCGTGGCCTGCACGCTCGCGGCCTACGCCTTCGCCCGCGTCGACTTCCCGCTCAAGCGGCTCTGGTTCGCGCTGATGCTGGTGACAGTGATGATCCCCGTGCACGCGACCCTGATCCCGCAGTACACGATCTTCACGGCACTGGGATGGGTGGACACCTATCTGCCGCTGATCGTCCCCAAGTTCCTGGCCACCGACGCCTTCTTCATCTTCCTGCTGGTCCAGTTCATGCGCAGCATCCCGCGGGAGATGGACGAGGCCGCGGAGATCGACGGCTGCGGGCACCTCCAGCGGTTCGGTCGCGTCCTCCTGCCGATGATGACGCCCGCGCTGGCCACCACCGCCGTGTTCACCTTCATCTGGACCTACGAGGACTTCATGGGCCCGCTCATCTACCTCGCGGACATCAACCGGTACACCGTGCCGCTGGGCCTGCGGATGTTCATGAACAGCATGGGGGAGTCCTCCTACGGCCAGCTGTTCGCCATGACCGCCCTGTCGCTGGTGCCGGTGTTCATCGTCTTCATGCTCTTCCAACGACGACTCATCGAAGGCATAGCGACCACAGGGCTGAAGGGGTGAGCGCGACGACGCCGCACAGGAGCACGGCACGGGCAGGGCACGACCGCACCACGGACCAGAGGGAGACGCAGGAGATGCACAGCACGGAAGTCCAGTTCGAGATCGTCGTCTGCGGCGGCGGACTGGCGGGGTTCACCGCCGCGGTCGCCGCCGCGCGCATCGGCCGACGGGTATGCCTCGTCCAGGACCGCCCGGTCCTGGGAGGGAACAGCTCCTCGGAGATCCGGGTCTCCCCGCGGGGCTCGGCCAACTATCACGCCTACGCACGCGAGGGCGGGGTGCTGGCCGAGGTCATGGCCGCCGAACGTCAGCGGAACCACGAGCCGATCTTCGAGAACGGATGGACCAACAGCGTCTGGGACCTCGCTCTCTACGACCTCGCCCAGCGCACCGAGAACCTCACCCTGATGCTGAACACCCAGGTGCGCGCGGCCACCGTGGAGGAGGGGCGGATCACCTCGGTGTCCTGCTGGACGAGGTCCTCGGAGACGGAGACCCTGGTGCAGGCGAAGATCTTCCTCGACTGCACCGGTGATGGTGCGCTCGCGGCGCTCGCCGGCTGCGAGTTCCGCCACGGCGAGGAGTCCCGTGCGGAGTTCGACGAACCGCATGCGCCGCTCGAGGCGTCCGAGGACACCATGGGCAGCTCCCTGCACTTCAAGACCAAGGACGTCGGCTACCCGGTGGAGTTCGACCTGCCGGACTGGGCCGTCGAGTACACCGACCCAGAGTTCTTCTACCAGCAGGGCAGGGTGCCCAACGATCTGCGCGGCGGGTACTGGTGGATCGAGCTCGGCAAGCCCTGGGACACCATCCGGGACGCGGAGACCATCCGGCACGAGCTCACCCGCCACACCCTGGGGGTGTGGGACTGGCTGAAGAACAAGGACCCCCGCACCCGGGAGGCGACCCGGAATCTCGCCCTGGACTGGCTCGGACAGGTGCCGGGCACCCGCGAGAGCCGTCGGATCATGGGCCTGCACCTGCTGACGGAGCACGACCTGCTGCGCGAGGAGCCCTTCGACGACGAGATCGCCTACGGCGGCTGGAACATCGACCTGCACACGCCCGGCGGACTGCTCGCGGCGACCAGCGAACCGACCGCCGCGGCCGGATACGACCTGCAGTCGCAGGCCTCCGTGAGGGCGTACGTGGGCCCCTTCGGGATCCCGCTGCGCTCCCTGATCGCCAAGGACGTCACCAACCTGCTGATGGCGGGGCGCAACATCTCCGCCACGCATGTCGCCCTGGGATCGGTGCGAGTGCAGGCCACGACCGCGATCATGGGGCAGGCCGCCGGCACCGCAGCGGCCGTCGCCCTGGATCAGGGCATCGCACTCCATGACGTCCCCGGCCAAACCGCCGAGGCTGTGCAGCAGCGGCTGCTGCGCGATGGATGCTTCCTCCCTCACGTGACGAGCACGGACCGGAGCGACATCGCGCGCTCCGCCGCGGTGAGCGCGTCCTCCGAGGCGCTCTACCTGGGGGCGAGCCACGGGGACCGATGGATCGACGGAGGACTGCGCGACAGCAGCCGCCCAGCACCGGGCGCGCTCACCGCGCTGCGCGCCCAGTGGATCCCCGTCGAGACCGGCCCGGACGCCCCGGGCCTGGACTCCGTGAGGGTCCTGCTCCGCAACGACGGGACCTCGACCGTTCGCGTCCCCGTGCGTATCCAGCAGGTCGAGCACATCTGGGACTACCGCGTGGATGCCGGCGAGGAGCTCGCGGCCACCGCTCTCGAGGTGGAGCCGGGGGAGGCCTGGGTGACCTGGGACCTCCGGATCGACCCCGAGGTCCTGCGCAGGAAGGCGCCGGGCGGAGGCTACCTGCGGGTGGACCTGGGGCCTGCCGAGGACGTGGAATGGGTGCGTGCCGGCCGCGTCCTGCCGGGCGCGGTCAGCGCGTTCGAGATGAGCCCCGGGCGGCTGCGCAGGCTCGGGGCAGGGGTCACGTTGAGCCATCGCATCGCGCCCGCTCAGCGCGCGTACCCGGCCGGGAGCGTCATCCGAGGCGCTGCCCGTCCGCACACCGCGACGAACCTCTGGCGATCGGACCCGGGCCAGCCCCTCGACCAGTGGCTGCGCCTCGACTGGGAGGAGCCGCAGCGGATCGCCACCGTGCAGGTCTCCTTCGCGGGCAACCTGCTGCGCGAGTACGACCACACCCCGCCGCTCTGGTCCGATCCGCAGACCGTGCGCGACTACACCCTCGACGTGCCCGACGGCGAGGGCTGGCGGACGGTGTGCACCGTGCGCGGCAATGCGCTGCCTCGGCGTGTCCACACGCTGCCCGAGACCGTGACGACCAGATCCCTGCGGCTCGTGGCGCAGGCGACCAACGGCGATCCCTCGGCCGCGGTCTACGAGGTGAGGTGCTACGGACCGGAGGACTGAGCCGTTGGCTGATCAGATCGGAGTGGTGTCGCTGCTGCTCACCGCGCCCATTCCAGGAACTCCTCCGCCGTCAGCACCGGCTTCTCCCATTTCGCGGCGTTCTTCGCCTTGGTCGACTGCGACCCGGCCTCGGCCACGACCAGCACGTCGGTGCGGGTCTTGGTGAGGGTCGGGACGGCGACGAGACCGCGTGCCTCGGCCATGGCGTGCAGCTCCTCCTTCTCGAGGTACCCGTGCCGGGGCGAGTGGACGGTGCCGGAGAAGCACACCCTCGCGCCCGGCACCAGCACGTCGGCCGCGCCTGGGGCCTCCTCGAGCGTGTAGCCCTCGGGCAGCACCCGCACCCCGAAGTGCTGCTCGACCCCGCGGAGCCGCTCCACCACCTCCGCATCGGGTGCAGGCACCCGCTCCCAGGTCTCCTCGAGGAGCTCTGCGAGCACCGCGGCGGAGTCGTCCTCCGCGCCGAGGTTCCCGCCGACCACGAAGCCCGTCGGCTCGCTCGTGCCCTCCGGCCCCGACGTGCGGGCGAGCAGGTACCCGTGCCCGGTGACGACCTGCCGGAACGGCAACCCGGTGCCGGGCAGGTCCTCGCCCTCGGCCCGCACCCGCCGCACCGCATCGCGCACGGCCCGGGCCCGCTCGAGCGCGGTGGGTGCCGCGAGCCGGCGCCGCTCCTCGGCGCTAAGCAGCCCGCCGGGCACCTCGAGCCCGAGCGGCACCGGCTCCACGATCCCGTTGCGCTTGAGCTCGAAGTCGACGTGCGCGAGCTGCCGGTCCACGCCCACGCCGACCGGAACCCGGCCCGCCAGCAGCGCCGAGAGCGCAGGCCACGCCTCCTTCAGCCGCGGCGCGAGCTGCACGTCCCTGGTGGTCAGAGAGAACTCGTCGCGTGCCCCGAACAGGTCGCTGGTGGGGTTCACGACGGTGGAGACCTCATCCCCGTCGTCGGTGACCACCGCGATCTCCACCGGCCGCGGACGCCACCGGTCCCCGGTCGTGCCCACCGTCAGCACCGACAGATACGCCTCGCCGAACGTCTGCGCCCCCGACGCGCCGCCGGCGAGATAGCGCCGCACCCGCTGATCGGTCTTCAGGTCGCGCGGCAGCACCTCGCGCTTGAGCACCAGACCCTCGAGGCTCGTGCACCGCGACAGCGCGACGTACAGCTGACCGTTCGCGAAGGTCCCTCCGGTGAGGTCCACGACCACCCGGTCCAGGGTCTGCCCCTGCGACTTGTGGATCGTGATCGCCCACGCGAGCTTCATCGGCAGTTGCGTGAACGTGCCGATCACCTGGTGCACGAGCGAACCGCCCTCGGCGCTGGGTCGCGTGATCTCCCAGGTGTGCTCGCGCACGTGCTCGGTGCGGCCGTCGCGCAGCAGCACGGTGACCACCGGACCGTCGGCGTCGGCGCCGATCGCCGTGATGCGGCCGAGCGTCCCGTTCACCCAGCGGTCCAGCGGGTCGTTGTTCAGCAGCATGACCTGCGCACCCACCGCGATCCGCAGCGACTCGTCGGTGGGTTTCTCGAACCCGTCGGTGTCCCCGCTGATCTGCGCAGTAAAGGTCTGCACGGGGTCGGGCAGGCGCTCGAGCATCTGCCTGTTCCGCGCGCCGACGATCCGGTTGGTGGTGGCGAGGGTCAGCCAGAACTCGTCCAGTCCCGGCTCGAAGTCGGGGTCCGTTCGACGGTTCAGCTCGGCCCGCGCCTCCTCGAGCAGCGTCCCTTCCCGCACCGCGTTCAGCAGGTCCACGAGCCGGTCATCGCCCTGCTGGCGGAACACGGTCGACAGTTCCACCACCGGGAAGGTGCCCTCATCGAAGGAGCGGGCGGAGAAGAAGAACGGGGTGCCGTAGCGCTCCTCGATCCAGGCTGCCTCCGCATCGGTGACCACCGGCGGCAGCTGGTACAGGTCGCCGACCAGCACCAGCTGCACCCCGCCGAAGGGCGCGCCCGGCCGCGGACCGTACTGCTCGAGCGCGGCGGAGAGCGCATCGAACAGGTCCGCCCGGACCATCGACGCCTCGTCGACGATCAGCGTGTCCAGCTCCTTCAGCGCGCTCGCGAAGCGACCCGGATAGTAGGAGCCGCCGCGCACGTGCTCCTCGGTGACGCCGAGCGGGAAGGAGAACAGGCGGTGGATCGTGTAGCCGTCGACGTTCAGCGCCGCGATCCCGGTGGGTGCGACCGTGATCGTGGAGCGGTCGGTCTGCTCGAGGTAGTGGCGGATCAGCGTGGACTTGCCGGTCCCGGCCTTGCCGGTGAGGAACAGGTGATGCCCGGCGTGGAGATGCTCGAGCGCGGAGGCGAACTCCTCGGTGATCACCAGCGGCGCCGACGACGTCGCGCTCGGTGCGGGGCCCGGCCGCTCGGTGCGCGGCGCAGCGTCCGGGGCAGGCGACGAGGCCGACGGCGACGCATCAGGGGCGGCGACGCGCCCGGGCCTGCCTGCTCGGCCGGCTTCTCCACGGGAAATGTCAGATTCTGAGCCACTTTCCGGCGGATCCTGGCTCAGAATCTGACCCGATCGCGGCTCCGACGCGGCCTCGTTCTCCAGCCCCATCGCCGCCCGGTACTGCGCGACGAGCTCGGCCTTCAGTCGCCCGCGGTCGCCGACGGGGATGCCCTGCTCCCGGGCCCAGGCCCGGATCGCGGTGGGGGAGGGGTCCACCTCCACGGCCGGGGTCGGGTCGTCGGCCGGTGGCGCTGTGGCCGCCGTCGGCCCCTGGGCGAGCGGTGCCGCGGCAGGCTGAGTCGCTGCACCGCGACCCCGCAGCGTCCGCGAGGCGGCGAGCGGGGCGTCGTACCCCGTCTGCCGGTCCATCGCGAGGTACCGCTCGAGCAGCCCGGCCGCCGCATAGGCGTCCCCGAGCGCGGAGTGCGCCTGCTGATGCGCGACCCCGAGCGCCGCGCAGCACTCGGCGAGCGTGCGCCGCCGCAGCTGCGGGAGGTAGAGGGCGCTTCCTTGCAGCGTGCAGTAGCTGGTCACCTGAGGCATCGGCAGCGAGGCCCGCGCGAACTCCGCCCGCAGGAAGGCGAGGTCGAATTCGGCGTTGTGCGCGACGAGGACGAGGCCCTGCAGCGCCGTTCCGATCGAGAGGGCGAGGTCCGCGAAGCGGGGCGCGCCGGCGACGTCGGCGTCGGTGATGCCGTGGATGTGGGAGGCGCGCACCGGCCCGTCCGGGTGGCAGCGCGTCACCCACTGGTCGATCGGGCGGCCCTGCGCGTCGGCCCGGACGATCGCAAGCTCGAGCACCCGCTCCCGCTCGGGATCCAGTCCCGTCGTCTCCACGTCGATCACGGCGAAGCGCGGGGCGGGCGGCGTCGCGGACGGCGTCTCGGCGCGGTCGCGGAAACGATCGAACAGTCCCACGAGGATCCTCTCCGGGCAGGTATGGTGAGGACTCGATCATCTCAGGGGCGGGGGACAGTGCGCGCCCTCTGGCCGCGATGTACCCAGCCGCCTGGCCTCAGCGCTCCTGCTGTCTTCGAAGATCGACACCGCCCCATAGCTCACCCGGCCCGAAACGGCGAGCAGGGGTCCCGCCTCCTTCGTCGCTCAGCCAGTGCTGAGGCAGGCGGATCGCCTTCACCTCAGCATCCGTGAACTTGACCCCTTCCGGAGGTGAGCTGAGCAGTGTCTCCGTCGTCTGGTCGACCAGCTGCAGGAAGAAGGCCACGCATACGCGGGCGATCGAGGTGTTGAGCGTCCGACCGGACGCCGCATCGCTGCTCATCGACGAGGGGCCCAGCTTCTCGCCCGTGGTGCGATGAGCCACGCCGTTGCGGATCCTGATGTAGATGTTCAGCCGTTCCGCGAGCGCGGTGAAGCACGGCGAATCTGCCGTGCTGTCAGGGGCGAAGTCGCTGCCGGAAAGTACTCGCGGTGTCATCAGACGAGTTCCCCGCGCGCGCTGAAAGTCCCTCACCTCGACCCCTGCAGGCAGCTGCCCACCAGTTAGCTCATGGAGTGCTTTCGCGGCATACCCCGGTGCTGTCGCTGCCTCCGGGCCTTCGTCCCTCATGAGCCGAGGGGCGAATCGCAGCTCCCGACTCGGCGTCAGGGGCGAGCTCAGAGCATGCCACTGTCGCTCCCAGGCGGATGCGGCGAGGAGCACGAGCAGAGGATTGAGCGCCGCACGGGTGTGGTCCCCTCTGCCCGGGCGTTCGGCGAATATGTGCATCAGATCGAAGACGTCACGGAAACCGTCACGCCCACAGGCGAGTGCTGCCGCGAGATCTGACGAGAACTCTGCACCGGTGGAGTCACCCCGGATGCCACCGCGGGCCTGGATGTCGCCTTCGGCCATGGGATTCTCAGACCTTCTCGACGCCGGATCCAGTGAGCTCGACAACCGTGCCGCCCAGCGTGTCCTGGACCGACTCGACGAACTCCAGATCCTCCTCGTCGTTGCCGTCGACGAGGACGACCCACTTCCCGCCGTCCACGCCGTAGGCCTCCGTGCCCTCGGTCTGCATCGCCTCGAGGAACTCCTTGCCCTTGACGTCGTGCGGGACCGCGGCGATGACCGAGTAGCTGTCGTCGGAGGACTCGCACTCGCCCTCGACGACGTCGAAGGCCGGGAAGCCGTCGGCGACCTCGCCCTCCATGAACGAGTCGAAGTCATCGGAGTCGACGGTGTCGCAGCCGATCTCCACGCGCATCTCCTCGTAGAGGTCGCGGGAGTCGTCGTAGGAGCCGCCGCAGCCGGCGAGGGTGAGGGCGGCGCCGGCGGTCAGGGCGATGATCAGGGCGTGTCGGGTCTTCATGGTTCTCTCCAGGTCGAGGGGGCTGTTCGGGTGAGGGCGATCTGGGGCTGCGGACGTCGGCATCAGCTGCCGCCGTCGGAGGGCTGGGGGTCCGCGGTGCCCTCGGCGTCGGAGAACTCGACGGTGAGGGGCTCCGAGGAGAACTCCCGGTCCCCGGACCCGTCGATCTCGTAGAAGTCCCCGCCGCCGTTGAGCGAGAGCGAGAGGGAACCGGACATGCTGATGGTCGCCGCGGACATGTCCACTGCGACAGGCACGATGAGGCTGCTCTCCTCCGTGCTGGTGCTCGGAGCGTTGTGCACCTTGTCGAGCGTGATCTTGTCGGTCGTCTTCTCCCCGTCGACCTCCACGGTCGCGACCGCGACGTACTCGCCGACGTCCACGAGCCCGGAGAGCTCGTTCGCGAGGGAGGATTCGGAGATCCAGTCCAGGACGAGCCATGCCCGGCCCGCCTCCGCCCAGCCCTTCTCCTTCGTCCAGGCAGTGAGCGTGAGGGTGGTCGCCTGGAAGGACACCTCGGGGACGATCTCGCTGTCCTCCTTGCCGTCGTACAGCACGGGGTACGGCTTCACGGAGACGGGGAAGGTGTGGTGGGGCTCCTGGATGCGGTTGCTGCGGTAGTACCCGGCGGCGACCTCGTCCTCCTCCCGCTCCCCGGTGAACAGGTCGACCACCTGGTCGTGGCCCTCGCAGGAGACGACCAGCAGGCCCGAGCCGTCCTCGGGCACGGAGAGCAGGAACCGCTCCTCGTAAGCCCGCGCGATCTCGGCGAGGTGGGTCTGGGAGCCGGCCGCGCTGAGCGAGAGATCCGTGACCGGGAGGGAGTCCTCCGAGCCCCAGGACTCCTCGCCGAAGGGCGCGAACGACAGGTCCAGGGCGCGGAGCACCTCGCCGTCGGCAGCGGCGAAGTCGAGGTCCTCGCCGTCCTCTCCCCGCTCCGCGTCGAGCTCGAGGGCCTCGGCCGGCACCGTGGCGATCTCCTGGAGACCGGCGATGGTCAGCGTGCCCGTCGGCGTGATGACGGTGCGGTTCGTCGGCTGGATGGTCGCGGTGGCGGTGACGTCCTTCGTGAAGCCCTCGGCGGTGAAGCCGGGGTCGAGGCGCGGGAGGTTCGCGGGGATCTCGCCGCCGCCTCCGTCGCTCGCCCCGCCGCCATCGCTGGCGCCGCCTCCGTCGCTCGCCCCGCCGCCGTCGCTGCCGTCCCCGCCGCCGGAGACGTCGAATCCGGCGGTGTCGTCGGAGCCGCAGGCGCTGAGCGCCAGGACGCCGACGACCGCGAGGCCGAAGGCCCGTCGGCCGACCGGGATGGTCGTGCTGTGCATGATGTTCCCCTTCATCTGTGTGTGCTGTCCCCCATGAGTCGCAGCGATCCGCGATTCGGTTGCATCGGATTCTGACGAGTTCTCACCCGTCGACGCGGAGCGGATGTCGCGTCTCCAGCTCGGTGCCCTCGGCGGTGCGCGAGCGGAGCACGATCTCGGCGGCGCCCGCGCTGGTCGCGGTCATCGAGACGGTGGCCTCGTCGGTGATGAACTGGCCGTCGGGCAGCTCCCACACCCAGGTCTCGACGCCCTCGGTGCTCGCCGTGAACGTCGCCTGCTCTCCCACCGCGAGCCGGTCGGGGCCGGTGATCGCGAGCGAGGCGCCGTCGGCGGCCGCGACAGGCGGATCGTGCCAGACGCGCTCGCCGAGGCCGAGACCCGCGGCGAGCCCGACGACCACGAGCGCGAGAGCCAGGACCACGCGGAGACGCCGACGGACTGGCCGCGGCGGTGCACTGCTCTGCGCGTCCGAGTCCGCGTCCGTCGTGGGCTGCGGCGGATCGGCGAGGGCCTCCTCGAGGGAGGCCAGCCAGGTCTCGACGTCGGCGGGGCGGCGTCGCGGGTTGTCGGCCTGCCCGCGCGCGAGCGCGCGGGTGAAGGCGGCAGGCAGCGAGGAGCCGCGGCTGAGCCACCGCAGCAGCGCAGAGGCCGCCCAGATGTCCGCCCGGGCGTCGACCCGTCCATGGCGTTCCTGCTCCGGGGGCCGGAACCCCGAGGTGCCGGCGGCGACGGTCAGTCCCGAGCTGCGTGCCAGGTCCTTGCACATGCCCAGATCCGCCAGGAGCAGTCGTTCGTCCGCGGCGATCAGCCGGCCGCCCCCTCTCACCGCTCCGCTCGACGGGCGGGAGGTCAGCAGCAGGTTCCTCGGACTCAGGTCCCGATGGACGAGCTGCGCGCGGTGCAGGGCGCCGAGGGCCGCGGCCAGCGACCGCGCGACGGCGAGGACGTCCTCGCGATCGGCGCGCCAGCCCTGCGCGCGCAGCTCCTCGACCCGGTCCTCCAGGGTGCCGCGGTCGGCGAGCTCGAGCACCAGGTACGGCTGGTTCTGCGGGAGTTCGTCGATGTCGTGGACGGCGGCGATGTGCGGGCTCCGCGCCCGACGCAGAGCACGGCCCTCGCCGATGAACCGCTCGAGCATGTCCGGGTTCAGGGTGTGGTTCTCCGCGAGGACCTTCACGGCGACGTCATCCTCGAGCCGCGGGTCATGGGCGCGGTGCACGGTGGCGAAGGACCCGGCCCCCAGCCGACCCTCCACCTCGTACCGTCCCAGCCGTTGCATCAGTCGATCGCTCCGAGGATCTTCTCGAGCTTCTCCCGGCCCCGGCTGATCTGCGCTTTCACCGTGCCTTCGGGGAGGTCGAGCCGAGCGGCGATCTCGGCGACGGGCAGCTCCTCGAGGTCGCGCAGGACCAGCGGTGCCCGGTACTTCTCCGGCAGCTGGGCCACGGCGTCACGGATCGCGGCGCGGGAGGCGACCGTCGAGCTGAACCGCAGCGTGGGGAGGATGGGGTCCTCGAGCGGGACCGCTTCGCGCTGCCGGCGCAGATGGTCCACCACCCGACGCTTCACGATGGGGTGGAGCCAGCTGGAGACCTTGCCGACGCCGCGGTACTGCCCGATCGAGCCGGTGATCGAGATGAAGACCTCCTGCGCGACGTCGTCGACCGCGTCCTGGTCCAGCAGCATCGCCCCGACCATGCGGTGGACCGTGCGGGAGCGGTCCAGCATCTCGATCAGCTCGTCGAGGGCCTCGGCGTCCTCTCGTGCGGCGCGCGCGGCGACCCGGGACAGCTGCTGGTCCAGCTCCGCCCCTGAGACATCCGAGTTCCCCCCTCGCATGTCCAGAACCGTACCGCTGACGTCTGGGCGGAGGGTGGGGGTCCCGCCATTCGACTGTGGTGCAGGGGACCGGCCTCTTTGTCAGGGCCGTCCACACTCCCCTGTACTAGAACTAGTACTCACGCCTATCGTGGTGCCATGGCCACCGTGACCCGCACCGAGCTGAACCAGCAGACCGCCCGGGTGCTCGCGCGCGTCCAGGCGGGGGAGGAGCTCACCGTCACCGACCGCGGCCGGCCCATCGCCCGCCTCTCCCCGGTCGAGCCGGATCGCCGTGCCCGGCGCCTCGCCTCCGGCGCGCTGCGGCCCGCGGCGGAGAGCGGAGTCCCGTCGATCAGCACCCCGGTCCAGGACTGGAGCACCGAGCAGATGCTCGAGGACATGCGTGGGGAGGAGCGGTGATCTACCTCGACACGTCCGCCGCGTACAAGCTCCTCAGCAGGGAGCCCGAGGCCGGAGCCGTCGAGGCGCTCTTTGCACAGGGCCCCGGGCTGCTCTCCTCCCGCCTGCTCGAGGTCGAGCTCCACGCGACCGTGGACCGCCGCGGCGGCTCGCACGAGGACGTCGACGCCATCGTGTCGAGGGTGGACCTCGACGCCGTCGACGACGACGTGGTCGATCACGCCCTGGCCCTGCGCTCCGGACTGCGCGCGATGGATGCGCTGCACCTGTCCACGGCTCTCCTGTACGGCGACACGATCATGGAGATGGCGACCTTCGACTGTGAGCTCGCCGCCGCCGCGGAGCGCTTCGGGCTCACGCTCAGCCCCGGATGCGCCTGAGGACGGCGCACATCCCGGACGGGACGGCCTCATGCATCGGCCTCACCGCCGCCCCCGCCCCGCCGGATCTCCTCGACCCGCTGCAGGGTGCGCAGCTGCGCGGCGCTGAACAGCTCCGCGTACGCGAGCCCGAGGACCCGTCGTGCCTCGACCTCCCCGACAGGGGAGTCCGCGATCGGATCGCGCAGGTGCGGCCGCTCCCGGTCGGCGTCGTCGACCGCTGCGGCCATGCGGCGGGCGAGGTCCTCGATCCTCGCCGCATCGGCGGTCTCCGGGAGCGTCTCGAACTCGCGGTCGACGTCGGCGCCGTCGGCGAGACCCTGCCGGAACTCCTCGAGCGCCTCGGGCCCCATCACCGTGGCGAACAGGGTGAGCAGGGAGCGCTGACGCTCGGTGAGCCCGCGGGCGAGGGCCTCGAAGCCTGCCGGGGTGTCGGCGCGGGCGCGGTGCTCGCGCAGCAGTGCGAGCTCGGCCCGGGCCTGGGCGAGGTGGCGCATCGAGGCCTCGAGCTCGGCGTCGACCTCCTCGAGCACGGTCGCGGAGTCCTCGTCCTCGCGCAGGATCGCGCCGATCCGGCTCAGCGGCACCCCGCGCTCGGCCAGGCGGCGGATCTGCAGCAGCCGCGCCAGGTGCAGCGCCGTGTACTGCTTGTACCCGTTCGAGCGGCGCTCGGGCTGATCGAGCAGACCCGCCCGGTGGTAGTGCCGCACGGTCGCGGTGGTGGTGCCGGCGAGCTGCGCCAGGCGGCTCGTGCTCCACGTCATGGGTCTCTCCGTCCTCCCCGTCATCGCAGCATCACGGGGACGAGATAGCGCAGGGTGAAGGCTTCGTACAGGGCGCCGACGACCAGCAGGGCCAGCGCCGTCAGGGCCAGCACGCCCAGCAGGCGCAGGCCCGTCCCGTAGGCGCGGACGCGGGAGGTCTCCTCCACGAAGCTCGGGGTGACCCAGGCGCGGCCCAGCAGGTACGCGCCGAGGACCAGCAGGATGTACGCCTGGAACTCGATCACCAGGGTGAGCGAGTGCGGGATGAGCACGATCCAGGTGGACTGATCGGTGGGGGCGAGGGTCACCCCGATGACCACTGCACGGTATGCGAAGACCGCGATCCCGAGGAAGGGGATCACGAGCGAGGGCAGCACGATCGAGGCCAGGCCCACGGTGATCGTGTTGACCCCGAGGATCATCGCGGCGAACAGCCACACGTTCGACAGCAGGCGGCCGACGAGGTCGGCGGTGCCGTCGGTCTCGAGGCCCTCGGCCCGGCCAGCGGCGAGCTCGGGCACGGCGAGGCCGAGCGCGAACCCGCCCAGGACCAGGCCGTAGAAGACGAGGTTCGCGAGGAGATAGGCGCGGCGGTGGGTGCGGAGGATCTGCAGGGGTGCGCGGAGGAGGCGCATCGGGGTGCTCCTGGATTGGGGGCCGGGCTCTCCGGGCCGATGCCCTGATCACAGACCCTGCTCCCGGAGCAGGGTCAAGCCCCGGGGCCGACGGGACGCCGAGGCGCCCCACCTACGATGGCCGACGATGAGCACCGACACCGCCGACCTCGCACGCCGTCTCACCGCGCTCGACGGCCGCGGCTACGGCTCCTACAAGCAGCTCAGGGGCACCTACGACCTCGGCCCGTGCCGCCTCGTGATCGACCACGTGCAGGTGGACCCCTTCGCCCCGCCCTCGCTGATGCGCCTGGTCGTGGACCGGCACGCGGCCGGCCTGCCCGAGGACCTCGTCGCCGACGCGCGCGGCCGCGTCGCGACCTGCGACTTCCTCGCCCGGGTGCTCGCCGGCGCAGCCGCGCGGATCGGCGAGAGGATCAGCATCGGCGCCCCCGGCCAGGAGGTCCTCGAGCGCACCACCGTCGCGGTCACCGAGGACTCCGTCGAGGCGCGCCTCGCCGCCGAGCTGCCCGCCTCCGGCCGGCGCATCCAGGGCAGGCGCGCCGCGCGCCTGCTCACCGAGGAGCTGCCGCGCCTGGCCGAGGCGGCGCTGCTCCACCGGAGCCTCGACGCCGAGGCGCTGTGCGCCCACGTCGACCTTCACCGCGATCAGGAGGCGCTGCGCGACCAGCTCGCCGGGCGCGGGCTCGTCGCCCTCGTCGGCGACGGTGCGATCCTGCCCCGCCGCTCCGGCGACTCCGACCTGCCGATGACGGAGGGCGCGGTGCCCTTCGAGAGCCCCGCCTCGCTGCGCGTGAGCATCGACCTTCCCAGCGGGCGCCGCGTGAGCGGGATGGGGATTCCCGACGGGGTCACCGTGATCGTCGGCGGCGGCTACCACGGCAAGTCCACGCTGCTGCGCGCCCTCGAGCGCGGCGTCCACCCGCACATCGCGGGCGACGGCCGTGAATGGGTGATCACGCGCCGGGACGCGGCCGCGATCCGCGCCGAGGACGGCCGCGCCGTGACCGGAGTGGACATCTCCCCGTTCATCAGCGGCCTGCCCTCGGGGATCGACACCCGCTCCTTCTCCACCGCCGACGCCTCGGGCTCCACCTCACAGGCGGCGTCCCTGGTCGAAGCGGTCGACGCCGGCGCCTCCGCCCTGCTGATCGACGAGGACACCTCGGCGACGAACTTCATGCTCCGCGACGAGCGGATGCGGGCGCTGATCCCGGCGGACCGCGAGCCGATCACCCCGTTCGTGCAGCGCGTCCGCCCGCTGCGGGAGGAGCGCGGGGTCTCCACCGTGCTGGTCGCCGGCGGGTCGGGGGCGTTCTTCGACGTCGCCGACCACGTGATCGCTCTGGACTCCTACGTCCCCCGCGACCTCACCGACCAGGCGCGTGCGCTCGCCGACGACCCGCCCGCCCCGCAGGCCCCGGTGTTCACCGCGCCGCGGCCGAGGCGCCCGGCCCCTGACTCGCTGCGCCCGCCCGATGCCCGCAAGCCCGCCTCCGCCCGCGGCCGCGCCACGATCCGCCTGGGCCGCGAGCACCTCGACCTCGCGGCCGTGACCCAGCTGGTCGATTCCGCACAGACCCAGGCGATCGCCCACGCCCTGGACCGCCTCGCCGAGCTGCTCGCGACGGACGGCCCGCTCCCGCTCGCGGACGCGGTCCGGATCCTCGAGGAGCGGATCGACGCGGGCGGGCTCGAGGCCCTCTCGCCCCACCGCGGCCATCCCGGCCACCTCGCCCGGCCCCGCCCGCTCGAGATCCACGCCGCGGTGAACCGGTGGCGGAGGCTGCGCATCCTCTGAACGTTGATGCTCACCATGACGATCGGCACTGGACCGGTCGCCCCGCCCCGGAGAGGATGGGACGGCGACCACGACCGGTCCCGCCGACGACACCTGAAGAAGATGCCGCCATGACGAGCACCCCGCCCGCCCGCATCGCCGACGCCGCCGCGCCCGACCCGACCTCGCGCCGCCTGCTCGCCCCCGACATGTCCCGCGGCGCGATGCTGCTGATGATCGCCGCCGCCTACGCGACGGTCTACGCCGGTTCGCAGTTCGGCGCCGACGTCTCGCAGCTCCCGCTCGCCGACCGGATCACGACCTTCGTGAGCGCGCTGCTGCTCGACAACCGCGCCTTCCCCCTGTTCGCGATCCTGTTCGGCTACTGGGTGGCGCGCGGGACGGACCGCCGGAGCGAGCGGGACGGGAGCCCGCGCCAGGCGTACGTGCGACTGCTGCGCCGTGCCGGGGCGCTGCTGCTGTTCGGTGCGATCCACGCGGTCCTCGTCTTCCCCGGCGAGATCCTCAGCTCCTACGGCATCGCCCTGCTGCTGGTGGGGTGGCTGCTGCTGCTCGGCACCCGCGCTCTCATCGTCGCGCTCGGGGTGCTCCTGGCGGGGTCCGCGCTCGTGAACACCCTGTTCGCCCTCGCCGCGGCCTATGCGGCGGAGATCGACCCCGTCGCCCTCGGCGCCGTGCCCGGGTACGTCACGGGCGCGGACTGGGCCGGCAGGATCCTCGGCTACCCGTTCACCCTGGTGTTCCTGGTGCTCGGCTACCCGCTTCTCCTGCTGGTGGTGACGGGGTTCCTGACCGGACGGCTGCGACTGTTCGAGGACGTCGACCGGCACCGCCGCACGCTGCGGCTGCTCGCCGCGGCCGGCATCGCGGTCTCCGTCGGCGGCGCCCTGCCCGCCGCGTTCGCCTCCGTCGGTCTGCTCGAGGCCGACTGGGTGAGCGCCGGGCTGTTGAACGGCCTGCAGATCCTCACCGGCGTCGCCGGCGGTCTCGGCTACGCCTCGCTGTTCACCTTGATCGGCACCCATCTCGAGCAGCACCCCGGCCGATTCGCCCGGGCGCTCGCGGCGATGGGCTCGCGCTCGCTGACCTTCTACCTGCTGCACTCGGTGCTGGTCGCCGTGATCCTCCACCCCGAACTGATCGGCGTCGGCGCCCTGGTCGGTCCCTTCGGCGCGGTGGCGGTCGCGGCCGGGGTGTGGGTCCTGGGGCTGCTCACGGCCTCCGCGCTGGAGCGCGCGGGACGGCCCGGTCCGCTGGACGCTCTGATGCGCCGGCTGGTCGACGGTCCGCCCCGGGCTCGGTCCGAATCGCGCGGCGGCGACTGACGAGCACTCCCGGCAGCGGCCAGGTACCTGCCGGGATCACGCCCCCGCGACGGACAGCCCGAACTGGGCCAGCAGCGCGGAGCCGACGTAGGTGCCGATGAACACGAAGATCGCGGTGATCGCGACCTTCCACGAGGTCTTGGACAGGTCCACCAGCCGGTCCGCGACGCTCACCCCGGCGAAGGCCAGGATCGGCGTGGTCAGCGACAGGAAGTCCACCGCCCCGATCGCGTCGACGAACCCGCTCCAGGCGAGGCAGCCGGCCAGGGAGACCAGCGAGACCCAGCCCAGCACCGGGAAGTCCCGCACCACGGGCAGGCGCGAGAGCGTCATGAGATCGCCGATCACGAGGCCGAGCAGGGAGAACAGCCACAGCGTCGCGATCCCGCCGAGGGCCAGCGCGGTGATCGGGGTCGACTCGGGATTCACCCACAGCTTCATCTGCTGGGTGAACAGCACCAGCGCCACCGACATCAGCAGCACGGCCATGAACGTCCCGTAGCGGGAGGGGGTGAACAGGGTGCGCGCCGACGCGGTCGCCTTCGCCTCGGACGCGCCCGTCCCGAGCACCGGGGCCGCCCCGCGGGCGGGGAGGCGGTCCTTGCCGCGCATCATGAGGTTGTACATGCCGCGCTGCAGCGGCACGGCGAGGAACACCATCGTGTACGTGCCGATGAAGCTGGTCAGCAGCTGGCTCGCCGCGGCGTAGGAGACGATCGTGTCCTGCAGCTCGGGGGCCTGGGCGGCGAGGGTCGAGGAGGCCGCGGTCATCATCGAGGCCGAGCCCATGCCGGAGGCGATCGCGAGGGAGCGCACGTCCAGCCCGGTCCCGAGCAGGACGGGGGCGAAGAAGGAGAAGAACAGCGCCCCGAACAGGGTGCCCATCAGGTACATCGACAGCACGCCGCGCCCCGGGTCGGAGTTCAGGGTGTACTTCTCGGAGATGTAGGCGAGCTCGCCCTCGCGGCCGAGGCCGAGGGTGGAGCCGATGGCGTGGCGCCGCAGCCCCAGCAGCAGCGCGATCGGCAGTCCCAGCACGACGGTGCCGAGGTTGCCGAGCTCCTGCAGCAGGAACACCCAGCCGATGGAGACGATCTCCTGCAGGCGCGGGGCGACGTCGGCGCCGTAGCGCGCCATGAGCGGGAGCATGATCACGATGAGGAACGCGCCGGAGAAGCCGACGGTCCGCGGCGAGTAGACGCGGCGCAGGATCCCCTTCCGCCAGGCGGGGATGCCGAGCACCATCGTGAGGACCACGGCGAACACCAGCGGCAGCACCGTGATGGTGATCGAGCCGGTCAGGGGCACCGAGCGGATGCCGATGCTCTCGGCGACCACGATGGTCAGCAGGACCAGCGCGATCAGCAGCGTCATGTCGAGCGCGACGCCGCGGCGGGAGCCGCGTGCGGCGCCGTCGGCTGCGGTGGCGGCGGGGGAGGGGCTGGTCATCATCGGTCCTCGGAGGGGGAGCGGACGCCGCGGGGCAGCGGGGCGATGGTGGAGAGGGCGGCGACGTAGTCGTCGAAGGAGCGGCGCGGCAGCGGATCGGGCAGGTGCCGGCCCATGCCCAGCAGCGCCCGGCTGAGCAGGCGCGGCACGGCGACGAGCACGTGCTCAGGGTCGACCATCCGGAAGTCCTTCCCGTGGATCACGCCGTCGAAGCCGCCGTAGGAGAGCTGCACGGTGGGCATCATGAAGGACAGGTCGCCCGCGTCCCCGGCGGCCGCGATCGCGCCGCGGTCCTCGATGAGGCGGGTGATCGTCTCATCAGCCGCGAACGCCTCCCGGAACGCGCCGTTCAGGGTCCGGTCCTGCACGAAGGGCAGGTAGCCCATCTCGGTGGTGATGTGCGCGGTGCCGCCGAGCGCCGCGGCGCAGCCGTGCGCGGCGCGGTCCACGCGGTCGGCGACCTCGCCGAGGTAGTCCAGGTCGATCGAGCGCACATCGGTGCCGACGCGCACCCGGTGCGGGACCACGTTCGTGGTCATCTCGGTCTCGGGGATGACGGGGTTCATCCGCACCAGCACGTCCTCGCGCAGCTGCTGGCGTCCCAGGCTCAGCGCGGTGGTGAACAGGGTCGCCATCGCGTAGGCGTTGCTGCCGCTGAAGGGGTCCAGTCCCGCGTGGGAGGCGGCGCCCTCGAACTCGACCGTCTTGTAGAGGAAGCCGGCGAGGTCGCAGTCGATCTCGATCGTCGGCTCCTCCTGGAGCCCGCCGATCGCATGCAGGCACACGGCCGCGTCGATGTCGTCGAAGACCCCGAGCATCATCGCCTCGGGCTTCCCGCCGAACCAGGTGATCTCGCCCTGCTCGCGCAGCTCGGCGCGTCGGGCGAGGTCGACGAACTCCTCGGCGGGCACGAACACGAAGCTCAGATCGGTGCTCGCCTCCCGCCATGCGCCGGTCGCGACGAGATGCGCGAAGACGGCCAGGGCGATGCCGACCTGGGTGTGGTGCCCGCAGGCGTGGACGGCGCCGGTGGCGGGGTCGGCCTCGGGGTGCGCGGGGGAGATCACCGCGTCGAGCTCGGCGACGACCGCGATGCGGCGGCGGTCCGGGTCCTCCGGTGCGACGGACGGCAGGGAGACCTTCAGCCCGGTGGTGGAGAAGCGCTCGATCGCGAGCCCGTCGCCGTGGCGCTCGAGGAACTTCTCGACGAGCCGGGCGGTGCGGTGCTCGACGTAGCCGAGCTCGGGGTGCTCCCACAGCTCGGTGACGAGGGCGTGGACCTCGGGGAAGAGGCGTGCGAAGGACATGGCGGGACGGGCTCCAGAGGCTCGGGGTGGGTGGTCGGGCGATCGCACGGGGACGGCGACGGTCCGGGCAGCGGGACGACCCTACGCGTCCGCGCGCGTCCTGCGCCCTGCGGTGCCGTCCGGTGCCACGTCCCGCGACCCGGATCTCAACCCCGCCGCACCTCGTCGAGATAGCCGTAGGTCGTCACCCGCGAGACGCCGAGGCGGGCCGAGACCTTCTCCGCCGCGCGCTTGATGTGGAAGGCGCCGCGGTCCTCCAGCAGGCGCAGCACTTCGATGCGGTCCGCCTTCGTCATCGCCGCGGCGGGCCTGCCCACGGCGGCGATGGCCTCGGAGATCATGTCCTCCAGCACGCTGGAGACGTCGGGGGCGACGAGCTCGTGCGGGGCGGCGGATCCGGCGTCGGAGGTCTCCGGCACGAGCGCCGCGAGGGCCGACATCGCCCCCTGCAGCGGGGAGAGGTCGCGGTTGATGCACAGCGCCGCGAGGATCCGTCCTTCGTGGTCGCGGTAGTAGACCGAGGAGCTGATCAGCTCGCGGCCGTCGGCGGTGCGGCCGCGGTAGCCGTAGGCGTCGTGGTCCTTCTCCTGGTCGCGCAGCACTTCGACGCCGAGGTTCGTGGAGGGGCCGCCCACGCTGCGGCCGCTGACGTGGCCGTTGAGGATCGCGTGCACGGAGTGGTCGAGGTCGCCGGTGCTGAGATCGTGCAGCACCACCTCGCAGTGCGGCCCGCCGACGGCCGCGATCGCCTCCATGATCGGGGCGAGCGCCCGATGGGCCTCGTCGATGTCGGCGAAGCGGGCGGCGGTCGACGGCGGGGCGGTGGTCTCGGGCACGGGGCCCTCCTTTCGGCGGCGGTCCCATGATGGCACCTCCCGCCCCCGATGGCGACAGAATGATTGTCAACCACGGAGAATTTCTGTATGTTCTCTCGTCGGCGGCACCCCTCGCTGTCGAGGCCCACCGCCGCAGAGCTCGGGCGCGGACGCCCGGAGCCATCCCGTCCAGGAGGAACCCGACCATGACCACCACCCGCAGCGCGGGCGCCCGCACCGCCGCGGCGCCGCAGCTCGGCACGACCCAGCGGCGCACCATCGCCGGCGGCGCCATCGGCACGCTGATGGAGTACTTCGACTACTACCTCTACGGCCTCGCCGCCGCGACCGTCTTCCCGGCGGTGTTCTTCTCCGGCGACTCGCCGCTGGTCGCCCAGCTCTCCTCCTTCGCGAGCTTCGCCGTCGGCTTCCTCTTCCGGCCGCTCGGCGGGATCGTCTTCGGCGCGATCGGGGACCGGCTGGGCCGCAAGGTGACGCTGCTGATCACCGTGATCGGCATGGGCCTGTCCACCGCCGCGATCGGCCTGATCCCCTCCGACCAGGCGATCGGCCTGGCCGCACCCGTGCTGCTCGTGCTCATGCGCTCCCTTCAGGGACTGTTCGTCGGCGGCGAGATGGGCGGCGCGGCGACCATGGTCGTCGAGCACGCGCCCGTGGGCCGACGCGGCCTGTTCGGCGCCTTCCTCATCTCCGGCGCCGGCATCGCCAACGTCCTCTCCGCCGGGATGATGGCCGGGCTCGGCGCGGGCCCGGAGTCGTTCTTCATGACCTGGGGATGGCGGATCCCCTTCGTGTTCTCCCTGGTCCTGTCGATCATCGCGATCCTGCTGCGCCGCCACCTCGAGGAGTCCGAGGAGTTCCAGGAGCACGCCCGCGCCGCCGCCGAGGCGCCCGCCAAGGCCCGCTCCCCGCTGCTGGAGGTGTTCCGCCACCCCAAGAACACGATCCTCGGCATCCTCATCGGCCTGCCCCAGTCGATCGCCGGATACATCGTGCTCACCTACGGCCTCGCCTACATGGTCTCCGGCGGCACCGCCGCCTCCGTCGGCTTCCTCGGCACGATGATCGTCGGCGCGCTGCAGATCGTCATGGCCCCCGCCTACGGCGCGCTCTCGGACCGGATCGGCCGGCGCACCGTCTACATCGCCGGCTGCCTCGGCTTCGCCCTGCTCGTCTGGCCCGCCTTCCTGCTCTACGCCACCGAGTCCGCGCCCCTGATCTGGCTGGGCATGATCATCGGCTTCGTCATCCCAGGCGTGGCGATGCAGGCGACGCTCTCGACGATGCTCACCGAGATGTTCGACGTCGAGCAGCGCACCACCGGCGTGAACATCGGCTACCAGCTCTCCAACACCCTCGGCGGCGGGCTCGCTCCGCTGATCGCCACCGCCCTCGTCGGCTGGGCCAGTGGCAGTATCTGGCCTGTGATCGTCTACGTCGTCGTCATCTGCCTCATCGGCGCGATCGCGACCGCCGCCGCCTCGATCCGCCCCGACACCGCCGACGCCGGCCGGCTCCACGAGAGGACCGCGCACTGACATGACCAGCACCCTCCTGCTCCGCGGCGGCCGCCTCGTCCCCGGCGACTGCCAGGCGCCCCGCCGCGCGGACCTCCTGATCCAGGCGGGACGCATCGCCGAGATCGGCGCGGACCTCCCCGTCCCGGACAGCGCCGAGGTGCTCGACGCGGGCGGCCGTCTCGTGGTCCCCGGCTTCGTCGACGCCCACTCCCACGCCGACGCCGCCGTGTTCGACCCCGAGGTGCAGCTCGCCCTGCTGCGCCAGGGCGTCACCACCGTGATCGCCGGGCAGGACGGGGTCTCCTACGCCCCCGGCGACGGCGCCTACGGAAGCTCGTACTTCTCCGCCATCAACGGCGCCCACCCCACATACCGCGGGGACCGCGTCGGAGATCTCCTCGCGACCTACGACGGCCGGATCCCGCTCTCGGTCGCCTATCTCGTGCCCGCCGGGACCGTGCGCCACGAGGTGATGGGCGCGGACGACCGCCCCGCCACGGACGCCGAGCGGGAGGCGATGGCGGCGCTCGTGGCCGAGGGGATCGCCGACGGCGCCGTCGGCCTCTCCACCGGGCTCGACTACGTGCCCGGCCTCTTCGCGGCGGCCGACGAGATCGCCGCGCTCGCCGCCCCGCTCGCAGCGCAGCAGCTGCCCTATGTCACCCATATGCGCGGCGGCTACGAGCACAATGCCCAGGTGGGCGTCGAGGAGGCCGTCGCGATCGGCCGCGCCGCCGGCGTGCCCGTGCACATCTCCCACTTCCACACCCCCGCCGCCGAGGCCGAGCGGCTCATGGCCTGGACGCGGGAGCAGGGCGTGAACGCGACCTTCGACGCCTATCCCTACACGCGCGGCTGCTCGCTGCTGGCGATGACGATGCTGCCCCCGGCGCTGAACGCCGCCCCCGTCGCCGAGGCGCTCGCCGTGCTCGCCGACCCCGCCGGGCGCCGACGGCTGCGCGAGGAGTGGTTCCCGCAGGTCGCGACGAACCCCAGCCTCGGCCCCGACTGGCCCGAGCTGATCACCATCGCGCACACGAGCGCGCCCGAGCACGCCTGGACCCCCGGACTCACCCTCGCCGAGATCGCGGCCCGCCGGGGCATCGACGCCGTGGACGCGGCGCTTGACCTCCTGGCCGCCGCCCGGCTCGACGTCAACGTCGTCATGGCCGTCCACGACCAGCGCCCCGCCTCCGACCTCGGACGCCTGTTCGCCCTGCCCGGCCACCTCGGCGGCTCCGACGGGATCTTCGTCGGCGCCCACCCCCATCCCCGCGCCCGCGGCACCTTCGCCGCCTTCCTCGCCACCTACGTGCGCGAGCGCGGCGACCTCGACTGGCCCACCGCCGTGCAGCACCTCGCCACCTCCGCGGCCGACCTGTTCGCCCTCGGCGACCGCGGCCGGCTCCGCCCCGGCGCCATCGCCGACATCGCCCTCATCGACCCCGCCGCCGTGCGCGAGGCCGCGACCTACGAGGAGCCGCTCGCGGTCGCCGAGGGGATCGACGACGTGCTCGTCGCCGGCACCCCCGTGCTCGCCGGCGGCCGCCTCACCGGCGCCCTGCCCGGCGGCGGCCTCCGCGCCGCACCACGGCGCCCCTGAACCCGGCCGGGCACCCGCCCCGCCGTCACCGAGAAGGACCCCGACAGAAGGAGAAGCCCATGACCAACCCGATCAAGCAGGCCCTCGTCAGCGACCGCGCCCCCGAGCCCGCCGGCCCCTACAGCCAGGGCATCGTGTGCGGCGACCTGCTGTTCACCGCCGGCTTCGGCCCCCAGGACCGAGCCAACGGCAACGCCGTCGCCGACACCGTCGGCGAGCAGACCCGCCAGGTGCTGCGCAACGTCCAGGCCGTCCTCTCCGAGCACGGCGCGACCATGGACCAGGTCCTCAAGACCACCGTGCACCTCGCCGATCTCGCGGACTTCGCCGAGTTCAACGAGGCCTACCAGGAGTTCTTCTCCGCCCCCTACCCGGTGCGCACCACCGTCGGCTCGCAGCTCGCGAACATCCTCGTCGAGATCGACGTCGTCGCCCGCGTCGAGAGCTGAGCGGGGGCCGCATGAGCACGAGCAGAGTCGACTCCTCCGCCTGGTGCGAGGAGATCTTCGCCGGCGCGCCGCTGATGGCGATCCTGCGCGGGATGGGCGTGCAGCGCAGCCTCGAGCTCGCCGCCACCGCCTGGGACCTCGGGATCGACGCCGTCGAGATCCCGCTGCAGAGCGGCGAGGACCTCGAGGCGCTGGAGGCCGTCGTCGCCGCCGGGCGGGAGCGCGGCAGGCAGGTGGGCGCCGGCACCGTGCTCGATGCGGCCACCGTCCGCGCCGCCGCCGCGGCCGGCGCCGCCTTCACCGTCAGCCCGGGCCTCGACCTCGAGGTGGTCCGCGCGAGCGAGGAGGCGGGCCTCGCCTGCCTGCCCGGCGTCGCGACCGCCACCGAGATCCAGCAGGCGCACGTCGCCGGTCTGCGCTGGCTGAAGGCCTTCCCCGCCTCCCTGCTGGGCAGGGACTGGTTCGCCGCGATGCACGGGCCCTTCCCGGAGGTGCGCTTCGTCGCCACCGGCGGGATGAACGCCCGCACCGCGGCCGACTACCTGGACGCCGGCGCGGCGGTCGTCGCCGTCGGCGGCGCCCTCGCCGACCCTGCCGAGCTCGACCGACTCTCCGAGGTGATCTCCCGATGAGCCCCCGCACCGTCACCGCCCACGACAAGTCCTTCCCGCCCTCCCTGCACGGCCGGGACGTGACGTCGATCGAGGCCCCGCTCGCGGACCTCTCCACCCCGCTGCTCGTGCTCGACGGGCCCGCGATGGCCCACAACCTGCAGGTCATGGCCGACTGGTCGGCCGCCCGCGGCCTCGAGCTGATGCCGCACGGCAAGACCACGATGGCTCCGGCTCTCTGGCATCGCCAGCTCGAGGCGGGAGCGAGCGGGATCACGGTCGCGACCGGCTGGCAGGCGAGCGTCGCGCTGCGCGCCGGGGTGGGGGCCGTCCAGATCGCCAACACCTGCCTGGACGAGGCGCTGCTGCGCACCCTCGCCGCGCACCTGGAGGACCACCCCGAGCAGGAGCTCGCCCTCTGGGCCGATGCGCCCGGCACCGTCGACCTCATGGAGCAGGCGCTGCCGGCCGGGTCCCGGATCGGGGTGCTCGTCGAGCTCGGCGCCGACGGCGGGCGCACCGGAGCCCGCGAGGAGAGCGCGGCCCTCGCGCTCGCCGAGCGGGTCGCGGCCTCGGACCGGCTCACCCTGCGCGGCGTCTCCGGCTACGAGGGCGCGCTCGGCCACGACCGCTCCGAGGCGGCGCTCGAGGCGGTGCGCACCTACTGCGAGCGCCTCGCCGCGCTCGGACGCCAGGTCGCGCCGCTCGTGGACGGGCCCGCCTGGGTCACCGCCGGCGGCAGCGCCTATCCCGACCTGGTCGCCGATGCGATCACCGGGATCGAGGGGACCCGCGCGATCCTCCGCTCCGGCGCGTACATCGTCCACGACAGCGTCTTCTACCGCGGCATCTCCCCGCTGGACCGCGACCGGGGCCTGCCCGAGCGGGAGGCGCTGCTGCCCGCCATGCGCGGCCACGCTCGCGTGATCTCCCAGCCCGAGCCGGGACTGGCCCTGCTCGACGCCGGCAAGCGCGACCTCCCCTATGACGAGGGTCTGCCCGTGCCGCTCGCCGTCGCGGACCGCCTCGGCGGCAAGGAGCGGTCCTTCCCCGAGAGCGCGCGCGCCGAGATCACCGCGATGAACGACCAGCACGCCTTCCTGCGCTGGGAGGGCGAGGCCCCGGTCGCGCTCGGCGAGGTGGTCACCCTCGGCCTCTCCCACCCCTGCACCGCCTTCGACAAGTGGCGGCTGATCCCCGTCGTCGACGCCGACGGGACGGTCACCGAGGCGGTCGAGACGCTGTTCTGAGGCGGGGTACCGGCCGGGCCCCGCCGCGACCGGCGCCCAGCCGGGGCGCACGAGGTGGCAGGCTGTGCACACACGCACCATCCCGGACGAAGGAGCACCATGTCCGTCCCGCACCTGCTCGACCACATCGTCATCGCCGGCCCCGACCTCGCCGAGACCGTCGAGTGGTTCCGCGATCTCACCGGCATCAGCCCCGCCCCCGGCGGCAGCCACCCCACCGGCACCGCGAACGCGCTGGTCGCCCTCACCGTCGGCGGCGAGCGTCGCCCGCATTACCTCGAGCTGATCGGCCCCGACCCGGAGCGGGAGGGCGAGGAGCTGCCGAAGACCTTCAGCATCAACCGGCTGAAGCGCCCCACCCTGATCACCTACGCCGTGCACCCCGAGGACATCGACCAGGTCGCTGAGCGCTCCCGCGCTGCCGGCTTCGACCCCGGCCCCGTGGAGGACCTCTCCCGCACCACGGCCGACGGCGAGCAGCTGCAGTGGCGGCTCACCCAGGCCCGCGCCCCGCGCAACTACGGCGTGCCCTTCCTCATCGACTGGGGCGCGACCGAGCAGCCCGGCCTCACCGACCTGCCCACGATCGAGCTGGTCTCCTTCGAGCGCGTCGAGGTCAAGCCCGAGCCGCTCCAGCAGGCGATGGACGCGCTCGGCCTCGGCGACGGCGCGGCCGCGATCCGTCAGGGTCCCGGCTCCCGCTTCGTGCTGCAGCTGCGCACCGAGGACGGGCGCGAGATCGAGATCTGAGCGGGCCCGGTCCCCGGCGTCCCGGACCGGTGGGAGCCGGGTGCCCTGGACATGGAGGACCCGGGTGCTCCGTCCGGGTCAGCGCCTCCCCGCGCCCGGGCCCGCGCCCCGTCTCGACGGGTCATGGCGTGTGGCGTTCCACTACGCCTATATAGGCATACCGGAACGCCACACGCCATCACTCGTACACGCCGCGCCGTGCTGACGCCCACGCCGACGACGCGCCGACGCCGGCGACCCGGCAGCCGCCGACGTCCGGCCTGCTCAGCGCCGCGGCTCCCAGCGGAAGAACCGCTGGGCGAGGGCGACGCCCACCGCGATCCAGGCGATGGTCGGCGGGAGCAGGAGCAGGTTGTCGACCAGGTCCGTGCCCCCGTTCCAGGCGTTGATGGTCAGCTCGGTAGCGGCCCCGCCGGGCAGGGCGCGCTTGAGCATGGCCAGCTCCTCGGTGCCGGTGAACCCGATCCAGAACGCCGCCGCGGAGGTGGCGAGCAGCACCGGGAGAGTGGTGACCTGGGCATGCTCGAGCGAGGTGGTGAATCCGGCGGTGGCCAGGGACAGCCCCACCATCATCGCCACCAGCGCCAGCCCGGAGACGATCAGCAGCGGGATCTGCGCCGGGGCGTCGGTGATCAGCGCCAGTACCGTGAGCACCGCGGAGACCTGCACGATCGCGATGAGCACGGGAGGCAGGAGGATCCCTGCCAGGGCGGCGGCGTCGCTGACCGCCGTGGAGCGCAGCCGCTTGAGGAAGAGGGTCTGACGGCGCGCGGCCAGGGTGGAGACGGCGGTGGCGTACAGGCCCATGCTGATGAGGATCACCATGAAGACCCCGGCCAGGAAGCCGATGCCAGTGGGTGCCTGGCTGAAGGCGTCGCGCTGGGCGATGAACAGCAGGCTCAGGCCCACGGGGACGATGGTCGCGCTGACGAGCACGAGTCGGTTGCGGAGGATCTGCTTCAGTTCGCTGCGAGCGATGTCGAGCATTGTCGTGTCCTGTCGATCAGGGGTGGAGTCGGATGGTCAGTCGCGGGAGACGGAGCGGAAGACGTCGTCGAGCCGGGTGGGACCGGCGGCGAGGTCGTGGAGCACGGCACCGCGGGTCTCCGCCCAGTTCAGCAGCGTGCGCAGGTCCTCCTGGAGGGCCTGGGTGCGGATCAGCCGGGTGCCGGCGCCGGTCTCCGAGCTCTCGAAGGGCAGGTGGGGGAGCGCGGCCTGGTCGAGGCCGAAGGTGATCGTGCCGGGGAGGGTGCGGGTCAGCTCGCCGACGGTGCCCTCCATGCGCAGGGTGCCCTCGTGCATCAGCCCGATCCGGTCGGCCCGCTGCTGGGCCTCCTCGAGGTAGTGCGTGGTCAGCACGATCGTCGCCCCGTCCTCCCGGAGCCGGTCCACGGTGCCCCACAGGGCGTCGCGGGACTGGATGTCGAGTCCGGTGGTGGGCTCGTCGAGGAAGATCAGCTCGGGGGAGCCGTAGACGGCGGTCGCGAAGTCCAGGCGGCGCTTCTCGCCGCCGGAGAGGGCGGCGACCCGGGTGTCCGCCTTCGCGGAGAGGCCGACGAGGTCCAGCACCCGCTCGGGCTGGTCCTGCCGGCCGGTGAGGCCGCCGATGAGGCCGAGGGTCTCGAGCACGCTCAGGTCGGGGGCGAAGCCGCTCTCCTGCAGCATGATCCCGGTGCGAGGGCGCACGGCGGCCCGGTCGCGGGGGTCCGCGCCGAGGATCCGCACGGTCCCGGAGGTGGGGGCGCGGTGCCCCTCGATGACCTCCAGGGTCGAGGTCTTGCCCGCGCCGTTGGTGCCGAGCAGGGCGTACAGCTCCCCGCGTCGCACCTCGAGGCTGAGGCCCTCGACCGCGCGGAAGTCCCCGTAGTCGATGGTGAGTCGGTCGACGTCGATGACGGTGGATGAGTTCATGCCGGTATTCCAGTCCTCCGCGGGCGCTCGCGGCAGTCGCGAGGTGTCAGCGGCGACGATGACTTCTCGTCACTACCGGTGCGGCCGGAGCTCCGGGATGATGGTCCGACGGACCGTCGTCGAGCAGGAGCAGGAGGCCAGCGGATGACCTCGACCCCGACCGCGACCGTCGGGCGCTCGTCCGTCCCCGCCGGATCCCCCGGCGCGGTCTCCATCGCGGCGCGGCGACGGCTGCACCGCACCACGGTGCTCACCACCGTCGTCGCGATCGCCCCGGTGACCCTCGCCGTCCTCGCGCTCACCTCGGGGAGCTGGAGCGAGGTGCTCGGCTTCGGGTTCGGGGTGCTGCTCACCTTCCTGGTGCTGCTGGAGTTCGACGCGTTCCGGCATCCGGTCTCCACCTCGCTCGCCGTGGCGTTCGCGTACCTGATCTGGGTGGTCTGCGCGGTGCTGGGCTTCAACCCGATGGCCTTCTTCGGTGCCGCGATCCTCAGCGGCGTGCTGCTCCCGCAGCTGCCGGGCCGGGCGCTGCCGCGGATCCTGGCCGTGGGGGCCGTGATCGCCGTGATCGGCGGCCTGTACTTCCTCTCCGAGCCTGTGACTTGGGAGAACCTGGTGCGCTTCCTGCTGGTGCCCGGCGGGTTGAGCGTGTTCGTCGCCGCGGTGATCCAGCTGATCCACGGCTACCGCAGCATCATCGATGATCTCGAGGTCGCGCAGGAGGCGGAGGCGGAGCTGGGGATCCTGCGCGAGCGGATGCGCTTCGCGAGCGATCTGCACGACATCCAGGGCCACACCCTGCACGTGGTGAACCTCAAGGTCGCGCTCGCCGAGGAGCTGGTGCGGCGCGACCCCGAGCGGGCGGTCACGGAGCTGCGCGAGGTCTACGCCCAGGTCGAGCAGACCATCAGGGAGACCCGCGACCTCGCCCACGCCCGGCGCCGACTCAACGTGCGCGCCGAGCTGGAGAACGCCCGGAACCTCCTCGAGGCCGCCGGCGCGACGGTGCGGATCACGCGACGCGGCGAGGCGGGGCGGCGGCACGACGAGCTGTTGGGCCAGGTGGTGCGCGAGGCGACCACGAACATCCTGCGCCACGCGCAGGCCACCCGGGTCGCGATCACGCTCGACGACACCGGGGTCGAGATCGTCAACGACGGCGCGGCCGACGGGGAGCTGCCGGCGCTGCGAGGCCTCGGCGCTCTGCGCGAGCGGCTCGCAGCGGAGGGCGGCGCGCTCACGGCCGAGCAGCACGACGGCGAGTTCCGCACCGCCGCCCGGCTCGACGGCCCGTCGCGGCCCCGCCCTCGGATCGCCGTGCCCGCCTCCGAGGCTCCGGCGGAGTCCGACGCCGGGCACACTCCCGACGGACCGGGCGGACGGGGCCGACGATGATCCGCATCGTGCTCGCCGACGACGAGGCCCTGCTGCGCTCGGCGCTGTCCTCGCTGCTGCCGATGAAGGCCGACATCGATGTGGTGGCCGAGGCCGCGGACGGGGCGGAGGCCGTGGCGGCCGTGCGCGCGCACGCTCCCGACGTCCTGGTGATCGACCTGGAGATGCCCGGCACCGACGGGCTCGCCGCCGTGGAGCGGATCCGCGCCGAGCAGCCCGAGCAGGTGATCCTTATGCTCACCCGTCACGCCCGGCCCGGGGTGCTCCGTCGGGCGCTGAAGCTGGGCGTGCGCGGGTTTGTCAGCAAGGCCGCGCACCCCAGCACCATCGCCGAGGTGATCGAGACCCTGTACGCCGGACGGCGCTGGATCGACCCCGAGATCTCGGCGCTCGCGGTGCTCGACGACTCCCCGCTGACGGACCGGGAGCTCGACGTGCTCCGCGAGACCCTCGCAGGATGCTCCGTCGCCGAGATCGCGGTGCGCCTCCACCTGGCCGAGGGGACCGTGCGCAACTACCTCTCCAACGCGATGCACAAGACGCAGACCCGCAATCGGCGGGAGGCCGCCCGCTACGCCCGCGCCCGCGAGTGGCTCTGAGCCGTCCCGCTGCGGGGCCGTGCCGCTGCGGGATCGGTCCTGTCCAGGGTCCTAAGCCCGTGTCCATGCCCATGCCGGTGCCCGCGCCCGTGCATCGTCGCGCCTCGGTGTGCGCGGCCCGGATGGTCGGGTGATGGCGCAGGGCGTTCCGCTATGCCTATATAGGCGTACTGGCACGCTATGCGCCAGCACTCGTTCACCACGTTTCGGACACCAGCACCGCTGGACGAGCGGTGCGGCGACACGGACACGCGGCGGGGTCGCGGGGTGTGCGCGCTGGTGGGACCGGCTCGTGCACGGCGGAGGGACAGACGCGTGCACGACGGAGGGGCACGCTCGTGTGCGCCGGAGCGGCAGGCTCGTGCACGCCGGAGGGGACGGCTCGCGGAGCGGCGGAGCCCGCACGGGCCTCAGGACGAGCCGGCGCCGTCGCCCCGTCGGATCTCGTCGACGCGCTGCAGCGCATGCAGCTGCGCGGGGTTGAACAGCTCGGCGAACGCGAGGCCGAGCACCATGCGGGCCTGGTCCTCGCCGACGGGGGAGCCCGCGATCGGGTCCTGCAGCCGCGGCCGCTCCCGGGCGGCGTCGTCGACCGCCGACGCCATCCGCTGCGCGAGCGCCTCGACGGTCTCCTCGTCGGCCGTCGGCGGGAGCGCCTCGAACTCCTCGTCGACGTCGTTGCCCACCACGAGGGACTGCCGGAACTCGTCGAGCGTGTCGGGCCCCATGATCGTGGAGAACAGCGTCAGCAGGGAGCGCTGGCGTTCGGAGAGCCCGCGGGAGAGGGTCTCGAAGCCGGTGGGGGTGTCGGCGCGGGCGCGGTGCTCGCGGAGCATGGCCAGCTCCGCCCGTGCCTGCGCGAGGTGCTGCATCGAGGTCTCGAGATCGGCGTCGACCTCGTCGAGGACGTCGCCGGATCCCTCGTCGTCGCGCAGGATCGCTCCGATCCGGGAGAGCCGCACCCCGCGGTCGGCGAGACGACGGATCTGCAGCAGGCGCACCAGGTGGGCGGTGGTGTACTGCTTGTACCCGTTCGCGCGGCGCTCGGGCTCCTCGAGCAGCCCCACCCGGTGGTAGTGCCGCACGGTGGGGGTGGTGGTGCCCGCCAGGCGCGCCAGCTCGCTCGTGCTCCAGGCCATGATGATTTCCCTCCTCCCCGTCACCGCAGCATGACGGGGACGAGGTACCTCAGTGTGAACGCCTCGTAGAGCGCGCCGACCACGAGCAGCACCAGCCCCGCCAGGCCCAGCACTCCCAGCAGGCGCAGCCCCTTCCCGTAGGCGCGGACGCGGGAGGTCTCACCCACGGAAGTCGGGGTGATCCAGGCGCGGCCCAGCAGGTACGCGCCGAGGACCAGGAGGATGTACGCCTGGAACTCGATGACCAGGGTGAGCGAGTGCGGGATCAGGATGGTCCAGGTGCTCGAATCGGTGGGGGCGAGGGTGACCCCGATGACCACTGCACGATAGGCGAAGATCGCGATGCCCAGGAAGGGGATCACGAGAGAGGGCAGCACGATCGAGAACAGCCCGACGGTGAGGGTGTTGACGCCGAGGATCGTCACCGCGAACAGCCACACGTTCGACAGCAGCCGTCCGACGAGGTCGGCGGTGCCGTCGGTCTCGAGGGTCTCCGCCCTCCCGGCGGCCAGCTCCGGCACGGCGAGGCCGAGCGCGAATCCGACCAGGAACAGGCCGTAGAAGATGAGGTTCGCGAGGAGATAGACGCGCAGGTGGGTGCGGATGATCTGCAACGGCAGGTGGACGAGGGACATCGGGTCCTCCCGGGGACGGGGCCCGGGTGCTCCGGGCCGATGCCCCGATCACAGACCCTGCTCCTGGAGCAGGGTCAAGCGTCGCGCCCGACGGGGTCGCGCCGGTCACGTCGCAGCGCCTGCCCGATCGTCCATCACCACCTGGAGCACGGGGTCGGGGGTCTCGGTCGCGGTCACGCCCACCGCGAGCGCCTCGGCGGCGGACGCCACCGCACGCACGACGAGCCGGTCGTCGGCCTCGTCGTGCCGCATCGGCGAGCTCGGGAGTACGGGAACTGCTCGCCGACCGTCGAACGTGCGCGCGAGGTCCGGGTCACGCTCCTGCGCCCGCTGCCTTGACCCGGACGCGACGTCAGGGTCTTCCCTGTCGCCATGTCACCCGTCGCCCTCGCGTACTACGCCTCCCACCTCCTGAGCCTGCTCGGCAACGGCATCGCGGCCGTCGCCCTGCCCCTGATCGTCCTGCAGACCACCGGAAGCCCGCTGGGCATGTCGGCCCTCGCGACGGCGACCGCGATCCCCTCGGTCGCCGTCGGCCTCCTCAGCGGCGTGATCATCGACCGCATCAACCGGCGCACGGCCTCGATCGTCTCCGACGTCATCTCCGCCGCGGCCATCGCGGCGCTGCCGCTCGCGGACCTGCTGTTCGGCCTGGACCTGGTGTGGTTCATCCTGCTGGGCATACTCGGCGCGTTCGGGGACGTGCCCGGGATGACCGCCCGCGAGGTCCTCGCGCCGCAGGTCGCCCGGCACGCCGGCCTCGACCTGGAGCGGGTGGTCGGCATGCGGCAGAGCCTGACCTCCCTCGCCCTCGTGCTTGGCCCCGCCGCGGCCGGCGGGCTGTTGGCCGTCGTGGAGCCCATGGCGGTCCTGTGGATCACCGCGGTGACCTCCGCGCTCGCCGCGGTGCTGACGGGTCTGCTGCCGCGCCGGCTCGGGGCCGTCAAGACTGACCGCCCCGCGCGCCGCCCCGTCCTGCGGGAACTCTCCGACGGGGTGCTCGTGGTGGTCCGCAGCCGTTTCCTCGCGGGCACGATCGGGCTCGTCCTCGGGCTCGCCGTCGCCCTCGGCGGGCTGCAGTCGGTGGTGATGCCGGTGTACTTCGGGCTCCTCGACCGCCCTGACCTGCTCGGGCTGGTGCTCACCGCCCTGGCCGCGGGCATGCTGCTCGGCGCGGCGCTGTACGGCGTCGTCGGCCCCCGGGCGAGTGCGCGGGCGTGGATGGCGGCGGGGATCCTCGCGACCACCGCGGGGCTCGCGCTCATGGTCTCGCTCCTGTCCCCGCCGGTAGTCCTCGCGGGAGCCGCGGTGCTGGGGGCCGGCAACGCCGTGGTCGGCGCGGTCACCGGTGTCTTGCAGCTCCAGCACACCCCCGGCGCCGTCCTCGGACGGGTGCTCGGCGTGAAGACGGCGCTGCTGATGGTCGCCGCTCCGGCGGGCATCGCGCTCGCAGGCGTCGTCGCGGACCTCGGATCCCCGCTGCTGGCCGGGCTCGGCGTGAGCGGGATCTGGGTCCTCGTGCTCGTGGCCGTGCTCGCCACGCGCGCCCTGCGCGATCTGGAGCCGCTCGACCCGGAGCCGAAGGAGGTGTCCGATGCTCAGCAGTGAGCTCGCCGACCTCGCCGGCGTCACGGTGCGCACCCTGCGCCACTACCACCAGATCGGGCTGCTCCCGGAGCCTCCGCGCTCCACCGCCGGCTACCGGCGCTACGACATCGGCCACCTGGTGCGGCTGCTGCGGATCACGCGGCTGACCTCGCTGGGCGTTCCGCTCTCCGCGCTCGCCGAGGTGCTCGACGACCCGTCGGCCGGCGAGGAGCTCCTGGACGCGCTGGACCGCGAGGCCGCCGCCGAGATCGCACGGCTCACTGCGCGCCGCGACAGCATCGCGCTGCTGCGGCGGATCGGCGGCCCGCCCGACCTGCCCCCTGAGCTCGCCGCCTGGCGTTCGGCGCCGGAGGTGGAGGTCCCCGCGGACATGGCCCGCTACGAGCACGAGCAGCTCGTCCTGCTCGCCCACCTGCTGGGGGAGCAGGGTTCCGCAGACCTCACCGGTCTGCTCGAGGCGCTGGCTGACGGCGGGACCGTCTCCGCCGCGCTCACGGAGCGCTTCTACGCCCTCGACGCGGACTCCCCGGAGCACGAGGTCGAAGCGCTGATCGAGGACTGGATCGCGTACGTGCGCCCGGCGCTCACGCAGCTGGACGGGCTGCCCGTCCCCGCGCTGCGGACCCCCGCGCTGCTGGACCAGCTCTCCCGGCGCGGCCTCCGGCCCGTGCAGCACCGTGCCCTGCGCACCCTCCAGCAGCGCCTCGAGCACCCCGATGGCTGAGACCGGCGCCACGCTCCGCAGGGGCAGGGCTTGAGCCCGACGCGACGTCGGGGTCTTCACTGGCTGCCATCCGCACCCGACGACCCGGAGGAGTCGACATGACCACCGCACCCGCCCTGATCCCCGTCGAGGATCTCTTCGCCGCGCCCGCACGCAGCCGCGCCGTGCTCTCCCCGGACGGCACCCGGATCGCCTACCTCGCGCCCTGGCGCGGTCGGCTGAACCTCTTCCTGCGCGACGTGGACTCCGACTGGTCCACCCCGGACCTCGTCGACGGCGAGAACCACGGTCCCGCGCACCGCCTCACCTCCCGCACCCACCGCGGCATCGACTCCTTCGGCTGGAGCGCCGACGGACGCTGGCTCCTGTTCCAGCAGGACGCCGACGGCGACGAGAACTGGCATCTGCACCGCGTCGACCCCGACCACCCGGAGCGACCCGCGGTGGACCTCACTCCCCAGGAGGGGGTCCGACTGCTCGGCATGCAGCTGCCGACCGACCGGCCCGGGACGGCGTACGTGCAGCTGAACCTCCGCAGGCCCGACCTGATCGATCTCTTCGAGCTCGACCTCGCCAGCGGAGAGCTCAGGACCCTCGCCGAGAACCCCGCGGACGTGATCAGCTGGCTGCACGTCGGCAGGCGCATCGTCGCCGCGACGATCGAGCTGGGTGGGACCCACGTCCTCTCTGAATGGACCGAGGACGGACCGCGCGAGATCGCTCGCTTCCCGAAGGAGGACCTCCTCCTCGGGGTCCTGCCCATGGTTCCCACGCCGGACGGCACGGGACTGTGGATCGGCTCCGTGCGCGGCTCGGATCGCGTCAGGGTCGTCCGCCTGGACCTGTCCACCGGTGAGGAGACCGAGGTGGACGGACATCCGGAGTTCGACCTGGACACGCCGAGGCCCGAGGCGGATCCGCGGTACGCCTCCGCCCTCCTCGTCCACCCCTCCACCGGTGAGCTGCTGGCGGCGCGCTATCTCGGGGCCCGGCAGGAGATCCACGCCCTCGACGCGCACTTCGCCGAGGTGCTGCCCCGACTCGCCGAGCTCTCGGACGGCGACCTCGCCCATGTCTCGACCGATTCCTCCGGGCAGCGCTGGGTCGCGGAGCTCACCCACGACCGTGATCCCGGTGCGACCTGGCTCTACGACCATGCCACGGGGACGACCCGGCTCCTGTTCCGCCCCTACCCGCAGCTGGACCCCGCACAGCTGGCCCCGATGACGCCGGTGACGATCACGGCACGTGACGGGCTGGCCCTGCCGCTCCACCTCACCCTTCCGCTCGGCGACCCGCCGCAGGAGCTGCCGACGGTGGTGCTCGTGCACGGCGGGCCCTGGTACCGCGACTCCTGGGGTTTCGATCCCGAGGTGCAGCTGCTGGCGAACCGCGGATACGCAGTCCTCCAGGTGAACCTCCGCGGCTCGACCGGATACGGCAAGGCCCACTTCGAGGCAGGCATCGGCGAGTTCGCAGGGCGCATGCACGAGGATCTGCTCGACGCCGTGGACTGGGCCGTCGCACAGGGATTCACCGATCCGGACCGGGTGGGGATCTACGGCAACTCCTACGGCGGCTATGCCGCGCTGGTGGGAGCGGCGTTCACACCGGAGCGCTTCGCCGCGGCGGTCAGCTATACCGGGATGTCGGATCTCGTCGATCTCGTCGAGGGCGTGGTCCCCTTCGCGCGCCGCGCCGTCGAGAACAGCTACCTGCGCCACATCGGGGACCCCGCGATCCCCGCGCAGCGCGCCGACATGCTGGCCCGCTCGCCGATCAGCAGGGTCGACGACATCACCGCCCCGGTGCTGCTCGTCCACGGAGAGCAGGACGTCCGCGTGCCCCGCCGCCACTCCGACCGCGTCGTCGAGGCGCTGCGCGGGCGGGGTCACGAGGTCGAGTACCTGGTCAACGAGCGCGAGGGTCATTGGTTCGTCGAACCCGAGAGCAACGTCGAGCTCTACACCGCGCTCGAGCGCTTCCTGGCCCGTCATCTGGGAGGACGCTCCCTCTCGGACGCGTGAGGCAGCGCCCACGGACTCAGCACCAGTTCGCACTGTTCCGCTCTCCTGTGGGAGCGCCGGCGCGGACGGGCACGTTCGTCGGCCGGGCGGGGAGTCGCGCGGGCCGTGGCCGGCAGTCATGATGGACGGCATGCCGGACCCTCAGAGCACGTCCCCGGACCGATCGGATCGCGGCGGTCCCGCCGCGCACAGCAGCGACGCCGTCGTCTTCTCCGCCGCTCCGGCGCCGGAGCCTGATGCCGCGGACGTCCCCGTCGGCGCCCCGGAGCCGACCGGCTGGCCCTGGTTCCTCCCCCAGGACGGGCTGCGGCGCGAGGACCTCGCCGGCGCGGTCGACGTCGAGGGGGATCCGACGGCGGCGGCCGATGCCTATGCCCGGATCCCGCTGGTGCGCGGTGCGGTGCGCCTGCTCGAGCACGTCGGCGCGGGGAGCCCGCTCACCCCGGAGGGCGAGCTCGCCCCGGACGTGGTCCGGGCGCTGGTCGAGGACCTGGGTCTCGATCTCGACGGACGCGAGCCCGGCTCGATGCGGGAGGCCGGGGAGATCGTCGGCCCCTGGAACGCACTGGTTGCCGGCGGCTGGCTGGTCGTGGACGGAGCACGGTTAGAGCCGGGGGCGGGGATGGTGCCCGCGGCCGCGCAGTCCGAGGACCCGGGCGCCTTCGTCGGCTTCGCCCGCGCCCTGCTGGTGCTGCTGGTCCTCGAGGCCCTCCGACAGGAGCCCGAGGAGGGCGGACTGTTCGGCGGCCCCGACACCTTCACCGCCCTGCTGCACACGGCCGCGCCAGAGGGGCTGCTGCTCCCGGCGACGATCCGCGTCGCGCTCGACCGCGGTCTGGTGCCGGCCGATCCCGGCGGGGACCCGGACATGGACGAGATCAACCGGTACTGGCAGACGGAGCGCGACCTGAGCACGCTCGCCGACTACGGCCTGCTGCACCGGGATACGAGCCCGGACGGGCAGGACGTCCGCGTCCGCGGCACCGTCGAGGTCCTCGTCGAGGCGTTCGGGGCGCTGGAGATGCTCGAGGAGCTGGGCTGAGGCGAGCACACCGGTGCCGAAGCAGGGAAGGCGCATCAGGCCGGTGCCGCCCCGGTGGCCGGCAGGTGCAGCACACCCACGACGGCGGCGACCCCGTCACCGGGGCCGCCGCCGTCGCACCGTGCTCAGGGCACGATCAGGGAGCGCTGATCAGCCCTGCTTGTCCTTGCCGAGCAGGCCGTCGACCGCGCCCTTGACGCTGTCGCGGGTGTCCTGGAGCTTGTCCTTGACGTCGGCCTTGCCCTGCTGGGCCTGGCCCTCGGCCTCGGTCTCCTTGTCGCCGGTCAGCTTGCCGAGGCCCTCCTTGGCCTGGCCGCCCAGCTTGTCCTTGCTGTTCTCGAACTTCTCGTCGGTGCTCATCGCGGACCTCCTCGGTCGAGTGCTCGCACGTGACCCGTGCGATGTGTCGAGTCTAGGCACGGCGCACCGGCGGTGTCCGACCCTCCGGTCGATCGTCTCCGGCCCAAACCTCAGATCTCCTGCGCGGTCAGCGGGATCCGCCCGCCGGCGAGCACCATGTCCACCTGCCGCGGCGAGAGCCGGTGGTGCAGCCCCACCTCCTTCCCGCCGATCCGCGCGGTGAGCGTGCTCCCCGCCCGCAGCGCCTCGTGGACCCCGTCGAGCACCACCTCCGCGCCGACCTCGATCCCGTCGTGGTCGGCGGGGTCGTCGAACTCGAGGGCGAGGATCCCGAAGTTCGCGAGGTTCTGCCAGTGGATCCGCGCGAAGGACTGGGCGATCACGGCGCGCAGCCCCAGGTGGCGCGGCGCGATCACGGCGTGCTCGCGGGAGGAGCCCTGCCCGTAGTTCTCCCCGGCGATCACCACGTGCCCGGCCGCGGCGTCCCTCGCGCGCTGCGGATAGGTCTCGTCGATCCGGGTGAAGGAGAACTCGGCGATCTTCGGGATGTTGCTGCGGAAGGGCAGCACCCGGGAGCCGGCCGGCATGATCTCGTCGGTGGAGACGTCATCGCCCATCACCAGCAGGGCGGGCACGCGCAGGTCGTCCTCGATCGGCGTGAACTCCGGCAGGGTGGAGATGTTCGGGCCCTTGACGAGCTCGACCTGCGCGGCCTCCTCCGGCGGCAGCGGGGCCTGCAGCATGTCGTCGATCCGCGCGAAGCGCTCTGGCATCGTCGGTCGCGGGTAGGTCATCGAGTGACTGCCCTCGAGGGTGCGCGGATCGGTGATCACCCCGGTCAGCGCCGCGGCGGCCGCGGTCTCCGGCGAGCACAGCCACACCGAGTCCTCCTCGGTGCCGGAGCGGCCGGGGAAGTTCCGCGGCATGGTGCGCAGGGAGTTGCGGCCCGTCGCCGGGGCCTGCCCCATCCCGATGCAGCCCATGCAGCCGGACTGGTGGATGCGCGCCCCGGCGGTGACCAGCGAGGTGAGCCAGCCTCCGGCGATCAGGTCCGCGAGCACCTCGCGGGAGGTGGGGTTGATGTCGACGGACACCCCGGGCGCGGCCTGGTGCCCTGCGAGGATCTCGGCGACCACGGCGAAGTCCCGCAGCCCCGGGTTCGCCGAGGATCCGACGACCACCTGCGAGACCTCCTCCCCGGCGGCCGACGCCACGGTGACCACGTTCCCGGGGGAGGAGGGCCGGGCGATCAGCGGCTCGAGGGCGGTCAGGTCGATGTGCTCGGTGCGGTCGTAGCTCGCGCCGTCGTCGGCCTCGATCCGGGTGAACTCGTCGGCGCGGCCGACGGAGAGGAGATAGTCGCGGGCCGCGTCGTCGGCCGGGAACACGGTCGCGGTCGCGCCGAGCTCCGCGCCCATGTTCGCGATGACGTGGCGGTCCATCGCGGTCAGCTGCGCGAGCCCCTCGCCGTGGTACTCGATGATGCGGCCCACGCCGCCCTTCACGCCGTGGCGGCGCAGCATCTCCAGCACCACGTCCTTGGCGCTGACCCAGGCGGGCAGCTCGCCGGTGAGCTCCACGCCCCAGACCTCCGGCATCGACACGTACAGCGGCTGCCCGGCCATCGCCATCGCGATCTCGAGCCCGCCCACGCCGATCGCGAGCATGCCCAGCGCGCCGGCGGCGCAGGTGTGGGAGTCGGAGCCGATCAGAAGCGCGCCGGGCCGGCCGAAGTGCGCCTGGTGCACGGGATGGGAGACGCCGTTGCCGGCCTTGGAGAACCACAGCCCGAACCGCTGCGCGGCCGATTCCAGGAAGAGATGGTCGTCGGGGTTCTTCCAGTCCGTCTGCAGCAGGTTGTGGTCCACGTACTGCACGGACAGCTCGGTGCGGATCCGGTCCAGGCCCATCGCCTCGAGCTCGAGCATCACCATGGTGCCGGTCGCGTCCTGGGTGAGCGTCTGGTCGACCCGCAGCCCGATCTCCTGCCCGGGATCGGCGCCGCCCTCGACGAGATGGTCGGCGATCAGCTTCTGGGCGACGTTGCGCGGCATGGATCCGTCCTCCTCACGGGGCGGTGCGCCGACGAGGCCCGTCGGCGGACCTCGTCCCACCGTACGCGGGGCCCGCGCGGATGTCCGCCCCTCGACCCCCGTGCTGGCGTCGGCGCCGGATCCGTGTACCCTCCCTGGCATGCAGAAGCGTTGGCAGTTCTATGCGATGTCGGCTCCGGAGGGGCCGGCCGCCGTGTAGCGCCACCACCTCTCCAGAGCCGACAAGGGCAGAGCATCCGCTCTGCCCTTCGCCATTCCCGGCGGGCTCTGCACAGCGAGCGAGTCCGCCCCCTACCCGGAGGACAGGACCCATGACCCTTCTCGCCGCAGCCCCCGCACCCGCACGCGACCGGCACATCGCCGCCCTCACCGAGCTGCCGAGCCCGGCCGAGCTCCTCGCCGAGCAGCCCCTGGACCCGGTCCACGCCGCGCAGGTCGCCGCCCACCGCGAGCAGATCCGCGACGTGCTCACCGGCGCCGACGACCGGCTGCTCGTCGTCGTCGGCCCCTGCTCGATCCACGACCCGGAGGCGGGGCTCGACTACGCCCGCCGCCTCGCGGACCTGCGCGCCGAGGTGCAGGACGACCTGCTGCTGGTGATGCGCACCTACTTCGAGAAGCCGCGCACCACCGTCGGCTGGAAGGGCCTGATCAACGACCCGCACCTGGACGGCAGCCACGACATCGCCGCGGGGCTCCGCACCGCCCGCGCGTTCCTCCGTGAGGTCACCGCGCTCGGCCTGCCGTGTGCGACCGAGTTCCTCGAGCCGATCAGCCCGCAGTACATCGCCGACCTCATCAGCTGGGGCGCGATCGGGGCCCGCACCACCGAGTCGCAGATCCACCGCCAGCTCGCCTCGGGCCTGTCTATGCCGATCGGGTTCAAGAACGGCACCGACGGCGGGATCCAGGTGGCGCTCGATGCGGTCCGCGCCGCCGCGTCCCCGCAGTCCTTCCTCGGGATCGGGGCCGACGGGCGGGCGGCGCTGGTCACGACGACCGGCAACCCCGATCTCTCCCTGATCCTGCGCGGCGGGTCGGACGGCCCGAACTTCGCTCCCGCCCAGGTCGCGGAGGCCGCGGCGCGGCTGGAGGCGGCGGGGCTGCCGCAGCGTCTGATCATCGACGCCTCCCACGCCAACAGCGGCAAGGACCACGTCCGCCAGCGGGAGGTCGCCTCCCTGCTCGCCGAGCAGGTCGCCTCCGACGGCGCCGCGATCGCCGGGATCATGCTCGAGAGCAATCTGCTCGGCGGCGCGCAGGCGCTGGACCCCGAGGTCGGGCCGGCAGGACTCGTCCGTGGCCGTTCGGTGACCGACGCCTGCATGAGCTGGGAGAGCACGGAGGAGGCGCTGCGCGAGCTCGCCGCGGGCGCCCGACGCCGACGGGCGTGAGGCGCTCAGCGGCGACGGTCCTCCGAGTCCAGCCACTGCGCGAACGTCATCTCCCCGACGGTCGCGGTCGCAGGATCGCCGCGCAGCGCCCCGGAGGCGAGGCCGCGCCAGTAGGTGCCGGGCAGGCGCAGCTCGAGCACGCGCCGGGAGATCCCGTCGTGAGCGTACTGGCGGCGGATCATCGCGGCGAGCGTGGTCTCCTCGGGGCCGACGAGGTCCGGCGCCCGGCCGCTCGGTCCGGCCTCCGCGAGCTGGATGAGATGGGTGGCGACCTCGCGCGCGGCCACGGGCCGGGAGAGCAGGCGCGGGGCGAGGGTGAGCGGGCCGACGGTGGTCTGGGCGATGATCTGCCCCGCGAACTCGTGGAACTGGGCGGCGCGGGCGATGGTGTGCGGCTGCGTCGAGGACTCGACGAGCCGCTCCTGGGCGAGCTTGCCCGCGTAGTAGGCGGCGTCCGCCGCCTCCAGCCCGACGATCGAGAGGACGAGGTGGTGGCCGACGCCGCAGCGCTCCTCGGCCTCGAGGAGGTTCCTGCTGGTGGCGGTGAAGAAGTCGGTCGCCTTCCGCGCGCTCTGGGTGGTGATGTTCAGGGCGTCGATGACGACGTCCGCCCCCGTCAGCGCGTCGCGCAGGCCCTCTCCGGTCAGCACGTCCACGCCGCGGCGTCGGCTGAGCACCACCGCCTCGTGCCCGCGCTCGCGAGCGGCCTCGGTGATGCGCGCTCCGACCATGCCGGTACCCCCGGCGATCGCGATCCTCATCCTGTGCGCTCCTCGTGCCTCGGCGGTGCGTCCCACTATCCCGCGCCCGCCGCCGCCCGTCGACCGATCAGCCGGCGCGCTGGAGGGTGCGGCGGATCGTCTCGCGCACGCGGCCGGCCATGCCGGGGCCGTCGACCGGGGCGCGGCCGCCGACCTGGAGCGGGATGAACTCCGGCCAGTTCGGCCCGAAGTTCAGCAGGCGCTGCAGGTCAGCGCCCGGATCGACGGTGGTCCCGGCGATCTGCTCGTAGTCGTCGAGGAACCACATGGCGGCCTCGGCGGAGAACAGCACCGCGAGGTTCAGCCGGCAGTGCCCGACGTCCAGACCGCGGTCGGCCAGGCCGACGGTGGGCCAGTCCACGACCGCCGAGACCTCCCCGCCCCGCCACAGCACGTTGAAGTGCTGGTAGTCGCCATGGCTGAGCACGGCACGGGCCGGGTCCGGGGCGTGCGCGGCGAGCTCCCGAGCCTCCCGTCCGCTCCCGGCATCGGCCTCGCCGTCGAGCCAGCCGAGATCGCTCGAGGCCCACAGCTCGCAGGGCCCGAGCGGGGGAGCGGACGTCCCGTGGATCCGCACGAGCGTGCCGGCGAGATGCCGCACCCACCCGCGCAGGTCCGACGGCGCGAGGTCGACGGCGCCGGGCAGGAAGGTGGTCACGGTGCTGGGACGTCCCGACCCGGTCCCGTCGGGATCGGCGGCGAGCAGGGCGGGCAGCGGGAGATCGGACCCGGCCAGTGCGCGCAGGCCCGCCGCCTCGCGGCGCACCAGCGCGGGCTGCTCGGCATCGTCGCCGGACCAGCGGCGCACCACCACGTCCGCTCCGCCGTCCGTGCGGCGCAGGTGCAGCATCTGCCCGGTGATGCCGCCGGTCAGCGCCCGCACCGGCTCCACCTCCCCGAGCAGCGGGCGCAGCCAGTCGCGCAGGACGGGGTCGAGCACAGGGCTGGGGTCCGGGGCGTGGCGCACCTCGACAGGGTGGCAGGAGCGCCGGACCGGCTCAAGCGGATTCCCGCGCGAAGAACCGGGGAATATGACCGTCCGCAGGGTCGTTGAGACTCGCCCCGCCCCGTACGCCCTGCCCCGAGGAGTCCCCATCACCGCACGCACCGACCTGCCCGTCCTCTCCGCCCAGGCCGAGCGCCTGATCGCACTGGACATCCACACCCTCGCCGGGCTCCCCGCCGAAGCGCTGCGCGAGGTCGCCGCCCGTGCCGGCGCCGACCGCACCGACGCGCTGCTCGCGCTCGACCCCGCCCTCGCACCGCCGTCGGCCCTCGCCCCGCTGATGCGCCGCGGGGAGAAGCCCGGCTTCGTCGTCGAGGACATGACCGACGTCGACGCCTTCGCCCCGACCGGCGTCGTCCTGCCGGGCGCGCCTCTCTACCTCGTCCACGCCCCGGACCGCGGCGACGAGTTCGAGAATGCCTCCCCGGCCGAGGCGCTCGAGGCCCTCACCGCCGCCGGCCGCAGCCCGCTGCTGCTCACCGAGGGGCTGCTCTGGGTGCTGCAGGTCCCGGAGGTCCTCGAGCGGAACCACTGCTTCATGACGATCGGCTCGCGGCTGACGAAGCCGACGGGGAAGCTCGACTCCCGCACGCCCGCGCTGTGGATCAGCAACGGCACGGGCCGCGACGGGAAGGAGCGGAAGGACGCGCCGAAGCTCGGCTGGTGCTGGTGGAACAACCGCCACACCTGGCTCGGCATCGCCTCGGCGGGCGGACGCACCGACGCGCGATGAAAGGTGTGGAGCGGGGCGGGGCCTGGCGGTAGGTTTCGGGCCATGACCATGGCATCGTCCCCCACCTGGTGGCAGGAGCATCACGCCTTCCTGCAGGAGGGCGGGGCCGGTGCCGGTCCGCCCTTCTCCGCGCAGCTGCTCGATCTGCTCGCCGACGTGGAGCGCGCCTTCGCGGAGACCGGCGCCGACACCCCGCCCTGGCCTGATCCGCATCTCGGCGCGGGCGGGCGGGACATCCCGGTGCGCGAGGAGGAGTACAGCCGCTGCCTCGACCCGGACAAGTACCGGATCGTCGTCGCTCGCGCCGAGGCCTGGGCACAGGTCCTCACGGCACGCGACTGGGCCGAGCGGGAGGAGATCGCCGACGTCGCCGCACTGCCCTGGCTGAACGCACCGCGACACGGCGGCTGCGGCGCGACGATCCTCCGTCCGCACCGACCGGGCGCGCAGCCGCTGCTGCTGGTCCGCACCGCCGGCGAGGACGAGCCGGGCAGCGTCGACCTCGCCTCCGGCGACGCGGTGTCCCACAGCATCGTCGTCAGCATCGGTGACCCGCCGTACCCGGTCGAGACGGTCCCGGACTGCGGCTGCGACGCCTGCGACTCCGGCTCCCGCGACCTGCTCCAGCAGCTGGACCAGGCTGTGCTGTCGATCGTCGACGGCTCCTACGAGGTGGAGCTCTCGCCGCGCGGCCACCGGGAGCGCTCCTCCTTCGGTGCCTCGGCCGGATCCGGCCCCGACCAGCCCGAGGAGACCGTCCAGGTCACGGCCGGTCCCTGGGCCGAGGACTGGGACCCGCGGCCGATGGATCCGATGCTCGATCCCGAGGACGAGCCGTGGGCGGAGGGCATGCCGCCTGAGCCCTGGACCTGGCGCCTGCGCGAGGCGGCGCACTGGATGCTCCCGGTGCCGCTCGTCCGGTGGCTGGAACGGGCGCGCCCGGGAGGTTCGTCGGCCGTGGCCTCGCGGCGGTACATCGCGATCGAGCCCGACCCGAACAGTGAGATCACGGTCCCCCTCGACGCCCTCGAGAACCCGCCCGCCGGGTTCCACCGCCTGCACCGCAGCGCGGTCCTGCAGAACGCGGACCTCGACACTGCCCGCGCCGCGCTGCTGCGCGGAGACCTGCAGCGACGCTCCGGGCTGCGGGTCCGCTCGGAGCACACGCCGCTGCGCGAGGGCACCGAGGTGCACCTGCGGATCGGGGCGGGGCCCCTGCGGATCACCGCCCCGTGCCGCGTCCTGCGGGTGGTCGACGAGCCGGACCGCGCCGGCTTCGCCTACGGGACCCTTCCCGGCCACCCCGAGGCCGGGATCGAGGAGTTCATGCTCTCCCGCACCCCGACGGGCCTGGTGCGCCTCGACATCAACGCGGTCTCCCGCCCCGCCGCCTGGTACGCGCGTCTCGGCGCGCCCCTCGCACGGCTCGTCCAGTCCCGTGTCACCCGCCGGTACCTCCGCGCCCTGCGCTGATGCCCCGTCGGCCCCTGCGCGAAAGTTCGCGCTCCCTGCGAGACCTCACCCGCCATGGGACGGTGACCCTTCGCAGGGAGCGCATAATTCTGCGCACGCCGTTCCGCGCTCCCCGCGCCGATAGAATCGCCGTCACCCTTCACCCCGACAGCACCGCCGCAGGAGGCCTGCCCCCATGACCCACGACCTCGGCGGCTCCAGGCCCCGCGCCGCGGTGACGCTCGCCGACGTCGCCCGGGAGGCCGGCGTGTCCCTCGCGACCGCGTCCTTCGTGCTCTCGGGACGGGGCGGGTCGCGCTCGGCGGGCTCCGCGGCGACGAAGGCGAAGGTGCGCGAGGCCGCGGAGCAGCTCGGCTACGTCCCCAACCGCCACGCCCAGGCGATGCGCACCGGTCGCGGCGGCGGCGTCGTCCTGGCGCTCGGCACCCTCGACGACCCGTGGGGCGTGCAGCTGGCCACCCAGGTGAGGGACCGGGCGCTGCGTCACGACCTGTCCACCCTCGTCCTGGCCGACGAGCGCTGGTACGAGTACCTGCTGGGCGCCTCGGCCGACGCCGCCCTGGTCACCAGCATCGACTTCGTCCCCGACGGGCCGGAGCGGATGCGGCGGCTCGCGGAAGCGACCCAGACGGGCCTGGTCGCGTTCAGCGCGCTCATGGATCCGGGGCGCTTCGACGTCGTCTCCTCCTCCCCGCTGCCGGCCGTCGCCGCGGCCTACGCACGGCTGCGCGACCGCCACGACCGGGTGCAGCTGCTGGCCCCCGAGCTCGACCGGCCCGGCGGCGTCCTCACCCATCCGCGCACCGGGGCCTTTCTCGAGGCGGCCCGCGCGCACGGCGATGACGCCGAGGCGCTCGTGCACGTGGTGCCCGAGGGCAGCCACGACACCTATCACGCGGCCCTGGAGTGGCTGGCCGGGTCGGACCGGCCCACGGCGGTCGTCTGCTTCACCGGCTACCAGGCCGTCGCGCTGCAGCTCGCCGCCGAGCGGACCGGGATGTCGATCCCGGACGACCTCGAGCTCGTCTCCGTCGGCGACATCCCCACGACCTCGGAGTTCTACGGGCCGATCAGCTACTACGGCGTCGAGGACGTCTTCTCCCGGCTCGCCGCGATCCTCGTGGACCGCGCCGTGGACCGCACGGACCGGCCCGGCGAGCGGCACGTCTTCGACTGGAGGTTCTTCCCGGGCAGCACCACCCGCGCGGGCGCCTGAGATCGGCCGACGGGGGACCGTACCGGCGGGCGGCGCAGAACTTCGCGCTCTGTGCGTGACCTGAAGCGCTCAGGGGCGGTCAGATCACGCACAGAGCGCAGAACTTTGCAGGGCTGGGTGCCGGCGGCGGCGGCGGGGACGGACCCTCGGCGGGGCGAGGACCCCGCGCCGCTCAGGCGGTCCGGGACCTGCGCAGGGTCGCCGCGAGCGCCGTCGCGATCGTGCACATCACGCCGCCGGCGACGAAGGCCCAGGTCGCGCCCGAGGCCTGGGCGAGCTCGGCGCCCGCCCCGGTCTCCGCCGCGACCGCCGCACCGAGCGTCATCAGCGCGATGAACACGGCGGTGCCGAGCGCTCCGGCGAGCTGCTGCAGGGTGTTCAGGATCGCCGAGCCGTGGCCGTAGAGCTCCTTCGGCAGCGCGCCGAGGGACAGCGCCATCAGAGGCGTCATCACCATCGACATGCCGATGCCGAGCGGGACGTTCAGCGCCACGATCAGGCCCTGGGTGGCGTCGGCGTCCAGCAGCAGCATCGACGCCCAGCTCACCAGCGCCATCAGCGCCGCGCCCGGCACCACGATCGGCAGCGGGCCGACGCGGTCGTAGAGCGCTCCGACCAGCGGGCCCAGCAGCCCGGAGGCCGCCGCGCCGGGCAGCATCGTCAGCCCCACGGCGAGGGTCGACATCCCCAGCGCCCCGGTCATGTACAGCGGCAGCGCCACGACGGTGCCGAGCATCGTCGCGAAGCACAGCAGGATCACGAGCACCGAGAACAGGTAGGTGCGCTCGGTCAGGGGGCGCAGGTCCAGCAGCGGCTCCTCGCCCTGGGCGCGCAGGCGGATCTGCCGACGGGTGAACACGGCCAGGGCCAGCAGGCCGAGCCCGGCGGCCGTCAGCGGCACCAGGCGCGCCTGCCCGTCGACGATCGCGCTGATCGAGGCGAGGGCGTAGATCATGCCGCCGAAGCCGATCGCGGAGAGCACCACGGAGAGCAGGTCGATCCGCACGGCGCGCGGCTCGGTGTAGTTGCGCATGAACAGCAGCCCGATCACCAGGGCGACCACGATGATCGGCAGCATCATGATGAACAGGTGGTGCCAGGTGCCGTGCTCGAGGATGAACCCCGAGATCGTCGGCCCGAGCGCGGGCGCCGCGGAGATCACCACGCCCACCAGGCCCATCACGAGGCCGCGGGCATGCAGCGGCACGAGCGCGAGCACGGTCGTCATCAGCAGCGGCAGCACCATCGCGGTGCCCGCCGCCTGGATCACGCGCGCCCCGAGCAGCAGCGAGAACGTCGGCGCGATCACGGCCAGCGCGGTCCCGACGAGGAACAGCGTCATCGCGACGGTGAACACGGTGCGCACCGACAGGCGCGTCATGAGGAAGCCGGTGGTCGGGATGACCACGGCCATGGTGAGCATGAATCCGGTGGAGAGCCACTGCGCGGTCACCGCGGTGATCGACAGGTCCGCCATCAGCACGGGCAGCGCGACCGAGAGCAGGGTCTCGTTGAGGATCATCACGAACGCGGAGACCACGAGCACGGCGATGATCGGCGTGACCCGGGTCGGGGCGGGAGCGGGGGCGGCGTCCACGGAGGGCATCTCGCCGGTGGGCGTGGGGGTGGAGGCGTGCATGCGGGAGGCGTGCTTTCGTCTGGTGCGGTCCGACGAGCCGGAACCAGGAGGTCACCCGTCGGAGGGGCCGACGGACGTGGTCCGCGACAGGGACGATCCTGTCACGCCGCCCCGCTTCTCGTCACTGTGATATCAGGTGCTCTTCGCATCCCCGGGGCGCACCAGCCCGGACTCGTAGGCGAGGACCACCAGGCGGGAGCGGTCCCGGGCCCGCAGCTTCGCGAGGAGCCGGCTCACGTAGGTGCGGGCGGTGGCGGGGGAGAGGAACAGCGCCGCCCCGATCTCGTCGTTGCTCATCCCGCGGCCGACCAGCGCCAGCACCTCCCGCTCCCGCGGCGTGAGCCCGTCCAGCAGGCCCGGCTCGACCTGCGCGGCGAGGTGCTCGCCGAGCCGGGCGAGCACGGTCGTGGTCACGGCGGGGGAGAGCAGCGCCTCCCCGCCGGCGACCACCCGGATCGCCTCGCGCAGCGCGGAGGGCCCGATGTCCTTCAGCAGGTACCCGGCCGCCCCCGCCCGGAGCGCGGCGAGCACGTCCTCGTCCTCGTCGAAGGTGGTCAGCACCACCACCCGCACCCCGTCCAGGGCCGGGTCCGCGGTGATCTGCGCGGTCGCGGCGATCCCGTCGAGCCGAGGCATGCGCAGGTCCATGAGCACCAGGTCGGGGCGCAGCTCCCGCACCCGGGACAGGCCCGCCCGGCCGTCGGCCGCCTCGCCCACCACCTCGATGTCGCTGTCGCGCTCGGCCAGGGCGCGCAGGCCGGTGCGCACCATCTCCTGGTCGTCGACCAGCACGATCCGGATCATGTCCCCTCCTCCAGCCGGGCGGGCAGCTCGGCGCTCAGCGTGAAGCCCTCCCCGGGCGCGGTGGCCACGGCGAGGGTCCCGCCCAGCAGACGGGCCCGCTCCCGCATCCCCTCCAGGCCGACGCCGTCGCCCGCGCCGGGCCCGGCCGTCGCGGCGCCGCGCCCGTCGTCGGCGATCTCGAGCCGGAGTCGCCCGTCCTGCACAGAGGCGCTGACCTGCAGCGAGCGTGCCTCGGCATGGCGCAGCGCATTGGTCACCGCCTCCTGCACGATCCGGCGCGCGGCGGCGTCGACGGCGGGGGAGAGCGCCCCGTCGGGCACCTCGATCCGCTCGCCGACCTCGAGGCCGGCGGCCCGGGCAGGCGCCAGCAGGGCGGGCACGTCGGCGAGCGTGCCGACGAGCCGGCCCGCGCCCTCGCCGCCGGTTCCGTCGCGCAGCAGGCGCACCATCGCCCGCAGCTCCTGCAGGGAGCGCCCGGCCTGCGCGCGCACCGCGCCCACGGCCTCCGCCGCCTCGCCCTCCTCGGCCCCGAGCGCGTCGGCCGCGACCCCGGCGTGCAGGGAGATCACCGAGAGGGAGTGGCCGACGGTGTCGTGCAGCTCGCGGGAGATCCGCTCCCGCTCGGCGCGCAGGCGCAGCTCGGCCTCGTGCCGAGTGCGCTCCTCGCGCAGGCGCCCGATCTCCTCCTGCTGCGCGGCCTGCTCCCGCTGGGCCCGCACCGCGACGCCGAGCGCGATCGCGGCCGCGAGCAGTCCCAGGTTCGTCATCGCATCGGTGCCGAGGATGGTGCCCAGCGGCTGGGGATCGTCGCGCAGCCGGAACAGGAGCGAGACCACCAGCACCACGGCCCCGGTCCCGATCGCCCAGCGGGCCCGCCCCTGCTCCGCCGCGGAGAACGTCGAGGCGACCACGGGCAGCGCGATCCCGATCGTCGGCAGGCCGAGGGTGTAGTACGCGAAGGTGCCCAGCGCGCTGAGCAGGAGCACCGTCACGGGCAGGCGTCGGCGTGCGAGCAGCACGGCCCCGAACCCGGCCGCGACCAGGTGCGCGAGCGGGGACGGCGACTCGCCGGCGCTCGCCTGCACGATCGCGATCACGGAGGAGAGGACGAGCCAGACCCCGAGCGCGAGCAGCGCGTCGGCGGTCCGCGTCCTCGTCATGCCCTCAGCCTAGGAGAGCACGGGGCGGGGCGCCCCCTCCTGCGGGCGCAGGCGGCTGTCGCCTCCCGACGTACCCCGCTCACGTCGCCGGGCCGATGCCCGGGGCCCCGTCCTGGCGCGAGCATCGAGGCATGACCTCCACGCCGCCCCGTCCCTCGTCCCTGCTGATCCTCGGCCTCGGCCTGCTCGCCCTGGTCCGCCCGCTCGCGAGCATCGTCGTGGAGCAGTCGGGGCACGAGCTCGACGCCGTGCCCCGGCTGCTGCTCACCGCCGCGATCACCCTGGTGTGGGTGGCGGTGGTGGGGCTCGGCCGCGCTCCGCGCCCGCTGCTCACCCTGGTCCTCGCCGGCCTCGTCTACGCCGTCGCCGCGATCGTGCTCAGCGGCATCCTGTCGCCGCTGCTGCTCGGGCACCTGAGCGGACCGCTCGCCCAGCCCCTCGCGATCGTGCCGATGCTGCTGGTGAACGCGCTGTGGGGCCTGATCGCGGGACTGCTCGCGCTCGGGGTGCGGCGACTGCGCGGCGTCTGACTCACGCGCCGCGGTGCTCCTGCCACCACAGCGCCGCCTGCACCCGGGACTCCAGGCCCAGCTTCGTCAGCGCGTGGGACAGATGGGACTTCACGGTCGTGATCTCCACGAACAGCTCCCTCGCGATCTGCTGGTTCGTCAGTCCTCGCGCCACGAGCGCCAGCACGTCCTCCTCCCGCGAGGTGAAGGTGGGGACGGGGCCGACGGGCGCCTCGCCGCCCGGGTCGACCGCCCGTCCCCGCAGCGCCGCGACCACGGTCCGGGTCGCGGCCGCCGAGAGCACGGCGTCGCCGCGGTGCACGTCCCGCACCGCGGCGAGGATCCGCGCCGGCTCCTCCGACTTCACGAGATAGCCGTCGGCCCCTGCCGCGAGCGCGCCGAGCACGAACTCGTCGAGGTCGAAGCCGGAGACCACCAGCACGCTCGCCCCCGTCTCCCGCAGGCGCGGGGTGATCTCGATGCCGGTCGCACCGGGCATCCGCACATCGGTGAGCACCACGTCCGGACGCTCGGCCCGCGCGGCGGCGAGGGCCGAAGGGCCGTCGGCGGCCTCGGCGACCACGGTGATGTCCGGGGCCGAGTCCAGCAGCGCCACCAGACCGGAGCGGACGGCCGGATGGTCGTCGGCGACGACCACGCGGATGGGAGAGGGGGACGGCACGTTCATCCGGGCTGGACCTCCGTGGTGGTGGGGGACGGGTCGCTCAGGGTCGCCTCGCGCGGCAGCACGGCCTCGACCCGCCAGAGCGGGGAGCCGTCGACGCCGGTCGTCGGGGCGGAGCACGCCCTTCCGCCGACGGCGGCCGCCCGGTGCGCGAGCGCCGCCCGGCCCATCCCGGCGCCGACGGTCTCCTCGCCGACCCGGCCGTTGGTGAGCTCCAGCCGCACGACGTCGCCCTCCGCGTCGGCGGAGACGACGAGGCGGACCGGCGAGCGGCCGTGCCGCACCGCGTTCGTCACGGCCTCCGCCCCGATCCGCAGCAGCGCCGCCTGCGTGGACGGGCCTACGCGGGAGGGATCCTCGAGGTCCGGATCGATCTCGACCTGCACGGCGGGGTCCGTCGCCCGAAGCCGCTCGACGAGCGAGGGCCAGTCCAGGGTCGTGCCCGGCAGGGTGCCGGCGTGCTCGTCGGCCAGCACCCCGATCATCGCGCGCAGGTCCCGCAGCGCGGCCTGAGCGGAGGACCGCGTGGTGGCCAGGGAGCGCTCGCGGGCCGCGGGCTCCTCGAGGGAGGCGGCGAGGGAGGAGTGCAGCGCGACGGCGCTGAGATGGCCCGCGATCACGTCGTGCAGGTCATGGGCGATCGAGCGACGCTCCGCCTCGACGGCCTGGGCGGTGCGGCTCTCGGCGAGCTCGTGCTCGAGCCCGGCGAGATGCTCCGCCGTGCGCCGCGCCTCGCGATGATGGCGCACCTCCCAGCCCCACAGCAGCGGGGTGCTCACGACGAGGCCGACGAGCATCGCCGTCAGGAGCACGATCGGCCCCGGCAGGTCGGCGAGCAGGGCGGCGAGGATCGCCGCCGCCCCCGTCCCGATCGCGATCCCCGAGCAGCGGCGCGCGAGGCGGCGCGAGCCGTGCATCACCGGCACGAACAGCGCCTCGAACAGCAGGAAGTAGGCGGAGATCTGCCCGCCGCCGATGATCTCCGCAGAGGCGAGCGGCCCCGCGACGAGGAAGGGGACGAGCGGGAGGCTGCGACGCCAGCAGAGGCTCGCGCAGGCCGTCAGCAGCAGCGCGACGGAGACCGTGCGCGACCACTGCGGTCCCTCGCCGGCGAAGCCCGTGTTCGCGATCCCGGAGACGGCCAGCAGCAGCACGAGCGCGGCATAGATCCCCGCGGTCAGCAGGTCACGCGGCATGATCTGCGCAGCGGCATCGGGGCGGTCGTCCGCGGGCATGCCTCGAGCGTACGCGGCGCCGCACCGCGGATCCCGCCCGAGCGTCGGGCTTCGTCCCAAGGGAGGAGGACCCGGCCCCGCCGCACCGGGACGATGGAGGCCATGGACATGCTCCCCTCCGTCGCCGGGCCGATCGGTCTCGTGGTGCTCGCCCTCGTGGACTCGACCTCGATGGGCACCCTCGTGATCCCGCTGATCCTGCTCGTGGTGGGGGAGGGCGGGGCGCGGCGCGTCTCCGGCCGCACCCTGCTGTACCTGCTGATCATCGGGGTGTTCTATCTGCTGCTCGGCATCGCGCTGCTCGCAGGCCTGCTGCCGCTCATGGAGCATCTGGGCCACCTCCTGGCCGCGCCGCAGGTCATGCTCGTCCTCGCGGTGGCCGGTGCCCTCCTGATCTGGTGGTCCTTCCGCATCGACCCCTCCGCGATCAGGAAGCGCGGCGGGGACCCGGAGGCCTCGGCCCGGCGCTGGACGGCCCGCGCCCGCGCCGCCTCCGGCCGGCCCTCCGCGCTGGTCGCCCTCGCGCTCGGTGCGGGGCTGATCGAGGCGGCCTCGATGATCCCGTATCTCGCGGCGCTCGGCATCATCGCGGATATGGGCATCGGCCTGCCGCGCGGAGCGCTCGTGCTCGTCGGCTACTGCGCCGTGATGATCCTTCCGGGGATCGTGCTGTGCGGCGCGCGGATGCTGCTCGGCGCGCGGGGCGACGGCCTCCTCGAACGCCTGCATGACAAGGCGGTGCGCCATGCGAGCGGCGCCTTCTCCTGGACCGTCGGGATCATCGGGGTGCTGCTGGTGCTGAACACGGCGGGCCCCGCCCTCAGCTGGCTGACCGGCGGAGCAGTCTCCTGAACCGCACCCACGGACGACGGAACGGCGTAGAATCAGGGCCTGACCAGGGAGGACGCATGGAATCTCGGTCATTTGCCCCAGATTGTCCGCTTCGTCCCGGAGGTGGTCCGGCATGGTCGCCACGAACCACGCACCCTCGTCCCGGTCCGGTCACGGCGGCGGAGGGATCGTGCTGGCCCTCGGCAGCCTCGGGGACCCCTGGGCCGTCCAGCTCGCGAGCAGGGTCCGCGAGGACGCGCTGCCACGGGGCTGCTCGACCCTCGTGCTCACCGACGAGCGTTGGTACGAGCATCTGCTGGAGACCCCGGCGGACGCCGCGCTGATCACCTCCGTCGACCTCGAGCGGGACGGACCGCAGCGCGTGCACCGGCTCGCGGAGGCCACCCCCAGCGGGCTCATCGCCTTCAGCTCCCGGATGGAGCCCGACGGCTTCGACGTGGTCAGCTCGAGCCCCGTCCCCGCCGTGCACCGCGCCTACGCCCAGCTCCGATCGCGCCACGACCGGGTCCACCTCCTCGCCCCGGACCTGCCCTCCCTCGTGGGCGGCACCCTCGCCGCCCCGCGCGCACGCGCCTTCCTCGAGGCGGCCCGGGAGCACGGCGACGGGCCCGCCGAGGAGCTCGTGCACCTCACCCCCGAGGGGAGCCGCGGCACCTTCGAGAGCGCGGCGGAGTGGCTGCGCGGACCGGGCCGCCCCTCCGCCGTCCTCTGCTACACCGGCTACCAGGCCGTCGCGCTGCAGATCGCCGCCGAGTGCGCCGGTCTGCGCGTGCCAGAGGACCTCGAGTTCCTCGCCGTCGGCGACATCCCCGCCGAGGCCGAGCTGCTGGGGCCGATCAGCTACTACGGCGTCGACGACGTCTTCGCGAGGCTCTCGGCCGTGGTGGTCGGCCGCGCCCTCGAGCGTGCGGGTCGGCCCGGCCGGCTGCACCGCTTCGACTGGGAGTTCTTCCCCGGCGCCACCACCTGCGACGAGACCTGAGAGACCATCGAGGAGCCGCCATGGCCACCGCCCCCGCCCGCACCGACTGGACCCTGCCCGGCCTGCACCTGAGCGATCTCTCGCTCCCGGTCCCGCTGGACCATGCCGAGCCCTCGGGGGCGCGGATCGAGCTCTTCGCCCGCCTCGTCGCGCGCCCCGGCGGCGAGGACCTCCCGCTTCTCGTCTATCTCCAGGGCGGCCCCGGCTCCGAGGCGTCACGCCCTCTGGACCCCGCCACTCCACCCTGGCTCCCGCGCGCGCTGCGCGAGCACCGCGTGCTCCTGCTCGACCAGCGCGGCACCGGGCGCTCCACCCCCGTCGGCCCCGACGTGCCGCTGCCCGAGGGGGCGATCCCCGGCGCCCGCACCCTCCGCGAGGCGACCCCTGCGCAGCAGGCCCGGCACCTGAAGCGCTTCCGCGCCGATGCGATCGTGGCCGACGCCGAGCTGCTGCGCGAGGCCCTCGGCCTCGAGCGCTGGTCGCTGCTGGGACAGTCCTTCGGCGGCTTCACCACGCTGCGCTACCTCTCCGCCGCCGCGTCGGGCGTCGAGAAAGCCCTTTTCACGGGCGGTCTGCCGACCGTCGGCCCCGGGATGGACCAGGTCTACGCCACCACCTGGGAGGGCATGATCGAGCGCAGCGAGCGGTACTGGGCACGCTTCCCCGGCGACCGCGATCGCTTCCGCCGCCTCGCCGACGCCGCCGCGGCCGGCACCCTGCGTGCCCCGGGCGGACGGCGCATCGGCGTCGAGACCCTGCGCCGCCTCGGCCACCTGCTCGGCGCCTCGCAGGGCGCCGAGCGCCTCCACCTCCTGCTCGACCTCGACCCCGCCTCCCCGGCCTTCGCCCACGACCTCGCCGCGGCCCTGCCCTTCTCCGGGCGGAACCCGCTGTACGCCGTGATCCACGAGAGCTGCTGGGCCGACGGGGTCGCCACCCGCTGGGCCGCCGAGCGCACGATGCCCGCCGCGATGGCCGAGGACCCGACGCTGCTCGCGGGCGAGCACGTGCACCGCGAGCTCTTCGACGAGGACCCCGAGCTCGCGCCCTGGGCCGAGGCCGCGCACCTCCTCGCCGAGCACGAGTGGCCCCGCCTCTACGACGAGCAGGCGCTGCGCGCGGCCGAGGTGCCCGGCGCCGCCGCCGTCTACCACGACGACGCCTACGTGCCGCGCGAGCACTCCCTCACCACCGCCGCGCTGCTGCCCGGCGTGCGCACCTGGGTCACCAGCGAGTACGAGCACAACGGCCTGCGCGCGAGCGGCGAGGTCGTGCTCGACCATCTCCTCGACCTCGCCGCGGGCCTCCGCGCCGCCTGAGCCCCGCCCGCCGCCGCCCCCACCCCGATCCGCAGAAAGGGGACTCCAGCGGCACGCCGCGCCGCTGAGCTCCTCGCTGTGCCGGGGGAGTCCCGGGTCTGCCGGGCGGTGACCTCCCTCACCCCATCGCGTCGTTCCCGCAGGTCGCTCGCGCGCACCGTCGACGTAAACCAACCGATGGTCGGGATCTGATCGACTTATTGGTGGACGTCCACTAATAATGTGCGCCACGGCCACGCCCAGAACCCCGCGCAGCGGCGGGCGGCGTGCACAGCCCAGACGAAGGAGTCCGCGTGACCACACAGGCGCCCGCCCCGGGATTCGCCCCCGATCCGACGATCGACCCCGACGGCAGTCCGAATCGCCTCGGACCGAAGCTCCCGATCCCTCATCTCGGGATCGAGTACGACAAGCCCCGGCCCTGGTGGTTCCTGCTGGGGATCATGCTGGGCCAGCTCGGCATCTTCATCGCCCTGATGGGTCCGGCGACCGTGTCGATCCAGATCAAGGCCGGCCAGCTCGCGGAGACCCCCGCCGAGCAGGCCTCGATCACCGCCTTCGCCGTCGCCCCGGGCGCCCTGGCCGCCGTGCTCTTCAACGCCCTCGGCGGCCGCATCTCCGACCGCACCACGAGTCGCTTCGGCCGCCGTCGGCCCTGGCTGATCATCGGCTCCCTCGGCATGCTCGTGGGCCTCGGGCTGATCGCCCTCGCCCCCAGCGCGCTGATGATGGCGGTGGGCTGGTTCCTCGCCCAGGCCGCGGGGAACCTCGCGCTGGCCGCCTACGTCGCCTCGATCGCGGACCAGCTCTCTCCGGCGCAGTACGGCAAGGCCTCGGGCTTCGTGGGCATCGCCGGCAACCTCGCCATCATGATCGCGACCTGGCTCGCCTCCGCGCTCGACGGGAACATGCTCACCCTGTTCCTCGTGCCGGGCCTGATCGGGATGATCCTCGTGCTCGCCTTCGCCTTCATGCTCCCCGAGCCGGTGCTGCGCGAGAACCGCCTGCCCTTCAACCTCGTCGAGCTCATCTCGTCCTTCTGGCGCAACCCCGTGAAGTTCCCCGACTTCGGCCTCGCCTGGGGCGGCCGCTTCACGATCATCCTCGCCTCCTACATGTTCACCACGTTCCGGCTGCTGTACATGGAGAACCACCTCGGCCTGGACGCCGGGTCTGCAACCCTCGCCGTCGCCACGGGCGTGACGATCTACACCGTCACCTCGATGGTCGCGAGCCTCCTGGCCGGCTGGCTCTCGGACCTGCTGGGCCGACGCAAGATCCTCGTGGCCGCCTCGATCCTCGTCTTCGGCCTGGCCACCTACCTGCTGCTGCACGCGGACACCGTCGGCGCCTTCTACGTGGTCGAGGCGATCATGGGCATCGCCTACGGCGCCTACATCGCGGTCGACCTGGCGCTCGTGATGGAGGTGCTGCCCAACCGCGAGGAGGTCGGCAAGGACATGGGCGTGTTCAACATCGCCAACGCCCTCCCGCAGTCCCTCGCCCCCGCCTTCGGCGGCTTCCTGCTGGCGAACATCGGCGGCGGCACGGACTTCACGGCCCTGCTCGTCGCGGCCCTGGTCATCGCGATCCTCGGCGCCGCGATGACGATGTTCATCCGCGGCGTGAGGTGACCTGCACGGTCTGAGGGCGGGGCCCCTCGCCTCGTGGAACACTGTCCTTCGACCATCTCGAAGGAGCAGCATGAGCACGAGGGAGCCTCGCCCCGCCCGGCGCCGACCCGGCAGGCCCCGCGGTCAGGCCTCCTCGGTGGTGCGCGAGGCCGTGCTGCGCGCCGCGATCGACCTCATCGCCGAGCACGGCTACGCCGCGACCTCCATGGCGCAGGTGGCCGAGGCCGCCGGGATCTCCCCCTCGGGCCTCGCCCACCACTTCCCCTCGAAGGCCGCGCTGCTGGGCGCGGTCCTCGACCACCGCGACGCGATCGACACCATCCCCCTGCCCGAAGGGGCCGGGGCCTGGGGCGTGTTCGACGGCCTGGTCGAGCTCGCCGGGCTGAACGCGGGCCGCCGCCAGCTCGTCGCCCTCTACACGACCGTGATCGGCGAGGCGGCCGGCCCCGAGCACCCGGCCCACGACTGGATGCTGCGCCACTACGAGCTCTCGCTCGCCCTGCTCGAGGACGCGATCCGCGAGGGGCAGCGCGCCGGGGAGATCGCCGAGGATGCCCCGGCCGCCTCCATCGCCCGCGCCATGATCGCCCTCATGGACGGGCTCCAGGTCCAGTGGCTGCTGGACCCCTCCGTGGACATGCCCGGCGAGCTCGCGCTCCACGTCGAAGCGCTCAAGCAGCGGTGGTCGCGGACCTCCCCGAACCGGTTGTGACCCCCGCCACGCCCCGGTAGCGTGGCTGACTGCGTCCGCGTCGGACGCGATCCGACGATGACGACGGAGGTCCCCGTGAACCCTGCATCCTCGCGCCCGAGCGCATCTCCCGCGGCACGACCCGGCAGGCGCCGAGTACTGGCGAGCCTGGGGGCCCTCCCCGCCGGCGCCGTGCTGGCCGGCGCCGCGGGCGCCCAGGCCGCGCCCGGTCGTGCACCGGCGACGAAGGATGCCGGAGACTTCCGCCTGGGCGTCGAGAACCTGCTCGAGCCCGCGGCCCTGGAGACGCTGCGCGACCAGCGCGTCGGCCTCATCACGAACCCCACCGGCGCGGACCGCGGGCTGCGCTCCACGATCGACCTCCTGGTCGCCGCCCAGGAGGAGGGTGCCTTCACGATGACCGCGCTGTTCGGGCCCGAGCACGGGGTGCGCGGCGCGGAGCCGGCCGGCGGTTCCGTCGGCGACTACATCGACGAGAAGACCGGGCTGCCGGTCCGCTCCCTGTACGGGCAGACGCAGAAGCCCACCCCGGAGATGCTCGCCGACGTCGACGTGCTCGTCTTCGACATCCAGGACATCGGCGCCCGCTTCTACACCTACATCTGGACCCTCTGCTACGCGATGCAGGCCGCGAGCGAGAACGACAAGCGCTTCCTCGTGCTGGACCGCCCGAACCCGCTGGGCACCGGCATCGAGGGCTTCCTTCTCGAGCCGGAGCTGTCCTCCTTCGTGGGGCTGAAGGAGATCCCGCAGACCCACGGGCTCACCGTCGGCGAGCTGGCGCGGCTGTTCAACGGCGAGTTCCTCGACGGGAAGGTCTCCCTCGAGGTGATCGAGATGAGCGGCTACGACCCGGAGGACCCGCCCGTGGCGGAGCTGCCCTGGGTGCTGCCCTCCCCGAACATCCCCACCCCCGACACCGCCGTGGTCTACGCAGGGACCGGGCTCATCGAGTCGCTGAACATCTCCGAGGGACGCGGGACCACCACGCCCTTCCTCTGGTTCGGCGCCCCCTTCATCACCGAGTCCCACATCGACGCGATCATCGAGGACCTCCGCGCGGCCCAGCTGCCGGGCGTGCTGTACCGGCCGATGTTCGCCACCCCCACCACCTCGAAGCAGGCCGGGGAGTTCTGCGGCGGGATCCAGCTGCACCTCACCGACGCCGCCGCCTACGAGCCCGTGCGCACCGGCATCCACGTGCTCGCGGCGCTGCTGCGCAACGTCGAGGAGGTCGACTGGCGCGAGGGCGAGGACTGCCGCACCGAGGAGGACGTGTGCTGGATCGACAAGCTCACCGGCACCGCCCGCACCCGCATGATGCTCGAGGACGGCGAGGAGCCCGAGGCGATCGTCGCGGCCTGGCGTCGCGACGCCCGACGCTTCGAGGTCACCACGAAGCGCTACCGCCTCTACTGAGCCCGAAGGAGCACCCCGCCATGACCCCCATGGAGCATCCCCTCTCCCGTCGCGCCTTCACGGCCGCGCTGGCCGGCACCGGCGCCGCCGTCGCCCTCCCCGCCGTGGCCCAGGCCGCCCCGTCGGCCGGCGAGCAGGACTCCCGGATCGAGCAGATCCTCGCCGGGATGAGCATCGAGCAGAAGATCGGCCAGCTCTTCGTCGCCGTCGGCTACGGCTCCCGCGCCGACCAGGTGCATGAGTCCAACACGACGACCACCGGCGTGGACACGATCGCCGAGATCGTCCGCACCCATCACGTGGGCGGGCTGATCTGCTTCGTGTGGAGCGAGAACCTCGAGAGCATCGAGCAGGTCGCGACGCTCTCCAACGACGCCCAGGAGGCGGCGCTCGAGAGCGGCGGGATCCCACTGGTCATCAGCGCCGACGAGGAGCGCGGCGTCGTCCACCGCCTCCCCGCCCCGGCCACGCCGCTGCCGGGGCAGATGGCGCTCGGCGCGACCGGCTCCCGCGCCCATGCCCGCAGGGCCGGCGAGATCGTCGGCGCCGAGATGCGCGCTGCGGGCCTCCACCAGGCCTTCTCCCCGGTCGTGGACGTCAACGTCGAGGCGCAGAACCCGGTGATCGGGGTGCGCTCCCTCGGCGCGGACCCCGGCGCCGTCGCCCGCCTCGCGGCCGCGCAGATCAAGGGCCTGCAGGGCGCGGACTGCTCCGCGGCCGCGAAGCACTTCCCCGGCCACGGCGACACCGCGACCGACTCCCACCTGGGACTGCCCGTCATCGAGCACACCCGCGAGGAGCTCGACGCGTTGGACTTGCCCCCCTTCGTCGCCGCGATCGACGAGGGCATCGACGCCATCATGACCGCGCACATCATGGTCCCGGCGCTGGACGACTCCGGGGTCCCCGCGACGCTGTCCCACCCGATCCTCACCGGGCTGCTGCGCGAGGAGCTCGGCTACGAGGGCGTGATCGTCACCGACTCCCTGGCCATGGAGGGCGTGCGCACCCTGTTCGACGACGACCGGGTCCCGGTCGAGGCGATCCTCGCCGGCGCCGACCAGATGCTCATGCCGCCGGACCTCGTCGTCGCGATCGGCGGTGTGCGCGAGGCGGTCGCGAGCGGCGAGATCACCGAGGAGCGCCTGGACCAGTCGGTGCGGCGGATCCTCGCCCAGAAGCTGCGTCGCGGCCTGTTCGAGGACGTGCAGGTGGACGCCGCCCGGGCGGAGGGCGCGATCGGCACCTCCCGCTCCCTCGCCGCCGCCCAGCGCATGGCCGAGGACTCCCTGACGCTGATCACCGAGGCAGGCGGCGCGCTCCCGCTCGCCGAGGGCGCGACCGTGCTGGTCGCCGGGGCCGGCACCGCGGCGAAGCTCGAGGTGGTCGTCGATGCGCTGACCGGGCTCGGCCATGCCGCGACCGCGCTCGTGGACGCGAGCCCGGAGCGGGCCGCCGAGGCCGCCGCCGCGGTCGACGCCGTCCTCGTGCTCACCTCGTCCTCGGGCTTCACCACGCCCGCGGCGCAGGTCGCGCTGGTCCGGGCGCTCGTCGGGACCGGCACCCCGGTCGTCCACGCCTCGCTGCGCAATCCCTACGACGTGGTGCACGTGGGCGAGGTCGCGGCCTCGATCGCCGCCTACGGCAACGCCGACGCCTCGCTGCGCGCGCTCGCCGGGGTGCTCGCGGGGACCGTCGCACCGCGGGGGAAGCTCCCGGTCGCGATCCCCGCGGCCGACGGGACGGGCGAGGCCTTCCCGCTCGGGCACGGCCTGGGCTGAGCGTCAGCGCAGGCCGCTGGGTGCCCCTTCTTGCCGGTGCCCGACCTCGACCGACTCGGCGAGGGACCCGTGCGCCCGGGCCTCCGCGGCCTCGCGGGCGAGGCGGCGGCGCCGCGCCGCGACCCAGGCGGAGGTGAACACGGACCCGGTCACCGCGAGCACCACGGCCATCACCGCGATCACCACGGCGAAGGTCGCCTGCAGGGAGACCAGCGAGATCAGCGCCGAGGAGGTGATGATCCCGAGCGCGTTCGCGGTGCGCAGCAGCGCGAACACCTCGGCCCGGTGCTCGGGCGCCACGAGCCGGTCCAGCACGAGGGAGTAGTAGGTCGACAGCGGGGCGAGCACCGCGCCGACCAGCAGCGCGCCGATCACTGTCGCCGCGGCGGAATGGCCGAGGCCGACGACGGCCACGCCGAGCCCGGTCACGCCCAGCCAGGCCAGCACGGTGCGGCGACGCGGCTCGCGGTTGTGGATGCTCACCCAGACGCCGCCCGCGATCGAGGTCACGCAGAGCGCGACGGGGAAGAGCGCGCCCCATGCGGCCGGCATCCCGAAGGAGACCGCGAGGGAGACGGAGCCGATCTCGATCGCGGAGATCGCGGCGGCGCTCGCCCCGCCGCACACGAGCCACAGCACGACCATCGGGCTCAGGCGCAGCGCCGTGCGGCGCGCCTCCGGACCGGGCGCGGTCGCCGACGGGATCCGCGGCAGCAGCAGCATCGGTGCGGCGCCGAGCAGCACCATCGCCCACGCCGCGAGCTGCGGGGAGATGCCGCCGAGGGCCGCGGCGAGCACGGGGGAGGCGACGAAGGTGACCTCGTTCAGCGTCGCGGCGACCCCGAGCGCGCGCGGCAGGCGGCTGGCGGGCACGAGATGGTTCAGCACCGCGCGCAGCGTGCCGTAGGCGGCGCCGTTGACGAGCCCCGCGAGCGCCGCGCCGGCGATGACCAGGGAGAAGGGGGCGCCGAGCCCGGCGAGCACCGCGATCCCGACCAGCGCCGCGGTGCGCACCGCGATGAGCACGCGCACGAAGGGGACCGGGGCGAAGCGTCGGCCGAGGCGCGAGAGCGGGACCGCGCCGAGGACCTGCGCGATCGTCATCGCGAGCATCATCGCGGCGCCGCTGGCGGCGCTGCCCGTCAGCGGCAGGGCGATCAGCGAGAAGGCGATGGGGGCGGCGGCCTGCGGCACGGCGAAGGTCCCGTAGGAGCCGAACCAGCGCAGCAGGCGCGCCTCGGGGCGGACGGCGGTGGCGACGGCGGCCATGGGGAACCTCCTTCGGGAGCACGGGGACACTGCGCAACATAATGCGCATCGGCGCGCGTGCGCAATATAGTTCCCGTCACTCCGGTCGGCGATAGGCTTCCTGGCACGCCACGACCGACGGACCAGGAGGCAGCGATGAGCGGTGGGATGCGCCCGGCCGTCGTCGAGCGCCTCGGCGAGCGGATCCGCGCCGCGAGGCAGGAGCTCGACCTCTCCGTCGGCTCGCTCGCCGAGCTCAGCGATGTCTCCCGTCGCATGCTCACCCAGATCGAGCTCGGCCAGGCCAATCCCTCCGTCGCGATCCTCGACCGCATCGCTGCGGGCCTCGGCACCACCTTCGCCGCGCTCATGGGCGTCGGCGCGGACGACGCCCCGGAGGGTGTCGAGATCTGGTCCACCGACGCGGGCAGCTGGGCGGTGCTGCTGGACGCGATGGACACCGAGTCCGTGTCGGTGGAGACCTGGAAGTGGAAGCTCGTGGGGGCGGACGCCTACCAGGGCGGCTCGGGCGTGGCCCAGCCCGGCATCATGCTCCACGTCATCGAGGGCGCCCTCGAGGTCGTCCGCGAGGAGGGCACCCAGGTCATCGAGGCCGGCGGCTCCGTGCGGATGGTGGCCCGCGGCGACTACAGCTATCGCGCCCGGGACGCGCAGGCGGCGGTGTTCCTCTCCGTCGCCCTGCTGCCGCGGCCCGGGCGGAGCTGAGGTGCTCCCTCCCGCTTGACAGCGCCGTTACGGGTCCGGGTACGGTGTAATCGTTTTCTGGTGACGGGGACGCACCCGGCACCGACCGCGACGACGACGTGCGGAGGCGATGACGCTGGACCGGGACGAGACGAAGAGCCCCACGGGCCACGAGGAGGGCGGCGGGGCCGAGCCGCTGCTCCAGGTGCGGGGAGCGGTCAAGGAGTTCCCCGGGGTCCGCGCGCTCTCCGGGATGCGGCTGGACCTGCACGCGGGCGAGGTGCTCGCCCTGGTCGGCGAGAACGGGGCCGGCAAGTCCACCCTGATGAAGCTCCTCACCGGCGTGCACCGCCCCGACGCCGGCGACTTCCGCTACCTGGGCCGACCGCTCGCGGTGAGCGGGCCCGGCGACGCCGCGGAGCAGGGGCTCGCGATCATCCATCAGGAGCTCAACCTGATGTCCACGCTCACCGTCGCGCAGAACATCTTCCTGGGGCGCGAGCCCCTCTCCGGGGGGCTCTTCACCCGTCCGGCGGCGCTTCGTCGGCGCGCCCAGGAGCTGCTGGACCGGCTCGGGATCGGCCTGGACCCGGACGCCGAGGTCGGCACCCTGTCCGTGGCGCAGCAGCAGATGGTCGAGATCGCCAAGGCGCTCTCCTACGACGCCCGCGTGCTGATCATGGACGAGCCCACCGCGGCGCTGAACGAGCGCGAGACCGAGACGCTGCACGAGCTGATCCGCCGCTTCGTCACCCGCACGACGGGCGTCGTGTACATCTCCCACCGCATGGAGGAGCTGCGCCGCATCGCCGATCGGGTGCAGATCATCCGCGACGGCGAGTACGTCGACGACGCCCCGCTGGACGAGATGACGCTCGAGGAGGTCATCAGCAAGATGGTGGGCCGGATCCTCGAGGCGCGCACCGGTCCCCGCGAGGTCCCCGCGCCCGGCCCGGTCGTGCTCGAGGTGGAGGGGCTGCGCAGCGCCCCGCGCGTCGTCGACGCCGGCTTCGACCTCCGCGAGGGCGAGATCCTCGGCCTCGCGGGGCTCATGGGCGCCGGACGCACCGAGACGGCCCGCGCCCTCATCGGCTCGCTGCCTCGCCAGGGCGGGACGGTGCGCTATCGCGGCCGCCCCGTCTCCTTCCGCAGCCCCGCGCACGCCGCGCGCCACGGCATCGGCTATCTCTCCGAGGACCGCAAGCAGCTTGGCCTGCTGCTGGAGCACTCGGTGCAGCGCAACATGGAGCTCTCCTCCCTCTCCGACCGCTTCCAGGTCGCCGGCTTCACCCGGGACCGCGCCTCGCACGAGGCGGCGGTCGCCCAGACCCGCCGCCTGCACGTGAAGACCCCCGACGTCTCCCAGCCCGTCAAGAACCTCTCCGGCGGCAACCAGCAGAAGGTGGTCATCGGCCGCTGGCTCCTCAAGGAGTGCGACGTGCTGATCTTCGACGAGCCGACCCGCGGCATCGACGTCGGCGCGAAGGAGGAGATCTACGAGCTCCTCGAGGAGCTGGCCGCCGACGGCCGATCGATCCTCATGATCTCCTCCGACCTCCCGGAGATCCTGCGGATGTCCCACCGCGTGGCGGTGATGAACGAGGGGAGGGTGGCGGGCGTCCTGGACGCGGCGGATGCGGACCAGGAGTCGATCATGGCGCTCGCCACGGGCGAGCACGCCGCCGACCCCGCCCACGACGACGAAGAAGGCGAGCGATGAGCACGACCGTTGCTGACACCCCCACGACGACCCGGCGACGAGGAGCCGGGGGCGGCCCCTCGCTGCGCAGCAGGCTGCAGCAGATGCTCGCCGCGGGCACCCTGGTGCTGATCTTCATCGCGTTCTCCCTCGCGAGCCCCGAGATCTTCCCGACCTGGGGCAACATCGTCACGATCCTGTACTCCACCGTCGTGATCGGACTGCTCGCCCTCGGCGCCACGTTCGTCATCACCACGGCGGGCATCGACCTGTCCGTCGGCACCGCGATGGCGCTGTGCGCCGTCATGAGCGGCCTGTTCATCGTGAACCTGGGCCTGCCGGTGCCGCTCGGCATCCTGCTCGCGATCCTCTTCGGCGGGCTCGTCGGGCTCATCAACGGCGTCAACGTCGCGATCCTCGACCTCCCGCCGTTCATCGCGACGCTGGCGATGATGATGGTCGCCGGCGGCCTCGCGCTCGTGTTCTCGGGCGCCGCGCCGATCTACTTCGAGCAGCCGTCCTACATGTGGCTCTCGACCGGGAGCATCATCCCCTCTGTCCCCAATGCGGTGCTGGTGCTGCTGGTCGCCGCGGTGATCGCCGCGGTGCTCATGTCCCGCACCGTGCTCGGCCGCTACGCCATGGCGATCGGCGCGAACAAGGAGGCGGCCTCGCTCGCGGGCGTCGCGGTGAACCGGTGGCTGATCGTGATCTACACGGTCGGCGGACTGTTCACCGGGCTCGGCGGGGTGATGATCTCCGCCCGTCTCGGCTCCGCCCAGCCCGCCACTGGCATGGGCTACGAGCTCGACGCGATCGCCGCCGTCGTGATCGGCGGGACCTCGCTCTCGGGCGGTCGGGGGACCATCGCGGGCACGCTGATCGGCGCGCTGATCATCTCCACCCTCACGAACGGCCTGCAGATCCTCTCGATCCCGCAGGAGTGGCAGGACGTGCTCCTGGGCGCGGTGATCCTGGTGGCCGTGTTCATCGACCGCCTGCGGAAGCGGAGGGAGCACGCCGCATGAGCACCGCACGCCGAACGCTCCTCGCCGCGGCCCCGGCCGCGCTCCTGCTCCCGCTCGCCTCCTGCGGCGGTCGCTCACGGGATGACGTCGTGCATCTCGCGATCGTCTCCAAGGGCTTCCAGCAGCAGTTCTGGCAGGCCGTGAAGGACGGTGCGGAGGAGGAGGCCGACGCGCAGGGCGTCGTCCTCACCTTCGAGGGGCCTCCCACGGAGAGCGACATCGAAGCGCAGGTCACGATGCTTCAGAACACGGTCACGCGGAACCCCGACGGGCTGGCGCTCGCGGCGCTGGACTCCCAGGCCGTCGCCCAGGCGCTGGACGAGGCGGAGGAGAAGGGGATCCCCATCGTCGCCTTCGACTCCGGGGTCGAGTCCGATCTCCCCGTCGCCACGGTCGCGACGGACAACGCGGCGGCCGCCCGCGACGCCGCCGAGCACATGGCCGAGCTCGTGGGCGGTCAGGGCAAGGTGGCGGTCATCGCGCACGACCAGGTCTCGCTCTCCGGCACGGACCGACGCGACGGCTTCCTGGAGGGCATCGAGGAGTTCGCCCCGGACGTCGAGCTGCTCGAGACGCAGTACGGGGGCGGGGACCAGGCGGTGACGGCGGACCTCGCCCGCTCGATCCTCTCCGCGCACCCCGATCTGGTCGGGATGTTCGGCACGAACGAGGGCACCGCCATCGGCATCCTCCGCGGCGTCCAGGAGTCGGGCCGGGACGACGTCGCAGTGGTCGGCTTCGACTCGGGCCGGGCGCAGGTCGAGGCGATCCAGGAGGGCGCCATGGCCGGGGCCGTCACCCAGAACCCCGTCGCCATGGGCCGCATCACGGTGCAGACGCTGCTGGCCGCCCTCCGGGGCGAGGAGCAGAATCGGGTCATCGACACCGGCTTCCACTGGTACGACGCGGAGAACATCGACACCCCGGAGATCCAGGAGGCGATCTACCTCTGAGCCCCGAGTGACCGCATCGCGGCGCCGAGCCCCCGGATGCGGTACTGCTGGACGTGGTACGGCCAGCCCGCGCCCGTGTTCCACTGCGAGCACAGCAGGTGCATCTCGTCGAGCGTCGACCCGGGCAGCACGAAGGGGCCGTAGAGCTGCGCGACCCGCTCGTCGTCCTCCTGCCCCCAGTTCGCGCCGTACAGCAGCGTCTCGGAGTAGGCGGGGGAGCGGACCTCCTCGGGGGAGTCCGCGATGCTCACGTCCACCCGGTACAGGCCCGCGTTGAACCAGGTCAGCACCCAGCGGTCCTCGACGATCCGCAGGCACATCTCGCCCACCTGCCCGCCGAGGACGGGTGTGGGCGCAAGCCCCCAGTCCCATCGCTGCTGATCGCCCTCGCCGACCGCGCCGTAGGTCTCGTAGGCGGCCGGGTCGAGGATCCTCTCCTGCGGGACGCGCTGGAGGATCGCGCCCTTGTCGCGCTGGAAGCCGGTGGTGAGCAGGTAGACGTGCCCGTCGGTGGGGTGCAGCGCCCAGGTGCACTGCTGGGAGAGGCCGTCGAGGTGGTCGCCCGGGAACATCTCCGCGGTGCGCTCCCAGGTCTCGCCGGAGTCGGCCGAGGTCCAGATCTCGGTGCCGGCGACGTTGCCGAAGCCGTGGTTGACCATCACCCACACGTACATCGTCCCGCCCACGGTGAGCACGTCCCCGGGCAGGATCGTGGAGACCGGGTCCTCGTCGTGCGCGTACTCGACCAGCTGCTCGGCGGTCTCGCCGCCCACGGCGCTCGTCCACTCCAGTCCGTGCTTGAGCTTCCGGTCCGGATCGGCGAAGAGGCCGACGGGGGAGCGCCACCAGCCGCCGCCGACGGCGGCCTCCTCGAAGGTGTCGCCGAAGATCACCAGGATCCGCCCGTCGGGCGTGACGGCGGGGGCGCCGAGGTCGGTGGCGTCCATGCGGAAGCGGGTGGTGATGCCGGGACCGGTGACGGTCTTCAGCCGCGTCACCTGCGGGCGGAGGTAGTCGGGGTTCGGGTCCACGCCTCGTCCTCTCTTCGTGGGGGCGGGCTGCGCATGCGCGGCGCCGGCGGTCATGACGGCCCCGGTGCCGAGCGCGGCGGCGCCGCCGCGCAGGAAGCCGGAGCGGGTGAGCGGGGTGCGGTCTGAGGTTGGCATCGGACTCTCCCTCGGGTCGATGGGCGCCGGGCGCCTCGTCGCGCCGTCGGCCCTTCCACCCTAGAGGCGGGGCGATGGCTGAGCAATCGTTTGCTCGGCGTGGGTTCTGGTCAGAGCGCCCTCCTCGCGACTACCGTGGGCTGATCGCAGGATGACGATTCCACACCACCGCCCCTCGGCGCCGAGGAGATCCCGTGCCCGTCCGTCTGATCCCCGGTGCCAAGCGCCGCCTCCTCGACGCCTCCCCGTCGGCCGAGGAGCCCTGGTACATCAACGACCACACCCTGATCCGCGCGACCGACGGACGCTGGCACGCCTTCGGGATCTGGCACCCGGAGCCGGCGGCCCCGCTGGACGAGACCTTCTTCCTCCACGCCTCGGCCGACGATCTCGAGGGCGCGGAGTGGACCCTCCACGACCCCGTGCTCCACGCCCGCACGGACCAGGGCGAGACGCATGTGTGGGCCCCGCACGTGATCCGTCACGACGGTCTGTACCGGATGGTCTACGCGGGCGGCACCGCCGACCACAGCGCGTACCGCATCACCCTCGCCACCAGCGAGGACCTGTTCACGTGGACGCCGCACGAGCCGGTGCTGTTCGAGGACGGCTTCGACGCCCGCGACCCGATGCTGCTGCGCGTCGGGGAGGAGTGGCTGCTCTACTACACGCGCACCTCGAGCCCGGAGGGCGGCTTCCACGAGGTCGCCGTCCGCACCAGCGGGGACCTCCTGACCTGGTCCGCGCCGCGCGTCGCCTACCGCTCGGCCGAGAGCGGCACCGTCGGCGGTCCCACCGAGTCCCCCTTCGTGGTCCCGGCGGGGGAGGGCTGGATCCTGTTCATGTGCGAGTCGACCGAGTACGACCGCACCCTCGCCGTCCACTCCCGCGACCCTTTGTCCTTCACCGACGAGGGACGGATCGACGTGGACCTCGACGAGCACTGCGCCGAGATCGTCGCCGACGGCGAGCGCACCTGGATCACCGGCGGCGGCTGGGGACGCGGCGGGCTCACGATCCGTCCGCTGGAGATCCGCGCATGAGCGCCGGGAGCCTCGCCGGCCACAGGCTCGAAGCGGTCACGGTCACCGAGGTGCGCAGCCGCTACCCCCGCACCATCGGGCGCAACGCACGTCTCGGCGTCCACGGCGACGGCCCCTCGGCCCGCGCCGTCACCGTGCGCACCGACGCCGGCGCGACCGGATGGGGGATCGTCGAGGGCCCGCCGGCGGAGTACGACGCCTGCGTCGGCCGCCCGCTCGAGGAGTTGCTGGATCCGGACGTCGGCGTCGTCGAGACGGACGCGCTGCCGCTGGACGTCGCCCTCCACGACCTCTCCGCGAAGATCCTCGGCATCCCCGTCCACGAGATGCTCGGAGGGCGGGGCGCCCTCGCCGTGCCCTGCTACTCGGGCGCGATCTACTTCGACGACCTCGACGCCGGCCCCGACGGCGCCCCGCGCGGGATCGACGGCGTGCTCGCCTCCTGCGCCGAGGACGTCGCGGCCGGGCATCGCGGGCTGAAGCTCAAGATCGGACGCGGCAACCGCTGGATGCCCACCGAGGAGGGCTTCCGACGGGACATCGAGGTGATCCGTGCCGTCCGCGCCGCGCACCCGGACCTGCGCCTCCTGGTCGACATGAACGACGGCTACGACCCCGCGCGCACGATCCGGTTCCTCGAGGACACGGCGGACTGCGAGCTGTTCTGGATCGAGGAGCCCTTCGCCGAGGAGAGGGCCGGGCTGCGGGAGCTGCGCGCGCACCGCGAGCGCACGGGCTCCTCGGTGCTGGTGGCCGACGGCGAGTTCGAGCCCGTCGTTCCCGCCGTCCTCGACCTCGCCGCCGAGGGGCTGATCGACGTGCTCCTCATGGACGTGCTCTCCTTCGGACTGACCGCCTGGCGCACGCTGATGCCGCGTGTGGAGGAGCTCGGCGTGCTGGCCTCCCCGCACGCCTGGGGGCACCCGCTGAAGAGCCTCTACGCCGCCCAGCTCGCGGCTGGGCTCGGCACGGTCCCGGTCATCGAGGGGGTGCCGGGCACGACCGACGGGGTCGACGTGGGCGACTGGCGCCTCGAGGACGGGCACGTGCGCGTCCCGCGGACACCGGGGATGGGGGTGCGCCTCACCGCCGACGGGGCATGATGGCGAGGTGGATGCAGGTGAAGCGATGAGCGGCACGATCTGGACCCTCGGGCACTGGACGAGTCCGGAGGACGCCGTGCTCGAGACCCTGCGGCGCGCCGATGTCGACGCGCTCGTGGACGTGCGACGGCTGCCCGGCTCCCGCCGCAGCCCCCAGTTCGACGCCGAGGAGATGACCCGCTGGCTGAGAGAGGCGGGCATCGGCTATCGGCATTCGGCCGAGCTCGCCGGGCGCCGCCCGAAGCAGCACGACGTCGACCCTCAGCTCAACGCCGGATGGCAGAACTCGAGCTTCCGCAACTATGCCGATCACACGCTCTCCCGCGAGTACGAGGACGGCATCGAGGCGCTCGCCGACCTCGCCGCAGACCACCACGTGGTCGTGATGTGCGGGGAGCCGATGCCCTGGCGCTGCCACCGACTGCTCATCGCGAACACCCTCGTCGCGCGAGGCTGGGAGGTCGTGCACCTGCGCGTCGACGGCGCCTCCCTCGAGCACGAGCTGGGCGCCTGGGGAGCCCGCCCCGTCCTGCGGGAGGACGGCACGCTGGTCTACCCGCCGGACCCTCAGGAGGACGCGTGACCCTCCGCCTCACCTGGGCCGACTTCCCCGACTCGCTGCGCCGCCGTCTCGAGGCGCTGCTCGGGGAGCCCCTGGAGCGCACCACCTCCTGCACCGGCGGCTTCTCGCGCAGCAGCGCGGAGATCCTGCACGGCGCGGGCGGACGCTCGCTGTTCGTCAAGGCCGTGCGGGAGGCGGACAACCCCGGCTCCCTGCGCCTGAACCGCGCCGAGGCCGCGGTGCTCGCCGGGATGCCGCCCGCCGCGCCGGTCCCGGCGCTCGTCGAGGCCTTCACCCTCGAGGACTGGTTCGTCCTGGTCACCGAGGCGGCGCCGGGGCGGATCCCCGCTCAGCCCTGGGACCAGGGCACGCTGGATCAGGTGCTCGACACCCTCGACGCCCTGCAGCGTGCGACCACGCCCTGCCCGATCGCGGAGCTGCCGAGCCTCGAGGAGTCCCTCGGCCACGACCTGCAAGGCTTCGACCGTGTCGCCGAGGACCCGCCGACGGACCTCGACCCGTGGCTCGCCGCGAGGCTCCCCGCCCTGCAGGCCGCGGCTCGGCGCGGCCTCGACGCGCTCGCCGGCGACACCCTCTGCCACTCCGACGTGCGCGCCGACAACCTCCTGGTCACGGACGCCGGACGGACGAGCATCGTCGACTGGGCCTGGGCCTCGCGCGGCAGCCGCATCGCCGATGCGCTCCAGCTCCTCTCCTCCGTCGCGGATCCGGACGGCACCCTCGAGGTGAACCGGCGCATCGACGCCGTGCTGGACGCGCAGGGGATGGACCGGCAGTGCGGGACCGACGTGCTCGCCGGGATCCTCGGGTTCTTCGTGGACGCGGCGCGGTGGCCCGAGGATCCGCGCCTCCCGCTGCTCGGCGCCCACCGGGCGCGGAGCCGCGACACCCTGTTCGCCCTGGTGCGGGAGCGCTGGGGCTGAGCTCAGCCCGCCAGGCCCCGCACCCGGAACTGCTGGGTCCAGTAGGGCCAGTCCGTCCCGGTGTTCCACTGGCTGACCAGCAGGTGGAGGTCGTCGAGCGTCGAGCCGGGCACGATGTACCCGCCGTACAGCTGGGCGACCCCGGTCTCGGTCTCCGAGCCCCACGGCACGTGGTGCAGCAGCTGGTGGTGCGTCGCCTCGTGCAGGTTCGCGGTGGGGCCGTCGTGAAGGAGCACGTCCACGGTGCCCTCGCCGGCGTTGAACCAGGAGAGCACCCAGGTGCCGTCGATGATCCGCCAGCACATCTCGCCGAACGATCCGTCGAGCACGGGCGTGGGCGGGTTGCCCCAGCCCCAGGCGCCGTTCGCGTAGCCCCAGGGCTCGTACGCGCTCGGGTCGAGCACGGCCCCGCCGAACACGCGGTGGAGGATGATCGGCTTGTCGCGCTGGAAGCCGGTGGTCAGCACGTAGACGTGGTCGTCCTCGTGGCTGTACACCCAGGTCGCCTGCTGCATGAGCCCGCCGTGATCGGCGCCTCCGAACATACGAGCGCCGAACCGCCAGGTGGCGCCGGAGTCCTTCGAGGTCCAGACCTCGGTGTGGTCCACGTTCCCGAAACCGTGGTTCGCCATGAGCCACAGGTACATGGTGTCCCCGAGGGTGATCACGTCCCCGGGCAGCATCGTCGTGACCGGCAGATCGTAGGGCACCAGCTCCGCTGCGTAGTCCCCGCCGACGGCGCCGGTCCACGTCATCCTGTCCGCGAGCGGCTGGGCCGGATCCGAGTACAGCGCGATCGGGGCGCGGTTGTCGCCGTGCCGGGCGGTGGGCCCGTCGAAGGTGTCCCCGAAGACGGTGAGCATGCGCCCGTCGGGCGCGAGAGCGGGGATGCCGAGGTCGGTGGCGTTCGCGCCGAACCGGTCGGTCCGGCCCGGACCGGTGACCTCGCCGAGCCGCTCGACCGACGGCGCGGCATGGGCGGGCGCGGCGGACAGTCCCACCACTCCCAGCCCTGCCGCGGCGGCGGCCGCGCCGCCGAGCGCCAGGAAGCTGCCGCGGCTGATGCGCACCGGCGAATCGTCGTGCTTCTCGGAGCTCGTCATGGTGTCTCTCCTGTCGTGAGGGGCCGGCCTCACTTCAGCCCGGCCATCTTGATGTTGGCGATGATCTGGCGCTGGAAGATCAGGAAGATGACGATGATGGGCATCGCCGCGCAGGCGGAGCCGGCCATCAGCAGCCCGAGCTCCGAGGCGCGCTCGCCGCGGAAGGCGGCCAGGTACTGCTGGACCTGGTAGAGCTCGGGGCTCGTGATCGTCATGACCGGCCAGACGAAGTTGTTCCAGTAGGCCATGAAGCTCGTGATCCCGACGACGACGAACGGCGCCTTGGACAGCGGCAGGAAGATGCGCAGGTACACGCCCCAGCGTCCGCAGCCGTCCATCACCGCCGCCTCCTCGAGGCTCGAGGGGATGTTCAGATAGAACTGCCTCACGAAGAAGATGTGACCGGCCGCGGCCATGCCGGGGATGATCAGTACCGCGAGGGTGTCGAGCATCCGCAGGTTCGTCACCACGATGAAGCTGGTCAGCAGGATCGTCATGCCGGGGATGAACATGGTCATCAGCACCAGGGGCCACACGATCCGCTTGCCGGCGAACTCGAGCCGCGCGAAGGCGTAGGCGGCCATCGAATTCACCGCGATGGAGCCCGCCGTGAACACGACCGCGCCGCCGCCGGTGATCGCGAGGGTCCGCAGGAACGCGGGGTCCGACAGGATCTGCACGTAGTTCTGCCACTGCCACACCTCGGGGAAGAACTGGAACGGGGTCGAGACGACCTCGGTGCGGATCTTGAAGCCCGAGATGATCATCCAGGCCAGGGGGAACAGCGCCAGGAACACGATCAGGACGCTGAAGAACGCCTTGACCAGGAGCCTCAGGAGGCGCCCGGGTCGCAGCATCTGGCGTCGTCGCGCCTGTCGCCTCAGCGAGGCCGCATCTGCGTCGGCGCCGATAGGGGAGACCGGCCGGTGGTCGGTGAGCACGGTCATCTCAGTCCACCAGCTTCTCGGAGTTGACGATGCGGAAGATCAGCGAGGAGATCGTGCCCAGGACGACGAAGAGCAGGAGGGCCGCCGCGATCGAGTAGCCGACGTACGCGTCTCCTCGGAAGTGATTGAAGATGAAGAGGTTGGGGAGCTCAGTCGCGCCGTCGGGCCCGCCGCCCGTCATGACGAGCGGCAGCTCGTACTGCTGGATGGACCCGACGAAGCCGGTCACCAGAAGGAACAGCAGCACGTTCTTCATCTGCGGGATCGTGATGAAGCGGGTGCGCTGCCACCAGTTCGCTCCCTCGAGCTCCGCCGCCTCGTAGAGGCTCTCGGGGATGTCGAGCATGGCGGCGATCATGATCAGCGTGGTGATGCCGAGGCCGAGCCAGACGGCGGGCACGGCGATCGCCGCGAGGGCCCAGCGGGGATCCCCGAGCCACGCCTGGTTCGGCGCGCCCACGATGTTGATCAGCGCGTTGAGCAGACCGCCGGAGTAGTCGTAGATGATCACGAAGGTGATCGAGGCGATCACCCCGGAGATCACCGACGGGATGTAGATGCTGACCTTCAGCAGCGTGGAGACGCGGCGCGAGACCGAGGTGGCGAGGGTGGCGACGAGGAAGGCGAGGACGAGGCTGACGGGCACCGTCATCACCACGAACTGCAGTCCCCGCACCACTGCCTCCCAGAAGCTCGGGTCGATCAGCACGTTGCGGAAGTTCTTCCATCCCACGAACTCCGAGTCGGTGTAGAAGCTCCAGTCGAAGAAGCTCAGGTACACCGCCTGGATCGCGGGCCAGATCACGAAGATGCCGAGCAGGATGAGCACGGGTGAGAGCATGATGTAGGCCATGCGGGTGTCCCGCTGCCTGCTGGGATGCACCGCACGGCGGGCGCGGGGCCCGACGGCGGCGGTGCCGGACGTGGTGATCGCCATGGTGCGCCTCAGGAGTCCATCTCGGCGCGGACCTCGGCCAGCCCCTCGCGGTCGATGACCTTCTGGATCTCCTTGTTCGCCGTGGCGAGAGCCTCGGCAGGCGACTTCTCGCCGAGCATCCCGGCCTGGATGGCATCCCCCATCGCGAGATTGACGTCCCAGGGGTACTGCGCCTCGGGGATGCAGAACGGGACGATGTCCTCGAAGACCACCGTGGACCAGTCGGCGTCGGCGGCGGCGGGATCTGCGTTCACGACCTCGGTGACCTCATCCCGGGCGGGCGCCTTCGTGAACTGGGTGTCCACGAAGAAGGGACGCAGCACCTCGGGCTCCCCGGCGAGTGCCCAGCTGATGAACTTGGCGGTCGCCTCGGGCTCCTTCGCCTTCGCGTCCACGACCCACTTCATGTTCCCGATCGTCGAGACCGAGTGCGTCTGGTCGCCGTCGGACTGCACCCACGGCGCCATGCCGGTCACGGGGACGATGTCCGGGTAGTCAGCGGCGATCTCGGACATGCCCCAGGAGCCCTGGGACATCATCGCCACCTTGCCCTCGCCGAAGGCCTGGGCCGAGTTGCCCTCGCCGAGCGGCTGACGAGGGATCCACGCATTGTCCTGGAGCGTCTTGTAGAAGGTGATGAGCTCCTCGTACTTCGCGTCCTCGGCGTCGGCCGTTCCCCAGTCCTCCGAGATCGGGAGATGGCCGGCCACGTGCATCTGCGCCGCGACCGTGGTCCATCCGAAGGTGCCGGAGTCCACCGCGGTGTTCAGCGCGAACTCGCCGTTGCCCATCACCGAGGCGAGCGCCTCGCAGGCGTCGTACATCTCGTCCCAGGAGGTCGGCGCCTTCTCGGGGTCCAGGCCAGCCTTCTCGAAGAGGTCCTTGTTCCAGTAGAGCGTCATCTGCGGCTCCACGAGCAGGGGGAAGGCGTAGAACTGCCCCTGGTACTGGCAGACCTCCTTGGAGATATCGGTGAGGCCCTCGAGCTGCGAGGCTTCGAAGAGGTCGTCCAGCGGCAGGAGCGTCCCGGTGCGGGCGGCGGTGTCGAGCCGTCCCGCCTGGATGTAGAGGTCGGGGGCGTTGCCCGCAGCCTGTGCGGCTTTGAGCTTCTGGTCCCAGGCGTCGCCGGGGACCACCTGGTAGTTGACGAACACCTCGTCCTGGGCGGCGTTGAAGTCCTCGACGATCTTCTCGTACCAGGCGTTCTCCGGAGTCGTGAACACGTTGCCCCAGAACTCGACCTGGGAGCGTCCCGCTGCCGCGGGGTCCTCCTTGGACTGTCCGGGGGTGCCGCTGCCGCAGGCCGCGAGGCCCGCGGCGGTCGCGCTCGCCGCCGCTGCGCTGAGAAGGGTCCTGCGCTTCATGGGTCTGCTCCTCGATGTGCTGATGGCGCGCACCAGGGGAGGGGTCGAGGTGCCCGTCGCGCCGCACGTCCGTGTGCGGTGCTCCGTGCGTCGGCCCGTCCCGGAAGCGCGTGTCCAGGGGATTCAGGCGATCGATCGGTCGGCGGCCTCTTCGCCCCGACCTGAGAAATCGATTACGCACGAAGGTAGCCCGGGAGCGGACGGGTGTCAACGGCGCGCGCCGCCGTGGCGGCGGCGCGCCCTCACTTGAAGCCGGCGGACTTGATCGATTCGACGATCTGCTTCTGGAACACGAAGAAGATCAGCAGGGTGGGCAGGGCGGCGACGGTGGCGGCGGCGAGCACGTAGTTCCAGTCCGAGGCGTACTGCTGCTGGAAGGTCGCGATGCCGAGCTGGACCACGCGGAGGTCCGGATCGGAGGTGATCGTCAGCGGCCAGACGAAGGAGTTCCAGTTCGTGAGGAAGAAGAACACGGTCAGCGCCGAGAGGATCGGCCTGCTGAGGGGGAGGATGATGCTGCGGTAGATCCGCCAGTAGCTCGCCCCGTCCACGAGTGCCGCCTCCTCCAGCTCCGCGGGCAGGGAGACGTAGAACTGCCGCAGCAGGAAGATGCCGAAGGCGTTGAAGATCGCCGGGATGATCAGCCCCGCATAGGAGTCGACCAGGCCGAGCGTGCGCACCACCACGAAGGTGGGGATGAGGATCACCGGCAGGCTGACCAGCATCGTCGAGAAGATCATCAGGAACAGCGTCTCGCGCCCGGGGAAGCGGAGCCTCGCCAGCGCGTAGGCGGCCATCGAGTGGAACCACAGCGCCAGCACCGTCACGGCCGCGGAGACCACGAAGCTGTTGAGCATGTACCGCAGGAAGGGGACCTGCGTGAAGACGTAGACGAAGTTCTCCAGCGTCGGATCCGAGGGCAGCAGGGCGGCGCCGTTGACCTCGTCGGCGGGCTTGAAGGCACCGGTCACCATCCACACCAGCGGGAACACCGTCGCCAGGGCGAGGACTATGCCCAGCACCAGCAGGCAGGTCTTCTGCACGGTCCATCGGGGGCGTCGGGACTGCACGGCGGTCATTCGAAGCGACCTCCCTTGGTCACGGCGAACATCAGGAGCGACCACGCGAGCATCGCCACCACCAGCACCGAGCCGATCGCGGCGGCGTAGCCGAGCTCCCCGAACAGGAACGCCTGCTCGTAGATGTAGAAGATGAGCAGCGAGGTGGCGCCCGCGGGGCCGCCTCCGGTGAGCACGAAGATCAGGTCCAGCCCGCCTGTCATCACCGCGACGGTCGCGGTGACCAGGACGAAGAAGCTCGTCGGCCGCAGCAGCGGGAGGGTGATCCGGAGGAAGCGCTGCCAGGCGCTCGCCCCGTCGATCCGGGCCGCCTCGTAGTACTCGCCGGGGATGTCCTGGAGGCCGGCGAGGAAGATGATCATGTAGTAGCCCATCTGGAACCACACGGTCACCAGCACGACGGTCCCCAGAGCGAGGGAGGGCTCGCCCAGCGGCGAGATCCCCTCCAGGCCGAAGACGCCGAGCAGTCGGCTGAGCACCCCGACCCTGTCGGCGAGCATGAACTGCCAGACCATCGCGATGACCACGAGGCTCACCACGTAGGGCAGGAAGAGCGCCGAGCGGATCAGCCCGATCAGCGGCAGCTTCTGCTGCACCAGGAGCGCGAGCCCCAGCCCGATCACGAAGATCAGCGGCACGACGGCCACCAGGTAGATCAGCGTGATGCGCACGCTCGACCAGAACTGCGGATCGCCCGCCATGCGCACGTAGTTGTCCACGCCGATGAAGTCGAAGGAGCCGAAGCCGTCGACCCGGAAGAAGCCCAGCGCGATCGCGAGCACCATCGGCACCGCGACGAAGACCGCCAGCCCCAGCGTGTCGGGGAGCAGGAACCAGAAGGCCGCGCGTCGCTCCCGGCGACGGCGATCGGCGCCGGTGCCGCTCCGCGTCCCGGCGGTGCGGGAGATCTCGATCGTGCTCACAGCAGCGGCCCTCCCTCGTAGGTCTCCAGGTAGCTCTCGATCGCGCTCTGGGCGATCTCGGCCTGGCGGACCGGATCGGCGCCGCCGAGCATCGTGGACTGGATCGCGTTGGAGACGGCCTTGTAGATCACCGGCGGGAAGCGCGGCTCGGCGCGGCCCGACGGGAGGATCTCGTCGCGGAACTGCTGGAGGATCGGGTCCTCGAAGGCTCCGCTGTCCCCGATGGCCTCGGTCACCGAGGCGCGGGCCGCGATGTTCCCCTTGGCCACGCCGTTCCACTCGACGCCGGCGTCGATCGACTCCTGGCGCATCGAGCCCATCACCTCGACGGTGAAGCGGGCGGCGGCCTCGGGGTCCTTGCCGCGCGCGTTGACGCACCAGGCCCAGCCGCCCAGGCACGTGGTGGTCTCGCCGCCCGGGGGAGCGGGGAGGGAGAAGATGCCGTAGTCGTAGTCCGGCGCGTTCTGGGCGAGGGCGGCGACGTCGAAGATCCCGCCCTGCCACATCGCGGCGTAGCCGCCGGTCATGGCGCTGACGATGTCGCCGTTGGCGGGTCGGGTGCGCGGGGCCGCCCCGGTGGCGATCGCGTCCTGGAACAGGCTCAGCGCCTGGACGGCCGCGTCCCCGGAGAAGATCGGGGTCTGCGTGTCGGTGTCGATGACGTCGCCGCCGGACTGCCAGAGCCACGGGTAGAAGGTGAAGTTCTGGTAGTAGCCGGGCAGCGTCTCGAACACGAGGCCGGCCCTCTCGCCGCCGGTCATCTGCCGGCCGAGCTCGAGCATCTGCTCCCAGGTGGTGGGGAGGTCCGCCTCGGACAGGCCCTGCTCCTCGAAGGCGGCCACGTCGTAGAAGATCGCCAGCGGCTCCTGCTCCATCGGCAGCCCGTAGATCCGTCCGTCGACGGTGCGGGTCGCGAGGGCCTGGGGGTAGAAGTCCGCGATCGCCTCCTCGTCCATGTACGGGGTGAGGTCCTCCAGGACTCCGCCGTTGTAGTAGCGCAGGAAGTCGCCCGGGGAGATGAGGAAGATGTCCGGCCCGTTCCCGGAGGCGAAGGCGGTGGTCAGCCGGGTGTTCGTGGGGTCGGTGTAGCCGGGGATGTAGACCGGCTCGATGGGGCGCTCGCCGGCGGCCTCCCATTCGGCGATCCGGTCGAGGAACCACTGGCTCTGGGCCAGCAGGTTCGGGTCCTGCTGGTCGACGGGGGCGTAGAACTGCCAGAACTGCAGCGGCTCCTGCGATCCTCCGCCCAGGGCGCAGGAGGAGAGGGTCGAGGCGCCGGCCGCGCCGCCGAGCGCCGCGGCGCTCGTGGTCAGCAGGCGGCGTCGGGAGAGGTGCGAGCCGGAGGCGGTGGTTCGGAGTGTCATGCTCACTTCCCGCAGCGGTGGGGGCGAGGGCAGTAATCGTTTTATCGACGGTACGGATCCTCGCGGCTATCGTCAATGCATACGCGCCGCCGGAGCCGGCGCTCCGGTGGCGTACGGCCACGTCATCCCGCTCCCTGAGGGGGCGTTGACGCACCTGCCATGGGGCCCTAGGGTGACGGTAATCGTTTCCTGATCATCGTCGATCTGCTCTGGGGGATCCTGTGCACTCACCTGTTCCGTCGCTCGCCGCGCTCCGACCCGTCCGCACCCGCTCGATCAGCCCCGAGAACTTCGACGGCAGCCCCGGCGGGGGCGGCCGCGCCACCGAGGGCACCGGCGCCCGAGAGGCCCGTGACCTGGGGAAGGGCTGGAAGGTCTCCCCGAGCGTCGACGTGAAGGCGGGGGAGACCTTCACCCTCGCGGACATCGACTCCGCGGGCGTGATCACCCACGTGTGGATCACGACCCACACCGACCACTGGCGCCAGCTCGTGCTGCGCGCCTACTGGGACGTCGCCGAGGAGCCCGCGGTCGAGGTGCCCTACGGCGACTTCTTCTGCAGCGGGTGGGGAGTGTTCACCCAGGTCGACTCCCAGATGATCGCCGCGAACCCGCACGGCGGCTTCAACTCCTACTGGCCGATGCCCTTCCGCGAGGGGGCCCGCCTCACGCTCGAGAACACCTCCGACCAGGACGCCCGCGTCTACTACCAGGTGACCTACGAGCTCGGCGGCGATCACTCGGAGGACGCCTACTTCCACGCCCAGTGGCGCCGCTCGAACCCGCTGGACGAGGCCACGCCCCACGTGCTCCTCGAGGGCGTCGAGGGGCAGGGCCAGTACGTCGGCACGTATCTCGCATGGGGCGTGAACTCCAACGGCTGGTGGGGCGAGGGCGAGATCAAGTTCTACATGGACGAGGACACCGACTTCCCCACGATCTGCGGCACCGGCACCGAGGACTACTTCGGCGGGGCCTGGAACTTCGACGTTCCCGGCGAGGGCTACACCGCCTTCTCCACCCCGTACCTCGGCATGCCGCAGGTGCTGCGGCCGGACGGGCTCTACCTCTCCCAGCAGCGCTTCGGCATGTACCGCTGGCACGTCGCGGACCCGATCCACTTCACCTCCGGCCTGCCGCGCGTGGACATCCAGGCGCTGGGATGGAAGAGCGCGGGGCGCTACCTGCCGCTGCGTGACGACATCGCCTCCACCGCCGTGTTCTACCTGGACCGTCCGAGCACGTCCAGGCCGCCCGCCCCGACCTTCGACGGGATGGAGATCCATCTCGGCGCCGGCGCCGGTCCTCACAGCCCTGCCGGCCCCGCCCACGCCTGAGACGCCTCGAAGGAGAGACCATGACTGCCACCTATCAGCTGCCCGAGCTGCGCGAGATCGCCCCGGCTCCGGAGCGCACCGCGATCCTCATCCCCAGCGGCGACCTGCGCGAGAGCGCGAACGTGCCCGCCTGGCCCTTCCAGCAGGAGCTCGAGCGGATCGTCGGCGAGGCCGTCGAGGCCGCGGGCTGGTCCGTGCGCCGCGCCTTCGAGCCCGATCCCGAGCTCGGCCACGGCTTCATCCGCTCCCAGCGCATGGGGATCGAGGTCTTCAAGGACATCCCGCCAGAGGCTCCGCTCATCGTCGCGACCGCGAACTGGCAGTACAGCCACCACGTCCTCGCGGGGCTGCGCACCCACCGCGGCCCGATCCTCACGGTGGCGAACTTCGCCCCCGAGTGGCCGGGACTGGTGGGCCTGCTGAACCTCAACGGCGGGCTGACGAAGATGGACCGCGACTACTCGAGCCTGTGGACCGTCGACGGCACCGACGACTGGTTCCGCGAGGGCGTCGCCAGCTGGCTCACGAGCGGCGAGGTCGAGCACGACGCCTCCCACGTCCGCCCCCTGCCGGCCCTGCCGACCACCCCGGAGGTCGAGCTCGGACGCGCGCTCGCGGAGCAGCTCATGGGCGACAAGGCCATCATCGGCATCTTCGACGAGGGCTGCATGGGCATGTACAACGCCATCATCGACGACGAGATGCTGAACCCGCTGGGCATCTACAAGGAGCGCCTCTCGCAGTCCGCGCTCTGGGCGGAGATGCAGACCGTCGAGGACGAGGAGGCCGACGCGGTCGGCGCCTGGCTGCGCGAGGCGGGGATGACCTTCCGCCTCGGCACCGACGAGGCCACCGAGCTCACCGAGTCCCAGCTGCGCTGGCAGCACAAGATGTACATCGCCGCCCTGCGCATCAGCGACGACTTCGGCCTGGACGCCGTCGGCATCCAGTACCAGCAGGGCATGAAGGACGTCTGCCCCGCCTCCGATCTCGTCGAGGGCCTGCTCAACAACGTCCAGCGCCCGCCGGTCACCTCCCGTGACGGCTCCCGCGTGCTGTGGGAGGGTGAGGCCCTGCCGAACTTCAACGAGGTCGACGAGGGCGTCGCCGTCGACGCGCTGGTGACGAACCGGATCTGGACCGCGATGGGCATGGACCCCGCCACCACGCTGCACGACGTGCGCTGGGGCGAGGAGTTCGACGGGCAGTACGTGTGGGTCTACGAGATCTCCGGCTCCGTCCCGCCCAGCCATCTCCCGGGCGGGTACGCGGGCGCCGAGGGCTGGCGCCAGGGCCCGGAGTTCTTCCCGGCCGGCGGCTCCACCATCAACGGGGTCTCGAAGCCGGGGGAGATCGTGTGGTCGCGCGTGTACGTGCAGGAGGGGGCGCTGCACGTCGACCTCGGCCGCGGCAGCGTGGTGGAGCTGCCCGAGGAGGAGACCCGTCGGCGCAAGGAGGCGACGAACCCCGAGTGGCCGATCGCGCACGTGGTCCTGCACGGGGTGAGCCGCGACCAGTTCATGGCACGCCACAAGGCCAACCACGCCCAGCTCGTCTACGCTGACGACGCCGACGCCGCGGATCGTGCGCTGACCGCGAAGGCCGCCCTGTTCGAGCGGCTCGGGGTGCGCGTGCACCTGTGCGGCGAGGCGAGGATCGTCGGCGCCTGAGGGGCGGCGGGAGAACGGACTGAGGAGAAGCCCATGGTGTCGCGTCGTCCCACCATCCTGGATGTCGCGCGCGCCGCGGGCGTCTCCTCCGCCACCGTCTCCCGTGTCATCAACGGGGCGACCACGGTCGACAAGGAGCTCAGCCGGCGGGTCCAGGCCGCGGTCCAGGACACCGGCTACGTCCCCGACGCGCTCGGCCGCTCCCTGCGGCGCGGCGGGACCTCCCAGATCGCCGTGGTCGCCCCCGACTCGGAGAACCCCTACTTCATGCAGATCATCTCCGAGGTGGAGAGGATCGCGCGCACGGAGAGCCACACCGTCACCGTCGCCCACACCGAGGACGACCTCGCCCTCGAGCACGAGTGCTTCCGCCAGCTCGTGGGCCGACGGGTCTCCGGCGTGCTGCTCGTGCCGGTGGACTCCGCCCGCACGGACCTCACCCCCCTGACCGACGCGGGCATCCCCGTCGTCCTGGTGGACCGGGCCGTCGACGGCGCCGCGACCGACGTCGTCGCCACCGACAACCTCGACGCCGGCCGTCAGGCGGCCCGGCACCTGCACGAGCGAGGCTTCCGCGCCCCGGCCGTGATCGCGGGCCATGCCACGCTGCGCACCACCGAGGACCGTGCGGCGGGCTTCCTCGCCGCCTGGCGGGAGCTCGGCGTTGACGTCGGCCCGGAGGCGCTGCTGCGGGGTGACCTGCACGTCGAGTCCGGTCGCGAGGCGGCCCGGCAGCTGCTGGCGGAGGGGCGCGCCGACTGCGTCTACGTCACCAACAACCGCATGTCCGCCGGCGCCTTCGAGGTGCTGCGGGACGCCCCCGGGGCCCCCGCCCTCCTCGCCACCGACGACGACCTCTGGACCCGCCTGGTCACCCCCGCGGTCTCCGTGGTCCACCAGCCGGTGCGCGCGACCTCCCGCGCCGCCGCCCGCATGCTCGGCCAGCGCATGGCGAACCCCGACGAGGAGCCCTCGACGACGCTGCTGCGCTCGAAGATCATCGAGCGGGAGTCGACGCAGCCGCGCTGATCTCCGCTGAGACGTCCGATCACGGAACGGTCACGGGCTCTCCCGGGTTCCCGTCGCGCCGCAGTGCGCTTCTACGGTGCCGATGCCCCTCGCAGGTGCTGCTCGACCTGCGCCCCGCGGAGATCGGAGATTCCATGAGCGTTGATGCCGAATCGAGCACATCGACCCCTGCAGTCGACCCGCAGGCGGCTGCGGCGCAGGCGGCCACCCGCGAGAGCCTCGAGGACTACACCCTGCGCTTCGCGCCCCGCTCCTATCGGCGCTGGGGACCCGGCGTGGTCGCCACGAGCGCCCTGGGCGGGATCGCGTACCTCGCGGACTTCTCCATCGGCGCCAACATCGCCCTCGCCCACGGCACCGTGAACGGCCTGATCGGCATCGGCGTCGCCGCCGGGATCATCTTCCTGACAGGCTTCCCCCTCGCCTACTACGCCGCCCGGTACAACCTCGACCTCGACCTCATCACGCGAGGTTCCGGCTTCGGCTATCACGGCTCGGTGATCACGAACCTGATCTTCGCGTCCTTCACCTTCATCCTCTTCGCGCTGGAGGGGGCGATCATGGCGCAGGGCCTGTACCTGGGGCTCGGGATTCCGCGCTGGATCGGCTACCTGATCTCCACCGTGATGATCTTTCCGCTGGTCATCTACGGCATGAAGACGCTCGCCAAGCTGCAGGTGGCCACGACCCCCGTGTGGCTGGTCCTCATGGTGATCCCGGTGGTCTACCTGGTGATCTCCCATCCGGAGTCGGTGGAGACCTTCTTCGCCCACACCGGCGAGGCGGGCGGGGGCATCTCCTTCGCCTCCGCGATGCTCGCCGCGGGCGTCTGCCTGTCGCTGATCGTCCAGATCGCCGAGCAGATCGACTACCTGCGATTCATGCCCCCTCGCACCGCGGCGAATCGGCGCGCGTGGTGGACGGCGACGATCCTGGGCGGGCCCGGCTGGGTGCTGTTCGGAGCCGCCAAGCAGATCCTGGGCATGTTCCTGGCCGTCTATCTGATCTCCACCGTGCCCGGGGCCCGGGAGATCGCGAACGAGCCCGTCCAGCAGTTCCTCGTCACCTACGAACAGCTGATCCCCGCATGGCTCGCGCTCGTCCTGGCCGTGGTGCTGGTGGTCATCTCGCAGGTGAAGATCAACGTCACCAACGCCTATTCGGGATCGCTGGCGTGGACCAACGCCTTCACCCGCATCACCCGCCGCTATCCCGGCCGCCTGGTGTTCCTGGGCGTGAACCTCACCATCTCCCTGGTGCTGATGGAGGCGAACATGTTCTCCGTCCTCAACGGGATCCTCTCCTTCTACGCGAACCTCGGCATGTCCTGGATCTGCGTCGTCGCGGCGGACATCGCGATCAACAAGTACCTGCTGAAGCTCTCCCCGAAGCATCCCGAGTTCCGACGGGGGATGATCCACGACTGGAATCCCGTCGGGGTGGTCTCGATGGTGCTCTCCGGTGGCATCTCCATCGCGATCTACTTCGGGGCGTTCGGGGACGCCGTGCAGCCCTTCTCCCCGCTGTTCGCCGTCGGGATCGCCGTGGTGGCCACCCCGCTGATGGCGATCATCACCCAGGGCCGGTACTACCTGCGCCGCACCGACGACGGCATCGACCTGCCGATGTACGACGAGGACGGCAATCCCTCGGGCGAGACGCTCGAGTGCGCGGTTACCGGCATGGAGTTCGAGCGCCCCGACATGATCGCCTCCGCGGTCCCGGGACCGGATGGGAAGGTCCAGTACGTGAGCTCCCTGGCGCTCGCCACCGACCGCACGGGCGAGCACGTGCTGCCGAAGGAGTGAGGCCGCATGCGCTTCACCCCCGGTGACACGGAGAAGCTGCTGCTCGCCACGGCCGGGATGATCGCCCGCGACCGTCTCGAGCGCGGCGTGCTCCTGAACCACCCCGAGACGGTGGCCCTGCTGTCCTGCTGGGTGATCGAGAGGGCCCGCGACGGTGCGACGGTCGAGGAGCTGATGGTCACCGGACGCGAGGTGCTGCGCCGCGACCAGGTCATGGACGGCGTCGCGGACATGCTCGCCGACGTCCAGGTCGAAGCCACCTTCCCCGACGGTCGCAAGCTCGTCACCCTCCACCACCCCATCGCCTGAGAGGACCCCGATGAGCCCCCACGACCCCGACCTCGTCGGCCCCACCGGCCCCGGCGCGGTCCGCGTCCACCCCGGGGAGAGGGTCCTCAACGAGCGTCCCGACCCCGACGACCGCGCCGAGCTGGTCCTCGAGAACACTGGTGACCGCCCCGTGCAGATCGGATCCCACCTCCATCTCCCGGACGCCAATGCGGCCCTGGCCATGGACCGCGAGGCCGCCCGCGGCTTCCGCCTCGACGTCCCCGCCGGCACGTCCCTGCGCTTCGAGCCCGGAGCCTCCCGACGGGTCCCGGTGGTGCGTCTCGGTGGTCGGGCGCATGTCCCCGGCCTGCAGATCCGCGACGGGGGAGAGGGCTGATGGCCCGGATCAGCGCCGAGCGCTACGCCGCCCTGTACGGCCCGACCGTCGGCGACCAGGTGCGTCTGGGCGACACCGATCTCTGGATCGAGGTCGAGGAGGACCGCACCTTCGGCGGGGAGGAGGCGGTGTTCGGCGGCGGGAAGTCGATCCGCGAGTCGATGGCGCAGGGCGTCACCACCCGGGCGGACGGCGCGCTGGACACCGTGATCACCAATGCGATCGTGCTGGACCACTGGGGGGTGGTGCGGGCCGACGTCGGCCTGTGCGAGGGCCGGATCGTCGCGCTCGGCAAGGCCGGGAACCCCGATGTGCAGGACGGCGTCCATCCCGCACTGCACATCGGCCCGTCGACGGACGTCATCGCGGGGGAGGGGCGGATCCTCACCGCGGGCGCCTTCGACACGCACGTGCACCTGCTCTCCCCGTCCCAGATCCACGAGGCGCTCGCGACGGGCATCACGACGATCGGCGGCGGCGGGACCGGCCCGTCGGAGGGATCGCGCGCCACCACCGTCACCCCCGGCGCCTGGCATCTGGGCCGGATGCACCAGGCCCTGGACCACCTTCCGGTCAACGTGCTGCTGCTGGGGAAGGGCAACACCGTCTCCGCCCCAGCGCTCGCCGAGCAGGCCCTCGCCGGGGCCGCCGGCTACAAGGTCCACGAGGACTGGGGCGCCACCCCCGCCGCGATCGACGCCGCACTGCGCGCTGCCGACGAGCACGGGCTGCAGGTGGCGCTGCACTCGGACTCCCTGAACGAGGCCGGCTTCGTGGAGTCGACCATCGGCGCGATCGGCGGCCGCACCATCCACGCCTTCCACATCGAGGGCGCCGGCGGCGGCCATGCCCCGGACATCCTCGAGATCGCCGCGCTGCCGCACGTGCTGCCCGGCTCGACCAACCCCACCCTCCCGCACACCGTGAACACGGTCGCCGAGCACCTGGACATGCTCATGGTGTGTCATCACCTCAAGGCCTCGGTGCCCGAGGACCTCGCCTTCGCCGAGTCCCGGATCCGCGCGACCACGATCGCGGCCGAGGACCTCCTGCACGACATGGGCGCCCTGTCGATCACCTCCTCGGACGCGCAGGCCATGGGGCGGATCGGCGAGGTGATCACCCGCACCTGGCAGGTCGCGCACGTGATGAAGCACCGGGTCGGACAGCTCGGCGGCTCCCTCCCCGCGGACAACGAGCGTGCCCGTCGCTACGTCGCGAAGTACACGATCAACCCCGCGATCGCGCACGGCGTCGACGCGCACATCGGCTCCGTCGAACCGGGCAAGCTCGCGGACCTGGTGCTGTGGGACCCGCGCTTCTTCGGGGTGAGGCCCGAGCTGGTGCTCAAGGGCGGAATGATCGCCTGGGCAGCGCTCGGCGACCCGAACGCCTCGATCCCCACCCCGCAGCCGGTGCTGCAGCGGCGCGCCTTCGGCGATGCGATCGGCGCGCACCTCTCGGTCTCGTTCGTGTCGCCCGCTGCGGTCGAGGACGGGCTGCGCGAGCGGCTGGGCCTGGTCCGCGAGCTGCTGCCCGTCGCCGACACCCGTGCGGTGACCAAGGCGGATCTCGTGAACAACGACGCGCTCCCGCGGATCGAGATCCGTCCCGACACCTTCGAGATCAACATCGACGGGGAGCGGGTCGAGCCCGCCCCGGCGCGCACGCTGCCGCTCGCGCGGCTCTACCAGATGTTCTGAGCCCGATGACCGTCCTCGCCTCCACCACGATCGCCATGCTGCTGGCGGACTCCCGCCTGCCGTCCGGGGCCCACGTCAGCTCCGGCGCGCTCGAGGCCGCCCTGCGCGACGGCCTCGACCCCGCCGCGACCGGCGACTACCTCGAGGGGCGCATGGCCACGATCGTCCCGGTCGAGGCGGGCACCGCCGTCGTCGCCTGCCACCTGGCCCAGCACGGCGGCGACGTCGAGGGCCTCCACCGGGAGTGGGCCGCCCGCACCCCCAGTCGCGCGCAGCGCGAGGTCTCCCTCGCCCTCGGCGACGGACTGCGACGCCTCGCCGCCGGCCTCTGGCCCGCCGCGCTCCCGCCGGGCGGTGCCCGTCGGCCCCGCCCGATCGTGCTGGGTCTGATCGCCGCCGAGGCGGGGCTCGGCGCCGAGGACCTCGTGCGCCTGGTCGCCTACGACGACGCGCAGACGGTCGCGGCGGCCCTGCTGAAGCTCGAGCCCGGCGACCCCCGTGAGGCGACCGCCCTCGTGATCGCGGCCTGCGCCCACCTGGAACCGCGCGTGGCGGAGATCGCCGCGCTCACCGACCCGACGCGCATCCCGTGCGCCGGGGCACCCCTGATCGACGGCTGGGCGGAGGCCCAGTCGCAGCTGCCGAGGAGGCTCTTCCGTGCCTGAGAACACCACCGCCCACCGCTCGCTCCGCCTGGGGATCGCCGGCCCCGTCGGCACCGGCAAGAGCTCCCTGATCGCGACGATCTGCCGGGCGCTCGCCGAGGAGATCCGCCTGGGCGTGATCACCAACGACATCTACACCGACGAGGACGCCCGCTTCCTCCGCTCGGCGGGGGTGCTCGACGCCGAGCGGATCCGCGCCGTCGAGACCGGCGCTTGCCCGCACACCGCGATCCGCGACGACGTCACCGCCAACCTCGCCGCCGTCGAGCAGCTCGAGGCGGACTTCGACCCGCTGGACGTGGTGCTCGTGGAGTCCGGCGGCGACAACCTCACCGCGACCTTCTCCCCGGCGCTCGTGGACGCGCAGGTCTTCGTGCTCGACGTCGCCGGCGGCGGTGACGTGGCCCGCAAGGGCGGCCCCGGCATCGGCCGCGCGGACCTTCTCGTGGTCAACAAGATCGACCTCGCCCCGCACGTCGGCGTCGACGTGGAGCAGATGGTCGTCGATGCGACCGAGGCACGCGAGGGGCGCGCGGTGCTGGCCCTGTCCCGCCACCGCGAGGACACCGTCGCGCAGCTGCGCACCTGGGTGCTGGAGGTCCTCGCCGCCCACACCGCCGGTCACCACATCCCCCGGGACCCGGGTCCGATGGCCCCGCACTTCCACGCCGACGGCGAGGAGCACACCCACGACCACGCGCACGAGCACCCCCACGCGCACACCCGATGACCCGCATCGCCGTGGCCGGAACGGGCGAGGGCCCGGTCCGGGTCGCGACGACGCCCGGCCTGCTCCAGGCCCGCACCGTCTCCCGTGGCCCGGACCGGGCGCACGTCGCGCTCGTCGCGGGCGGTGCGATGCTCGTCGGAGGGGACCGCATCGAGGTCGAGATCGAGGTGGGGGAGGGGTGCGTGCTCGAGCTCGAGGACGTCGGCGGTACCCTCGCCTATCCCGGCGAGGGACGGCGCAGCGCCTTCGACGTGACGATCCACATCGCGGCCCGTGCGCGGCTGGTCTGGCGCTCCCACCCCTTCGTCGTCGCGGACGGCGCGGCCGTGGACCGCACCGTCACGATCACCCTCGGCGACGGCGCGGTGCTGTGCCTGCGCGAGACCCTGGTGCTCGGCCGCACGGGGGAGCGCGGCGGGGCGCTCCGCTCCCGGCTCCGCGCCCGCACCGCCGCCGGCGATCCCCTCCTGCTCGAGGATCTGGACCTCGACGGCGCGCGCCCCGTCGCCGGGGTGATGGGGCCGTACCGGGTGCTCGACAGCGTGCTGCTGCTCGGCGCGCGTCCGCGGGCCACCTCGGCCGACGGCGCCGTCGTCCTCGCCCTGGAGGCGCCGGGCTCCCTAGCGCGCACGGTGGCCCATGACGCCCACTCGGCAGGACTCGACGCCGTGCTGGAGGACTGGGCCGCGCAGCACTGACAACGGCCGCCGATGGGCATACGCTTGCCCGCATGACTGCACCCACCCGCCGCCTCGGCTCCCTCACCGTCTCCGCCCTCGGCCTCGGCGCCATGCCGCTCTCGATGGGGCGCGGCGAGCCCGCCCCGCACGACCGGGCCATGGCGACGATCCACGCCGCCCTCGACGCCGGCATCACCCTGCTGGACACGGCGGACATCTACGCCCCCAGCTGGGACACGATGGGTCACAACGAGAAGCTCGTCGGCGAGGCGCTGCGCAGCTGGGACGGGGACGCCTCCCGCGTCGTCGTGGCGACCAAGGGCGGGATCACCCGCTCCGCCGAGGGCGGCGGCCGCGACGGCTCGCCCGCCTACCTGCGCCGCGCCCTGGAGAAGTCCCTCGCCGCGCTCGGCACCGACAGCGTCGACCTCTACTACTGGCACCGTCCTGACCGCAGCATCCGCTACGCCGAGGCGGTCGAGACGCTCGCCGGCTTCCAGCAGGAGGGGCTGATCCGCGAGATCGGCATCTCCAACGCGAACGTCGAGGAGATCGACGTGGCCCGCGAGGTGCTCGGCGACGGGGAACTGGCCGCGGTGCAGAACGAGTTCTCGCCGACCTTCTTCCACACCAGCCGCCGCGAGCTCGCCCACTGCGGCGAGCACGGCATCGCCTTCGTGCCCTGGTCGCCGCTGGGCGGCACGGGCGGCGGCGCGGCCGCGGTGGGGGAGCGGTTCCCGCAGATCGCCCGGATCGCCGAGGCCCACGGCGTCAGCCCCCAGCAGGTGGTCCTCGCCTGGGAGATCGGCCTCGGCGACCACGTCCTGCCGATCCCCGGCGCGAGCCGGCCCGAGTCGATCACCGACTCCGCCGCCGCCATGTCCCTCGCCCTGACCGCTCAGGAGCGCGCGGAGCTGGACCGCATCATCGCGTGACGGAGGGAGCATTCCCGTTGCCACGTCGCACCCGCGGGGCGTAGCGTGGCCCCGTCCACGACGATCCAGGAGATGAGCATGCGCAGCAGCCGTGCAGGAAGCGGGGCGGCCCACGGGGCCTGCTCGGCGTGACGTCCTCGCGCCCGCTTCCGATCATCTCCGCACGCCGCCGCCCGGACGGGCGTCGTCGGTGTGCCCGTCACCAGGACACCTCATGAACACTCTCACCGAGTCCCAGCTCCGCGACGCCTTCGTCAACGCCTCCAAGGGCGAGGCGAAGCGCGCGATGCTCCCCGACCTCGACCAGATCGACTTCTCCCGCCTCGACTACCTCGGCTGGCAGGACGCGAAGAAGCCCCGGAACCACTACGTCGCCCTCGAGCTCGACGGGGAGCCGGCCGTGCTGCTGCTGCGCGGCCCGGAGAACCCGCCGGCGAAGAAGATGCTCTGCGCATGGTGCGAGGACATCGTCGACGGCGTGCACGCGGCGAGCTTCGTCGCCCCGATCGCCGGAGCGTCCGGACGCCGCGGCAACACCGTCGGCACCGCGATCTGCGCCGACTTCCGCTGCTCCCGCAACGTGCGCCGGGAGCCGAGCTCCTTCGAGGTCCGCTCGGAGGACCCGGCCCTGCTCGCCTACCACCGCGAGCAGAAGATCGCCGGCCTGCAGGAGCGCTCGACGGCGTTCGTGCGCAGCGTGCTCAGCCGCGGCTGAGATCGACGACGACGTCCGCCCGGTCGCGGGTCGCCGCGACCAGGCGGGCGTTGTCCTCGTCCGGACCGAGCGCCCACTCCCGCGCCGCGCGGGGATCCTTCCCGAAGCGCTCGTGCCGGGCGATCAGCCGCTCGTGCCGCAGCGCCTCGGGCACCTCGACGAACCAGCAGGCGTCCAGCATCGCGCGGACCTGCGCGAACGGCCCCTCCTCGAGCAACAGGTAGTTCCCCTCGGTGATCACCAGCGGCACTTCGGCCCGCACCTCGATCGCCCCGGCGAGGGGCTGCTCGAGCTCGCGCTCGAACAGCGGCGCCCACACCGGCGGATCCTTCGGACGCTGGGTCCGCAGCCGCTGCAGCAGCGCGACGTAGCCGCCGGCGTCGAAGGTGTCCGGAGCACCCTTCCGCTCCAGCCTGCCCAGTCGTGAGAGCGCGACATCGGCGAGGTGGAACCCGTCCATCGGCACGAGCACCGCCTTCTCCCCGAGCTCGGCGACGAGCCGCTCGGCGAGCGTGGACTTGCCGGCCCCGGGCGCCCCCGCGATCCCCAGGATCCGCCGCGACCCGGCCCGCAGCGCCTCGTCGACGAGCGTGAGCGCGGCGTCGACCTCAGCGCTCACCGAGCTCCACCTCCACGATCTCCCCGCGCAGCGGCAGATGGATCAGCACCCGCGAGGGCGCGAGACCCGCCGCCGCCAGGGCCTGCGAGTACGTCGCCATCTGCCCGAGGTACTTCTCCCGCACGTGCCCCACGGGATCGTCTCCGGGATACGACTTGTGGTCCACGAGCACCACCTGTCCGCCCGGCAGGCGCAGCAGCGTGTCGATCCAGCCCTCCATCACCTGATCGTCCTCGTTCCACCAGGTGATCGGCTGCTCGGTGAGCTCCTCCGCGCCGGGCAGCTCCGCGGCGAGGAATCCCGACCACGCCTCCCCGGCCTCGATCAGCACCGACGGCTCCACCGCCCGGGCGACCGCCCACCGTTCGACGAGCCTCGCCGCGGCCGCATCTCTCATCGAGGGCGAAAGCCCGGCGAGCGGCATCGCGAGATACGCGTGCACTGCCTCGCCCACGCGCTCCCACTGCGGCCCGCCGCCCTCGACGAGGCGCCGCCCGATGCTCTGCGGCTCCGACACCGTCCCGGCGACGCCCTCGGCGCCGACCCCGGAGGCCCGGAAGCGGGCGGCGAGCTGCGCCTCTCGCGATCGAGGGCCGACGAGATCGCTCGCCGCGAGCGGACTGCGCCGCGCATCGAAGCTCTCCGCATCCTCCGCGAGCACCCCCGCCGGAGCCCGGACCACGGCCGGCAGCACCCCGCCGCCGCGCACCGAGATGCCGTTCCCGCCGGCGCTCCAGGACAGCAGCGGCGCGGCGTCCTCGTGCGTCGCGGGCACCAGCGTGTCGAGCACCGGCGCCGAGCCGTCCCCGCTGAGAACGGTGACGTCCGCGGCGCGGGTGAGGGCGACGTACTGCAGCCGCCCGGACTCCTCCCGCTCCCGTTCGGTGCGTCGCCGCGCGTGCGCCGAGGCGGAGAGCCCCTCCTGCAGCGCGGCATGCCCGGGCAGCAGCTCGGGCCAGTAGCGCGGGACGCGGCCGGTGAGCGGGGAGGCGACATCGAGCTGCGGGGCGGGCACGACGAACGCGCCCGAGGTCTGTGGGCGCTCCTTCGGGTCGTGGTCGAGCATGACCACGACATGCGGCCACTCGAGGCCCTTCGCGCCGTGGATCGTGCCGACCCACACCGTGTCCGGGGTGCCGGTGAGATCGGGTCCGCGGTCGACGGCGTCCACCGCGATGCGCAGCCCGGTCAGCGTCACCGGGGCGGAGTCGGCCCGGGCTCGGTCCGCGTACTGCCCCGCCACGGCGCGCAGCCCATCGAGGGTGCGCAGGCGCTGGTCAGGGGCGGGCCAGGAGCGGATCCTCTCGGGCAGATCGAGGGCGTCGACGAGCGCGGTGATCATCTCGACGGGGGAGAGGGAGATGCACTGCTCGCGCAGGTCCCGCAGGCCGTCGAGCACCGGATCCCGCCACCATTGATCGAACAGCTCCCGTCGCGCCTCCCGGTCGGACTGTGCGGCGAGATCCGCGAACCAGGTCTCGTGGGCGGCATGGTCCGCCAGCAGATCGACCAGTTCGGTGAGGGCGAGGGTGTCGCTGAGGTCGAGGGTGACTGCGAGCGCGGCCCGGACGAGCCGTCCTTCGCGCGTGGCGAGGATCGACCTGCCCTCGCCGGAGGCGGGGATGCCGCGCTCGGTGAGCGCAGCGATCACGTCCTGCGCCCGTCGGTTCGAGCGGACCATCACGGCGACGTCGGCAGGGGAGGTGCCAGGCTCCCGCAGCAGCTCCAGCACCCCGTCGGCGATCGCGGTCGCGTGCTGGGGGTACGTGAGCTTCTTCGGCACCTCGGGCAACCATGCCTCGAGCCGCCCCGGACGATGCCCCGTCTCGCGCCGACGCGCCACGGCGTCCGGCGCCGCGGTGGTCACCACCCGTTCGCGCGGCAGGTCGGGGAACACCTGCGGGAACACGGCGGTGACGAGGTCGAGGACCGGCTCCTGGGAGCGCCAGGAGTGGCGCAGGTCCAGCACCTCCGCGTCGCCGAGCCCGGCCGTGCCCGCCTCGATCCGCTCGATGATCCCGAGCATGAGGGAGGGGTCCGCGTCGCGGAAGCCGTAGATCGCCTGCTTCGGGTCGCCCACCCAGATCTTGTCGTCGATCAGCTGCGACAGCTCGAGGAACAGCGCGAGCTGCACGGGGGAGGTGTCCTGGAACTCGTCGACGGCCAGGAGGTGGAAGCGGGAGCGGATCACCTCGCGGGCGCGCTCGCTCGTGCGCACCAGCTCGAGGGTGCGGACCTCCTGGTCGATGAAGTCGATCAGCCCCAGCTCGTCCTTGAAGCGCTGGTACGCCTCAAGCGACTCGGCGGCGGTGTCCATGATGAGCGCGATGAGTGAGCGCACGTCCTCGTGCAGGGCCGGGTTCGCGAGCAGCTCCTCGGCGATCGTCGACGCGACCCCGAGCAGGGCGAGGTCCACGTCCTTGCTGTACACGTACCCCTTCGCGTCGGGGGCCCCGGCCTTGCCGCCCGCGACCCGCGCGATCTTCTCCCACACCCTCCATGGCGCCCGCTCGAGCCGCGCCACGTCCCGCAGCAGGCCGTCGAGGGTCAGCAGGTGCTTGCGCACGGTCCCAGCGCCCTTCTCCGTGAAGGGGCCGTCCCCGGCCTCGGAGCTGCGCACCTGGGCCCACAGTCCCCGGACCGCGGCTGCGATCTCGGACCGCCACGCCTCCCGCCGATCGATCGCGTCGCCCTCCGGCAGCGCCGCTTCGCGATACTCCTCGAACGACGCCTCCGCTCCGCGGCGCAGCGCCTCCGCATCGAGCAGGTTCGTCCGCGCACGGCCGGCGAGGTCCCGCACATGGGCCCGCCACGAGGGGGAGGCGCCCCAGGGGATCTCCGGCTCGTCCTCGCCGTCGTGCTCGGTGCGGGCCAGGAGGTCCGCGGCCCGGGCCCCGGCCTGGGCGGCGGTCTCGTCGATCGCGGTGCGGAAGGCGGCCTTCTGGCGGTCCTCGTCGAGCACCTGCACGTCGGGGGAGATGCCGGCGTCGAGCGCGAACTCGCGCAGCAGCTCCCCGGAGACGGAGTTGACGGTGCTGATCAGGGCGCTGTCCACGGCGCGGGCCGCGTCGACCTGCCCGGTCTCGAGCAGGGTGCGGCGCACCCGGTCGCGCAGCTCGGAGGCGGCCTTGGTGGTGAAGGTCGTCGCGATCAGCTGCGAGGGGTCGAGCCCCTGCGCGATCCGGTCGGCGATCTGATGGGTGAGGGTGTGCGTCTTCCCGGAGCCGGCCGAGGCGTTGATCAGGGTGAAGCTCGAGGTCATCGGATCGCTCCCGTCGTCCCGCACAGCTGCGCGTGCTCGCTGGTCCCGCAGTGCTCCTCGACGAGGAGCCCGCCGGCCTCCCGCTCGGCCGCGCGCGCCTTCGCCAGGGCGCTCGACCGCTTCGACCAGCTCGCCGAGGCGTCGAGTCCCGTGCGCTCCTGCAGCTCCCGGCAGCCGCAGCGGATTCTCCCCTCGGCGACCTCGTCGAGCCGCTCGGTGACCGCGGCGAGCATCCGTCGCCAGGCCTCGCCCGCATCCATCGGGGCCCGGTCGTGGGGGTCGAGGGTCGGGTCGGCGGAGACGAACTCGCCGCTGCGCAGCAGGAAGTAGCCGACGTCGGCCGGCGGCTCACCGGGATGCTCCTGCGCGAGGGCCCAGGCGTAGGAGGCGAGCTGGATCGCCTCGGAGGTGTCGTAGAGGTCGCCGTAGCGGCTGCGGCTGCGGGACCACTTCAGGTCCAGCACGGTGCGCCGCCCGTCGGCCGTGATCGCGTCGACGTCGCGGCTGCCGACGAAGGGCACGGTCCGCTCGCCACCGGCCAGCGCCAGCGTCAACGGCAGCTCGAAGCGGGACTCGGTCCCGGTGATCCGCAGCCCCGCCGTCGCGGCCCCGGAGAACAGCGCCCCGACGGAGCGCACGGCCCGGTCGCGCACGTCCTCCCGGGCGGCCGCGCTCCCGGGCAGGTCCAGCTCGGAGGCCAGCTGTGGCACGAGGCGGTCCAGCACCTCGCTGATCTCCTCGGCCGACGGGGCGCTGAGCGGGGTGCCGCCGAGCCCGGGGTCGTAGCGCTCGCCGACCAGCGTCTCGACCACGGCGTGGACGAGGGTGCCGGTCATCCGGGCGCCCGTCGGCAGCACCGCGACGTCCGCGGGCCGCACGTCCAGCGCGTACTCGAGCGCCCAGTGGTGCGGACAGGCGAGCAGCGAGGAGATCTGCGTGAACGACAGCTTCCGCGGCAGCAGATGCGGTGCCGGTGCGATCCGGTGCTCCGTCGGCGGCGCGGCCTCCGATGCCACCTCGGCAGGCGTCGCGACCTCCAGCGACCGCCCCGCGAGGGTCCATCGCCCGTCCTCGATCAGCTGTTCCGGAGTCCGCCGTGTCGCCGTGCCGAGATGCGCGAGCAGGCCGCTCGGCCCCGGCGCCTCCTCGAGGCGTCGCCCGGGCAGCACGGCGATGATCTCCTCGGCACGACGCAGACCGCGCAGCGCGGCATCGACCTGCAGGGCCGCCAGCTGCGCGGGGCTGAGCACTCGGCCCCCGCCCGCCTCGAGCGCGGCGACCTCGGACGGATCCCAGCGCTGCGCACGCGGGGCGTCGTCGGAGCTCGGCCCCCACCACAGCACGGCACCGCCGCGCACTTGGGCGGGGGAGGTCGTGACCTGCCGGTCGGACACCTCCCGTACCGCGCGCGGCGACGGACCGGAGCCGCCGCAACTGTCGATGACCTGCTGCAGCGTGCGCCGGGTCAGGGGTGCCTCGGGCGCGAGCATGCCGAGCACCCGCTGCAGCACCTGCACCTGGGTGAGGCTCGCCAGCAGGTCCCCGTCTCCGCGCGCGACGGCGCGCAGCCGGTCCGCGAGCCAGTCCAGCCGCTCGGCGATCGCCCCCGGGCGCAGATCGTCACCGGGCAGCGGGTCCCGGACCAGTCGGTCGATCACCCGTGCCGCCTCGATCGCGCGGTCGTGCCCGCTCTCGCCGATCCGCGCGAGCGCCTGCTGCCAGGCCGGGCCGCCGACGCCTGGCTCGGAGCCGAGGGCGCGCAGCAGCTCGCGCCGGGCGAGCGCGGGCACGAGCCCGACGGGCTCCGCCTCGGCCTCGGCGCCGGGCAGCACCCGCAGGTCGAGCAGCGCCGCGAGCTGGTGCACGTCCACGGGCGCGGTCGCGACGTCGAGGAACAGGCCGAGGACCTGGTGGTGGGCCCGGTCGCGGGAGGGACCGACGGCGCCGATCGCGGGCATGCCGCGTCGGTGCAGAGCCCGGTCCAGCACGTCGGTGTCCGCCGAGGCGAGCACCGCGGCGGCGGGATCCGCGGCGAGGAAGCGGGCGGCGGCGTCGGCCGCGGTCCACTCGTCCAGCGCTTCGAGCACGGTCAGGTCCGGCGAGCCCCCGTCGGCGCCCTCAGGCTCCCTGAGCCGCACCCCTGCTCCCGCGAGCAGTCCCAGCAGCCGCGGCCACATCCCCGGCAGGTCCCCCGGCTCCTCCGCGAGGGCGATCTCCTCGATCCCGAGCGGCCAGGCGCCGTCCGCCTCCTCGAGCAGGCCCACGATCTCGCGCAGGTCGTCGCCGGTCGACGGGGCCAGCGTCCCGGTCACCCCGACCTCCGCGGCGCGCTCCAGCTCCCGCAGCGTCGCGAGCCGCTCCGGCAGCGGTCCCTCGCTCCGGGAAACGGACCATCCCGTCTCGATCGCCGCATCTCGCCAGCGCAGCAGCTGCGCGGCGGTGCTCCAGGGGTCCACCGCGAAGGACTGTGCGGGCCAGGCCTGGGGATGCTCCTCGAGCAGTCGCAGGTACTGCGCCACCCGCACCGCCGGCTCGACCTGGGGCCTCGTCAGCCCCAGCCGGCCCTGCAGCAGCTGCACCATGCCGCGCGGTCCGAGCCGGGCGATGCCTGCGGCCCCGCCGCCGTCGGCCCAGGCCGCACCGTCCAGGGACCAGCCGAACTCGATACGCATGGAGCCACTGTAGGCGGCTGATGCTCAGGCGTCGGAGGGGTCCGGGATCTCGTCCGGCCGGTAGGAGGGCAGGCGGGAGGCGGGCAGGGCCGCGACCGCGCTGAGACCGGCGAGGATCAGGAACCCGGTCTTCAGGGTGCGCAGTCGCTGCTCCTCGTTCAGCGCCACCGCCGCGTCGACCTGTGCCTCGGTGGCGGTGGTGCCCCTGAGCACCTCGTGCAGCTCGTCGTTGCTGACGAAGTTCACCTGGTCGAGGTCGACCTGGGCGACGAGCTCCTCGGGCAGCTCCGGATGCTCGATCGCGGCGCGGCCGATGCCCGCCCCGAGCACCATCACCAGCACCGCGCCCATCACCGCGGTGCCGACGGCGGAGGCGAGGTTCTGGGTGGTGCCGCGCAGGGAGCCGACGTCGCCTGCGAGCCGCTTCGGCACGGCGGTGACCAGCACGTTGAACACCAGCGTCACGAGCGCTCCCTGCCCGATGCCGAAGGCGACCAGGCCCATGATCGTCGGCAGCGTCTCCCAGTTGTTCGTGACCACCAGCGACAGCCAGATCAGCGCGAGCGTGGTCAGGGCGAAGGAGAACAGGGCGATGCTGCGCGGGGAGAAGCGCGAGTAGAAGCGGACGATCAGGGTGGCAGTGACGAACACCGTGAGGTTGAAGGGCATCATGGCCAGCGACGTGTCCAGCGGGGTGCGCCCCTGCACCACCTGGATGTAGATCGGGACCGTGAAGTTCACCGCCGCCTCCATCGAGACGATGATGAACATGGCGTAGACGGCGGAGCGCTCCCGCCGGTTCCCGAGCACCCGCAGGTCCACCAGCGGCACGCGTCCCTGCTCCGCGCGACGACGGGTCCTCACCAGGAACAGCTGCCCCAGCACGATGCCGACCACCACGAGCACCGGGGCGGGGGAGAGGCCGAGCACGGACAGCGGTGCGGTGTCCTCGGCCAGCAGCACGCCCCAGCCGTTCAGGTTGTTGAACCCCAGGGTGAGGGCGACGACCGCGCCGCCGATCAGCGCCGAGGCCGGCAGGTCGATGCGGATCGAGGGATCGCCCCTGTCCGAGCGCAGCGTGAAGGACAGCGCGAACACCGCCACCGCGAGCGCGAGAGTGATCACGAAGATCGGGCGCCAGCCCACGAGGGTGCCGAGCGTGCCGCCGATGAGGAACGCGCTCACGCCGGAGATCGCGCGCGCCGAGCCGAGGGAGCCGACGGCGGTGGCCTGCTGGGCGCCGCGGTAGTTCTCCGCGATCAGCGCCACCAGCGCCGGGACGATGATCGCGGCGGCCGCGCCGGCCAGCAGCTGGCCGACGATCGCCCAGGTGATCGTCGGGGCGAGGATCATCGTCAGCGAGGAGGCCGCGAACACCGCGAGCACGCCGCGGAAGATCAGGGTCCAGCCGATGCGCTGGCCGAGCTTCGCCCCGGTCATCACCAGCGCCGCGACGGCGAGGCCGTAGACGACGATGGTGGAGCTCGCGACCGTCGGCGGGACCGAGAAGTCCTCGACCATGCCGCCGAGCGAGATCGGCAGCGCCGCGACGTTGAAGGACATCAGCACCTGGGCCAGGAACAGTCCGATCATCGGCGTCCAGGAGCTGCGCGTGGTCTCATCCCTCACGATGCGCCTCTCCACGGGGAGCCGAGGCGAACAGGTTCAGCCCCAGGGAGCGGGAGAGATGGGCGCAGGCGCGCTGGCCGCGCACGCTGTTGCCGGCCCGGTCCAGGGGCGGCGAGAAGGCGCCGAGCGCCCCCTTGCCGGGTGCGATGGCGACGATCCCGCCGGAGACCCCTGACTTCGCCGGCAGGCCGATCTCGAACTGCCACTCGCCGGAGAGCTCGTACATGCCGCAGGCGGCGAGCACGGCGAGCGTGTCCCGGCACGCCTCGGTGGTCACGACCTGCTCGCCGGTCACGGGGTTCAGGCCGCCATCGGCGAGGGTCGCGCCCATCACGGCGAGATCCTCGGCGGTGACCAGCAGCGAGCACTGGCGCGTGTACACCTCGACCATCTCCTCGGGAGACCCCGCCAGGCGTCCGTAGGAGGTGAGCAGGTCGGCGATGCCCTGGTTGCGATGGTTGGTCTCCGACTCGCTGCGCAGCACGCGCTCGTCGAGCTCGAGGGAGCGGCCGGCGAACCGGCTCAGCCCTTCGAGCACCGAGAGCCACCCGCCGGGCAGCAGCGCGGTGGTAGCGATCGCGCCGGCGTTGACCATGGGGTTCATCGGGCTGCCCCGGTTCAGCTCGAGCGCGATCACCGAGTCGAAGGGGAGCCCGGTGTTGTTGACGCCGACGACGCGGTGCATCTCCTCGTGCCCGATCGCGTCGAGCACGAGCGCGAGCACGAAGGCCTTGGAGATCGACTGGATGGTGAAGGGCTCCGCGGTGTCGCCGGCGAGATGGGTCGTGCCGTCGGCCTCGACGAGCGCCAGACCGAACAGGGAGGGATCGGCCTCGGCGAGGGCCGGGATGTAGTCGGCGACGGTCCCGTCGTCGAGGTCAGCGTACCGCTCGTGCGCCTCGGCCAGCAGCCGCACCACCAGCGATTCCTCGGGCAGGTCACCGGTCAGCGCACGCTGGGTGACGTCCTCCAGCGGGTTCTCGAACATGGCGCTCCCTCGTCGGTGACCCCTCCACCGTAGGTCCGGAGGGTGACGTGCGCCATGGGGTCCTCAGCGGTTGAACGGATCGTCCGGCCGGATCCCCCAGGAGAAGCCCCGCTCGTACAGCACCTCGCCGGACTCGTCCGGGGCGAGCACGAGGTCCTGCCCCTCGCCGGTCACGTGCAGCGTGCCGTCCGCCTGCTCCCGGACCGTCAGCGTGAGCGTCTCGCCCTCGGCGTCGAGGTACTCCTGCACGGGCTGCCCCTCCTCGCGCAGGTCCTTCAGCGTCAGTTCGATCGTCGTCTCGTCGACGCGGCGCCACGTGCCGCTGCGCAGCGTCCCGTCGGCGGTGCGCAGCTGCGCCTGCGCCGCGTCGCCGTAGGAGATCGAGCCGAGCGCGAGGGAGGTCCAGCGGGTGTCCTCGGCGAGCTGCGCGGCGGGCTCGGCGGTGTCCTCGGCGACGCTCCACACCCCGGCCGGCACCGACTCGTCCACGCTCCGCGGCGGATACAGCGTCGAGGCGCCCCACATCACGACGCCCGCGAGCACGAGGGCGAGCACGGGACCCGCGATCGCCCCGATCCGCTCGGCGGGCCGCCACGGGATCAGCCGCGGCCGGGGTCCCTCGCCGATCTCCCCGCGCCCCAGCACCGCCTTCGCGAGCCGCGGCATCCACGGGATCAGCACCACGAGCGACATCACGATGTACACGGCCGACGGGGTCTTCACCATCACGTCGTAGCCGATGTTCAGCACCAGCACGAAGCTCATCGAGGCGGCGCCGATCAGCGCGCCGAGCGGGACCGTGCGCCGCCACAGCAGCGCGAGGCCGGCCCCGAACTCGGCGAGGCCGGCGAGGAACTGGAAGACGGGGGAGAAGGCGACCATCCGCCACAGCAGCCCCATCGGGCTCATCTCGCCGAGGGAGATCAGGGCATCGCCGGTGTCGGCGAACCCGAACTGGCCGAACAGGAGCTTCGCCGCGCCGTAGTACATCAGCACGAGGGTCAGGGCGAGCCGCACCCCGCCGTGCGCCCACCAGGCGATCGTCACGCCGACGGTGCGTGCCAGCCGTTTCTCGGAGGAGTAGTCCGTGGTCGTCATGGCACCACTTCACCGCATGGCGGCGTCCCGGCTGATCACCCGCCGGTCGCGACTGCGCTACGACCTTCGGCGGACCGCCCTCACAGCATCGCGTGCTTGGCCACCCACGACGCCTCGGTCCGCAGGGGACGACCCGGCACGAGGCGTCCGTCGGCGACGAATCCCTCCTCGCGCCCGGTCAGCTCCTCGATCAGGAGCGCCCGGTGCCGGGCGAGCTCGGCCGGCTCCTCGCCGGCCAGGTCGTGCAGCTCCTGGGGGTCCTCCTCGAGGTCGAACAGCTGCTCGTGCCCGTCCCCGGAGAACCAGACGTACTTGTGCCGCGCGGAGCGGATCCACTGCATCGAATGCCGTCCCAGCGAGCCGATCACGTGCTCGCCGTGCAGGTGCTTCCGCGTCCCGTCCCGCAGATCGATCCCGTCCACCCCCTCGGGCACCGGCGCGCCGGCGAGCCCCAGCAGCGTCGGCATCACGTCGCGCAGCTCCGCGATCGTCTCGGGCTCGTTCCATCCCTCGCGCCATCGCGGCGGCACATGGACGATGAGCGGCACCCGCGCCGAGCCCTCGTAGCCCACGGACTTCCGGTACATGTCGTGGTCGCCCATCATGTCGCCGTGGTCCGAGACGAACACGATCACGGTGTCCTCGAGCAGGCCCTGGTCCGAGAGGGTCTCCCGCAGCCGGTTCAACTGCAGGTCGATGAACTCGATCGAGCCGTGGTACCCGGCTCTGATCTGCTGGTGGACGCTGTCCTTCTGCGCCCCGAACTCCGCCTCGGAGCCGTGATCGCGCCGATGCTCGTCGAACCGGGCGACCCAGTCCCCGACGGGCCGCTCCCCGAAGTCCCGCTCCCGGTACTTCTCCCACAGCCACCCGGGCGGGTCGAAGGGGGCGTGCGGGCGGTGGAAGGACATGTACAGGAAGAAGGGCCGGGTCGGATCACGCCGCTCGAGGAAGCGCAGCGACTGGTCGGCGACCCAGCGGGTGGGATGCAGCCGCTCCTCGCGCTCCCACGGCCGGGCCGTCAACGCATTGCAGCCGATCCCCGTCTCCTGGTGGTCGGCCCGAGGGTCCCCGGTCTCGGCCCGGAGGAACTCCACGTAGTCATCGCGCGGCCCGCCGTCGAGCCGCCTCTGCGTGTGCAGGAAGCCGTCGTGCAGCTGCACCTCGTCGAAGCCGCACCGCGCTCGGTCCGGGAAGACGTGCATCTTCCCGACCGCGTAGGTCTGGTACCCGTTCTCCCGGAGCACCGACGGAAGGGTCACCGGATAGGCGTCGGGGAAGGAGATCCCCTCCCGGTACCCGTACCGGCCGTGCGCTGCCTGTGACTTCCCGGTCAGCAGCGCGACCCGGGCCGGCACGCAGGTCGGCGTCGCCGAGTATGCGCGGGGGAAGCGGTACCCGCCGCGCGCGAGGTCGTTGAGGTTCGGGGTGTCGACGGCCTCGTTCCCGGCGACGCCCATCGCGTCGGCCCGCATCTGGTCGACGCAGACCAGGATCAGGTTCGGACGCGGGGGAGATGTGGTCATGGCGGCAGTCATCCCTTCACGGCGCCGGAGAAAGATTCGATGAAGTACTTCTGGAGGACGATGAACACGATGATGATCGGGAGCAGCGCGATGGTCGAAGCCGCGGACATCATTCCCCAGTCGCTGAAGTACTGGTTCTGGAGACTGTAGATGCCGACGGCGAGCGTCCGGAGATCCGGCTGCGAGAGCGTGAGGACCAGCGGGAGCAGGAAGTCGTTCCAGGCGTGCATGAACTGAAGGATGACGGCAGTGGCCAGCACAGGTCCCGAGAGGGGCAGGTACACCCGAGCGAAGATCCGCAGGAATCCGGCGCCGTCGACCTTGGCAGCCTCTTCGAGTTCCTTCGGCAGCTGAGCGAAGTATCCCGCGAACAGGAGCACCACGATCACGCTCACACCGCCTGCCTCGGCGAGCGTCATGCCCCAGAGGCTGCCCGAGAGCCCCATGGAATCGATGAGGTCGAAGATCGGGATCACGGTGTAGCCCTGCGGCAGGAAGACGACCAGTGCGAGCAGCGCGTAGATGACATTCTTCCCGGGGAACGTGTAACGGCCGAGGACATACCCGAGAAGGGCGTTGACCGTCACGGAGATGACGATCGACATCCCGGTCACGAAGATCGTGTTGAGGAAGTATCTGCCCATGTCCGCCTCATGCCAGGCACGGATGTAGTTGTCCAGGCGGAGGGTGGAGGTGAACGGGTTCAACGAGCCGAAGATCTCCGCGTTCGTCTTGAAGGAGCTGGAGACCACCCAGATGAACGGGTAGATCCAGACCAGCGCGATCGGCAGCAGGACGAGGCCGCCGATGATCAGGGCGAGGCGCTCGGAGCGCCTCATCCGGCGCTTGCGCGGGGCGGGCTTCGTGGTCTCCGCGGGATCCACCTGGGCCGAGGGAAGAGTCGTCGAGAGCGTCATGTCATCTTCTTCCTCTGATCGGAGACCAGCTTGATCGCCCATGCCTGCAGCAGTGCGATCACGAGGGTCGCGACGCCGAAGAAGCATCCGGCGGCCGAGGCGTATCCGAGGCGGGGGACACCGCCCGCGGAGTCGGGGGCGAAGGCCGTGCGGAAGATGTACACCTCGACCACCTCGGAGGAGTAGTAGGGGCCTCCGCCGGTGAGGGCCTGGATGAGGGCGAAGGCGTGGAGATTCTCGTTGGCGGTGAGCACGATGATGATCACCGCGAAGGGGATCAGGACCGGGAGAGTGATCTTCAGGACCCGTTGGACCGCGCCGGCGCCGTCCATCTCCGCGGCCTCGTAGTACTCGGCCGGCACCGTCTGCAGCGCCGCGAGCCAGTAGATGAGCGTCATGCCGAAGTTCTTCCACGTGTGCAGTGCGAGGGAGCTCCACAGCGCGAGGCCCGGATCCGAGAGGAACTCGATCGGGGTGTCCGAGAGGCCTGTGCTCGTCATGAAGAACGCCACGGGGCCTTTGCTGGGGGAGAGGACGAAGGTGAGCACCACGCCGATCACCGATGCTGCGGCCATCACTGGGAGGAAGAAGACGGTGCGGAAGAACGTCGAGAGCCGGCCGCGGATCACGTTGTTCAGGACGATCGCGAGGATGAGGGCGAGAACGACCCGCAGCGGGACGCCGATGAGGACGAAGACCATCGACCGGCCGAAGGAGCCCCAGAAGAGAGGATCCTGCATCAGCTCTCCATAGTTCGCGAGCCCGACGAACTCCTTGCCGTCCGTGAACCCGCTCCACTCGGTCAGCGAGAAGTACCAGGAGGCGAACATGGGGTAGAAGACGAACATCGCCGTGAGCACGAGGCCGGGCACGATGAACAGGTAGATCCAGAAGAGCTCGCTGCGGCGGCTGTGTCGCAGTGCGCCGCCACGGCGGCTGGTCACGGTCGCGCTGCTCATCAGCCCTCCAGTTCGGAGTACTGCTCGGCCGTGTAGTCGGTGGTCGGGTCCCAGTTCGGGAACTGGAGCTCGCTGATGTCGACATCGGCGCCGTCGGCTGCGGCAGCCTCGAAGGCCTGCTCCATCTCCTCGTTCCGACGGGCATCGAGATCCTCGAGCGCCGCCTCGGCATCCTTGACCTGTCCGGTGAAGACGCCTTCGATGAGCGCTGAGATCGAGGGATCGCTGGACTGGAGCTTCAGCGTGACCTTCCCAGCGTCCTCGTTGCGGATCTCGAACTGAGGGCAGGCGCGCATCGTGGCGGTCGCCAGGTCGGCGACCAGCTTGGCGCGGTCGTTCAGCTTCGAAGTGTCGGCCGAGGTGTTCGCTTCCTCGATCGTGGAGACGAAGAAGCCCTCGGAGAGCTCGACCATGGTGCGCTGACCGTCGACCGAGCCCATGTACTGGATGACCGCCGCTGCGGCATCGACGTTCGGGCTCTCGGCGTACACCCAGCTCATATTCGCGCCCGTCTCGCGGAACGGGATCGTGTATTCGGAACCATCGGGGGAGGGCAGCGGCAGGATTGTGTACTCGAAGTCCGGGTAGTCCTCGGCCCACTGCGTGATGTCCCACGGACCGTTCAGGGAGATCCCTGCGAGGCCGGTGGGGAACTGTGCTCGTGCGTCGGCGTCCTTGAGGGTGAGGAACCCGGGGACGAACGAGCCGTCCTCGACCATGGAGAGTACGAACTCGAGCGCTTCGAGGTACTCGGGCGCGGCGAACTCGAACCTGCCCGTCTTCATGTTCATCCCGTCGGAATTGCTCAGCCATCCGGCGGTGTTGGCGAGGTTCCCGACGACGACCGACAGGTGATCGGCGGTCGAGAGGATGCCAGGCGTCCCTGAAGCGGTGATCTCCTTGGCCAGCGAACGCAGGTCGTCCCAGGTGGACACGTCCTCGACCGGGACCGCGACGCCTGCGGCCTTCGCTGCCGCGTGCGAGATGTACTGGGTGATCTCCAGACGACGGGTGGAGTTCAGCGGCCAGCTGTACGTCTTGCCGTCGAACACGTGGATGCCGTTGATGAGCGCAGTGGCGGGAAAGCCCGCCTTCCAGGTCTCGAAGTCGGGGAGCACATCGTCCAGGGGCTGGACCCAGCCCTCGTTGATAGCGGTCTCGGCCGGGACGTTCTGTGGGAGTGCGAAGACATCGGGCGCCGTGCCGTTGCGGATCCCCAGGGGGACGACCTGGTTGACCTGGTCCCAGCCGGCCCCGTCGTACTGCGTGGAGACCTCGGGGAACTGCTCGCCGAAAGCGTCGATCACCGCGCCGATGAACACCGCCTTGAGGTCTCCGGAGTCCATCCACAGCAGCTTGGTCGACTCGCTCGACTCGGGGTCGAAGTCGAACGTGAAGTCGCCCGACTCCGCGGCGGGGGCGGCATCGCCGGAGGAGCCGGTCTCGACGGAGCAGGCGGAGAGTCCACCGACCATCAGCGCGGTGGACCCGAGGAGGGTGCGTCGGCGGAGCAGGGGGCGTGAGGCGGTTGCGGTCATGGTGTCCTCCAGGGCGGTGTCCCGGTCGTCGGGAGTGGTGGCCAGAGCTCGTCTCCATCGGTGCGCGATCCGACTCTGGCGCGCACTGGGTGGTATTTCGATTAACCACTACGTATCCTGAGTGTCGTGAGTCACCCTGTCAAGACCTCTTCCGATCCTTCGCGGCGCCCCACCCAGGCCGACGTCGCGCGCCGCGCGGGCGTCTCCACCGCGACCGTCTCCCACATCCTCAGCGGTCGAGCGGACCGGAAGGGAACGGGGAACGCGGACACCCGCCGACGCGTGGAGCAGGCCATGAAGGACCTCGGCTATCGGCCGAACTGGGCGGGGCGCGCGCTGCGGCGCCAGCGCACCGGGCTGGTCGGCGCGGTCGTCTCAGGCCCCAGCAATCCCTGGCGAGAGCATCTGGTCGATCTCGGTCAGTCCGAACTTGCCCGCCATGGGCTCGACCTCGTCGTCCTGCCGGTGGTGCGCCGCGGTGCGGGTCTGGACCGTGTCATGGATCTGCTGGATCGCAGAGTGGTGGACGCATGCTTCACCGTTCACCTCGAGGACGACCGGAGCCCCAGCCGCCTGGTGGATCAGCCGATCCCCTCCATCGCCTTCGCCGAGAGCGGGTTCGAGGGAATCGCGAAGGTGCGGCACGCCTACGCGGAGGCGGCAGCCGGGTGCGCGTCGACGCTCGTCGGGCGAGGAGTCCGGCGCTTCATCCTCGTGCGGGAGGACGTGGACGACCCCGACGAGGAGGATCCGATCTTCGCGGATCCGGTGACGGACGTCCTGACGCACGAAGCCCCCGATGCGGAGACGACCGAAGTGTTCGTGCCGTACCGCATCGGGGGTGAGCTGTCGGGCCTGCCGTGGGACCAGGTGACCAGGGCGACCCGCGAGGATCCCGTCGTGCTGCTGTGCAAGAGCGACAGGCTCGCGATCCAGATCGTGTCTGAGCTGGCTCGTCGTGGACTGGACCTCGGCCGGTCCATCGGAGTTGTCGGACGCGGCGACCTCCCGGAGTCCGCCCAGATCGGGCTGAGCACCCTCGGGACCGGCATGTCCGGCTACGGAGAGGTGTTCGCGGCCCTCGCCGACGCTGCCAGGACGGGCGAGCCGGTCGCCGAGGAGTGGACCTTCCCGTGGACGTTCATCGAGCGCACGACCACGGCTGATCTGTCACCGCTGCGCGGCGCTCAGCCCTGATTCGCGCTGCCGGGGTGCGCCCACGGCGGCACGTCGCCGCCGGGGTAGCCGTCCGGCACCTGCTGCTGGGCCTGCTGCTGCGCCTCGCGCGCCTTCTGCTCGGCCTGCTGGCGGGCCCGCTGAGCGCGGGACTCCTCGCGCTGACGCTGCTGCTCGGCGGTCGCGCGCCGGCGCTGATCGGAATCCGCGGCATCGGCGTCCTTGCTCGCCTCGGCCGCAGCCTGCGACTGCAGCATCGCGGAGCGGATCTCCTCGCCCATCGAGCCGACGGAGCCGGGGTTGCTGGGCAGGTAGAGCACGTTGGAGCGGCCGTTGCGGGCCACGTCCTGCATGGTGTCGAAGTACTGCGTCATCAGCAGCAGCTGCTCGGCGGAGTTCTCGATGCCGACCTTGCGCAGCATCTCGTACTGCTCCGCGATGCCGAGCGCGATCGCCTTGCGCTGCGCGGCGACGCCCTCGCCCTGGAGGCGCTTGGACTCCGCCTCGGCCTCGGCCTGGGTGACGCGCTTGATCTTGTCGGCCTCGGCCAGGGACTGGGCCGCGACCCGGTCGCGCTGGGCGGCGTTGATGGAGTTCATCGAGTCGCGCACCCGCGAGTCCGGGGAGATGTCCTGGACCAGGGTGTTGATGATGTTGAAGCCGAACTCGCGCATGCGCTCGGAGAGGGTGTTCTCGACGCTGCGGGCGATGTCGTCCTTGGACTCGAAGGCCTGGTCGAGCTCGAGGCCGGACAGCGCCGAGCGGACCGTGTCGAAGACGTAGGAGCGGATCTGCGCCTCGGGGTTGGAGAGCTTGTAGTACGCGTCGATGACCTGCTCCTCGCGGATGCGGTACTGCACCGCGACAGGCACCGTCACGAAGACGTTGTCCTTGGTCTTCGACTCGATGTTGACCTCGAGCTGCTGGACGCGCAGCGAGACCGGCTTGGTGGTGGAGTCGATGAAGGGGGTCTTGAAGTTCAGACCCGCCTGCGCGACGCGCTTGAACTTGCCGAAGCGCTCGACGATGATCGCTTCCTGCGTGTGGACCGTGAACATCAGCGAGGTGCGAAGGCCGCCGAACAGCAGCGCCGCGACGATCGCGAGCACGATGACGAGCACGACGACGATCACGAGGACGAGGATGAGCCCTTCCACGGGGCCCCCTTTCGTAGTGGTGGAACGTGTGAGACACGCTACCAACTCAATTCGGGCGAAGCTCCGCCTCGATGCGCCGGGCGATCCGGGCGGGAGGAACGGGCGGGGCGAAGCGGCGCACCACCCGACCGTCGGCGGAGACGAGGAACTTCGTGAAGTTCCAGGCGATCCGTCCGCCCATCACCCCGGCCTTCTGCGCGCACAGCCACCGCCACAGCGGCGGGGCCGACGGGCCGTTCACATCGGTCTTGGCGAACAGCGGGAAGGTCACCGCGTACTCGGAGGTGCAGGTCTCCCGGGTGTCCTCGTCGGTGCCGGGGTCCTGACGGAACTGGTCCGAGGGGAAGCCGAGCACGCTGAAGCCCTGCGGCGAGAACCGCTCGTGCAGCTCCTGCAGGCCGCGCAGCTGCGGGGTGAACGCGCACTGCGTGGCGGTGTTGACCACGAGCACCGGGCGGCCGCGGTAGGCGTCGAGCCCCTGGTGCTCCCCGTCGATCGTCGTCGCCGTGAAGTCGTGGAAGCAGCGCTCGTCCATGGTGACGCCATCGTAGGTCAGGACAGGAAGTCGTCCACCTCGGCGCGGGCGGGTGCGCTCTGCGGGCCCCGACGGGTCACGGCGATCGCCGCGGCGGCGTTGGCGCGGGTCGCCGCGGACTCCCAGTCCGCGCCGAGGGCCCGCTCGGCCAGCAGCACGCCGGTGTGGGTGTCGCCGGCGCCGTTGGTGTCCACGGGGGTCTGCGGGAAGGCGGGGATGTCGGTGCCGCGCCCGTGGTGGAAGACGTGGCAGCCCCGGTCCCCGTCGCGCACGATCACCACGGCGCCGGGCCGCAGCCGGCGCCGGATCGCGGGCGGGGTGTCCTCGAGGTGGTCGAGGTCGGTCAGCGCCCGCGCCTCCTCCGCGTTCGAGGTCCACACGGTGGTGCGCGAGAGCACCCGGTCCTGCAGGGAGCGGGGGAAGGAGGCGAAGGGGTCGCCCGGGTCCAGCACCACGTCCACGCCCTCCTCGAGGGACTCGAGGAACTCCAGCAGCGGCTCGCGCGTGGGCTCGAACAGGCTGTACCCCGAGACGCACACGAGATCGCCGGGGCGCGGCGCGAGCCGTTCGAAGGACTCGGCGGTCACGTCCCGCTCCGCCCCGTACACGGTGAGGAAGGTCCGCTCGGCCGACGGCTCCAGCAGCACCACGCAGTAGCCGGTGTCCGCGCCCTCGCGCGGAGCGTCCGACAGCGCCACCCCGTCGGCCGCGAGCACCTCCCGGATCAGCTCCCCGTTGGGACCCGTGCCGTGCGCGCCCCCGTGGACGGCCTCCGCGCCGGTGCGGGCCGCGGCGAGCAGCGTGGTCACGGCGCCGCCCGCGTAGCGCCGCTCGGTGCGGGCGTTCTCGTTGCCGCCGCGGGCGGGCAGGGAGTCGACCTCCAGGATCACGTCGACGAGGGCCTGGGCAGTGTGGAGCACGCGGGACATGGCCCGAGTGTAGGTGGGAGCATGTGTCCATGGCTTCTGCTCCCGCCCGCCGCGGCATCATCGTCATCGTCGCGATCCTCGCGGTCGCCGCCCTCGTCGTGGGCGTGCTCGTCTGGCGAGGGAGCGTCGACGACGGCTCCGAGGAGGCCGAGGCGCTCGCCGCGACCCTCGCCGAGGGCGGCACCGATCTCGACGACCAGGTCCTCGGCGCCCTCCGCGAGGCCGGCGCGACCCCCGAGGTGACCCTCGCCGACGCCGGCGAGGCCGAGGACGGCACGCGCACCGCGACCTACGACTGGACCTGGACCCTCCCGGAGGACGCCGGGACCTGGGAGTACACCACCACCGCGAGCCTCGAGCGGGGCGATGACGGCTGGGCCCCGCAGCTCGTCCCCTCCGCCCTCGCTCCCGATCTCGCGGACGACGAGACCCTCGACGTGCGCGCCGTCGACCCCGAGATCGGCACCATCACCGACCGCGACGGCACCCAGCTGTTCGGCCCCCGTGACGTGAAGGTCCTGGGCCTGGACAAGTCCCGGCTCGAGGAGGATCAGCTGGAGGACGCGGCCCGCGAGCTCGCCGGGCTGCTGGGCACCGACGCGGACCGCTACGTCGAGACGGTCGCGGGCGCCGGCGAGGAGGCCTTCGTCCCGGCGCTGACGATCCGCGTCACCGACGAGGGGGACTACCCCCTCGCCGAGGCCGCGGACGTTCCCGGCTTCCTCGCCGTCGAGGAGGAGCGCGCGCTCGCCGCCGAGCGCGACTACGCGCCGGGCGTGCTCGGCTCCCTGCGTGATGCGACCGCGGAGGACGTCGAGGACTCCGACGGCGAGATCCAGGCTGGCGACCAGGTCGCCACCGGCGGCGTCCTCTCCGCGCAGCGGGAGGAGGTGCTCGGCGCCGACGGACTCGAGATCCTCGCGACCGGCGGCGAGGAGGAGCGCACCCTCCACAGCGTCGACCCGGTCGACGGCACCGCGGTGCGCACCACCCTCGACGACGAGCTCCAGCGCCGCGCGACCGCCGCGATCGCCGACGAGGACTCCCCGGCGGCCGTGATCGCGCTGCAGCCCTCGACCGGCGACGTGCTTGCCGCCGCGCTCGGGCCGACGGGCCAGTCCTATCCGGTGGGCCTGGTCGGCCAGTACGCCCCCGGTTCGACCTTCAAGACGGTCACCGCGCTCTCGCTGCTGCGCGCCGGCGTCACCCCCGACACCGAGCTCGAGTGCCCCGAGACCGCGAGCGTCGCCGGACGCTCCTTCAAGAACGCCGATTCGATGGATCCCTCCCTCTTCGGGACGATGCCGCTGCGCTCGGTGATCGCGCACTCGTGCAACACCGCGCTCCTGCTCGAGCACGAGACGGTGTCTCAGGCCGAGCTCGCCGATGCCGCCACCACCCTCGGCATCGGCCAGGAGGCCCCGGCAGGGCTCGACGCCTTCATGGGGTCGATCGACCCGGAGGACGAGGGCGTCGAGCACGCCGCGGCGATGATGGGCCAGGGCCGCGTGCTCACCTCGCCGCTCGCCATGGCGACCGTGCTCGCCTCGGTCCAGGACGGCTCCACGGTCGCCCCGCGCATCCTCGCCGACGCCGAGGCGGAGACCCCCGAGGTCCCCACCCCGCTCACCGAGGACGAGACGGCGCAGATGCAGGAGATGCTCCGCGGCGTCGTCACCGACGGCAGCCTCGACGACTTCGCGGACCTCCCGGGCGAGCCGGTGATCGGCAAGACCGGCACCGCCGAGTACACGGACGAGGACGGGGAGCTCGCGCTGCACTCCTGGGTGATCGTCGCCCAGGGCGACCTGGTCCTCGCCGTCTTCGTCGAGGACGGCAGCTACGGCTCGGTCACCGCCGGGCCCATCGCCCGGGAGATCCTCGCCGGTCAGTAGGCAGTGCGCCCCTCGTGGGCGCGCCACGCGTCGAAGGGGTCGACCGCGTCCGCGTGCCGGTGCTGCTCGACGGGGAGCACGGCGTGGTGGCCGGGCCGGGCGAAGTAGTCGTAGAAGGCGGAGTCGTCGAAGCCCGCCCGCGCGGCGTCCCCGCGTCCCGCGACGAACACCACGAGGTCCAGTCGCGCCCAGAGCGCCGCGGCCAGGCACATCGGGCACGGCTCGCAGCTGGCGTACAGCACCGCGCCGCGCAGCTCCGGCGACCCGATGTGCGTACAGGCCTCGCGGATCGCGGCCACCTCGGCGTGCGCGGTGGGATCGTTCGACGCGGTCACCCGGTTCACGCCCTCGATCAGCTCCCCGTCGGGCAGGCGCACCACCGCGCCGAACGGTCCGCCGCCGTCGGCGACGTTGGCGGTGGCCAGAGCGATCGTGCGCTGCAGGATCTCGGTGGGATCAGGATGGTCCATCGCGGGCCTCCTCAGGGCCGGGAACGCCGAGACTACAGCCCTGCCGCGACCTCCACGGCCTGACGGATCGCCCGCTCCGCGTCGAGCTCCGCGGCGACGTCGGCCCCGCCGATCACGTGCACGCGCGGGGCGCGGCCGCGCCGCTCGGCGACGATCTCCTCGGCCAGGGAGTTCACGCTGACCTGCCCCGCGCAGACCACGACCGTGTCCACGTCGAGCACCCGCGCCTCGCCGTCCTCGGTGATGTGCAGGCCCGCCTCGTCGACCCGCTCATAGGTCACGCCGCGGTGCTGGATCACGCCGGCGTGGCGCAGCTCGGCCCGGTGCACCCAGCCCGTCGTCCGACCGAGGTTCGCACCGATCCGGGTCTCCTTGCGCTGCAGCAGGTGCACCTCGCGCCGCGCCTCCTCGGCGGGCCGCGTGATCACCCCGCCGCGCCTCTCGTCGGCGTCAACCACGCCCCAGTGCTCCCGCCAGCGGGCGACGTCGAGGGAGGGGGAGGGGCGGGGCGCCGTCAGGTACTCGGCGACGTCCACGCCGATCCCGCCCGCGCCGATGATCGCGACGCGGTCGCCGGCCTCGGCCCGCCCCTCGAGCAGGTCGGCGTAGCTCACCACGGCCGGTCCTCCGTCACGCTCGAGCGCGATATCCCGCGGCGCGACGCCGGTGGCGACGATGACGTCGTGGAAGCCCTGCAGCTCGGTCGCCGTCGGCCGCATCCCGAGCCGGATCCCGACGCCCGCCGCGGCCAGCCGCATCCGCCAGGACGCGAGCGCCTGGGCGTAGTCCTCCTTGCCGGGGATGCGCGCCGCGAGCCGCAGCTGCCCGCCGATCTCGCCGCTCGCCTCGTAGAGGGTGACGATGTGGCCGCGCTCGGCGGCGGCGAGGGCCGCCTCGAGTCCGGCGGGACCCGCGCCGACGACGGCGACCTTCCGGACCCGGCGCTCGATCACGGGGCTCAGCACCAGCTCGGTCTCGTGTCCGGCGCGGGGGTTGACCAGGCAGCTCGCTCGCTTCCCGTCGAACACCTTGTCCAGGCAGGCCTGGTTGCAGGAGATGCAGGCGACGACCTGCGAGGCGCGACCATCGGCGAGCTTGTTCGGCAGCTGCGGATCGGCCAGCAGCGGGCGCGCCATCGAGACGAGGTCGGCCTGCCCGGCGGTGAGCACCTGCTCGGCGACGTCCGGGTCATGGATGCGGTTCGAGGCGACGACGGGGACGCCGACGAGCTCCCGCAGCCGACGGGTCTGGTCCGCGAACGCGGCCCGCGGCACCGAGGTGACGATCGTGGGCACGCGCGCCTCGTGCCAGCCGATCCCGGTCGAGAGCACGTCCACGCCGGAGCGGACCAGGGACTGCGCGAGCGCGGTGGTCTCGGTCCAGGTCTGTCCCTCGGGCACCAGGTCGAGCAGGGAGATGCGGTAGCTCAGCAGCGCCTTCTCGCCGATCGCCTCCCGCACCGCGGCGGCGATGGCCACCGGCACGCCGCGCCGGCCCTCGGAGGTGCGGCCCCACAGGTCGCGGCGATGGTTCGTGGCCGGTGCGAGGAACTGGTTCAGCAGGTAGCCCTCGCTGCCCATGATCTCGACCCCGTCGTACCCGGCGGCGACGGCCCGGCCGGCGGCCTCGGCGAAGCTCTCGATGGTGCGGCGCACCCCGCGCCGGGTCATGCGCCGGCTGCGGAAAGGGGACAGCGGGGACTTCCCCCCGCTCGGCGACGCCGCCAGCGGGTGGAAGGAGTAGCGGCCGGCGTGCAGCAGCTGCAGGATGATCCGCCCGTCGGCCTCGTGGACCTCACGGGTGATCAGCTCGTGGCCGCGCAGCGTGCGGGCGTCGGCCTGGGCGCCGCGCGGGGTGAGGCGTCCGGTGCGGTCGGGGGAGAAGCCTCCCGTGACGATCAGCCCGGCACCGCCCCGGGCGCGCTCGCCGAGATAGGCGGCGAGCTTCTTCACGTCGCCGGGGCTGTCCTCGAGGCCCACGTGCATCGATCCCATGACGATCCGGTTGCGGACCTCGAAGGGTCCGAGGTCGAGCGGGGAGAGCAGGGTCGGGAACCGCGTCGCTGCGGCGGTGGAGCGGGGTGAAGCCATGGGGCGATTGTGCCAGCACACCGGACCTGTCCCGTCCAGGACCCCCGACCTGCGATGTCGGGCCTGCAGGTCGATCCGTGCGGAGTCCTTGCAGCGCGCCGGCGAAGGTTCCAGCCTCGAGACATGAGCAGCCTTGCACGCACCGACACCCGCCGACCGCTCCAGCTCCTGCTCGGCATCCTCCTGTTCCCCCTCTCCCAGCTGCTCGCGATGGGCGGCGGCCTGGTCCTCGCGATCATCTCCGGCGACGACCTCGCTGCCGGCGTCCCGTCCTGGGCGCAGCTCGTCGGGGCCTGCCTCGGCGCCGCCGCGGCGCTCGGCGGGCTGCTGCTGATCGTCGGGCCGGTGGGCCGCAGCCCTGGACTCACCCTCCGCGGCCCCGGCGCGCTCCGCGAGCTGCTCCTCGGCTGTGTCCTCGGCACCGCCCTGATCACCCTCTCGACGGGGCTGATCATGGCGCTGGGCGGCTACGACCTCGTCGGCATCGAGCCCGCTCCGCAGCTGCTCACCCCGCTCGCGATCGGGATCGTCGCTGCGTTCACGGAGGAGGTGCTCTTCCGCGGCGTGCTCCTGCGAGTGCTCGACGCCTGGCTGGGCAGCTGGGCCGCCCTCGCGGTGTCCTCGCTGCTCTTCGGCCTCGTCCATCTGACCAATCCCGGCGCGACGCTCATCACGGCGCTGGGGCTGGTGATCGAGGCCGGGGTCCTGCTCGGCGCGGCCTACCTGCTCACCCGAAGGCTGTGGCTCGCGATCGGCATCCACTTCGCGTGGAACGCCGTGCAGGCGGGCGTGTTCTCCTCCGAGGTCTCCGGCACCGGCGAGCAGGTCGGGCTGCTGCGGCTCGAGGCGCCCGGCCCCGACTGGCTGACCGGTGGGACGATGGGGGTCGAGGGGTCGGTCGTCACCGTCGCCGTGGGGCTGTCGGCCGGGGCCGTGATGCTCGTGCTCGCGCATCGGCGCGGCCACCTGCTGCCGCCGGTGCGGCGCGAAGCGCCTGCGTACCCTGAGGGCGACCGGTCCGTCCCTGCTGTGAGGAGCCCCCGATGACGACGCGCCTGCTGATCATCGTCGACGTCCAGAACGACTTCTGCGAGGGAGGTGCGCTCGGCGTCGACGGCGGCGGCGCGGTCGCGCAGCGGATCGCCTCGTACGTCCGCACCCGTGGCGGCGACTACGACCGGATCCTCGCCAGCAAGGATTGGCATCGCGGGGACACCGACAACGGCGGGCACTTCGGGGCGAACCCGGACTTCACCGACACCTGGCCCGTGCACTGCGTCGCGGGCACCGAGGGGGCGGCGCTGCATCCGGCGTTCGCCGAGGTCGAGGGCCAGGTCGAGATCGTGCACAAGGGGTACGGCGTCCCGTCCTACAGCGCGCTCGAGGGGACCGTGGTCGCGACGGGCGAGCCGGTGCAGGACCTCGTCGCAGGCTGCGACGTCGACGTGGTGGGGCTCGCCTACGACTTCTGCGTGCGGGCGACGGCGCTCGGGGCGCGGGAGCAGGGCGCGCCGGTGCGGGTGCTGAGGGAGATGACGGCTGCGGTGCATCCCTCGGGCGTCGCGGAGCTCGAGGAGGAGCTGGTCGCGGCGGGAGTGGAGATCATCAGAACGGCGGATCGCCGAGATCCGGTGGCGGGTTCCCGGGAGGGATGACCCGTCGGCTGCGGGCCTCGGCGGCGAGGCGTTCGTGCTCGAGCGCGGCATGCTCGAGGAGCCGCGCCGCGCGCGGGGTGAGCAGGTCCGTGGCCTCCTCGGAGGTGGTGCGGAGGTCATCGCCGAGCTGCCATGTGGTGGTCATCGGCTCGGGAGGCAGGCTGTCGTCGACCGGCTCGCGGGTCGGGTCGATCAGCCCGGCGGTCTTCATCTGGTGGTGCTGCCAGCACAGTCGGTGGAGGTTCCACAGGGTGGTGGGGCCGCCACGGGCGGGGTGCTCGTGGTCGTACTCGATGATGTGGTCGTCCTCCGCGGCGAGCGCGGTGGGGCGGGTACAGCCTGGCGCCGCGCAGACAGGGTGGCGCAGCCGCAGCTGCATCCGCTGCTGGGCATCGGGTCGGTAGGTGTCGATGCGGACGGGAAGGTCGGCCCCGCAGGCCGGGTCGGTGAGGATCCGGTACCAGACGGAGGATTTCGCGGCGAGGTCACGGGCGAGCTCGGCCGGGATCGGGGTGGCGCCCTCGAGCATCGCCGGGGCGTCGTCGCCGCCGAGCAGGGTCATCACCGGCACGGTGACCAGGAGCTTGTAGGGCGAGGCCGTCTCCTGCACCGGGTCGGTGTCGAGCACGGAGTGGGTGAGGATCGCGTAGCGCAGCGTCCTCAGGGAGAGCGGCCTGCCGCGTTCGGCGAGGTCCTTGTCGATGTCGAAGGGGAGCGGCCCTTCGGCTCCGTCCGCGAGGGCGGCGCGCTGGGCGCGCTGCACGTCGCGGGCGGCGACGTCGAGCCGGTGGGCGAGTCCCTGGATCTCGAGGATCGGCCCCGTGACCAGCAGGGAGGCGGTGCCGGTGGTGCTGTCCACGTCGACGATCTCCACGTCCCGGCTCTCCGAGGGCGGGGCGGGCAGCGCCCCGGCCGTCGCGAGCTCGACGGCGAGGCGGAGGTGCCGGGAGAAGGTGTCCACGGGGACTGATGGCAGCTCGATCGTCGCCATATGGGCGTCGACCTCGGCGGCCTGCTCGTCGGTGAGGCGCCGCACCCGCCGCAGGAGCATCTGGTGCATCGCCTCGGTGAGCTCGCCGCGCCGCAGGTACTCGAAGGTGAACGGCATGATCTCGACCGCCCGGTGCGCGTCGAGCACCTGGCTCCAGGCCTGGTTGTACGTGCAGCGGAGGCCCGCCGCGACCTTCAGCGCGGTCATGTCTGCATCCTCGGGGCGACCCTGCACCTCCGGGTCCTCGTGGAAGAAGGTCGCGAGCAGCCGCAGATGATGGGCGTACAGCCGGGCACGGGTCAGCGCGGTGCGATGCAGCGCCATCACCCGCCCGGACTCGACGGTCCCCTCGCCGACCTCCTCGAGGACCCGCGCCTTGGTGAGCGGCCGACGGGCGCGGGCACGCCACGCGGGGAGCTCCGGGACCGTGGCGGGCGGGAGGACGTGGGACAGGCGCGCGGAGTCGGAGTGCGGAGAGGCCGACGGCACGCCCGGCTCGGGCTGGTCGAACTCGCCCATCGTGCCCTCCCTCCGTGAACCGAGATGATCCCGGATCGCTTCCTTGCGTGATACCTCCAGAATATCTACGGAGGCGGCGCGCCGGAAGGCTACACGTGTAATGGGGAAGAATTTGTGGATAACCGCCTTGTGTGGAGGGGAGGTCCGGGAGCAAGGGGAGGTGCTGTGGAGGGAGTGGGTCGAATGTCGGGCCGCTGTGCTAGGGCGTGTCGGCAGATCACGTCAGGATGTGGTCGTCCTGTCTCCGAGGTGTCAGGCCGCCTGAGGGGCGGAGTGCTCGGCGCGTTATTCGACTCGTCGTGCTGTATTTGTAGATCCGCTTCTTTCTCTTTCAGGGGAGTGGTGAGTGATTGTCTGTGTATTCTCTACTGGTATTTCGAGTGTGCTGGTGTGGAGCAGAATTCGGCCGACGGCTTGCAGGTCAGACACAGCCGCAGCGCGCCCTGTACATACACCGACACACACGGCACGATGGCCCCATGGCGAATCCCTTCACCCCCGGCTTCGGGCTCACCCCGATGATCCTCGCCGGCCGCGACGTGGCGATCGACGAGTTCGCCTCAGCGCTCGCCGGCACCGTCCCCGAGGCGCGGGCGATCCTCATCTCCGGCCAGCGCGGCGCGGGCAAGACCGTGCTGCTCACCGAGTTCCGAGAGCTCGCCCTCGAGGCCGGCTGGATCGATCTCAGGATGCACACCTCCTCGACCTCGCTGCTCGAGGAGCTGCGCGGCCAGGCGATCGCCCGCCTGCGCGAGATCGACCCCGAGGCGGAGACCTCCCGCCTCACCTCCGCACGCGTCCTGAACGTCTCCGCCGGGCGCGACATCGTCCAGCGCTACGAGGGGGAGGGGGAGCCGCTCACCGTCGTGCTCGACCGGCTCGCCGCGCTCGCCGACTCGGAGGGCGGCGGGCTGCTGATCACCCTGGACGAGCTGCAGTCCGCGGACCGCGACCAGCTCCACGCCCTCACCCAGCACGTGCAGGACCTCATCGGCTCCGGCCATGCCGTCGCCTTCCTCGCCGCCGGGGTGCGCACCGGGGTGGACGCGCTGCTGGACCATGAGCGCACCACCTTCCTGCGCCGTGCGCACCGGCTCGAGGTGGGAAGCGTCGACGTCGGCACGGCCGCGGAGGCGATCCGCATGACCGTCGCGGACACCGAGAAGTCGATCACGCCCGAGGCGGCGGTGCTCGCCGGCAAGATCTCCCGCGGCTACCCGTACCTGATCCAGCTCATCGGCTCCAAGGCCTGGCAGAACGGCGGCGACGCCGAGGTGATCGAGGTCGAGGATGTCCGCGGGGCACGGGACACCGTCGTCGCGGCGATGATCAAGAACGTCCACGGCCCGGCGCTGCGCGGCCTCAGCGCCCGCAAGCGCGAATACCTGAGGGCGATGCTCGAGGACGAGGGGCCGAGCGCCGTCGGCGACATCGCGCGCCGTATGGGCATCGACCCGCGCAACCAGTCCACCTACCGCGAGCGCCTCATCGAGGACGATCTGATCCGCCCCGCCGGGCGGGGCTTCGTCGAGTTCGCGCTGCCGTATCTGGACGAGGCGCTGCGCCACGAGGAACGGGGGGGCGTGGGGGCCGACGTCGAACCGGATCGGGGAGTGCGGCGATCGCACCGTGCACAGAAGGATCCTCGACGGAAGTAGGCAGAGGAGCTGAGCCCCCCTCGGCATACGGTGAGGAGCACCCTGAGCACCACCACGAGAGCCCGCGCCGCCGACCCCCTCACCTGTGGCCTGCGCCTGCTCGTCGGCATCGCCGCCCTCGCGATCACTGCGTGGGTGCTCGTCTCCTACAGCTCGCTCCCGCCGACGGTCCCGACGCACTTCGATGCGAGCGGCGCGCCTGACGACACCGGTCCGCTCTGGACGGTGCTCGTGCTCGCCGGTGTGATGGTGCTGGTCACGGCAGGTCTGCTCGCGCTGTCGACCCGGCCCGCGATGCTGAACTACCCGATCCCGCTCACCGAGCGCACCGCCCCGGCCGTGCATCGTGCGGGTGCACGGACACTGGCCGGGACGGCGCTCGCGGTGCAGGTGCTCTACCTCGGCGGGGCGATGGCGGTGATCGTCGGCGGCGGCGGGGCGCTGCTGCCGATCGGGCTCCTGCTGCTGGTCGTGGCGCTGGTCATGGGCATCATCGCCATGGTCCGCGCCGCCCGCTGACCACCGCCCGTCACACCCGCGCCAGCGCCACACCCACGTTGTCCGGGCCGCCGGCCTCGAGGGCGAGGTCGATCAGGCGCTGAGCGAGCGCGTCCGGTTCCTCGGCGTCTGTGAGCGCTTCGGCGAGGGCCGACGGATCGACCACGGCGTGCAGCCCGTCGGAGGCGACGAGCACCAGGTCGCCGGGCTCCAGCTGCCGCACCAGCAGGTCCGGGGCCGACGGCGCGTCCGCGGCGAGGGCCCGGTTCAGCACCCGCCGGTCCGGGTGGGAGGCGGCCTCCTCGGGGGAGAGCCGTCCCGCCTCGAGCAGGGAGCGCACCTGCGTGTGGTCCTGCGTGACGTGCTCGATCCGGCCGGCGCGCACGAGCGTCACGCGCGTGTCGCCGAGGTGCGCGATGTGGAGGCGGTCCCCGTCGAGCACCGCGGCGGTCAGGGTCGAGCCGGCTCCGCCGTCCGTCGGCACGAGCGCCTCGGCGGCGGTCCAGGCGGACTCGAGGGCCGACAGGGGGTCGACCGACGGGGCGTCGGCCAGGGCGTCGGCGAAGGCCGAGAGCATCCGGACGGCGAGGTCGTCGGCGCCTCCGAAACCGTCGGCCGCCGCGAGCAGGGTGCGGCGGCCGGGCAGGTCCCGGACCAGCACCGCGTCCTCCTGGGCGGTGCGCTCGAGGCCGATGTGCAGTGCCGAGGCGCTGCGGGCAGGGGTGGTCGTGGTGGTCATGGTGTCCTCCGTGGGGTGCTGCCCGAGAGAGGCGGCGAGGTGGCGGACGGCGACTGCGCGGGAGAGGGCGTCGGCCTCCTCCTGCCGCCACCAGGAGCGCAGCTCCGTCGCGGCGGCCGCGCCGTCCAGATCGCACAGCACCCGGATCCGGGCAAGGCCCATCCCCAATCCCCGCAGGGCGGCGATCAGGCGGGCACGGCCCACCTGGTCGACCCCGTAGGAGCGGTAGCCGGTCGAGGGGTCGACGCGGCGGGGCACCAGCAGCCCCGACTCGTCGTACAGCCGCAGCGCCTTGGGGCTCAGGCCGCTGCGCGCGGCCAGCTCCCCGATGCTCAGCAGGCTCTCCTCCATGCGATCCTCCGTCGTTCCTCGCCCGGTCCCGGGCGCCGGGTCCGTCCCGGCGCGCACCACGCTGGGCCCTGCCCCGAGGGGAGGGTCAAGGGGCCCTGAGGATATTCCGTCGACCGGTGGTCCCGCGCCGTGGTGGACTGCGCGCATGCAGCTGACGATCCGTCCCCTGGACACCTCCTCCGATCTGGAGCTCGAGCAGTACCGGGCCCTCGAGCAGGCGCTCGACGACCACACTTTCGGCGGCCACCAGGAGCAGACCCTCGCGCAGCTGCGGGCCTCGCTCACGAGCTCGCCCTACTGGGACGTGCAGCGCTGGATCGCCCTCGCGGAGACGCTCGAGGGAGGCGAGATGCTCGTCGGCCGCGCGATAGTGTTCATGCCGCTGAAGGAGAACCTCGAGGCGATCTCCGTCGGTGTCGCCGTGCACCCCGCGCACCGGGGTCAGGGCGTCGGGACCGCGCTCGTGGAGGAGGCTCTGCTGCCCGCGATCGCCGACTCCGGCCGCACGCTCGTGGAGGCGTACGGCGAGATCGAGGCGGGAGTCGATCCGGAGGATCCCGCTCATCCGGTGCACCGGATGGCCGCCCGGCTCGGCATCTCCCGGAAGAACCTCGCCGTGTGCCGGGCGCTGCCGCTGCCGCTGGACCCCGCCCGCCTCGACGCCCTCGAGGCCGAGTCGGCGCAGAAGCGCGGCGAGTACCGGATCGAGCTGTGGGACGGGGAGATCCCCGAGGAGCACCTGAGCGCCTACGGCCGCCTGCTCACCCAGCTCGAGATCGACGAGCCCGACGAGGAGGTCGAGAACGAGCCGGCCGAGTACACCCCTGAGCGGATCCGCGAGAGCGAGCGCCGGATGCGCGAGGCGGGCACGATCAGGATCGTCGCGGTCGCCGTCGCGCCGGGCGGCGAGTTCGTCGGCAACACCGAGGTGCATGTGCACGAGGGGGCCGACAGCACCCTCGGCTACCAGGAGAACACCCTGGTCATGCCGGAGCATCGCGGGCACAGGCTGGGCCTCGGACTGAAGGTCGCCACCCACAGCCGGCTGGCCGAGCGCGCGCCGCAGCTGCGCTCCCTGGTCACCTGGAACTCGCACGTGAACCCGTGGATGATCGAGGTCAACGAGAAGCTCGGCTACCAGGTGCTCTTCCACGAGGTCGTGATGCAGGGCCGACGGGCGGACTGAGCGACACGCCGCCGCGCTTCCCGCCTCGAAGCTCCTCCCGGGCTAGGTTCGTGCCTGACGAGGGGGTGTCATGGAGGCGAAGCATCGCAGGAAGCGGCTCCGTCAGGGTCGGCCCGCGCACCAGTTCACCGTGGCGATGGCGATCATGTCGCTGATCCTCGCCGGCGGTGCGGTGACGGGGCTGGGCACCGCGATGCTGCGGCCCGACGGATCCGCCCCCGACACCGCCGCCCCGACGCTCCCGCCCGGGGACCCCTCGAACACGACCCGGCTCGTCCACCACGAGCGGATCACCGGGGACATCACGCCGAAGTCCGTGGTCGCAAGTCCGGCCGGCGACGTCATCGCGAACAACATGATGTACAGCCACAGCTCGACGCTGTACGACGCGAGCAGCCTCGAGCTCACCGCCACGGTCCCCGACACCGTCGACCTCTCCGAGTTCGGATACCCGGACCGGGCGGGGGAGACCTCGGGCGCCCCCGTGGAGGCGGTGTTCTCGCCCGACGGGAAGCACGCCTACGTCTCCCAGTACTCCCTGAAGGGCCCCGGTGCGGGGGAGACGGCGAGCGACGACTGCGCGAACGGCGACGGGATCGGGAACTCCGCCGTCTACCGCCTGGATCTCGCCACCCACGAGTGGGACCAGGTGATCGAGGTCGGTCGGGTCCCGAAGTTCATCTCCCTCTCGCCCGACGGGTCGGTCGCGCTGGTCTCGAACTGGTGCGACGAGACGGTCTCCGTCGTGGACCTCGCCGAGGGGGAGGAGGTGCGGCAGATCCCCGTCGACGCCGCCCCGCGCGGCTCCGTGGTCCTGCCCGACAACCGCACCGCGTACGTCACCGCGATGTTCGCCGACGAGCTGTACCGGGTCGACCTCGTGACCGGCGAGAGCGAGCTCGTGCTCGAGACGGGCCGCAAGCCCCGCCACCTCGTGCTCTCCCCGGACGCCTCCCGGATGTACCTCACCGAGTCCGGCGCGGACCGCCTGCTCGAGCTCGACACCGCCACCGGCGAGGTGCTGCGCGAGGTGGCGACCGGCCGGGAGCCGCGCACGATGGCGATCTCGCCCGACGGCCTGGCCCTGTACGTCGTGAACTACTACGCGAACACGGTGACGAAGTTCGACGTGGAGACCTTCGAGGAGCTCCAGACGGTCGAGGTGGGGCAGAACCCGATCGGCATCACCTACGAGCCCACCGAGCGTCGGGTGTGGGTCGCGAACTATGCCGGATCGATCGACGTCTTCGACGACACCGCCCCGCTCGGTGGCACGATGGAGCCATGACACCCCACGCCGTCGTCACCGCCTCCCGCGAGATCTCCGCCCCCGCCGAGGAGATCTTCGCGCTCATCGCCGATCCCGCCGAGCAGCCCCGCTGGGACGGCAACGACAACCTCGCAGGCGCCGAGCCCGGCCAGCGCGTCCGCGCCGTCGGCGATGTCTTCGTGATGACGAACCGGAACGGCGGCGTGCGCGACAACCACGTCGTCGCCTTCGCCGAGGGGCGCGAGATCGCCTGGCGGCCCGCACCCCACGGCGAGCAGCCGGTCGGCCACCAGTGGGGATGGATCCTCGAGCCGCTCGAGGACGGCCGCACCCTGGTCAGCCACGTCTACGACTACTCGGGCCTGCCCGCGGAGCAGGAGGCGCGGCTCGCGAAGGCGCGGCAGATGACGCCGGAGAAGCTGATGGCCTCGATCGACCGTCTCGCGGAGCTCGCCGAGGGCTGACATGGGCCGGCCGCCGATGGACCGCGACGTCGCACGGGTGGAGTCCGCGATCGAGGCGGCCGCGCGGCGCGGCGACTTCGACGACCTGCCCGGTGCGGGGAAGCCGCTGGACCTGCCGGACACGCATGACCCCGACTGGTGGGTGAACCAGCGCATCGCCAGCGGGGACATCGACTCCTCGGCGCTGCTGCCCGTCGTGGTGCTGCTGCGCAAGGAGTACGAGCGCCGCGACGAGACCCTCGCCGTGCTGCCCGACGAGAAGGCCGTGCGGGAGTACGCCGCGGACTACACCGAGCGCGTCCATGAGGACCGGCGCACGAACCCCTTCCAGAGGATGCTCGCCCCGGCCTGGGACGGGGACGACGCGGTCGCGCGGTGGCGCCGGGTGCGGCCGCGGCGCGCGACGGAGACGCCCTCCTCGCCCGCCGTGCCGGAGGCCCGTCGTCGTCGCCGGCTGTGGCCCTTCGGCCGACGGGGCTGAGGGGGCGGCCCGCTCAGTCGAGCGCCGCACGGGTCGTCGCCACCAGGTCGGACACCGCCGCGAGGGACGGCTCCGCGCCCAGCATCACCAGGGCGCTGCGGGCCCGCTCGGCGAAGCCGCCCGTGTCGATCGGCAGCCCGGCGACCCCGGGGACCAGCCCCTTCTCGTTCGTCACCCAGACCCCGGCCTCGGCGTGCCAGGCGTGCGCGCACCACATGAGCACGGTCGTGGCGCACAGCTGCAGATAGGCGAGGTCCCCGCGGGGGACGGCCTTCGAGGCGCCGCCGAGGAGGAACTCCGCGACGTCGAGCTGCCCGACCAGCGCATCGCGCAGCGGTCGCGGGTACGGGTCGAGGCCGTCGCGCAGCTCTTCGACCAGCGCCGTGTCCCCGGCGAGCGGCCGACAGACCGCGACCTCCGCCGCGTAGGAGACGTCCAGGAAGCCGAGGGGATGCCCGGTCTGGTGATGGACGGCGAACTCCCCGCGCACGGCCCGATCGCGCTGGGCGCGGACCCGCTCCACGTCGCGCAGGATGAGGTCGACCGCGGTGCCGTCGACGCTCAGCCACGCCCCGCCGTCGACCCACGGCCCCCAGCCGCCGGGACCGGCGACATCGACGGTGGCGCCGTGGACGCGTGCGGCGGCGTCCCGGAGGGCGGAGAGATCCAGGCTCGCGGCATCGTAGAGCAGGCCGAGGTCCACGTCGGAGCCGGGATGGTGGGTGCCGCGGGCGCGGCTGCCGCCGAGCACGACGGCGCGGACGCCCGGCACCTCGGCGACCTCTCGCGCGATCCGGGCCACGGCGTCGTCGTCGATCATCGGACCTCCCATCCGCGCCACGCCGCCGCGACCCACTCTTCCGGATCGGCGGCCGACGGCGGGGCGCCCTGCGCCCGCAGCCAGGTGCACATCGTGCGGCAGTCGCGGCGCAGGAACTCGGTGCCGTGCGGATTCGCGATCAGGTCGACGACCTGCGGGACGTCGATGATCACCGGATCCGGCTCGGCGAGGCGGGAATCGGCGAGCACGTTGTAGGGGGAGAGGTCGCCGTGGACCAGGCCCAGTCGTGCGAGGTCCAGGACGGCGTCCCGCATCAGACGGGCCCAGCGCTCCGCGGTCGCGGGGTCGGGGCTCGTCTCCTGGAGGCGGGGCGCGGCGACCGCGCCGTGCTCGTCGTCGGTGCCGATGAACTCCATCAGCAGCTCGGTGCCGACGATCTGCACCGGATAGGGGACGGGCAGTCCCGCCTCCCACAGCCGGCCCAGCACCTCGAACTCGGTGCGCGCCCACTGCCCGGCGGCGACCTGCTTGCCGAAGGCGGTGCCCTTCCTCATCGCGCGGGCCTCTCGGGAGTCGGCGCCGCGCCGTCCCTCGGCGTAGGCGCTCGAGCGGTGGAAGGTGACCTGGTCGGGATCGCGGTAGCGCTTGGCGACCAGGAGCGCCGCCTCGCCGGGCGCTCCGGTCAGCTGCTCCTCGGGCAGGGCGCGGTCGAGCAGGAAGGCGTCGGCCTCCTTGCCGGTCTTGAGGATGCCGAGCTCGGTGTCGATCGCACCGTCGTGCTGCACCACCCATTCGGGGAAGGGCTGCGGGCCGCGGTCGAGGGTGTGGGCGGTCTCGGGCCAGGTGGACCAGCGCTGGTCCTCGTCGAGCTCGGCGACGGAGAGGGAGAACATGGAGCGTGCGAAGAAGTCGTCCGCATCGAAGGACGAGTTCATGGGGGTCTCCTGAGGGAGGGCGCTCGCTCTCAGCGAGGCGCGGCGGAGGGGAGGACGGCAGGGGTCAGCACGGTGACGCTCATCAGGTCCTCCTTCCCTCGGGGCCGGCCCGGGCGGGGCGGCGACTGGGCGAGCGTATGCGGGGCGCCGCTCGCGCCGCCACCGATTTACGGTCTCGACGTAGGGTGGCGGGATGTTCCTCGAGAACCTCGGCATCGACGCCCTCGACCCCCGCCGCCTCGGACGCTTCTGGGAGGAGGCGCTCGGCACCACCACTCTCACCGACGAGCCGGAGATCTTCGAGACCCGGCTGGACATCGACGGGGAGGCCTACTTGGATCTGTGCTTCGCGCAGGTCCCGGAGCCGAACCGCTCCCCGCAGCGCCTGCACCTCGACCTGCTCGGCGGGTCCGCGCAGCAGGAGATCGCGCAGCGGCTGCGCGGGCTGGGGGCGAGCGACCTCGACATCGGCCAGGGCGAGGTGCCGTGGATCGTGCTCGGCGACGTCGAGGGCGGCGCCTTCTGCGTGATGGAGGAGCGGGCGGCCTACATCGGCACCGGCCCGATCGCCGCCCTGCCGCTGGACTCCGCCGACCCGGAGCGGGATGCGGAGTTCTGGGCCTGGCTCAGCGGCTGGGTGCCCGCGCCCGGCGTCGCGCCGCGCACCCTGCGCCACCCCTCGGGTCGCGGCCCGCTGCTCGAGCTGTGCCCGGAGCCGGCCCCGAAGCAGCCCGGAGCCAAGAACCCGATCCACCTCGACGTGCGGCTCGAGGAAGGGGATGATCCCGACGAGGTCGCCGCCGGGGTCGCCGCACGGGGCGGGGCGGAGCTCTTCCCGGACTGGGGCGAGCTCCCGTGGCGGGTGTTCCGCGACCCCTCGGGCAACGAGCTCTGCGTGCTGCCCGCCGCGGGCGGCGCATGAGCCGCGGCCGACGCACCGCCGGATTCCTCGGCGTCCTGCTCGGCGGGGCGGGCGCGCTGCACATGATCCGCCCCGAGCCCTTCGACTCGATCGTCCCGAAGGCGCTGCCGGGACCCGCACGCGGCTACACCTACGCCTCGGGCGTCGCCGAGCTCGCCGTGGCGGGACTGCTCGCCGTGCCTCGCACCCGGCGCCTGGGCGGACTCTCGGCGGCCGCCCTGTTCGTGGCCGTGTTCCCCGCCAACGTGCAGATGGCGTACGACTGGCGCGGAGCGCGGCCGCGGAAGCGGGCGATCGCCTATGGGAGGCTCCCACTGCAGGGCGTGCTCATCGCGCAGGCGCTGCACGTGGCCCGGGCGCGGACCCGTCGACACGACCCGGTGTGAATGCGTTAACGTGGCGCACTTCGTGACCTGAGTGACGAAGGAGTACACGTGACGAGCCGACGATCATTCCTCGGCCTGGCAGGTGCGGTGACCGCTACGGCGCTCGCCGGATGCGGCAGCGACCCCGAGATCGACCCGTCGATCGGGCCGCCCGCCGAGCCCGGGCTGAAGGACGAGATCACCTTCGGGATCTGGGACAAGGCGCAGGAGCCGGCGATGCTCCAGATCGTCGACGCGTTCCACGAGCACTATCCCGACATCGCCGTGGCCATCTCGACCACCGCCTTCGGGCCCTACTTCGAGCGGCTCCGCATCCAGGCGCAGGGCGACGACCTGCCCGACGTGTTCTGGATCAACGGCCCGAACTTCGAGCTCTACGCCTCCTACGGGATGCTTCAGGACCTCAGCGAGCTCGAGGGCTTCGACCCGGCGAACTACCCGCCGAACCTCGTCGAGCTGTACTCCTATGAGGGCACCCCCTACGCGATCCCGAAGGACTTCGACACGATCGCCCTGTGGTTCAACCGCGACCTGCTGCACCGCGCCGGGGTCGAGGAGCCCACCGGCAGCTGGACGTGGGACGAGTACCGCGAGGCCTCCGAGGCGGTCACCCGCGCCCTCGGCGCCGAGCAGATCTGGGGCAACACCGGAGGGCTGGCGAACCAGGCCCTGATCTACCCGCTGATCATGCAGGCCGGCGGGTACGTCCTCTCCGAGGACAAGACCACCTCCGGCTACGACAGCCCCGAGGCGCTCGAGGCCTTCCGCTTCCTGGACGGGATGATCCGCGACGGCATCGCGCCCGACGTCCGCTACACCGCCGAGAACCCGCCGAAGGACCTGTTCAACAACGGACGCGCGGCGCTGTACCCCTCGGGGAACTGGGAGGCGGCGCTGCTGCAGGACTCCCCGGTGCGCGACCAGCTCGGCGTCGCCCCGATGATCCACGGCGCCGAGGAGGCCAATGTCATCCACGGCATCGGCTGCGCCATGTCCGCGCGCAGCCGCCACAAGCCGGCGGCCTCCGTCTTCCTGGCATTCCTCGGCTCCGAGGAGGCCCACCGCATCCAGGCCGAGGCCGGGGCCGCCAACCCCGCCTTCCTCGGCACGAACGACGCCTACGTCGAGGCGATCCCGGAGTTCTCCCTGGACGTCTTCATCGACGCCGCGGAGACCGCACGCACCTATCCCGCCAGCCAGAACACGAGCGCCTGGCTCCAGCTCGAGGAGCTGCTGTACCCGAAGATCCTCGCGGGCGACGGCCGGCTCGAGAGCGCCGCCGAAGAGCTCGCGACCCGCATGGACAGAGTGCTCGCCGATGAGTCATGACATCTCGCGCCGACGGCGCTCACGCGACGGCCTCTGGCCGCTCGTCTTCCTCGCCCCGCTGATGGTCGGGGTGATCGTCTTCTACTTCTGGCCGATCCTGGCGACCTTCCTCAACTCCTTCTCCAGCTTCGACCCCTTCGGGGGCCGCACCTTCGCGGGGCTCGAGAACTACCGCACGATGCTCACCGACTCGTTCATCCCGCGGGCCGTGCTGAACACCGCGATCTACACCGCGATCGTGCTGCTGGGCATCCCGATCGCGGTGGGGATCGCCGCGCTCATGAACCAGAAGGGGCTGCGCCTTTCCCGCTTCTACCAGGTGCTGTTCTTCCTGCCGGCGGTCTCGATGCCGGTGGCCGTCGCACTCGTGTGGCGGATGATCTTCAACCAGGAGTTCGGCGTCGTGAACTGGGCGCTCGGACTCGTCGGGATCGAGGGGCCCTACTGGGTCACCGCGCCCTGGTGGGCGCTGGTGGCCGTGTCGATCGTCGGCCTGTGGGCGAGCCTGCCGCTGGCGATCATCATCCTGTCCGCCGGCCTGCAGGGGATCCCCGCGGAGCTCTACGAGGCCGCGCAGCTCGACTGCGCCGGCCCCCTGCAGCAGTTCCGCTCGGTGACCGTGCCGCTGCTGACCCCGAGCATCTTCTTCCTGTCCATCATCACCGCGATCAACGGCTTCCAGCTGTTCGACCTGCTGTTCGCGATGATGGGCCAGGCCAACCCCGCCATGGCCGACACGCAGTCCCTCGTCTACCTGTTCTACTCCGAGGCGTTCCGCCAGAACGACCAGGGCTACGCCTCGGTCATCGCGCTGCTGATCCTGCTGATCATCGGGGTGTTCACCCTGGTCCAGTTCCGGATGCAGAGGAAGTGGGTCCACTATGAGTGAGCGCAGGCGCCGCACCGTCCGACCCCGCTGGGCCACCCACCTCGTGCTGCTGCTCGGCGGTCTGCTGATGGTCTTCCCGTTCCTGTGGCAGCTGAGCATGTCGCTGTCCACGCAGGCCGAGGTCACCTCGGTCCCGCCCACCTGGCTGCCGGCCGAGCCGCAGTGGGGCAACTACCCGGCCGTGTTCGAGCAGGTGCCCTTCTGGAACCAGTTCCTCACCACCGTCGCCGTGACCGTGGCGCGCGTGGTCGGCCAGCTGCTGCTGTGCGCGCTGGCCGGCTACGCCTTCGCCCGCATGACCTTCCCGGGCAAGGGGCTGCTGTTCGCGCTGGTGCTGTCGATCCTGATGGTCCCGTACCAGATCTACCTCATCCCGCAGTACGACATCATCCAGGAGCTCGGCTGGCTCAACACCGTCGCCGGCATCGCGGCACCGGGCATCTTCAGCGCCTTCGGCACCTTCCTGATGCGCCAGCACTACATGGGCATGCCGCGCTCCCTCGAGGAGGCGGCGCGCCTGGACGGCGCGAGCCCCTGGCGCACCTTCTGGCAGATCATGTTCCCGCTGTCCGGCCCGGCGCTCAGCGCTGTCGCGATCCTCACGGCGCTGGCCTCCTGGAACGACCTGATGTGGCCGCTGATCGTGGCGACCTACGACGACCGCACCACCCTCGCCGTGGGCCTGTCCACCCTCCAGGGGCAGTTCACCACCGACTACCCGGTGATGATGGCGGCGAGCTTCATGGCGATGCTGCCGCTGATGATCCTCTTCATCGTGCTGCAGCGGCACGTGGTCGCCGGCCTCGCGCACTCGGGGATGAAGGGCTGAGCGCCTGCCTCACGCCGAGGTACGGCGCCACGGCAGGAAGAGACCGGAGAGGATGAGGCCGACGACGCCCACCAGCAGCGCCCCGCGCACCCCGATCAGGGTCGCGAGCATCCCGCTGAGCAGCGCGAAGAGCGGGGCCGCTCCGCGGGAGGCGAGCGTGAACGCGGTAGTCACCCGGGTCATGCACCGGTCGTCCGTCGCCTCCATCCGCACTGCCGAGTAGACGGGACGGAACACCCCGGCGACGGTGAGCAGTCCGAAGGTCGCCAGCACGTAGATCACCAGGCCCGGCACGCCGCCCGGCAGGAAGGGCAGCGCGAGCAGCGGCAGGCCCCGCAGCAGCCCTGATCCGAGGAGCGTGCGATGCTCCCCGTACCGGCGGGCGACGAGGGGAGCGAGCCGCGAGCCGAGGATCCCGCCCAGGCTCGGTGCGGCGAGCGCGATCCCGAACTGCCAGGCGGGCAGGTCCAGCCCGCGCAGCAGGAGCACGAGCTCCAGCGGTCCGATCCACGCGACGAAGGCGGCGAAGAGCGTCGCGTTCAGCAGGAGGGGGCGAAGTGTCGGATCCTTCGCGGCGACCGTGAACCCGGCGGACGCCTCGGCGAGGAAATGTCTTGCACCCGGCTCCGGCGGTGCGGGTTCGGGTGCGCGGATCCGACGGATGCCGAGTGCGGAGGCGAGCATGCCGAGCGACTGCAGTCCGAGGGTGACGGTCGCGCCGAGCAGCTGCACCACGGCGCCGCCCAGCGCGGGGCCGATGGTGTTGAACAGCCAGAACGTCGACTCGAGCTTGCCGATCGCCTCGGTGCGGCGTTCTCGCGGCACGAGGTTCTTCAGGTGCGCTGCCGAGGCCCCTCCGAACACGATCCCGCCGAGGGCGCCGACGGCGGAGACGGCGACGAGCTGCCAGAACGTGAGGACGCCCAGCAGCGAGGCCAGCGGCACCGAGGCGAACAAGGCTGCCCGCACGAGGTCGGCGGAGATCATCACCGGGCGCTTGCGCCGAGCCTCGACGAACGGCCCCATCGGCAGGGCGAAGGCCGCGCCGACCAGTCCTGCCGCGGCGGTGAGGATCGAGACCTGCAGGGTCGAGGCGTCCAGGACCCGGATCGCGATGAGGGGGAGCGCCCCCATGGCGAGCGCCGACCCGGCATCGGACATCGCCCGGGCGAACCAGAGCCGACGGAAGTCGGCGTCGAGCGCAGGGACGGTCTCGGCGGTGCTCGTCGTCTCGGTCGTCATCGGTCCCCCGTCGTCGCGCGAGGTCCGACGCTAGCAACGTCGGGGGTCGAGGCCCCGGGGGCGCGCCGGGGCTGTCTAGGGCGTGTTGCTAAACCCTTCTGACCGGCTGTTCGGCGAGTCTTGAACGCGTGTCGCGTGATGTGATCTCGGATGAGGCCTGGGCTGCGATCGGCCCGTTGTTCCCGAAGGTGAAGTCGACGGGCCGGCCGCCGGTGGATCGTCGCACGGTGGTGGAGGCGACGGCGTGGCGGTTCCGGATGGGTGCTCCGTGGCGGGACATGCCGGAGCGGTTCGGGAACTGGAACACGATCTACAAGAACTTCAACCGGTGGGCCGAGCAGGGCGTCTGGGCGCGACTGCTGGAGCAGGTGCAGTCCCTCGCGCAGCAGGCTGGGGACTTGGACTGGGTCGCCTCCATCGACTCCACGATCGTGCGCGTGCATCAGCACGGCGCGACTCTTCCGCGCGCCACAGGGGGCTCTGTCGAACTACAAGAAGTTCGGGAAGGAACCGTCTGATCACGCGATCGGCCGCTCCCGTGGCGGGTTGACGACGAAGAACCACCTGGTCTGCGACGGGAAGGGCCGCGCCCTCGCGTTTATCCTCACGCCCGGGCAGGCAGGGGACACCAGCATGCTGACCGCGACGTTGAGTGAGATCCGCGTCCAGGGCGCGAGAGGCAGGCCACGGTCAAGGCCGGACAGGGTGCTCGCGGACAAGGGCTACCCGTCGAAGGCGAACCGAGCCTGGCTGCGAGAGCGCGGGATCGCTGCGACGATCCCCGAGCGTGACGACCAGATCGCCCACCGTCGCAAGCGCCGAGGACGACCGATCGACTTCGGTCAGGACCAGCGGGCCCGGTACCGAGACCGCAACGTCGTCGAGCGGTGCTTCAACAAGCTCAAGCAGTGGCGCGGGATCGCGATGCGCTCAGACAAGACGGCTCGCAACTATCACGCGGGAGTGTGCCTCGCTGCGACGCTCCAATGGCTGTAGTTCGGCCAGGAGACCCTCTTACGGGCTGGCGGATACGCGGGTCAGGACGGCTCGTTGAGCTTCATGTGGAGCAACGGGTACGGCCGACCAGCCTCGTCCGTCTCGCTGCGACCAACGACCTCGAATCCTCGGTGAGCGTAGAAGTCTGCAGCCGACACATTCTGTTCGTTGACATCCACCTTGGCGACGCCGTGCTCCGTGATTGCATGGTTGAGAAGCGCCGTGCCGATTCCAGCTCCGCGTCGCGTCGCGTCAACGAACAGCATCTCCAGATTACTGTCGAGAACACCAGAGAATCCCACCGGCTCACCATCAAGCTCTGCGACCGAGAGGGTCACGGCCGGGAAGTAGTCAGACTGCAGGCGGCTTTCGATCTCGTCGCGATGAGCATCCGCGAGGAAGTCGTGCGTCGCATCCACCGCGCTGCGCCAGATCTCAGCGAGCGCCGGGTACTCCGCAGCCCCGGTTGACGGCCGAATACACAGAGCAGGCACGGTGGGTTCCCCTCGCGAAGACATCATCAGCCCATCATCCCAGAGCGATGGCAGACGCATACGCAGCGGTCACCTGATTAGCAACACGTCCTAGCGCTGCGACTCGAGTCGTCCGGCGACCACGGTCGCGAGGGGCTCGACCTCGCGCAGCCGGGCCGCGGCCTCGCGGGCGGCGGTCCCGACCATGAGCCCGTCCGCACCGTGGGGGACATCCGCGAACACGTCCTCCTCGAGCAGGACCAGATCCGCTCGGCCGCCGATCTCGAGCGAGGTGATCCCGTCGGTCGAGGCGGCGAGAGCCTCGCGCGGCTGCAGCTGCTGGGAGGGGTGCCAGGCGGGACGCTCGTCGGCGCTGCGGTGCACCGCGGCGGCCATCGCGAGCCACGGGTCCAACGGCGCGACCGGGGCGTCGGAGCCGAGGGCGAGCCGCACGCCGGCCTCGCGCAGGTCCCGGAGGCGGAACGCCTGCGTCCCGTGGCCGGGCCAGATCGCCTCGGTCGCGTCCCGGTCGTCCAGCAGGTGCGCTGGCTGGACCGAGGCGGTCACGGAGAGCGCGGCCATGGTGTCGACGTCGTCGTCGGTGAGCATCTGCGCGTGCTCGATCCGCGCCTGGATCCCCGCCTCGGCGATCGCGGCGAGGGCGACCTGCGCGGCGGCGTCCCCGATCGCGTGCACCGCGGCGGTGAGGCCGCGCCGACGCGCCTCGGCGAGGGCATCCCGCAGCGCCCCGGGGCCGACACTGAGCACGCCGTGGCCGGCGTAGCCGTGCCCGTCGGTGTAGGCCTCGCGCGTGTACGCCGAATGGGAGCCGAGCGCCCCGTCGACGATCACCTTCAGCGGGCCCATCGTCACCAGGCCCGTCCTGTCCAGCACCGTGCCCGTCGGCCCCGGCGCCGCGGGCAGCTCCTCGGGATAGACGGCGGTGCGGATCCGCATCCGCGCCTCCCGCAGCGGCCAGGTCTCCCAGGGCCTGCCCCACTCCATGTCCACGAGCCCCACGACCCCGCGCTGCAGGGCCTGGCGCTGCAGCATCGCCGCCCCGGTCGCGACGGCGCCCGCGATCCCCGGCAGCTCCGGCAGGCGCGGGGCCAGCGCGAACCACTCCTCCTCGGCGACGATCCCGTCCCGCGGCGGCAGGCCGAGCGCCCGCAGCGCGGCCGAGTTCAGCCAGGCGTGGTGGGCGTCGCCGCCGATCAGCACCGTCGGCACGCCGCCGGTCGCTTCGTCGAGGGCGGGCACCGTGGGCGGGATCGCGAAGTCCACGAGCCGGTGCCCGAAGCCGATCAGCGCCGCGCCCGGCAGCGCCGTCTCCCGCCTCGCCGAGAGCTCGGCCCGCACCCGCTCGAGGATCACGCCCACGCTCCCGGCCCCGGTGGTGTCGAGGCGGGAATGGGCCTGGGCGAGCTGGCCGGTGTGGACGTGCTGGTCCCACAGCCCGGGGATCGCGAGCGCGCCGCCCGCCTCGAGCACCTGCTCGCCGCCGCGACGGGACAGGGAGGGGCCGAGCTCGGTGATCGCGCCGTCGATGATCCGCAGGTCCGCGAGGGCGGAGCGGTCGAGGAGTCGCACCTGTCTGATCAGCACTGATCCAGCGTAGCCGGGACGGGCATGACCGCTGTCATGGGTGGGACGTGATCGCGGGGACTGGGGAGTCGTCCCCACCGGCACGAGGGTGGAGCCATGACCACGACCACCGTCCGCGCCGAAGCGCTCAGCCTCCGCGGCGTCACCCGCACCTACGGGCAGGTCCGCGCCCTGGACGCCCTCGACCTCGAGATCCGCCCCGGCGAGATCGTCGCACTGCTCGGCCCCAACGGGGCCGGGAAGTCCACCGCCATGGAGATGATGGTGGGTCTGGCGACCCCCGAGTCCGGGAGCGTGCACGTGCTCGGCGTCGACCCCGTGACCGCCACCCGCACCGGGCTCATCGGCACCATGCTCCAGTCCGGGGCGCTCCTGCCCGACCAGCGAGTGCGCACCATGCTGCGGATGCTCCACTCCCTCCAGGCCCATCCGATGCCGATGGCCGACGTGGTCGCCCGCGCCGGCATCGAGGACCTCATGGCCCGGAAGGTCGGGGCGCTCTCCGGCGGGCAGACCCAGCGGGTCCGCTTCGCGATCGCGTTGCTCGGCGACCCGCAGGTGCTGCTGCTGGACGAGCCGACCGTCGGCATGGACATCGGCGCCCGCCGCGCCTTCTGGGAGCGGATGCGGGAGGTCGCCGCGACCGGCCGGACCATCGTCTTCGCCACCCACCACCTCGAGGAGGCCGAGCGCGAGGCCGGGCGCGTGATCGTCATGGACCGCGGCCGCGTGGTCGCCGACGGCACCGGCGAGGAGATCGCCTCCGTCGTCGCCGGGCGCGTGCTCACGCTGCGCGGGGTCGCGCCCGAGCAGGTCGCGGCGCTGCCCGGGGTCGAGCGGGCCGAGGTCGAGGAGGACCGGGTGCGGGCGGTGTGCACCGACTCCGACGCCGCGCTCGCCGTGCTTTTCACGGGACCGCTCGCTCGCAAGGCACGGGACGTGCTCGTGGCCGCCCCCGGCCTCGAGGAGGCCTTCCTGCGCATCACCGACCACGACGAGGAGACCGACCGATGACCATCGCCCAGCCCGCCCCCCGCACCGCCTCCGCACCCTCGGCCGCGACCCGCACGATGCGCTACGCCGCCCACACCACCGCCATGACGGTCACGAACGTCGCCTTCATGGTGTTCACCATCGCGCTGCCGGTGGGGATGTACCTGCTGTTCTCGATGATGTTCGGGGACGAGGCGGCGGGGGAGGCGCGCGGCATGATCATGGTCAACATGGCCGCCTACGGCGGTCTCGGCGCGGCCGTGACCGCCGGCACCCAGATCCAGGAGGACCAGCGCACCGGCTTCCTCCGCCAACTCGTCGTCGCCGGGCTCTCCCCGCGCTCCTTCCTCACGGGCTCCGTGCTCGCCGCGAGCGCCGTGATCGTTCCGGCCCTGCTCGCCGTCGGACTCGTCGGTCTCGCCACCGGAGTCGAGGCGAGCCTCCCGGACTTCCTCGCCACCCTCGCGGTGCTGTGGCTCGGCCTGCTGCCCACGATCCTCATCGGCCTGGTGCTCGGGATGGTGCTGCGCGGCGCGGCCGCGATGGCCGGCGGTGTCGTGACGATGATGGCGATGGCGATCTTCGGCGGGCTGTGGATGCCGCTGGAGATGTTCCCGCAGTGGATGCAGTCCCTCGGCCATGCCCTGCCCACCTACTGGATCTCCGACCTCGGGTCCTGGGCGCTGCAGGGCGGGGACCTGCCGCTCGTCGGGCTCGCCGTGATCGGCGTCTGGACCCTCGCCCTCGGCGTGCTGTGCCTGGCGAGCATGTCCCGGGCGGTGGGGCTGCAGCGGCGATGAGCGACGCTGAGACAATGACCGACATGGACGTGGACGAGGGGCGGGACGACGCGACGGCCGAGGCCCGGCCGCTGACCCCGCGCGGCGTGCTGCGCGCGGCCAGGGACTCCGGCGGGCTCGCGATCTCCCTCCCTCCCGTGATGTTCGTGCTGGTGCCGATCGTGTTCGGCTGGATCCAGGCACCCGGGGCGCGGATGGTGCTCGCGACAGCGCTGCTGCTCCTGTACGGGGCGATGTTCGCCGCCACCACCGGCATCGCCCTGTATCCGCGACGGGTGCGGCTGGTCTGGTTCGCGCTGTGCACCGCGATCCTGCTGGTGCTGATCCCCGTGATCGGCGTGAGCGTGCTGTACATGGTGATGTTCCAGGCCATGACGCATGTGCTCCTGCTGCCGTGGCGCTGGGCGGTGCCCTCGATGCTGATGATGAGCCTCGCCGTCATGGTCGCCGCGCTCGCGCTCGGACAGCTGATCGCGGCCGGCTTCGCGGTGATGGGCACGGTCATGGCCTGGGGCATCGGCCACGGCATCCGCCAGCAGGTGCTGCAGGAGCAGCTCGAGGCCGCCCAGCAGCGCAACGCCGTGCTCGCCGTCGCCGCGGAACGGGAGCGCATCGGCCGCGACCTCCACGACCTCGTCGGCCACTCGCTGACCTCCCTGACCATCTCCGCCCAGCTCGCCCGGCGACTGCTGGAGACCGACCCCGACGCCGCCCGCGAGCAGCTCGAGCACATCGAGGCGACCGTGCGCCAGGCCCTCGCGGACGTGCGCGCCACCGCCTCCGGCATGCAGACCGTGCGCGCCGCGACCGAGATCGCCTCGGCCCGCACGGTGCTCTCCACCGTCGGGATCCAGGCGGAGGTGCCCACCGCGCTGCCGCCCCTGCCCGACGACCTCGCCGAGCTGTTCGGCTACGTCATCCGCGAAGGAGTCACGAACATCGTGCGCCACTCCCGCGCCTCGAGCGCCCGCATCACCCTGGACGAGCAGACCGTCAGCATCGTCGACGACGGCGTGGGCATCCCCGCGGGCGCCTCCCGCAGCGGGCTGCGCGGGCTCGAGGCGCGCATCGCGCTCGCCGGGGGCCGCCTCGAGGTCGACTCCTCCGAGACCGGCACCCGCCTCACCGCCTCCATGGGGGAGGCGGCATGAGCGCCCCGATCCGCGTCCTCGTGGCCGACGACCAGGCGATCCTCCGCTCCGGCCTGGTCGCGCTGCTGCGCCTGGAGCAGGGCATCGAGGTGGTGGGGGAGGCGGCCGACGGGGCGGGCACGCTCGCGGCCGTCGCCGAGCACCGCCCCGACGTGCTGCTGCTGGACGTGCAGATGCCCTCCGGCACTGCGGCCGACGGCACGGCGGGACCGGCCGACGGGATCGAGGTCGCAGAGCTCCTGCAGCACGACGGCGGCGCTCCGCGGATCATCGTGCTGACCACCTTCGGCAGGGCCGGCTACCTGCGCCGCACCATGGAGGCCGGCGCCGCGGGGTTCATGGTCAAGGACACCCCCGTCGAGCAGCTCGTCGACGCGGTCCGCCGCGTCCACGGGGGAATGCGGGTCGTGGACCCGGAGCTCGCGGCGCAGTCTCTCGCCGTCGGCCCGAGCCCGCTGACCGCGAAGGAGACCGAGGTGCTGCAGGCCGCCGCCGCGGGCGGCTCCACCGCCGCGATCGCGGCGCGGCTGTTCCTCTCCGAAGGGACGGTGCGCAATCACGTCTCCGCCGCGATCGGGAAGCTCGGGGTGGGCAACCGGGCGGAGGCCGTGAGGAGCGCCTCGGACAACGGATGGATCTGATCTGCGCGAGCGCGCGTAGGGTGGTCCCCCGTGGAGGCGATCGAGGCACTGCTCGGCGCGCTGATCGGCATCAGCGTGCCCGCCTTCGCGATCGCCTCGATGCTCTCGATGGGTCTGCGCACCCCGCTGCGCGCCTTCCGCGACCAGCTGCGTGACCGCCGCACCGTTCTCGCGGTGCTCGGCGCGAACTTCGTCGTGGTCCCGGCGGTCGGCACGCTGCTGATCTGGCTGCTCAGCGACCTGCTGCCCCAGCAGACGGGGGAGGGCTTCGTCATCGCGCTGTGCGCGGCGGGCGCCCCGTTCGTCCTGCAGCTCGGGGCCATGGCTCGCATCCCCTACGGCCAGACGGCGGGGCCGATGGCGGTGCTGCTGCTCGGCTCGATCGCGTTCATGCCGCTCGTGGTCCCGTTCCTGCTGCGGGACGTGCAGGTCCACGGCTGGTCCGTCGCGCAGCTGCTGCTGGGCACCATGCTCTCCCCGATGGTCGCCGGGATCGTGATCGCGGCCGTGTGGCCGGGACGCGCGGACCTCTTCGCCCGCATCGCCGGCGGCGTCGCCGCGGTCTCCGCGGTGCTCATGTTCCTCTCCGGCTTCGGCGCGAACTCCGGCCTCGTGATCGAGCTGCTGCTCTCCCCGGTGCTGCTCGTCGCCGCAGGCCTGGTGGCCCTCGCCTTCGTCGCGGGCCGGATCGCCGGCGACCTCGCGGGGGACACCCTCACCGTCCCCGACGGCCCCGCGATCCTCACCAGCCAGCGCAACATCGCCGCGGCCCTGCTGGTCGCCCGCACCGGCGCCGAGAACAGCGCGGCCTCCGGCTCGATCGTCGTCGCGATCCTGCTGCTGAGCGCCGTCGGCTTCGTGATGCTGGTGCCCTACGCGCTGGTCTCCGGCGTCTTCCGCCGACGCCGCGCGGGGGAGCGGGCGACGCTCGGGGTGCTGCTCGGGGTCGTCGGCCCGAAGGACGACTGAGGGCGACGGTTCGCTCAGGGCGTCACGTCCGCGGGTCCCGCGCCATGGCCGACGTCGCCGCGCCTCCGTAAAGTGGAGCGCCGTGGCATCCCTCCTCCGCATCGTCCGCTTCACGCGCACCCTCGCCCCGCTGTACACCGCGATCATCGTCTGCTCGGTGCTCACCGCCGCCGCGGCCCTCGCCGTCCCCTTCCTGATCGGGAACGCGACCGACACGGTCGCCGCGGCCGTCGGCGGGCAGACCCCCACCTCCACCGCCGTGCGCGCGGTGGTGCTGATCGCCGCGGCGGTGCTGCTCGCGGAGCTGTTCAACACAGTGGTCTCGAACGTCGGCGGCTGGTTCGGCGACGTGATGAGCAACCGGATGCGCACGATCCTCTCGGTGCGCTACTACGACAAGCTGCTCCACCTGCCCCAGCGCTGGTTCGACGGGGAGATCACCGGCACGATCGTGGCGCGGCTGAACCGTTCGATCACCGAGATCACGAACTTCGCGAAGATGATGTCGAACTCCTTCGCGTCGATGCTCATCACGACCGTCGCGGTGCTCGCGATCAGCGCCTGGTACGCGTGGCCGCTCGCGCTCCTGCTGCTGATCGTGTTCCCGCTGTACGTGTGGCTGACCTCGCTCACCTCCGTGAAGTGGCAGCGCCTCGAGGCGGAGAAGAACGAGCAGGTCGACATCGCCTCGGGCCGCTTCGCCGAGGTCGTCGGGCAGATCCGCGTGGTGAAGTCCTTCGTGCGCGAGCGCGGGGAGCTCGGTGACTTCAGCCGACGCTTCTGGTCCACCGACGCCACCACCCGCGCCCAGTCCACGCACTGGCACCGCATGGACGTGATCCGCCGCGCGGCGCTGAACCTGGTGTTCTTCGGGATCTACGTGATCATCTTCGTGCGCACCGTCCAGGGCGCCTTCTCGCTCGGCGACATGGTGCTGCTGGTGCAGCTCATGGCGATGGCGAAGGCGCCCGTGGAGTCGATGAGCTGGGTGATCGACTCCTCGCAGCGCGCGATCGCGGGCTCGAAGGACTACTTCCGCGTGATGGAGACCGAGGTCGATCCGCGCACCGCAGCGATGCTCGCCCGCGCCGAGGAGGACGCGGCGCCCCCGGCGATCGAGCCGGTCCCGGGTGCTCCCGTGGTCCGCTTCCGCGAGGTGTCCTTCGCCTACGAGGACGGCGAGGACGTGCTGCACGGCATCGACTTCTCCGTCGCCCGCGGCGAGAAGATCGCGCTGGTCGGCGAGTCCGGCGGCGGGAAGTCCACGATCGTGAACCTGCTGCTGGGCCTGTACGAGCCGCGCGAGGGGGCGGTCGAGGTGGTGGGCCGGACGAGCACGGAGCTGCCGCTGGACGAGCTCCGCTCCCGCATCGGCGTCGTCTTCCAGGACGCCTCCCTGTTCTCCGGCACCCTGCGGGAGAACATCGCCTACGGCCGGCCCGGCGCGAGCGACGAGGAGGTGGTCGACGCGGCCCGACGCGCCAACGCCGACGGCTTCGTGCGCCGCTTCCCCGGCGGCTACGAGCAGGTGATCGGCGAGCGGGGGCTGAAGCTCTCCGGCGGTCAGCGCCAGCGCATCGCCGTGGCGAGGGCGATCCTCAAGGACGCCCCGGTGCTCGTGCTCGACGAGGCGACCTCGGCCCTGGACACCCGCGCCGAGCGTCAGGTGCAGAAGGGACTGGACGAGCTCATGGAGGGTCGCACCTCCCTGATCATCGCTCACCGCCTCTCGACGATCGCGAGCGTGGACCGCATCATCACCCTCGAGGACGGGCGGATCGACGAGATCGGCACCCCCGCCGAGCTCGCCGCCTCGGGCGGGATCTACGCCCAGCTGCTGGACCTGCAGAGCACCGGGGACCGCAGGCGCCTGGCGCGCTTCGACATCACAGGCTGAGGGCGTCGCTCAGGCGAGGTCACGCCGCAGGGGGAGCAGGACGGCCGCCCCGGCGGCGAGGGCCGCGTAGCCCAGCAGCACGAGCGCCCCGAGCAGCGGCGGCAGCAGCGGCGAGGAGGCCACCGCGGTCTGCGCGCTGACCGCGTCGGCGACATAGGTGAAGCGAGTCAGCGCCGCCGCGGCGCCGCCCGGCAGGAAGGGATGCACCGCGCTCACCCCGGGGATCAGCATCAGCAGGTGCTCCAGGAGGTGGAAGTACCCCAGCACGATCCCGATCGCGAGCAGCTGATGGCGGGCGAGCGCACCGATCCCGACGCCGAGCACCATGTGCACGGCGGCCGCGAGCGCGAGCTGCAGCAGGATCCACGCCAGCTCCCCGGGCGGCACGCCGAGCCGCTGCCCGTGCAGCGCCGCCCCGAGGACCACGGCGAGGCCGGAGACGAGGGAGGAGACCAGTCCGTAGCCGAGCCCGAGCAGGGCGTAGGCGGCGAGCTTGGCACCCAGTACCCGCTCGCGGTGCGGCTCGACGAGGAAGCTCGTGCCGATCGTGCGGTGACGGTACTCGGCGGTGACGGCGACGGTGCCCAGCAGCACCGGGACGAACAGCATCAGCCCGCCGAGCCCGAGCACCGTGCCCACGCCCTCGGCGGTGTCCAGCCCCGGCATCGGAGGATCCGCGCTCTCCGGGCCGATCAGGGACAGGAGCACGGCCAGGCCCCCGCCGCACAGCACCGCGCACAGCAGCGTCCACAGCGGGAGCCGGGTGGCGCTCATGCGGAGCAGCTCCGCGTGGAGGTGCCTCATGACGCGGCCCCCGCCCCGGTGGCGGCCAGCACGGCGCGCTCGAGGGAGCCGTCCGTGGCGACCAGGTCCTCGAGCGTGCCGGACCAGGCGGTCCTGCCGGCGTCGAGCAGCACCACGTCGTCCACGCTCTGCTGCACCTCGGCGAGCACGTGGCTGGACAGCAGCACGGTGCGGCCGCGGGCGGCCCGTTCCCGCACCAGGGACCGCAGCCAGGCGATCCCCGCGGGGTCGAGCCCGCTGGAGGGCTCGTCGAGGACGAGCACGTCGGGATCTCCCAGCAGGGCGGTCGCGAGAGCCAGACGCTGCCGCATGCCGGTGGAGAAGGTGCCGATCCGTCGACCCGCGAAGTGCTCGGCGTCGACTTCGGCGAGGACCGCGCCGACCCGCTCGCGAGGGAGCCCGCCGAGCCGCGCGTAGGTGCGCAGATGCCCTCGGGCGGTCATCCGCGGATGGGCCGAGGCGAGGTCGATCACCGCGCCGACGGTGCGGGAGGGGAAGGGGAGGTCCCGGTAGGGGCGATGGGCGATGAGCGCGCTGCCGCGGTCGGGCCGCACCAGCCCCAGCAGCATCCGCAGCGTGGTGGTCTTCCCGGCCCCGTTCGGTCCCAGCAGGCCGGTGACCCGTCCCGGACGGGCCGTGAAGCTCACCTCGTCCACGGCGCGGAGCGTTCCGAAGCTCTTGGACAGGCCGCGGGCCTCGACCGTCACGCGGGTCATGACCGCACCGCAGACGTGAGGGTCGCGGCCAGGCGCGCCGCATCGGGGGCGCTCAGCAGCAGCTCGTCGAAGCCGGTCGCGGCGCGGTCCACGCCCACGCGCAGCAGCGGCATCCCGCGGCGCATGGAGACCAGGCGGCGCAGCCCGGAGGGGTGGCGGAAGATCCCGAGCTTGCGCCGGCCGGAGACGACCAGACCGGAGCGGATCCCGAGCATCTCGGAGGTCCAGCCGGGCTCGACCCGGACGTCGCGCAGGGCGTCCAGCGGGATCTCGAGGCGATCGCGGCGGACCATCAGGGACTCCCATCCCGGGAAGTCGAGGCGGAGACGGGTGCTGTCGGCGGTGACGGTGGTCATGGCGGGGCTCCTGCCCTCGTAGAATGGTCTCGTACCGCGAACATTATCAGCATGAGAACGATAGGGGAAGAGCATGCCCGATCCTGTCGATCCCGCACGGCTGTCCGAGGTGATCACGCATCCCGTCCGGCTGCGGATCATCCAGCAGGTCGGCGGTCGTCGCCTGACCACCGCCCAGCTGCGCGAGGCCCTGCCCGAGGTCACGCAGGCCACCCTCTACCGCCACGTCGGCGCGCTGCTGGAGGCCGGGTTCCTGGCCGTGGTCGACGAGCGGCGGGTGCGCGGCGCCGTCGAGCGCACCCTCGCCCTCGGCGACCAGATGGCGCACGTGGACCAGGACGGGCTGCGCGCCATGGACGCGGCCCAGCTGCGCGCCGCCTTCCTCGCCTTCCTCGGGGACCTCGCGGCCGACTTCGACCGCGTCGTCGAGGGGGACGACCCCGCGCTGCGCGGGATGATGGGGTTCGGGCGCGGGCCCGTGTACGTGGACGAGGAGGATCTCGCGCGGATCCAGGAGGGCTTCGCCGAGCTGCTGGCCCCCTATCTCGAGGACCGCGGCGAGGGGAAGCGGCGCGTCGGCCTCGCGACCGTGCTCCTGCCCGAGGTCGATCAGGGAGAGGGCTGAGTCCGCGGCAGCACCCGCACCAGCACCACCATCCCCACCAGCTCCACCAGCGTCTGGGCGACCACCGCCGCAGGTGCGAGCGGGGAGGGCATCGCGAGCGCCAGCGGGAGCACGACCAGGGAGTTCCGGGTCACGCCGGAGAAGGTCACGGCGCGGGCCGAGGCGACGTCGAGGCGCGCCAGGCGCGCGAGCAGCAAGCCCGCGCCGACCATGAGCACGAGGAAGGCGACGTAGATCGGCACGACGGCCGCCAGGGCCGCGCCCGCCCCGAGTGCGCGCGGGGTCTGCGAGGCCGTGACCGTCAGGAGCACCACCAGCATGAGCGGCACCATCGCCGGGGCGAGCACGAGGCGCGGGGCGAGACGCTGCAGGAGCGCGGCGAGCAGCAGCGGCAGCACCACCAGCAGCACGAGGGCCCGCACGAAGGGCCCCGGATCGAACAGGCCCACCGCGGCGTCGCCGCCGAGCAGCGGCACCAGCACGGGCAGGGCGAGGACCTGGGCGAGCATCAGCAGCGGCGTCGCGGCGAGGAGCTTCTCGTGCGCGCCGCGGGCCAGAGCCGTGAACACCACGACGTAGTCGATGCACGGCGCGAGCAGCACCAGCAGCGCTCCGATCAGCAGATCGGGCCGGTCGCGCAGCGGCAGGGTCAGGGCCCAGACGACCGCCGGCACCACCAGGAAGTTCACCGCCAGCAGGGCGAGCAGGAAGCGCCTGTCCGCGAGGGCCTCGCCGAGACGGACGAGCGGGATGCCGTGGAAGGTCACCAGCAGCAGCGCCGCGATCGCGGGCTCGACCGCAGGGGCGAGGACGGGGGCGGTCCCCGGAGCGGCCCCGCCGAGCAGGACGCCGACGGCGATCGCGGCGAGGTAGAGGGGGACCTGTCGGCGCTCCATGCGCTGCAGCAGATCCATGCGGCGAACTGTATCCGGGCGCCCAGCGGACGTCCGGGGACGGGCGGTAGCATGTCGGCGATCACACGCTCGGGGGAACGAAGGAGCAGACATGGGATTCATCCAGGCATTCAAGGGCGCGATCGGCGGCATGTTCGCCGATCAGTGGAAGGACTTCCTCACCGTGCCCAGCGGCCTGCCGCAGACGGCGGCGCTGTTCCCGGCGGTGCCGCAGGGCACCAACGCCGGCCGGGGCTCGAACACCCGGGGCAGCGAGAACATCATCTCCAACGGCTCGAAGATCCTCGTGCCCCAGGGCTACGGGCTCATCACCGTGGTCGACGGCCGCGCGACGGGCCTGATCACCGAGGCCGGCGGCTACGAGTTCTCCGACTCCTCGCCCGATGCGCGCTCGGTCTTCGCCGGCGACGAGGTGCTCGCCTCGACGGTCGGCACCTCCTGGGAGCGCTTCAAGTTCGGGGGCCGCCCCTCCTCGCAGCAGCTCGCCTTCTACGTGAGCCTCAAGGAGATCCCCGACAACCGCTTCGGGACCCAGTCGGAGATCTACTGGGACGACGCCTACCTCAACGCGCAGGTCGGCGCGGTCACCCGCGGCTCCTACACGCTGCGGATCATCGACCCGCTGCTGTTCGTGCACAACTTCGTGCCCGCCTCGTTCATCTCCGCGAACGCGCCGGTGTTCGACTTCTCCGACCCCGACAACGCGGCCGGGAACCAGATGTTCCAGGAGGTCGTCGGCTCCCTCGCCCAGGCGTTCTCCCGCTACACGAACGATCCCGACAAGGGCAACCGCATCTCCCGCATCCAGGGCGACTCGGTGGGATTCGCGCAGTCCCTCTCGGCCGCCGTCGAGGAGGGCTACCGCTGGTCCAGCGACCGCGGCCTCGCGATCGTGAAGACCGCGATCGTCTCGATCGAGTACGACCAGCGCACGCGCGAGCTGCTCGCCGACGTGCAGAAGGCCGACGCGCTCTCCGGCGCCCGCTCGCAGTCCTTCATGAACCAGGCCGCCGCGCGCGGCGTGCAGGCCGCGGGCGAGAACGGCGGCGGCGCGGGCCTGGCGATGTTCGGGGCCGGCATGGGCGCCGCGGGCGGCATGGTCAACCCCGCCCAGCCGTGGTCGCCCCCCGGCCAGCAGCAGCAGGCGCCGCAGCAGCAGGCTCCTCAGCAGGCCGCGCCCGCCGAGGGCCAGCAGCAGGCCCCGCAGCAGGACGCCGCCCCCGCCCAGGAGGACCCCGTCGCGAAGCTCGCCCAGTACAAGCAGATGCTGGAGCAGGGGCTGATCAGCGAGGAGGACTACGAGGCGGCGAAGAAGGCCGCGCTCGGCCTCTGAGACCGACGACATGACCGCGCAGCCGCCCGCGGTGCCGCCGGAGCCCGACGAGTCCGGCGGGTCCGACGACCGCATCATCGACACCAGCTCCGGCCGGGCCGACGGACTGAACAAGTGCCCCCGCTGCGGGAGCACCGAGATCCAGTACTCGCTGACCGCGAAGGCCCTGGTCTGCTCCTACTGCCGCTTCTCGTGGAACGAGGACGTCGCCGAGCAGCGCTTCGGCCTGGACTCGTCGATCGCGGACCTGCAGGGCCACACCCTGGCCTCGGGCACCGCGGACGTCCGCGAGGACCTCACCACCGTGACCCTGAAGTGCCAGGGCTGCGGCGCCGAGGTGGTCATCAACGTCGAGCAGGAGATGCAGGCCCGCTGCCACTGGTGCCGCCAGACCCTGTCGATCAACTCGCAGATCCCCGGCGGTGCCGTCCCGGACGCGGTGCTGCCCTTCCTGCTCACGCGCGAGGAGGCGGTCGAGCGGATCGACGCATTCGCCGGCAAGCGCAGGACCTTCGCGATGGGCCGCTTCAAGCAGGAGTTCGTGCCCGAGAACGTGATGGGCGTGTACATCCCGTATCTCGTGGTCGACGGGAACATGCACGCCGTGCTGCGCGGCACCGGCGAGGTGACCACGCGCCAGTACACGGTGCGTCGGCGCGTCGGCAAGGACAACTACGTCACCGAGACCTACTACGACGCGGACGTGTACTCGGTCCAGCGCGCCTTCGACCTGCTCGTCGACGACCTCACCGTCGAGTCCGCGAGGCGATTCGACGCCGACGACAACGAGCAGGCGACCAACAACATCCTCAACGCCGTCCAGCCGTACGACACCGAGAACGCGGTCGTCTACAGCTCCCACTACCTCAAGGGCTTCACCTCCGAGCGGCGCGACCTGAACATCCAGGACGTCGACTCCGACGTGGAGGAGAAGTTCCTGTCGATCGCGCGGGCGAAGGCCACGCCCACCGTCTCCCGCTACGACCGCGGGGTGCGCTGGGAGGAGGAGGGTGTGGCGGTGCACGGCTCCCGCTGGGTCTCGATCTACGTGCCCGTGTGGCTGTACAGCTACGCCGATTCCGCCAAGGACGAGGGCGCCCTCGTCCACTACATCGCCGTCAACGCCCGCAACGGGAACACGATGGGCTCGGTGCCCGTCTCCCACCCGAAGATCTTCGCCGTCTCCTGCGCCGCCGGCACGGTCGCCGCCGTGATCGGCGCGGTGGCGGGCCTGGCCTACATGTTCATGTGATGACCACGACCGACCTGCCCCGAGGAGGGCCGCATGCACCCGCTGCTCGCTGAGATCGCCGCGGACCCGACGACCGCGATGCTGCTCGCCGACTCGGGGGACGGGGTCGCCGGCATCGCCTTCCCCTTCCTCGCCGGTCCGGCGGTGTTCGCGGCGGTGTACATCGGCATCTACCGCTACTACCGCAACACCGACAAGCGGCACGAGTTCGAAAAGAAGACCGACGTCGCCGTCGGCAACCTCCGCTCCGGCGACCGTCGCGTCGGCTCGAACAACCGACAGAAGAGCCGCAGCATGGCCGGGCGCAACAGCACCGACCATCTCGAGCGGGTGCGCCGGATCCGGGTGGACTGAGGTGGGCGCCGCGGAGGTGATCGTCGTCGGCGCCGGGCTCGCGGGCCTGGTCGCGGCGACCGGGATCGCCGACTCCGGCCGACGGGTGCTGCTGCTGGAGCGGGAGGGCGAGCAGGACCTCGGCGGGCAGGCCTGGTGGAGCTTCGGCGGTCTGTTCCTCGTGGACAGCCCCGAGCAGCGCCGGCTCGGGATCCGCGACTCGCTCGAGCTCGCCCGCCAGGACTGGCTGGGCTCCGCGGGGTTCTGCGGCTCCGATGATCACTGGCCGCGCCGCTGGGCCGAGGCGTACCTGCAGTTCGCCGCGGGGGAGAAGCGCGAGTGGCTGCGGTCGATGGGCCACCGGATCTTCCCCGTCGTCGGCTGGGCCGAGCGGGGCGACGGCCGCGCCGAGGGGCACGGGAACTCCGTGCCCCGCTTCCACCTCACCTGGGGGACCGGGCCCGGGATCGTCGAGCCCTTCGCGCGGCGTCTCGCGGAGCATCGCGAGGCGGGGCGGATCGAGGTGCGCACCCGGCACGCGGTGGAGGAACTGCTGGTGGAGGAGGGGCACGTGGTCGGGGTGCGCGGCAGCGTGCTCGCGGCCGACGACTCCCCGCGCGGCGTCGGCTCGACCCGGGAGGTGACCGGTGAGTTCGAGGAGCGGGCCGCGGCGGTGCTGGTCGCGACCGGCGGCATCGGCGGGAACGAGGAGCTGGTGCGGCAGCTGTGGCCCGCGGACCTCGGCACCATGCCCGACGGCTTCGTGCACGGGGTGCCCGCCAGCGTCGACGGCACCGGGATGCTCGCCGCCGAGCGGGCCGGGGGCCGCTGGATCCATAAGGGCCGCATGTGGCACTACACCGAGGGGGTCCGCAACTGGGACCCGGTCTGGCGCGGGCACGGCATCCGGATCCTGCCCGGCCCGTCGTCCCTGTGGGTCGATGCGCGGGGGCGGCGCCTGCCCGCCCCGGCCTTCCCCGGCTTCGACACCACCGCGACGCTGCGCCACCTGCGCACCACCGGGCACGACCACTCCTGGTTCGTGCTCACCCGGAAGATCATCGAGAAGGAGTTCGCACTCTCCGGCAGCGAGCAGAACCCAGACCTCACCGGGAAGGACTGGAAGCAGGTGCTCTCGCGCGTCAGGCCCGGGGCGCCCGGGCCGGTGCAGGCCTTCCTCGACCACGGCGAGGACTTCCTGCAGGCGCGCGACGTGCCGGAGCTGGTGCGTCAGATGAACGCGCTGGCGGGGGAGGAGCTGATCGACGCCCGGGCGCTCGAGCGGGTGATCCGTGCGCGCGACGCGGAGGTGAGCCACCGCTTCTCGAAGGATGCGCAGATCACGGCGCTGCGCGGGGCGCGCGGCTACGTCGGCGACCGGATGATCCGCACCGCCGCCCCGCACCGCCTGCTCGATCCCTCGGCGGGGCCGCTGATCGCGGTGCGCCTGCACGTGCTGCTGCGCAAGACCCTCGGCGGCCTCGAGACGGACCTGGGAGGCCGGGTGCAGCGCGAGGGCGGCGGCGCGCTGGGCGGCCTCTACGCGGCAGGGGAGGCGAGCGGCTTCGGGGGCGGCGGCGTGCACGGCCACAACGCCCTCGAGGGCACCTTCCTCGGCGGCTGCCTGTTCTCCGGCCGTCAGGCCGCCGCGGGCGTGCTCGAGGACCTGCGCTGAGGTCTCACTCCCCGGTGCTCTCGGCGCCCGGCAGCAGGATCGTGGAGAAGTCGTCCTCGCCGTGACCGGCGTCGATCTCCGCGTCGAGGGAGGCCAGCGCGCCGCGCAGGGCGGGCAGGTCGCTGCCGGGGCGGGCGGAGCCGTCGACGGTGTCGATCATCAGCCGGGCGTCCTTCGCGATCGCGGCGGCCGTGAAGTCCCCGCCCTCGGTGCCGCGCTCTCCGCGCACGAACGGCCCCTTCATCCCCGCGATGAACGCGAGCCCGGTCGCGCCGAGCATGTCCAGGGTCGCCTCCGCGGAGGTGCCCGTCGACTCGCCGAGCGCGAGCGCCTCGCGCAGACCCTGCGCGGAGACGGCGAGGGCCAGGTTCGCCAGCAGCTTCCCGACGGCGGCTTCGCGCCCGGAGCCGACGCCGCGCAGGCGCTCGGGATCGGCCCAGGGGGCGACGAGGTCGAGCACCTGCTCGCGCCGTGCGTCGTCCGGGGTGCCGACGTAGACGCCGAGGCTGCCCGCCCGGGCCGGTCCGAGCGTGCCCACGACGGGAGCGCCCACGTAGGTGGGGACCGCGGCGGCGAACTCCTCGGCGTCGGCGGGGGAGACGGTGGTCGTGTCCACCCAGGTGACGCCGTCCGGGATCAGCGCCGGGGCGAGCACCGTCTCGCGCACCGCGTCGGGGCCGAACAGCGAGGTGACCACGAGGTCGGCGTCCGCGACGGCCTCCGCGGCGGTGCCGGCGACCGCGGCGCCCGCCTCGGCCAGGCGCTGGGTGCGGGAGGCGGTGCGGTTCCAGACGACGAGGTCGTGGTCGGAGAGCAGGTGGAGGGCCAGCTCGGTGCCCATGCGACCGGTGCCCAGGAACGCGATTCTCATGCCGCCAGTGTGCCACCGGGTCGTCCACAGCCGGCTGTCGTCCGCCGCGCGGAGCGTGCACAATGGAGGCCATGACTCCTCGCCTCTCCCGTCGTCGGGCGCTCGTCGCCGCCGCCGCTGCCGGACTCGGTCTCCCGGCCGCCGCCACCGCCGCGGAGCCGGCGCGACGAGGAGGGGAGATGCAGCCGCTGCGGGCGGCGACCTACAACGTCTCGATGAACCGCGGCGAGAAGGGGCAGCTGCTCGAGGACCTCGCCTCCGGGAAGGACGCCCAGATCCGGGCGATCGCCGAGGTCATCCAGATCAACAATCCCGACGTCCTCCTGCTGAACGAGTTCGACCACGACGCCGACGGCCGCGGCGTCGACCTGTTCCGGAAGAAGTACCTCGAGGTGCCGCAGAACGGGCAGAGCCCCGCCTTCTACCCCTACGCCTTCACCGCTCCGGTGAACACGGGCGTGCCCTCGGAGCTGGACCTGAACCGCGACGGCGAGGTCGGCGGGCCGGACGACGCCTGGGGCTTCGGCGAGTTCCCGGGGCAGTACGGGATGGTCATCCTCTCCCGTCACCCGATCCTCACCGACCAGGTGCGCACCTTCCAGCACCTGCGCTGGGCGGACATGCCGCACAACCTCCTGCCCACCGAGTTCTACGGTCCCGAGATCTCCCCGCAGCTGCGGCTGAGCTCCAAGTCCCACTGGGACGTGCCGGTGCGGATCGGCGGGACCGTCCTGCACGTCCTCGCCGCGCACCCCACCCCGCCGAGCTTCGACGGCCCCGAGAAGCGCAACCAGCGCCGCAACAACGACGAGATCCGGTTCTGGGTCGACTACCTCCAGCCCGGTCGCCGCTCGGAGTGGATCGTCGACGACGCCGGCACCCGCGGCGGCCTCGACCCCAGCGAGGCCTTCGTGATCCTCGGCGACTACAACTCCGATCCCCACGACGGCGACTCCTGGCCCGGCGCGATCGAGCAGCTGCTGCGTCATCCCCGCGTCCAGGACCCGCAGCCCACGAGCGAGGGCGCCGTCGAGGCGGCGAAGGCCCAGGGAGGCGCGAACGCCGAGCACGAGGGCGCGGCGCGACTGGACACCGCCGACTTCTCCGAGCCCACCCCGGGGAACCTCCGCGTGGACTACGTGCTGCCCTCCCGCGGGCTGCAGATCGTCTCCTCCGCCGTGTTCTGGCCGGCGAAGGGGAGCCCCGGCGCCGAGCTGACCGGCACTCATCCCTTCCCCACCTCCGACCATCGCCTCGTGCGCGTGGACCTGCAGGTGAAGGCGTGAGCACCCTGTCGGACCCGCTCATCGACGTCGCCGCGCTGCACGCGCTGATCGAGGACGCGCGACCCCTCGTGCTGCTGGACGTGCGCTGGGCGCTGGACGGGTCCACGGGCGAGCACTCCTACCTCGCCGGTCACCTGCCCGGCGCGGTCTACGTCGACCTCGACACCGAGCTCGCGGCGCCGGCGAGCCCCGCGGCGGGTCGCCATCCGCTGCCCGCCCCGGAGGACTTCGCCGCGACCCTGCGCCGCGTCGGCGTCACCGAGGACGCGCGCATCGTCGCCTACGACGACACCGACGGCGGACCCGCCGCCCGCCTGGTGTGGATGCTGCGCGCCCTCGGGCACGACGCCTCCGTGCTCAGCGGCGGCGTCCACGCCTGGAACGGTCCGCTCGAGACCGGTCCGGTCACCCCCGAGCCCGCCGAGGTGCCCGTGCGGGACTGGCCCGCGGGCTCCCTCGCGAGCGCCGACCAGGTCGCCACGGCGGACGGGGCCGTCGTGATCGACGCCCGGGCGCCCGAGCGCTATCGCGGGGAGGTCGAGCCGATCGACCCGCGCGCCGGCCACGTGCCCGGCGCCGTGAACCTGCCCTATGCCGGCAACCTCGACGAGGAGCGGCGCTTCCTGCCCGCCGAGGAGCTGCGGGAGCGGTTCTCCGCGGCCGGCGTCACGGCCGAGGGCGAGACGATCGTGTACTGCGGCTCGGGGGTCACCGCGACCCACGACCTCCTCGCCCTGGAGGCCGCGGGCTTCAGGCGGGCGCGGCTGTTCCCCGGCTCCTGGTCCCAGTGGAGCGCGGATCCCGACCGGCCCGTCGCCGTCGGCCCGAACCCCTGAGCCCCCGCACGCTCACGCTCCCGGGTTGATCTCCCGGATCGCGGCGATGATCGCCCGGTGGTGGCGCCGCTGCGCCGCCGCCTGGTCCTCAGGCACGTCCTGGCCGAGCACCGCCGCCCAGATCGGCACCATCTCCTCGTGATACGAGTGGCCGTGGCCGCCGCGCGCCGTGATCGACAGCGGCATGTCCGCGGCGATCTGCCAGAAGGTGATCCACGGGAACCAGCGCATCGCCGGCGTCACGTCGTGCCCCACCCGCTCCCGCAGCCAGGCCGGCTCGCGCCACAGCAGCGAGGGGTCGAACCACACGACCGGGTCCGAGGGGTGCTGGGCGAAGACCACACGGGGATGCTCCCACTCGGTGTAGAGCCCTCCCCAGTAGTTGCGGTGCAGGTCGCGGGGGCGGGTGACCACGCGGATGTGTCGTCCGTCCTCGATGATCGGTGCGACGGCGGGGGAGCCGGGGCGGGAGCGGGCGGTGAGCTGCTCCCACAGCGGCGTGAAGCTCGGCGTGCCCGTCCACACGGCCCCGTCGACGGTGCCCAGCATCTCGGGCACGTCCCGGAAGGCGGCGCTGCCTCCGAAGGCGCCGAGCGACTCCCCGGCCACGAACAGGCGCGGGCGCCGCTCGGGCGGCAGCTGCGCCAGCCTCCGCCGCACCGCCTGCAGCAGCAGGGCGCCGGCCCGCTGCGGGGAGCGCCGGTCGGCGAGATAGGTGAGGGGGCTCGGGAAGTAGGAGTACTGGATCGAGGCGGTGGCGCAGTCGCCCGCGGTGAGGAACTCGATCGCCGAGAGGGACCACTCCTGCAGCCATCCGGTGCCGGTCCCGGTGAACAGCGCCAGCACCTCCCGGTCCCAGGCGCCCGTGCGGTCCAGCTCCGCGACCACGGCCTCGGCGGTGTCCTCGAGGGTGCGGGAGCCGGTCTTCGCGGCGTAGACGCGGATCGGCTCTCGCGCCACGGCGCCGAGCGTGCGGGAGATCCGCTCGGCGTCCGCGCCGGCGGAGACGATCTTGCGGCCCGGCGCGCCGAGGGACTGCCAGGTCTCGAGCGACCCGGGTCCGCCCGAGCGCAGCGGCGAGCGGGGCCGCCGCACATCGGGCGAGATCAGCCGGTTCGCGGCGTCGGCCCGCTCGATCATCCCCTCGAGCACCCGACCCCGGATCAGTCGGTCGACGACGACGGCGACGGTCGCGGCGGTCAGCAGCAGCGAGACGACCCCGACGATCCTCGCCGGCAGGTAGGGACGCAGCAGGGCCCGGTAGATCCCCGCCGTCGCGATCGTGGCCCGTGCGGCGACGAGCGCCGCGGCGGAGAAGCCGGCCCCCGCGAGGGTCCCGACCACGTGAGTGGCGAGGTTCTTCGGCTCCTGCTGCACGAGATGGCTGATCTCCCGCTGGCGCAGAACCCCGCGCACCCACGAGTAGGCGGTGATCCCGATGAGCGCCCCCGCTCCGGCCCAGCGGGCGCGGCGGCGATGGTCGGGGGCGATGTCGACCTCGAGTCCGATCGCTGAGGCGGTGCAACGCACGGCCCGGCCGACGAGCGTGCCGGTCGCATAGCCGTACACCTCCGACAGCCCGATGTTCACCGCCCACATCCACCAGGTGCGCGGCAGCAGGCTCGGGGAGGTCGAGATCCATGCTGTCACCGAGGCGCCGAGGAAGCCGCCGGTGTCCAGCGGGGCCGAGATCGCGGTCAGCCGCGCGCTGTGTGCCGCCCGACGGGTGGCCCGGCGCAGCAGGCGGGCGGCGCCGCCGGTGAGGCCGGTGAGGGAGGGCAGTGCGGAGGCGGGGCCGAAGCGCATGCAGGCAGGCTATCGGAGCACGCGGCGCGCCTCCGTACCCTGGGGGCATGAAGATCCTCCTTCCTGACACCATGCCGCTGGACCCGACGCTGCCCGAGGGCTGGGAGGCGGTCGTCGTCGACGCCCGCGCCGAGATCCCCTCCGCCCACCACGACGCCGCGGCCCTAGTGGTCTGGGGCTCCTCGAGTCGTCATCTCGCCTCCGCCGCCCGGGACCTCCCGGAGCTGCGGCTCGTCCAGTCCCTGGCCGCCGGGGTCGAGGGGATCCTCGCCGCGGGATTCCACGAGGACGTCGTCGTCGCCACCGGCGCGGGCCTGCATTCGCGGACCGTCAGCGAGCACGCGCTCGCCCTGCTGCTCGCCCTCGTGCGGCGCCTGCCCGAGGCCCGCGAGGCGCAGTCGCGGCACGAGTGGTCCGCCGAGCTCGGCGGCCTGCAGCCCCTGCACCCGGAGGGCCGGCTCACCACGCTGCTGGACTCACGGGTGCTGATCTGGGGCTTCGGCAGCATCGGCCAGACCCTCGCCCCGATGCTGCAGGGCCTCGGCGCGCAGGTGCGCGGCGCCGCCCGCACCGCCGGCACCCGCGCCGGCGTCGAGGTGATCGCCGAGCAGGACGTCATGGGCGCCCTGCCGGGGACCGACGTGCTGATCAACATCCTGCCCGCCACCGAGGCCACCGCGGGGATCATCGGGACGGAGGTGCTCGCCGCCCTCCCGGACCACGCGATCCTCGTCAACGTCGGCCGCGGCGCGACCGTGGACCAGCACGCCCTGCGCGCCGCGCTCGAGGCCGGTGCCCTCGGCGCCGCGGGCCTCGACGTGACCGATCCCGAGCCGCTGCCCGCCGAGGACCCCCTGTGGGACGCGCCGCACCTGCTGATCACCCCGCACGGCGCGGGCGGCCGCCCCGTCGGCGCCGACGAGCGGATCGCGACGAACCTGCGCGCCCTCGCGGACGGCACCGGGATCCAGCACGCGGCGGCGCGCTGAGGGGCCTGTCAGTCCTCCGGGACGTCCCGGCGGCGGCGGCCCGTCCCGGGGCGCCCGGCCTCTCCGTTCTCGTCGCCCTCGGAGCTCGGGAGCGGGAACTCGCCGGTGATCGTCGAGAGGTGCTCGACGACGTGGCCGTGGACGGTCTCCTCGACCCGGGCGTCGACCCGCTCGGCGATCTCGCCGGAGTAGTGCTCGATGAACTCGCGCTCGCGCAGACGCAGCTCGAGCCGCTCGATGACCTTGACCTCGCTGGACAGCGAGCGCCACAGCGCGACGCACATCCCGATCATCACGATCGAGAACGGCAGGGCCGAGAGCAGCGCGAGGGACTGCAGCGCCGTCATGCCCGAGGCCTCCTCGTCCCCGGAGAGGGAGCTGACCCAGATCAGGGAGGCGGCGATGATGCCCGAGGCGGAGGCCCAGAAGATGCGGGTGATCCGCGGCGGGTCCGGGTCGCCCCTGTGCGCGATCATGTCCATCACGAAGGCGCCGGAGTCGGCTGAAGTGATGAAGAAGATCGAGACGAGCACGACCGCGATGCCGGAGAGCAGGGCCCCGGCCGGCAGGTGCGCGAAGGTGTCGAACAGGGCGGTGTTGGGGTCGATGTCCCCGGTGCCGCCGGTGAAGTCGACGCCCTCGAGGACGGACTTGTACAGCGCGGTGCCGCCCATGATCGTGAACCACAGGAAGGTCAGCGCCGTCGGCACCAGCAGCACGCCCGTGATGAACTCGCGGATCGTGCGGCCCTTGGAGATGCGGGCGATGAACACGCCCACGAAGGGCGACCAGGAGATCCACCAGCCCCAGTAGAAGGTGGTCCAGCCGTTGAGCCAGGTGGCGCCCTCCTCGCCCCGGAAGGGCAGGGTCTGGAAGGCGAGCTGCAGGAAGTTCTGCAGGTAGTAGCCGATGTTGGAGACGACGTCGCGCAGCAGGAAGAGCGTCGGGCCCAGGATCAGCACCGTGACCAGCAGCAGGGCGGCGAGGCCCATGTTGAGGTTCGAGAGCAGCTTGATGCCCTTGTCCACGCCGCTCGCGGCGGAGAGGGTCGCCAGCGCCGTCACGACGATCACGATGATGACCTGGATCAACGTGGAGTTCGGCAGCACGCCGAGATGGTCCAGGCCCGCGGCGATCTGGTTGACGCCGAAGCCGAGCGAGGTCGCGATGCCGAAGAGGGTGCCGACCAGCGCGATGATGTCGACGAGGTCGCCGATCCAGGTGTTGGTGCGTCGGCCGAGGATCGGCTCGAGCGCCCAGCGGATGGAGACGGGCCGGCCCCTGCGATGCACGGCGTAGGCGACGGCGAGGCCGACGACCACGTAGATGCCCCAGGCGTGCAGGCCCCAGTGCAGGAAGGTCTGCCCGAGCGCGCGCTCGGCGCGCGCCGGGGCGTCGAGCCCGGCCGCGTTCGGCGGGGCGCCGTTCTCGGAGAAGAAGGTCAGCGGCTCGGCCGCGCCCCAGAACACCAGGCCGATGCCCATGCCGGCGGCGAAGAGCATCGCGAACCAGGAGAAGACCGAGAACTCGGGCTCGTCGTCGTCCTTGCCGAGCTTGATGTCGCCCATGCGGCTGACCGCGACGACGATGCCGAAGCCGACGAAGGCAGTGACGATCAGGACGTAGTACCAGCCGATGCCGTTGACGACGGTGGAGTTCAGGGTCGAGATGACCGCGTTGAACACGTCCGGCAGGATCAGCGCGAAGAGCACCGCGAGCAGGATGATGCCGCCGGCGACGTAGAAGACCGGCTTCGACAGGCCGTACTCGGGGTTCGGGCCGCCGAGGCCGTCCTGCGGCGGATCAGGAGGTGAGGAGGGGGAAGTATGGGCCGTCGGGGCTGGCACGGTGCTCCGTTCGGTGGTCGGGGACTGCGGGTGAGGCGTAGTGCACCGTAACCGGGATCACGTCCGGGCGACAGTCCCCGCGAGCGCCTCGACCGCCCGGGCGGAGGTCTCCGCGACCTGGTCCAGCTCGAGATGGAACTGCTGACCGGCGGCGGGCCCGCAGAGGTCCGAGACGGCGCGCAGGGCCACGAAGGGCACGCCGAGCGCCTCGGCGGTGCGGGCGCTCGCCGTGGTCTCCATGTCGGCGCTCAGCGCGTCGGAGAAGCGGTCGCGCATGGGACCTGCCAGCTCCGCGGTGACGAAGGCGTCGCCCGAGAGCATGAGCCCGCGCCGCACCGCGGCGGAGGGGTCGGTGCGGGCGGCGCGCTCGGCGCGGTCGACCCAGTCGGCGGGGGCAAGGACCCTTTCGGGACCGCCCGGCAGCTGCCCGGGGGCGTAGCCGAAGGCGGTCGCGTCCGCGATCGACCAGGCGAAGCTCTCGCCGACCACGACGGTGTCCACCTCGACGTCGGCCGCGAGCCCGCCGCAGGAGCCGGCGGCGACCACGAGGCCGGGGGAGTGGGCGAGGATCCCCCAGGTCGCCGCCGCGGTCGCGGCGGCGATGCCGATCCCGGTGGTGACCACGATCGCGTCGGCGCCGGACAGGCGGCCGCGCACAGCCGTGACGCCGGCGGCGAAGGGGACCTCCAGCGGGTGCGGGGAGACGAGGCGGGAGGTCAGCGGTGCGGCCTCCTCCGGCATCGCGACGAGGACCAGCAGGGGGGAGGACGAGGTCTCGGGCATGGTCGAAGCGTACCGGCGCGGTTCGTTAGGCTGGGCGGACCGGCAGCGAGGCGGCCCGAGCGGCCGCGGACAGGAGGCACACGATGGGCCGCATCCGAGACGCCGTGGTGACGGGGGCGCGGACCGCCGCGAGGATCCCGATCCCCTCGGCGCTGACCCATCAGGCGCTGCGCGAGGCCCGCAGCCCGCAGCCGCCCTCCCACGTGCTGAAGTCCCACGCGGTCGAGGGCGAGATGATCGGGCGCACCCGCACGGTGTGGCTGGACCGCCACCGCCGCGAGAACGGGCTGATCATCCACCTGCACGGCGGCGCCTACGTCTCCGGACCCTTCACGAGCGACTGGGCGTGGCTGTCCCGCCAGGTCGAGGCGCACGACTGCGCCGGGCTCATGGTCGACTACCGCAACGCCCCCGACCACCAGCATCCCGTCGCGCGGGACGACGTCGAGGCGACGCTGCAGGCGCTCGCGGCCGACGGACGGCTCGGCGCCGGGCCATGGGTCCTCAGCGGCCAGCACTCCGGCGGCGGGCTCGCCGTGGTCGTCGCCCGGCGCCTGGTCGCGCAGGAGGCGGAGGGGCTCGCGGACGTCCCCGCTCCCGCCGCGATCGTGGTCATGTCGCCGTGGCTGGACCTCGAGCTGTCCGCCGCGGGGATGAGCGAGACCGACCAGTCCGATCCGGTGCACGAGCGGCGCCTGCTGCGCGATGCGGCCCGCCGCTACGCGGGGCGCACGCCGCTGGACGACCCCGATCTCTCGCCGATCAACCGGGGGCTGGAGGGTCTGCCGCCGCTGCACCTGAGCGTCGGCCAGAAGGATCTCTTCGTCGCCGACGCCCGGGTGGCGCGCCTCCAGCTCGAGGAGAACGGCGAGGAGGTCGCCTACCGGGAGGTGGGCGGGCGCCTCGGCCTGCAGCTGCTGCCGCGCCGCGGCGAGGACATCGAGCGGCTCCACCGCGAGCAGTCCGAGATGATCGGCCGCGTGCTCAGCTCTCGATGATGACGAGGGCCGCGCCGGGCGCGGCGACGGACCAGCGGTGCTGCGGCATCGCCCGGATCAGCCCCGCGATCAGCAGGGCGTGGCCGACGATGTAGGTGAGCATCACGAGCTCGGTGCTGAAGTCGATCGACGCCCCGGGCAGGAACCAGTCCATGCCCAGCAGCGAGCTGGACAGCAGGAAGAGGGTGCCTCCGGTCCAGGTCAGGCCGTTCCCTCCGGCCGAGAGGAAGGCCATGGCCGCGAGCGCCAGCGCATAGGCGGCGACGACCGGCAGCAGGGGCCCGGCGCCGTCGGCGCAGGCGACGAACAGGCCGATCACCACGCCCCCGTAGGGGATGGCGAGCGCGATCCGCATCGGGTCGCGCGAGCGCATCCACAGCGGCACGAGCGCCGCGGAGTAGCAGATCAGCGCCCCGAGGAAGCCGAGGATGGCGAGCATCCCGCCCCCCGCGACGGGCATCTGCCCCACGGTGTCCCCGATCCAGGCGCAGACCAGGCCGCCGAGCAGCAGCAGCGCCATGCGGGAGAGGCCCGGCGTCGCGGTCAGCAGCACCGCGATCAGCACCGGCGCGAACAGCGGCTGGGTGAGCCGTGCGAGCATCTCGCCGTCCCCCAGCAGCGCGCCCAGATGCATCACCGCGAGGAGCGCATAGACCCCCCACAGCGCGCGGTGGGCCGAGCGGATCGTGGACACCGCCCCAGCGTAGGAAGCCGAACACGGCCACGACCAGGGAACGACCGCCCGTCAGGGGCACGTTTGGGTAACGGCGGACACGGTTCGGTCACGACGGCGGGAGCTTGCCCGGAATGTCGCCTCACATCTGCTGCGGCGCGTTCACCCCGAGCGCGTCCAGACCCTCGACGAGCACCCGCTCGGTCAGCTGCGCGAGGGCGAGGCGGCCCGCACGCACCTCGGCGTCGGCCTCCTTGAGGATGGGGGAGGCGTCGTAGAAGGCGGTGAACGCCTGCGCGAGGGAGAAGAGATAGGCGCACAGCCGGTGCGGCTCGTACTCGGCGCCGACGACGGCGAGCGTGGGACCGAACTCGAGCAGCTGCAGGGCCAGCGCCCGCTCCGCGTCGTTCTCGATGAGCGGCACCTCCGCGGCGGCGACGCCCTCCGCGGCGGCGCGGCGTCCGATCGAGCGGATCCGCGCGACCGCGTACTGCAGGTACGGCGCGGTGTTTCCGGTCAGGGCCAGCATCCGGTCGAGGTCGAAGGTGTAGTCGGAGTCGTGCGCGGTGGAGAGGTCCGCGTACTTCACGCCGCCGATGCCGATGTCGTGCGCGATCCTCGCGCGCTCGTCCTCGGGCAGGTCCGGGCGCAGCTCGTCGATGACGCCGCGTGCCTTCGCGACGGCCTCCTCGAGCAGCTCCATCAGCCGCAGCGAGGCCCCGGAGCGGGTGCGGAGGATCTTCCCGTCCTCGCCGAGGACGGAGCCGATCTTCACATGCGTCGGCTCGACCTCGTCCGTCAGCCAGCCGGCCTCGCGCGCGGTGGCGAACACCATGCGGAGGTGGAGCTCCTGCGCGGTGCCGATCACGTAGGCGATGCGGTCCGCGCCGAGGTCCCGCACGCGGTGGCGGATCGCGGCGAGATCCGTGGTGGCGTAGCCGTAGCCGCCGTCGGACTTGCGGACGATCAGCGGCAGCGGCTGCTCATCGCGGCCCGTGAAGCCCTCGGGGAAGACGCACAGCGCGCCCTCGGAGATCCGGGCGATCCCGTCGGCCTCGAGGTCCTTGCAGACGATCTCGAGCTGGTCGTCGTAGCTGGACTCGCCCGCGAGATGCTCGTCGGTCAGCGTCACGTCGAGCATGTCGTAGATGCGGTGGAAGTACTGCTTGGACAGCTCCACGAGGTCCGTCCAGATGCGCAGCGACTCCGCATCCCCGGACTGCAGGGTCGTCACACGCCGCCGGGCGCGCTCGGCGAAGTCGCCGCCGCCGTCGAACTTCGCGCGCGCCGCCTGGTAGAAGGCGTTCGGGTCGGTCTTCAGCAGCTCCGCCTCGGCGCTGTCCTCGCCCACCTCGAGGAGGTGCTCGATGAGCATCCCGAAGGGGGTGCCCCAGTCGCCGATGTGGTTCTGGCGCACCACGGCGTGCCCGAGCTTCTCGAGCGTGCGCGCGATCGAGTCGCCCACCACGGTGGTGCGCAGGTGGCCGACGTGCATCTCCTTGGCGACGTTCGGCGCGGAGTAGTCGATCACCACGGTGTCCGCGTGCTCGGGGGAGGGCACGCCGAGCCGCTCGTCGGCGGCGAGCTCGGCGGCCTGCGCGGCGACCCAGTCTGTGCGCAGGCGGATGTTCAGGAAGCCTGGCCCGGCGATCTCGGGGGTCTCGGCGATGTCGGAGAGGTCGACCGCCGCGAGGATCTCCGCGGCGATGTCGCGCGGCTTCCTGCCCAGTCGCTTGGCCAGCCCCATCGCGGCGTTGCACTGGAAGTCCGCGAACTGGGAGGGACGGATGATCGGGTCCGCATCGGCGTGCTCGGGCCCGAAGGCGGCGGCGAAGGCGGACTGGAAGCGCTCGGTCAGCGCGATCTCGGGAGCTGGCATGCGCCCAGGGTAGTGGCCGCAGAGCGGGCCCGGGGGACAGCCCCCTGGCCGCGGACCGACACGGTGCCTACCCTGGCTCCATGCGTTCCCTCCTGACACTGGTGCTGAACATCATCTGGCTGCTGACGGCCGGCTGGTCCCTCTTCCTGGGATACCTGCTCGCCGGGATCCTGGCCTGCATCCTCGTCGTCACGATCCCCTTCGGCCTCGCTTCATTCCGCATCGCGGGCTTCGTGATCTGGCCCTTCGGCCGCGAGGTCGTGGACACCGGCCGCGGAGGCGCCGTCGGCACGATCGGCAATGTGATCTGGTTCGTGATCGCCGGCTGGTGGCTCGCCCTCGGCCACGTCGTCACCGCCCTCGCCCAGGCCGTGACCATCATCGGCATCCCGCTGGCATGGGCGAACCTGAAGCTCATCCCCGTGACCTGCTTCCCCTTCGGCAAGGAGATCCTCGACGCGGACTCCGCCCGCGCCCGCATGCTCCCCACCGCGCGGTGAGCGTCGACCAGGACGAGTACCGGCGTCTGTCCGACCTGCTCGCCGTGGGCGTCGCGGTCCTCAGCACCCGGGTGGGACCCCATGACCTGCTGGTCACCGTCGACTCCTATCTCGACATCTCCTACGACCCACCGACGATGGGGATCGCCCTGTACGGCCTCTCCCGCGCGGCCGAGGCGGTCGAGGAGGCCGGGCACTGCTGCCTGAGCCTGCTCGCCGAGGACCAGCAGCACCTCGCCGACCGCTTCGGCACCCCGGGCGCGCCCCTGCAGGGGATGCTCTCCGGCCTCGACGTGCAGCGCACCGGCGACGGCGACGCGATCCTGCCCGGCGCCCTCGTCCACTTCGCCCTCCGCATCGACCAGGGGGTCGACGCGGCGACCCATCGCCTGCTGCTCGGCCCCGTCGTCCAGATGGGGCAGGGGAGCGCGGAGGCGGGCCCGGCGATCCGCTTCGCGGGGGAGAAGCGGGAGCTGCGCGCATGAACGCGCTGCTGCGCCTCGCGCTGCGGACCGTCGCGCGGGCCGGCCGCTTCGACGTGCGCGAGGACTACCAGCGGGTCCGCGCCCTCCAGCGGCGTCTGGCCACGCTGCCGGCGGCCCGGTACCGCACGCCCACCTGGGACACCTTCTCCGACGCGTCCGACGGGCACCGGGTGCCGGTGCGGGTGTTCACCCCCGAGCACCGTCGGCGCGAGGAGCTGCTGCTGTTCTTCCACGGCGGAGGCTGGGTCACCGGCGACATCGAGAGCTACACCCCCGCCTGCGCGACGATGGCGGACCTCACGGGCTGCCGCGTCGCCTCCGTCGACTACCGCCTCGCCCCCGAGCACCCCTTCCCCGCCGGGCTCGAGGACTGCTACGGCGTCGCGCGGGGCCTGCTCGAGGACCCCGCCCGCGCCGGCCTCGAGGACGCGGAGCGGATCGTGCTGGTCGGCGACTCCGCCGGCGGGAACCTCGCCGCGGCCGTCTCGCTGCTGCTGCGCGAGAGCGGGCACCGCGTCCCCTCGCGCCAGATCCTGCTCTACCCGGTCACCCACCACGACCACGACCCCGCCACCTCGCCCTTCGAGTCCGTGCGTCGGCTCGGGGACCGCTACCGGCTCACCAGCACCGAGGTGCAGGACTATCTCGAGCTGTACGTCCCCGACCCCGCGCTGCGCCGCAGCCGCCTGGTCGCGCCGCTGCTGGCCGAGGACCTCTCCGGGCAGCCGGACACCCTCGTGCTCAGCGCGGGCCTGGACCTGCTGTGCGACGAGGGGGAGGCCTACGGCCGGGCGCTGGCCGCGGCCGGGAACCGGGTGCGGATCCACCGCCTCGAGGAGGCGCTGCACGGCGTGATCACCCTGCCCCGCTTCGCCCGCCCCCTGAAGGAGGCGTACTCGGTGATCGAGGAGTTCCTGGAGGAGGGCGCGTGAGCCCGCGGCCCCCGACCCGGCGACGGCGCTGGGTGCGCCTGGACAACGCCTCGAACATCTTCCTCGCGGCGCGCAGCGACGTGGACACGAAGGTGTTCCGGCTCAGCGCCGAGCTGGATCACGAGGTCGACCCGGAGCTGCTCCAGGAGGCGCTGGAGGCGACCTACGAGCGGTACCCGCTCTACCACGCGGTGCTGCGCCGGGGCGTGTTCTGGTACTACCTCCAGGACAGCGACCTCCGCCCGGTCCTCGAGGCGGAGAGCGAGCACACCTGCGCCCCGATCTACCAGGCCGATCGCCGCACCCTGCTGTTCCGTGTGGTCCACCACCGCCGCCGCGTGAGCCTCGAGGTCTTCCACGCCCTGTCCGACGGGACCGGGGCGCTGTGGTTCCTCTCCGCACTGCTGGAGGACTACTGCCGTCGACGTGACGGTCTGGACGGCGCGGCCCAGGAGCGCGAGGAGCGCCACGAGCTGACCACCGACTCCTTCGCCCACCACTTCCGTCGGCGCACGAGGGAGGAGCGCGCCGCCCGACGGCGGGCCATGCAGGAGCGGGCGGCGCACGCGGAGGAGTTCAGCCGCGAGGCGGCCTCCGCGGTGCTGCGTCTGGAGGACGAGGACCCGGAGCTCACGGACCCGCCGGACGGCGTCGCCGAGCCGGCGCCCGCCGCCCCGCCCGCACCGCGCCGCGTGCTGCGCCTGCGCGGCACCCGCACTCCCGACCACCGCACCCGGGTCCTCGAGCTCACGATGCCGGCCGCCCCCGTCCTGGCCCTCGCGAAGGGGGAGGGGGTGGCCCTGTCGATGTACCTCACCGCGCTGTTCTTCGAGGCGATCCGCCGCACGGGAGCGCTCGAGCGCGACGCCCGCGGCGCACGGACCCTCGCCGCCTCGGTGCCCGTGAACCTGCGCCGGTTCTTCCCCTCCGACTCCGCCCGGAACTTCTTCGCCACGATCACGGTCTCGCACACCTACGGCGGGGGATCCGACGAGCTCGGGGACGTCGCCCGGGAGCTCCAGGAGGCCTTCAGCGCCGAGGCGACGGAGGAGGCCCTCGAGGAGAAGCTGCGCCGACTGCTCCGCGTGGAGCGCTCGCCGCTGGCCCGGATCGTGCCGCGCCCGCTCAAGGACCTGCTGCTGGGCCTCGTGAACCGGGCGAACAACCGCTCGCTCACGGTCGCGATCTCGAACCTCGGCCGCGTGACGCTGCCGGAGGCCGCCGCCGCGCACGTGGGCCGGATGGCCTTCCACGTCTCCGCGGCCCGGCCCCAGTTCTGCGCCATCTCCCACGACGGCCTGCTCACGATCTCCTTCACCTCGCCCTTCGTCGAGACCGCGCACGTGCGCGAGTTCGCGCGGGCGCTCACCGAGGCGGGGATCGAGGTGTCCCTGGCCGCGTCCCGGACCACCGAGGAGGAGCTCGCGGAGGTGGGCCGATGAGGAGGTGCCCCGACTGCGACGTCGGCGTCGAGGGCGAGTGGACCCGCTGCCCGCTGTGCGCGGCGCCGCTCGAGGGCCGCGCCGTGCCGAGCCCCTACCCGGCGGTGCCGCTGCGCTTCACCCGCCGTCGCGTGCTGCGCATCCTGACGCTCACCTCGCTGGCGGTGATCGCGCTGTCCTTCCTCGCCCAGCTGCTGTTCCGCCCCGACCAGGAGGACATCGGCGCGCTGCGCTCGGTGTGGCTGGGCGTGGTCGCGACCTGGCTGGTGGTGCTGGTGGCGGTGAGCAAGCGCCGCAACCTCGCGAAGTTCATCGTCTACCTCGTCGCGCTCGCCGGCGGCGTGTGCGTGTACTGGGACTATCTCACCGGCTGGGACGCGTGGTCGCTCACCTACGTGGTCCCGATCCTGTGCGCCGCCTCCCTGATCGGGCTGGTGATCACGGTGCGGGCGGTGCGGATGCAGGTGGGCGACTACGTCGTCTACAGCGGGCTGACCGTGCTGCTCGGCCTCACGCCCCTGGTGTTCCTGGCCCTGGGCTGGGTGGGCACCGCGATCCCCTCGGCGATCTGCGGAGGGCTCAGCGTGGTCGCGATCGTGCTGCTGCTGACCGTCCGCGGCGGCGCGGTGCGGCACGAGCTCGCCACGCGCCTGCATCTGTAGCGGAACTCTCCACGCCGACGACCTCTTCGACGGCGAGTCGACACGCCGGGGAGCGCTCGTCTCCCTAGGATGCGAAGCGCATATGCCCGGACGGAGCACGGCAGGAGAGCAGGTCTATGGAGAGGGATCCGCGCGAGGACGAGACCCAGGACGCGGACTGGATCTTCGCCATCGACGACCCCCACAGCCTCCCCACCGACCGCCTGCCGAGCCGGGAGGAGTTCGACCGCTACTCGACCCCGCTGCTCGCCCGCCGCGGCGAGGAGCCCGCGCGGCCGCCCGAGTCCGCGCCGGAGCCCGAGGCGAGGACGGGCGCCATCCCCGCGCTCGGCGAGGACGGGGAGCCGGAGACCGAGGCCGAGGACGTGGTCGCTCCGCTGGCGCGCCCGCGCACCGTCTCCTACGCCCGCTCGGGGACCACCCCGAACGCCGAGGACGACGAGATCCCGATCGCCGGCTTCCAGCTCCCCGAGCGGTTCAAGGACCTGGGCCTGTTCGACGCGCTGCGCGACGTGCTCGCCCTGATCTGCCTCACCGCGGCGCTCACCACGGTCTTCACCTCCGCGCACAACCCCCTCCTGGACCTGCTGGGCAAGGTCGCGATCGGCATCGCGCTCGCCGCGCTCGTCGCCGTGCACGCGCTGCGCTGGATCCCCGCGGCCCCGCCCCTGCCGGCGATCCGCGTGCTGCGCATGGCGGGCATGGCGCCCGCCCTCCTCGTCGCCGTGATCGTGCTCGGCGCCGACCTCGTGCTGTCCCTCCCCGTGCTCTTCGCCCCCCTTCCCGACGGCGCTCCCGTCGGCATCGGCGCGGGCGTCTCCCTGCTGCTGCTCGGCGCGATCCTCGGCATCGAGCCGCGCGCCCACGAGGGCTACCTCCCGCAGGAGCGGGCCCGCCGCGTCGCACGCCAGGTGCTGCTGGGCGTGGGGATCGCCGCGGCCGCCGCGCTGCTGATCGCGCTCGTGATGATCGTCGGCCGCCTGTTCACGACCGGCTGGCCGTTCTCCCTGGGCCGCTTCGCGGACACGATGATCTCCGCGCTGCTGCTGGCCGTGGTGCTCGCCTCGGCGCTGCGCCGTGACCGCTCCTGGTACGTCTTCTCCACCGCGGTCGCCGCGGCCCTCGCGATCGGCGCGCTGGCCGACAACAGCCTCGGCCTGCAGTTCGCGGCGCCGGCGAGCGTCGCGACCGGCTTCGTCTACCTCCCCTTCCTCTTCGCGGCGCTGGGGCTGATGATCTCGCGGTCCTTCGTCCGCTCGATGCCGCTGTCGTTCCGCCGCACGGACTGGCTCGTGTACTCCGTGCGCGCCCTCGAGCTCAGCGCCCTGATGCACACGGCCGCGGTGCTGTGGCACCTCCTGATCGCGCTCGCGGCGACCTCCGCCCCCGTGGCCGGCGGGCCCGTCCTCCACCTCGTGGACGCCGTGGTCTGCGCCTGCTTCGTGGTCGTCTCCGTCTTCGGACGCACCGCGCTGCTGTCCCGCCCGGCGCTCAGCGCCCGCGCCAGCGGCGTCGTCGCCTCCCTGGTCCTCGTCGTCGTCGGCTTCCTCGACATCATCGTGAACTCGATCGCGACCGCGAGCGGGGCCGGCCTGGTCACCGGCGGCGTCGCCCTCGTGCTCGGCATCGCGACCGCGCTCATGCTCACCGTCCCCGCACCCGTCCGTGACGAGTTCGGCGCCCCCGACATCTCCCGCATGTTCGCCGACTTCCGCGCCCGCGACAACGGCCATGTCTCCCTGCTCGACCTCGTCCCCGACGTCACCCAGGCGACCGCCGAGCGCAAGACCTTCCCGGGCCGCTGAGCCGCCCGCCCCACCCCTGGAGAGCCATGTTCCGCTGGAGCCTGCACGGAGACGGCCGCACCGTCGCCGCCGACGCGATCGTCCTGCCCGAGGAGCGCCTGGCCTGGCCGCTCACGATCGGCATCGGCGCCCAGCACGTCATCGCCATGTTCGGCGCGACCTTCCTGGTCCCCGTCATCACCGGCTTCCCACCGTCGACGACGCTGCTCTTCTCGGGTGTGGGCACCCTGCTCTTCCTCACGATCACGAAGAACCGGGTGCCCAGCTATCTCGGCTCCTCCTTCGCGTTCATCGCCCCCATCACCGCCTCCACCCAGGCGGACTCGATGGGCGCCGCGCTCGGCGGCGTGCTCGTCACCGGCGTGCTGCTGGCGCTGCTGGGCCTGCTCGTCCAGCGGATCGGCACGGCCTGGATCGGCCACCTCATGCCCCCGGTCGTGATGGGCTCGATCGTCGCGCTGATCGGCCTGAACCTGGTGCCGACGGCCTATCACGAGAATTTCAGGGAAGCTCCGGTCACCGCGACCCTCACCTTCGTCGCGATCATCCTGTGCACCGCCCTGTTCCGCGGGCTGCTGGGCCGCGTCAGCGTGCTGGTCGGCGTGGTCGTCGGCTACCTGATCGCGCTCGCGCGCGGAGAGGTCGACTTCACGCCGGTGCGCGAGGCGGCCTGGCTCGGGCTGCCCGAGTTCCACCACCCGACCGTCCAGCTGGGCCTGCTGCCGATCTTCCTGCCCGTGATCGTGGTGCTGCTGGCCGAGAACGTCGGCCACGTCACCAGCGTCGGCACCATGACCGGCCGGAACCTCGACCACATGGTGGGCCGCACCCTCTTCGCCGACGGCGCCGCCACCGCCCTGTCCGCCTCCTTCGGCGGCTCGCCCACGACCACCTACGGCGAGAACATCGGCGTCATGAGCGCGACCCGCGTGTACTCGACCGCCGCCTACTGGGTCGCGGGCCTGGTCGCGATCGCCCTGTCGCTCTCCCCGAAGGTCGGGGCGCTGATCAACACGATCCCGCACGGCGTGCTCGGCGGCGTCACCTTCGTGCTCTACGGCCTCATCGCGATCGTCGGCTTCCGCATGTGGATCGACGGGAAGGTCGACTTCTCCCGTCCCACGAACCAGATGACCGCCGGCCTCTCCCTCGTCATCGCGATCGCGGATCTGCACTGGGAGATCGGCGGCTTCGCGTTCACCGGGATCGCGCTCGGCACCGTCGCGGCACTGGCGATCTACCACCTGATGCGACGCGTGGGACGACTCACCGGCACCGACGTCGAGACCCTCGAGCCCGAGGCGGAGCACCCGACCCAGGCGGTCTGAGGATGTGAGGTCCCTGACCGTCGCCTCCGCCGCTGCCCCCTGATGACATCTGGCTGACCTGCGACGAAGGTGTCTTGGGATCGATCGCGGGAACTCCACGGGATCTGCACGATCTTGACACGTCCTGCACAGTGGAGGGGATCCCACCCCCACGAGAGGAGCCAGATGAGCACGCCGGGCACGACCCAGGCTGACGAGGAGACCGCACCGGGTCTCGACCAGAGCGGATGGCCGGAGGACCTCCCCAGGACGGTCCACCTCCCTCGATCCCAGCAGATCGCCACGGACGACTCGGACGACGAGATCACCGAGAAGCTGCGGCGGCAGGGCGCGCGGATCAGCAAGGGCACCATCGCCCCGGCCGTGTTCTGGCCGGCGATGGCCGTCGTGCTCGGCGTCGCGCTGCTGGCCGTCCTCTTCCCCGACACCTCCGGGGCGGTGATGGAGAACTCGCAGAACTGGATCGTGGCGAACGTCGGCTGGTTCTACATGCTCGCCATCGGCATCTTCGTCGCCTTCGCGATCATCGTCGCGCTGTCCTCGTGGGGCTCGATCCGGCTCGGCCGCGATGACGACGAGCCCGAGTTCGGGCTGATGTCGTGGTTCGCGATGCTGTTCTCCGCCGGCATGGGCGTGGGCCTCGTCTTCTACGGCGTCGCCGAGCCGCTCGGCTACACCACGACCAGCCCCAAGCCGGGCTGGGACGTCGAGGGCGTCGAGGCCTCGGGCGTGGCGATGGCGCAGACCTTCCTGCACTGGGGCCTGCACCCCTGGGCCGCCTACGCCGTGATCGGCCTGGCCATCGCCTACGCGATGCACCGCCGCGGCCGTCCCGTCTCGATCCGCTGGGCCCTCGAGCCGATCTTCGGCGACCGCGTGAAGGGCTGGATCGGCGACGTCATCGACGTGCTGGCCATCTTCGGCACCGTCTTCGGCATCGCGACCTCCCTGGGCCTCGGCGCCCAGCAGATCGCCGCCGGCATGCAGGTCATCGGCCTGGTCGACGAGGTCACCACGAACTTCCTGGTCGTGCTGATCATCGTCATCACCTTCATCGCGACCCTCTCCGTGGTCAGCGGCGTCGGCGCCGGGATCAAGTGGCTCTCCAACGGCAACCTGACCCTCGCGGGCCTGCTCGCGATCGCGGCGCTCCTGTTCGGCCCCACCGTGTTCATCTTCCAGAACTTCGTGGAGTCCCTCGGCATCTACCTCAGCGAGGTCTTCCACCTGACCCTCGACGTCGGCGCGTACACCCGCTCCGAGGAGGCGCAGAGCTGGTTCGCGGGCAACACGCTGTTCTACTGGGGCTGGTGGATCGCCTGGGCGCCCTTCGTCGGCGTCTTCATCGCCCGCATCTCGAAGGGCCGCACCGTGCGCCAGTTCGTGGCCGGCGTGCTGCTGGTCCCCACGATCGTGGGCATGATCTGGTTCTCGATCTGGGGCGGCAACGGCCTGTTCCGCCAGTGGTTCGGCGCCGGCGACCTCGGCGACATCACCGCCGAGGAGTCGATGTTCCGCATCTTCGAGCAGTTCCCCGCCACGCAGCTGCTGTCGGTGCTCGGCATCATCCTGGTCGCGGTCTTCTTCGTCACCTCGTCGGACTCCGGCTCGCTGGTGGTGGACATGCTCGCCTCGGGCGGCCACCCGAACCCGCCGATGTGGTCCCGCGTGGTGTGGGCGCTGCTGGAGGGCGTGCTCGCCGCCGCGCTGCTGCTCTCGGGCGGTCTGACCTCGCTGCAGGCCGGCTCGCTGATGACGGCGCTGCCGTTCAGCGTGATCCTGCTGCTGATGTGCGTGGCGCTGGTGAAGGCGCTCAGCCTGGACCGGGCGGTGCTCTCCGAGTACGAGCGCCAGGACCGGCTCAGCCGCGTCACGGCGCACGTCGCCGGGGAGTTCAGCCAGAAGTTCCCCTCGAACGACCAGGTCACCTCGATCGTCGACGACCGCATCGACTACCGGCTCTCCCGCACCCGCGGAGGCTTCGGCCGGGGCGGTCACCGCACGCGGGTCGAGGGCAGGAAGAGCGCGCCCAGCGCGCCGAGCGCTCCGCCCGCGGAGGACTGACCCTCCCGCCTCCCATGCCGACGGCCGGCGCCCTGCTGAGGGCGCCGGCCGTCGTCATGTCACGAGGGAGAAGAGGTCCTTCGGGTCGTCGGGGCCGGCGACGAGGTCCACCCATCCCAGCAGGTCCGTGCCCTCGGTCGCGTCCAGCGCGCAGCGCAGAGCCGAGAAGTCCCCGAGCGCGAAGCCGACGGAGTCCAGCACCGTCACCTCGGCGTCGGAGGTGCGGCTCGAGGCGTCCCCGGCGAGGATCCGCCACAGCTCGGTGACCTCGACGTCGGCGGACAGCTGCTGGATCTCGCCCTCGATCCGGGTCTGCGGCTCGTACTCGACCACCACCCGCGCCTTTTCGAGGATCGTCGGGTCGAGCTCGGTCTTGCCCGGGCAGTCGCCGCCGATGGCGTTGAGGTGCATGCCGGGACGCACCTGCTCGCTGTGCAGCACCGCGGCCCGGGCCTTGTCCGCCGTGCAGGTGGTGACCACGTCGGCGCCCTCGAGCACGTCCTCGATCGAGCTCGCGGCGTGGATCTCGAAGCCGAGCGGGACGAGATTGCGCCGCACCTTCTCCACCGCCGCCTCGTCGAGGTCCAGCACGCGCAGACGGTCGATCCCGAGCACGGTGCGCATCGCGAGCGCCTGGAACTCGGCCTGCGAGCCCGCCCCGATCAGGGCGTGGACGCGGGCGCCGGGCAGGGCGAGCTCCCGCGCGGCGAGCGCCGACGTCGCGGCGGTGCGCAGCGCGGTCAGCAGCGTCATCTCGGAGAGGAGGATCGGGTAGCCGTTGTCGACGTCGGCGAGCACGCCGAAGGCCGTCACGGTCTGCAGCCCGCGGGCGGGGTTGTGCGGGTGGCCGTTGACGTACTTGAAGGAGTACAGCGATCCGTCGCTGGTCGGCATCAGCTCGATCACCCCGTGCAGGCTGTGGCTGGCCAGTCGCGGGACCTTCTCGAACTCCTCCCAGCGCAGCAGGTCGGACTCCAGGTATCTCACCATCCCCGCGAGGATGTTCTCGATGCCGTCGCGTCGGATCCAGCGGATAGTCCCGGGGACGTCGAGCAGGTGCGGCATGGTCCTCTCCTCTCGGTCGGCGCCTCGTCGCGCCGGAGCGAGGGTCGCTCCCGCTCCCAGGGTAGACGCGGACCGGGCCCGGAGGGGGAGGAGCTGCTGCTCCGCCCCCCGCCGGGCCCGGTCTCTCGATGTCCTGCTCAGTACTCGATGACCACGCGGCCGTCGATCTTCCCCTCCCTCATCTCGCCGAAGATCTGGTTGATGTCCTCCAGCGAGCGGCGCGAGTAGGTGGGGTGGATCTTCCCGGCCGCGTAGAACTCGATCGCCTCGGCGAGGTCCTGACGGGTGCCGACGATCGAGCCGCGGATCGTCAGGCCCTTGAGCACGATGTCGAAGATCGGGGCGGGGAAGTCGCCCGGGGGAAGGCCGTTGAACACGATGGTGCCGCCGCGGCGGGTCATCCCGATCGCCTGCCCGAAGGCCTTGGGGTGCACGGCGGTGACGAGAACGCCGTGGCTGCCGCCGACCTGCTCCTGGATCGCCTCGACCGGGTCGACCCGGCTCGCGTCCACGACGATCTCCGCGCCGTGCTTCGTGGCCAGGTCGAGCTTCTCCTGGGCGATGTCCACCGCGATCACGCGCATCCCCATCGCGACCGCGTACTGCACCGCGATGTGGCCGAGCCCGCCGATCCCGGAGATCACGACCCACTGGCCGGGCCGCACCTCGGTGCGCTTGAGACCCTTGTACACCGTCACCCCGGCGCACAGCACGGGAGCGATCTCGTAGGGATCGGCGCCCTCGGGGATGCGGGCGGCGAACTTGGTCTCCACCAGCATGTACTGCCCGAAGGAGCCGTCGACGCTGTAGCCGCCGTTGTTCTGCTCCTCGCAGAGGGTCTCCCAGCCGGTGCGGCAGTACTGGCAGTCGCCGCAGGCGCTCCACAGCCAGGCGTTGCCGATCAGGTCGCCGACCTTCACGTCGGTGACGCCCTCGCCGACCTTCTCGACCGTGCCCACGCCCTCATGGCCGGGGACGAAGGGCGGGGACGGCTTGACGGGCCAGTCGCCCTCGGCGGCGTGGAGGTCGGTGTGGCACACGCCGGAGGAGATCAGCTTGACGAGGGCCTGGCCCGGTCCGGGCTCGGGGAGGGTGTACTCCTCGACGGCGAGGTCGCTCCCGAACTCGTGGACGACGGCGGCGGTCATGGTGGTGGTCATCTCGTGCTCCTTGGTCGGCCCGTTCTCGGGCAGGGGGTGAGGGCGGGCCGTCGACAGATCGTCGAGGGGCCGCTGCGATGGCGGGGTGGATGCTGCGGGGAGGGTCGGCTCAGAAGAAGCCGAGCTTGTTCTCCGAGTAGGAGACCAGGAGGTTCTTGGTCTGCTGGTAGTGGTCGAGCATCATCAGGTGGTTCTCGCGGCCGATGCCGGAGGACTTGTAGCCGCCGAACGCGGAGTGCGCCGGGTAGGAGTGGTAGTTGTTCACCCATACGCGTCCGGCCTGGATGGCGCGGCCGGCGCGGTAGATGATGTTCTGCTGCCGGCTCCACACGCCTGAGCCCAGCCCGTACAGGGTGTCGTTCGCGATCGAGATCGCCTGGTCGTAGTCGCTGAACGAGGTCAGCGCCAGCACCGGCCCGAAGATCTCCTCCTGGAAGATCCGCATGGAGTTGTCGCCGCGGAACACGGTGGGGGTGACGTAGTAGCCGCCGGAGAGGTCGCCGCCGAGGTCGGCGCGCTCGCCGCCCGTGAGCAGCTCGGCGCCCTCCTGCTTGCCGATGTCGATGTAGGAGAGGATCTTCTCGAGCTGGTCGTTGCTGGCCTGCGCGCCGATCATGGTGTCGGTGTCCAGCGGGTCGCCCTGCTTCGTGGCCTCGACGCGCTTCAGCCCGTCGGCGACGAAGGAGTCGAAGATGCTCTCCTGCACCAGGGCGCGCGAGGGGCAGGTGCACACCTCGCCCTGGTTCAGGGAGAACATCGCGAAGCCTTCGAGCGCCTTGTCGTAGTAGGCGTCGTCCTGCGAGGCGACGTCCTCGAAGAAGATGTTCGGGCTCTTGCCGCCGAGCTCCAGCGTGACCGGGATGAGGTTCTGGCTCGCGTACTGCATGATGAGCCGGCCCGTGGTGGTCTCGCCGGTGAAGGCGATCTTCGCGATCCGCTTGTTCGAGGCCAGCGGCTTGCCGGCCTCGACGCCGAAGCCGTTGATGATGTTCAGCACGCCGTCGGGCAGCAGGTCGCCGATCAGCTCGGCGAGCACCAGGATCGAGGCGGGGGTCTGCTCGGCGGGCTTGAGCACGATGGCGTTGCCGGCGGCGAGGGCGGGGGCGAGCTTCCACACCGCCATCAGCAGCGGGAAGTTCCAGGGGATGATCTGCCCGACCACGCCGAGCGGCTCGTGGAAGTGGTACGCGACGGTGTCGTCGTCGATCTGGGAGAGGGCGCCCTCCTGGGCGCGGATCGCGCCGGCGAAGTAGCGGAAGTGGTCCACCGCCAGCGGCAGGTCAGCGTTCAGGCACTCGCGGATCGCCTTGCCGTTGTCCCAGGTCTCGGCGACGGCGAGCATCTCGAGGTTCTCCTCGATGCGGTCGGCGATCCTGTTCAGGATCACCGCGCGCTCGGCGACCGACGTCTTCCCCCAGGCGGGGGCGGCGGCGTGGGCGGCGTCGAGGGCGAGCTCGACGTCCTCGGCGGTGGAGCGGGCGACCTCGGTGAAGATCTGGCCGGTGACGGGGGTGGGGTTCTCGAAGTACTCGCCCTTCACGGGCGGCACCCACTGCCCTCCGATGTAGTTCTCGTAGCGGGGCTTGAAGGTGACCTTCGAGCCCTCCGTGCCGGGGTGTGCGTAGACAGTCATGGCGTTCCCTTCGGTGCGATCGCGGACGGTCGGTACCACTGAATGTAACCCTCGTCACGTTGCACGAAGGTTGCGAGGCTCAGCCCTTCTCGCCCCGCAGCTCCTGCGCCCGGGCCGACGCCGCGGACCGTTCGGGCGCATCCGGTGCGGCGACCTGCAGGATCGCCATCAGCACGTCGAGATCCTCCGCCGCCTCGGAACGCTGGGCGTAGGCCCACAGCTGCTGCGGGGCGCCGCGCTCGAGCACGAGCTCGCGCAGGTGGTCGCCGGTCCGTGCACGCAGTCGGCGGATCTCGGGCGCCTCGGAGTCGGGCAGCAGCTCGCCGGGGGCGGCGGCGAGGGCGGCGTCGAGGTCGCCGCGGTCGAGGGCGGAGTGGGTGCGGCGCAGGTCGGAGTCGACCTCGCCCAGCAGACGGTAGGGGCGTGAGGCGATCTCGAGCGTGCTCGCCTCGGCGAGGACCCGACGCAGCCGCACCACTTCGGCGCGCACGGTCCCCTCGGCCGACGCGGTGCCGTGCAGCTGCTCGGCCAGCTCCGCCCCGCGGATGCCGTCGCCGGCGAGATGGAGGAGGGTGAGCAGCTCGGCGTGACGTCCGCCGAGCGCCACCTCCTGCTCGCCGCAGCGCAGCAGCGGGGTGCGGCGACCGGTGAGCAGCAGGTCGACGGCGGCACCGGTGCGGGGAGGGGCGGCGGGCCCCTGCCGGCGAAGCTCCTCCTGGACGGCGCGGGAGGTCGCCGCGAGCAGCGGCAGCACGAGCGGGGCGACGGCATCCGCGCTGCCGGTCACGTCGAGGACCCCGACGGTGCGGCCGGTGCGGGGATCGAGCACGGGCACGGCGCTGCAGCTCCAGGGGTGCACCGCCTCCTGGAAGTGCTCGGCCCCCACCACCTGGATCCCGGACCCGGTGGTGAGCGCTAGCGCCGGGGCGGAGGTGCCCATCGCGCCCTCGGACCAGTCGGCACCGGCGGCGAACCCCATCGCATCGGCCCGGGAGGTCACGGAGGAGCGCCCCTCGACCCAGAGCAGCCGGCCCTCGGCGTCGCCGAGCGCGACCACGAGCCCCGCGTCGACGGCCGGCTCGATCAGGCGTGAGCGCAGCAGCGGCAGCATGGCGGAGAAGGGGTGCGCGCGGCGCGCCCGGGCGAGCTCGTCCCCCTCGAGCACGGCGCGTGCGGTGCCCGCCCCGTCGGGCAGTGCGGCCAGAGAGCGCCGCCAGGAGTCCAGCACCGGGGCGCGCACCGGCCACGGCGTCTCGTCGGGGACGCTCTGCGCGCGCAGATCCTCGTGCGCTCGCCGCAGCTGCGCCTGGTAGACGGAATCCGTCGGCGACCAGTCGGTGACGGTCATCCTGCCTCGCTCACGATCCACCTCGTCGTCGTTCGTGCCACAGGTGCGATGACGGTACCCCGGCGGGGGAGAGGTGGCAACGCGGGCGGGCCGGCCCGCTCACCCCTCGCCCGCAGCGCGCCCCTTCGCCTTCCCGTTCGAGTGCGCGGGCGGGCCCTGCTCCCCGGCATGCCCGGGCTTCCCCGTCTGCCCGGCGTGCTCCGGCGGACCGGTGCGCTTGCCGCCGTCCTCGCCTGCGCCCTGCTCGGCGACGAACACGGCGACGGTGTGCGCAGGCACGCTGACGGTCCCGGTCTCCGCATCCCAGCTCGCGCCCTTGACGACCTCGTCGGCGCCGTCCGCCTGCACCTCGTGGAGCGTGTACCCGAGCCCGGCCATGTGCTCGATCTGCTCGGTGAGCGGCTCGTCGGAGGCGTTGAAGACGGTGACCACGCCGTCGAGGGCGGGGTCGACGTCGGGGCCGACGGTGTCGTCGATCCGCATCACGAGCAGGCCCGGGGTCGCCTCGGGACCGGCGTTCGGGAAGGTGACCTTCTGGCGGATCAGCTCCGCATCGCCGAGGGTGAACAGCGGCGTGGAGGAGCGCAGGCGCAGCAGGTCCAGGGTGACCTCGCTGCTGCTCGCGATGTCCTCGGGGGCGGGGTTCTTGGCCGGGTCCTCGAGCATCGGCACCATCAGGTCCCAGGCCTCGCCGTTCTTTCCCTCGGGCGGCAGGCCGTTGCCGTAGCCGGACTCCTGCATGGTCCAGTCGATGGCGTTGAAGTGGTCGCCGGAGTCGTAGCTGTCGCGGTCCAGGGACTTCGAGCGCATCAGGTCGGTGCCGCCGGCCCAGAAGGAGGGCGACTGCCCCAGCGCCACGGTCGCGAGCGAGAGCGTGTTCATCCGCACGCGCACGTCCATGGGGGCGTCCTGCGGCAGCTTCCACACGTTCATGTCGTACAGCGCCTCGTTGTCGTGCGCGTCGACGTAGTTCACGGTCTCCTCGGGCGCCGTCGCGTACCCGGCCGGCGCGCCGTTGTAGTCCAGCTGGTCGCCGCGCACCACCTCGCCGGTCGAGCCGAGCAGCTCGTAGTCGGCGAGGTTGCCCGCCATCCCGAGTCGGATCAGGTCGGTGCGGTGGCGCAGGTCGGTCAGCTGCTCGGCCTCGCCCACCTCGGCGTGGCCGTTGGGCATGGTGGCGAGCCCGTTGCCGAAGCCCTGGGAGGTGCGCTTGTCGGTGTCGAAGGGGCTGCCGCCGTGGACGGCGTCGCGCAGCCGGTCGTTGAAGGTGCCGATCGAGGTGCCGCCGAGCTGCCCCTGCGTGGCCTGGGTGAAGCGGGCGTTGCCGGCGACCTCGCCGAAGTCCCAGCCCTCGCCGTAGAGGTAGATGCCCTTGCCGTCCACGCCGTCGGACTCGAGGGTCAGCTCGTCCAGCGCCTCGCGCACGGCGAGCATGTTCTCGCGGCTGTGATGGCCCATGAGGTCGAAGCGGAAGCCGTCGACGCCGTAGTCCCGCGCCCAGGTCACGGTCGAGTCGACCATCAGCTTCTGCGCCATCGCGTGCTCGGTGGCGATGTTCGAGCAGCAGGTGGAGTTCTCTACGCCGCCTGCGAGGTCCAGGCGCTGGTAGTAGCCGGGGACGATGCGGTCGAGCACCGAGCGCTCGGACTGCCCGTGCGCGGCGGTGTGGTTGTACACCTGGTCGAGCACGACCTGCAGGCCCATGCCGTGCAGCTCTCCCACCATGGCGCGGAACTCGCGGGTGCGCTCGCCGCCGACCTGGTGGCCCTCGGTCGCGTACGAGCCCTCGGGCGCCAAGTAGTGCAGCGGGTCGTAGCCCCAGTTGTAGGCGTCCTCGCCCGCGACGGCCGCGACGGCCTCCTGCTGCGCGGGGGAGGCGGGGCCGGCGTCGGCGGGGATGTCCGGGCGCAGCTGTGCGGCGCGGTCCTCCTCGATGGTGGCGATGTCGAAGGTGGGCAGCAGGTGCACGGTGGTCATGCCCGCCTCGGCGAGCTCGGCCAGGCGCGCGGAGCCCGCCGAGTCCGGGTGGCCGACGGCGGCGTAGGAGCCGCGGATCCCCTCGGGCAGCGCCTCGTCGCCGGCGGAGAAGTCCCGCAGGTGCATCTCGTAGATGGTCTGGTCGGCGAACTGCGCGACCTCGGGGGCGGGCGTGTCGGTCCACACCTCGGGCGCCCAGCGCGGGTCGTCCAGGTCCACGAGCACCGAGTGTGTCGAGTTCACGGTCAGGCCCACGGAGTACGGGTCGGTGACGACGTTGGTGACGACCTGGTCGAGGGCGGGCACGTACACCTCGACCGCGAAGGTATAGGCCTGGCCGGCCCAGTGCTTCCTGCCCTCGAACGTCCACGTGCCGTCCGCGCCGCGCCGCATCGGGTACGTCCGCACGGGGTCCGATGGGTCGGTCGCGGACTCCGCCGGGCCGTGCAGCTGCAGGGTGACGGCGCGGGCGGTCGGCGCCCACAGCGCGAGGCTCGGCGCGCCGTCCTCCCAGCTCGCACCGAGCTGCTGCTCCGCGGCGGCCTCGGCGTAGAGCGCGTCGAGCACGCCGGGGATCTGCAGCCCGGTGAGCACCTCGAGTCCGTCCGGGCCGTGCTGGGCGACGACCAGCTGGCCGCGCAGCGCCTTCTCGAGCACTCCGCGCTCGAGCTCGGGCAGGTCGAGGGCGAGGTGGCCGGCCAGGTGCGCGCGGCCGACGAGCTCGTCCTCGGCGAGGCCGCCGTCCCGCAGGGTCAGCTCGCCGAGGCTCCTCCCGCCGGTGACCTCGTCGCCGTCGGCGGAGATCCCGCCGCCGGGCGCGGTGAACAGCTCCCAGCGCGTCGCCTCCGCATCGGTCACGAGGTCCGCGGGCCAGGCGATCGTGTCCGTGTCGACGAGCTGGCCGAGCATCTGGCCGTCGCCCGCGACGAGCGAGTCGCCCGCATCGATGGCGAGCTCGTGGGTGGCCGGGTCGTAGGTGAAGCTCACGCGAGCCCCTTCCTGCGTCGAAAAGGTGTAGTTCGCCCCGCCGGGGGCACCGCCGACACCGTAGTTCTCGTCCCAGGACCCGCCGACGGCGACCTTCACCTCGTAGGTCCCGCGCGGCAGTGCGTCGGTGGTGAAGGTGTGCTTCCCGGTCGCGGCGTCGAGCACGAGCGCGGTCGCCTCGCAGTCCGGCATCCAGTCCGCGGCGCAGCCCAGCTCGTCCTGCAGCGAGCCGGCGAGCACCGGCTGGTCGGGGGCGAGCGCCTGCACGGCGGGGGCGGCGACGAGCGCGGCGGCCGCGGTGGTCACGAGCGCGGTGAGCAGCGCCAGCGGACGGCGCAGGGCGGGGGAGGGGGACATGCGGGGGACTCCTCTGTCCGGGGGCGGGAGGGGCGCCGCTCTGCAAGATCTTGCAGTACTGACGCCGCGTCGGTGCGGCCGCGCCCGCCATCGACCCTAGGGCCTGGGAGGAGTCTGCTCAACAGCTTCGAAGAACCTGCAAGAACCTTCAGCCCGTCACGGCCGACATCGGTGTCGAGCAGCGGCGGTGCGACGGGTCACGAGCGGCGTTCTCGCCCCGTGAGGCGCGGGCGGTACGGTCGGGGAGTGACGGACGCGCAGACCTCCCTGTCCCTGTACCTCGACCGGCTCACCACGGCCCTGTCCACGGCCACCACGGACATCGACCCGCACGCAGCCCAGGTGGACCGCGGCATCGTCGGCGGCGCCGAGACCGACGGCGAGATCCCCTCCCTCTCCTTCCTCTCCGGCGCGCGCGAGGACCACCTCGGCGTCGCCGTCTGCTCGATCGACGGGGAGATCACCGCCGCCGGCACCGACCACGCCTTCCCGATGCAGTCGATCTCCAAGGCCTTCGCCTACGGCGCCGCGATCGACCTGCACGGCATGGACTACGTCGACGCGGTCGTCGACGAGGAGCCGACGGGCGAGGAGTTCAACGCGCTCAGCATCGACCGCGTCACCCGCAAGCCGAAGAACCCGCTGGTCAACATCGGTGCGATCCGCACCCACGCCATGCTCGGCACCACCCGGGAGGAGCGCACGCAGCGGCTGCGCGCGGTGCTCGACGCCGCGGCGGGCCGCCCGCTCGCCCCGCACGAGGTGACCTGGCGCGAGGAGGGCCGCAGCGCGGACCGCAACTACGCGCTCGCCTACATGCTGCGCGCCGCCGGCTCGATGACGGAGGACGCGATCGAGGTGGTCGACGGCTACATCGAGGGCTGCTCGGTGCTCACCACCGTCAGCGACCTCGCCGTCATGGCCGCGACCCTCGCCTCCGGCGGCACGAACCCGCTCACCGGCCAGGAGGTGTTCTCCCGCGTCGCCGCCCGCCAGGTGCTCTCGGTGATGCTCACCTGCGGCATGTACGACAACGCCGGCGACTGGGTCAGCGACGTGGGCCTGCCGGCGAAGTCCGGGGTGGGCGGCGGGATCATCGCGGGCCTGCCCTCTCGCTTCGGGGTCGCGAGCTATGCCCCGCAGCTGGACCTGCACGGCAACTCGGTGCGCGGCACGCTCTTCTTCGAGCGGCTCAGCGCCGACTTCGCCCTGCACATGCTCGACGGCGTCGAGCCGCGCGACCTCGAGGAGTGCGCGCGGGAGCTCATGGACGCGGGGACGCACCCGTGAGCGCCGTGCGGGAGATCGGCGCCTCCGACTGGAAGATCTGGCGAATGCTGCGCCTGAGGGCGCTGCGCGAGGACCCCGACGCCTTCGCCAGCACCCTCGACTCCACTCTCGAACGGGATGCGAGGGACGGGGAGGCCTACTGGCGCGGGTACTTCACCCGCCCCGGGACCGCCCTGATCGCCGAGGTGGACGGCGTCCCCGCCGGCATGGCGCGCGTGGTCGTGGAGGACGGGCCCGCGCACCTCTACTCGATGTGGGTCGCGCCGGAGGTGCGGGGGAGGGGCGTCGGCGCGCACCTGGTCATGACGTGCATCGACCGGCTCGCCGCGCACCGCCCGGGGCTTCCGCTGAGGCTGGAGGTGGTCGAGACGAACCTCCCCGCCCGCCGCCTCTACTCCCGCTGCGGCTTCGTCGTCGTCGGCCCGAACCCCGAGGACGCGGCCGAGATCGTCATGGAGCACGTTCCCGATCGGTAGACTCGCCGCCATGAGTTCCCCTTCGCGCAACGAGCTGGTCCGCCGCCCCTTCGAAGGCCTGCCCAACGAGCAGGACCTCGTCGCGATGCGCCAGCTGATCCCCGCGGCGACCATGACGGCGAAGACCACCGAGGAGTACGGCGGCGTCGCCGTCGAGCTCGCCACGATCCTCCCGATGACCTGGCCCGCCGTGCGCCGCACCGACGGCACCGTCACCGTCGGCGTCCAGGCTCCGTTCCCCGGCGGCGATCTCTCCCGCGGCATCGCCCAGGCGATCCGCCAGGCGATCGCCCTCGAGCCCGGCAGCCCCGTCACCGCCGTGACCCTCGAGGACGACACCGCGCGGCTCCAGGACGTCCTGGACCTCTCCGGCGACTTCGCGATCCAGGTCCAGGACACCTTCGAGTTCTGGCTGGACCCCAGCGCCGAGCGCACCGGCGAGATCGAGCAGGCGATCTCCCAGGCGAACGACTCGATCATGCCCACGCGCCCCGTCGAGGGCCTGCCCCACGCCTACTGGGTCGACGCCGGGGCCAAGGAGCACCTGCGCTGGGTGCTCGACGCCGACGAGGACCGCGTGATCGACGCCGTCACCCGCCTGCACGCCCGCCGCGAGTCCGCGGTGTGCGAGGGCGCGAAGTACGTCGGCTCCTTCCGCGCCGAGGGCATGTCGATCCCCGTGTGGGACCTGCCGAAGGGCGCCGGGGTCGAGGCCGTCGAGGCGGAGGCCGAGTCCTTCCGGAGTCGCTTCGAGGAGGCGCTGGCCTCCACCGAGCCGCTCACCGCGCTCGAGCGTCGCGCCCGCGGTGGCATCGTCGCCCGCCAGGTGACGCTGCGATGAGCGCCGCGGGGCCGCTGACGGCGCACCGCCCCGAGCGGGTCGCCGTCGTGATCCCCGCCAAGAACGAGGCGGAGCGGATCGAGGCGACGATCGCGTCGGCCCGGGGGATCCCCGGGGTGGACCTGGTCGTCGTCGTCGACGACGGCTCCTCCGATGCGACCTCCGCCGTCGCGATGGGGGCCGACGCCCTGGTGGTGCGGCACAAGACCAACCGCGGCAAGGCCGCGGCGATGGCCACGGGCGCGCAGATGGTCGCGATCCAGGAGGGCGCCGAGCGGGCCGACGGCGGGGAGAGCTTCTCCGAGGAGCTGCACGCCGAGCCCCGCTCTCCCGGCCACACCGGCCCGCTGCCCGTCATCGATGCGAGCGATCCCGTGCCGCGTGCCCTGCTGTTCCTGGACGCGGACATGGGCGAGTCCGCCGCGGCCGCGCAGCCGCTGGTCGAGGCGGTGCTCGGCGAGGGCGTCGACATGGCCATCGCTCTGCTGCCCCCGCAGCCCGGCGCCGGCGGGATGGGCGTCGTGGTCCGCACCGCCCGCCGCGGCATCGAGCGCGCCACCGGCTGGGAGGCGACGCAGCCGCTGTCCGGCACCCGCTGCATCACCCGCGAGACCTGGGATGCCTGCCAGCCCCTCGCCCCCGGCTGGGGCGTGGAGACCTCCCTGACGATCGACGCGCTCAGCGCCGGGTTCTGGGTCAAGGAGGTCCCGGCCGAGCTCCACCACCGCGCCACCGGCAACGACCTGCGCGGCCGCCTGCACCGCGCCGCCCAGCTGCGCGACGTGCTGCGGGCGCTGGCCCGCAAGCGCCACCTCAGCCCGGAGATCGAGGAGACCGAGGAGGACGCCCCCGCGGAGCTCCCCGCCCCCGTCGCCTCGCCGGAGCCGGCGCCCGCGCCGCTGCCCACCGGCGGCGGCGACCACGACGAGGCGAAGGTCTGGAGAGTCGTCCCCGAGGGCGAGGAGGAGGTCGCGGCCCGTGCCGAGCGGCGCCGCACCACCCTCGCGGACCTGCCCGTGGACGGGGAGTTCTCCGACGACGAGACTCGTGCGCTGGGCGACGTGGACCCTGCCGAGCTCGACTCCCTGCTGCGCGCCCTGCGCGTGGAGGGCGACTTCGCGCCCGATGACGTCGTCTACCTCGCCGGCACCGACCTCGAGCGGCTCGCCGCGCGCCTGGACGCCGCTCCGGTCGAGGGCCGCTTCGAGCCCGCGCACGCGGTGATCATCGCCTCCCACCTGGAGGTGGGGGAGCCGGAGATCCCCGACTCGCTCATCGCGCCCCTGAGCCCGGAGGAGTACACCTCCCTGGTCGTGCACGCCGCGGTCGACGCCGGCAACGCCTGATCAGTCCGCCGGCTCCCGCGCCGGTGTCGGATCCGGGAGGACCGCCGGCAGCAGCGCGAGCCAGATCCCGAGCATCGCGGCGACGAGCACGGGCCCGGTGTCGTTGACGGCGTAGCCCACCCACGCGCCGACGACCAGCGCGATCCGCACCCGGTGCGCGACCGGATGCTCCTCGTCGAGCGCGGCCAGGCGCCGCCACCGCAGCCGTCGCGGCATGAGGATCGCGACCGAGGCGAGCACCGCGAGCACGAGCACCAGCGCGAGCGCCCAGTAGCCCGTCGCCATCGCGATGTTCTGGGCGAGCTTGCGCACGACCACGGCGACCAGCTCGCCGCTCAGCAGCTCGTCGATGAAGCGCCCCAGGTGGGTGCGGTCCTCCGGCGGGCGCAGCCAGTCCAGGAAGGACACCGACAGCACCGCCGCGGCGCCGCCCGCGCCGAGGGCGAGCACGTGCCACACCCGCAGCCGGATCCCGGAGACCAGCAGCGCGAGCAGTCCGAAGGCGGGGATCGTCGCGAGCCCTGAGCCGAAGTCCGCGCCCATCGACGGGGCGACGCACACCGCCGCGACCGCGAGGCCGACGCCGACGGTCCACAGCACCCGCGCCCGGGGCGTGCGCACCACCGTGAACAGGCACAGCAGCGCCATCATGGCCCCGGCGAGCACCATCCCGAAGAGGTGGTTGGACAGGCCGTAGAAGCGACCGCCGGAGATCGGCTGCGCCCCGAGCGGGGAGGAGAGCTGCAGGCGGGACCCGGTCGCGGACTCGAGGAGGATGATCCCTGCGACCAGCGCCGCCGAGGCGCCGACGGGTCCGGAGCGACGGCGTCGCCAGGGCCCGGCGAGCACCAGCACGGACAGCAGCGCGCACCCGCCCCACACCACGGCGGTCAGTGCGAGCGCGGGGCTGTCCGCCCGCCACCACGGCACGAGCGAGGCGCACAGCCCCACCGGCAGGGCGAGCGGCGCGATCGTCGCGAGGGCCCGGCCGACGGCGGCGAGCCGCCTGCGTCGGGCGAGCGGGGGGACCAGCACGATCACGAGTCCGATCACGCCGAGCGCGAGCCAGGAGCCGAGCGCGGGGAGGGTCGCGGCGTCGACGAGGCGTCCCGCCTCGGACCGGTCCCAGGCCAGCTGCTGGGCGTCCTCGCTCTCGACGCCGCGGAAGGGCTGGCCGGGGATCAGTCCGTCGGCGCTCGCGTCATGGGAGGAGAGCACGGTCGCGACCACGTCGGTGATCATCACGACCCCGGTCTGCTTGGTCGCCCCGGAGGTGAGGGCCTGGCCCGGCAGGGCGGTGTCCATCGCGACCTGCAGGCCGACGCTGCGGGAGGCGACCGCGCCGGTGCGCTCGACCTCCTCGGGATGCGCGGGGTCGGTCGCGGCGACGGAGACCAGCAGGGTGCGCGGCAGGTCCGCGGCCTCGCAGCCGCCGAGCTCCTCGAGGGCCGCGGCGACGGCGGCGTCGAGGTCGGTGAGGGCCTCGGCGCGGGCGGGGTCGTCGTGGTCGGGGATCGACGGGGCGTCGAGCTCGACGAGGTCGCCGTCCGCGAGGGCGCCCGCGACCTCGGCGGGGTCGTCGGTCTCGGTGACCTCGCCGGGCAGCTGCTCCCACTGGTCCGTCGGCGGGGTGGGGATGCCGCTCGTGCGCGGCGCCTCCTCGGCGAGGCCCCGGTAGCCGGTGTGCAGCGTCTCCATCCCCTGCCGCTTCGTGGAGACGACGGTGGTGGACGTGGTGTTCATGGCGCCGACGCCGGAGCGGTCCGCGAGGCACTGCAGGGTGGGCGTGCTCTCCGCGTCGATGTCCTCCCAGGTCAGGCCCGCGGTCGCGATGACCAGGCGCACGGGCTTGTCGGCCTCGGCGCCGTCGTCGGCCCGGGCGGCGCTCGTCGGCAGCAGCACGAGCGCGGCGAGGACGGCGAGCAGCAGCGCGCGGAGGGCGCGGGGGAGGGCGCGAGCGGGGGAGACGGGCACGCCCCGATGCTACGGGGCGCATCTCCGGCGGATCGCCGCGTGCACGAGGCCTCCACGCCCTCCGCCTATCGTGTCCTCATGCCCTCTCCCCAGCCCCCGTACGAGCAGGTCCGCCGCGAGATCGTCCAGCAGGTGCGCAGCGGCGAGCTGCGGCCCGGCGACCGACTGCCTGCGATCCGCGCCCATGCCGAGGATCTCGGCCTCTCCGCCGGCACCGTCGCCCGCGCCTACAAGCTCCTCGAGGAGGCGCAGATCATCGTCACCCGCCGCGGTGCGGGCACCACGATCGCGCCGGGCGCCGTGGCGCATGCCCGCCGCGAGGCGGAGACCGCCCAGCGCGAGGACGGCGGCCCCGTCGACGCGGCGCTGCTCTCCCTGTTCGCCGGTCCCGTCGCCGAGGCCCGCACCCGTGGCGCCCGCGACGTGGAGATCCTCGCGACGGTGCGCGCCGTGCTCGCGGGGGAGAGCGGCGTGAACCGGGGATGATCCGCCTCGAGCGTCTCGGCCCTCCCCATGCCGAGAGGATCCTCTCCGGTCAGGACGAGGCCCTCGCGCGCGAGATCATCGGGAGGCCCTGGGAGCGGGAGCAGCTCGAGGAGTTCCTCGGCCGCTGTACCCGCTGGCGCGAGGACGGACCGGTCCAGGAGCTCGCGGCGTTCGAGGGGGACGCCGGGCCGTTGGTCGGCGGGGGAGGGTTGAACCGGCTCGCGCCGGGACTCGCCCGGGACCAGGTGGCGCTGACCTACTGGCTGCTGGCTGGGGCGCGCGGTCGCCGACTCGGGGCCCCGCTCGCCGAGGCGCTGGTCGCACGAGCGCGACGGATGGCGGCCCGGGAGGCCGTCCTCCTCATCGCCCCGGGGAACACCGCCTCGCAGGCGGTCGCGACGACGCTCGGCGCGCGGCCGACGGGGGAGCAGGTGCGCCACCCGGCCGACGCGTCCCGTCGTGCGGAGCGCTGGCTGCTGGACCTGGGACGTGACGTTCCCTGAGCTGTGCACGTCGGCGGCGAGAACTCGCTGGTCGACGCGCTCGTCCGCCGCTACCCTCGCGGCCATGAGCACCCCCGCCGCCTGGATCACCGTCACCCGCGAGGACCGGGAGGCCGTCGGCTATCTCGAGCCGGTGACCGAGGACTACGACGTGGTCCAGCCGCGCACCCTGCTGGGGCATCGCGCGGGCGAGCCGACGGACATCGAACGCGGCGAGGAGCGACTGCGCGAGCATGGGATCGGCGAGCTCGCGGAGATGTGGGAGCTCGATGCGGGGACGTCCGCACACGTGCGCTCGCTCGCGATCCTCGAGGTGTCCCCGCACGGCATCGTCGTCGCGGACGCACTGGCGACCAAGGCGCTCGCCGGCCCCGAGCCGATCACGGTGACGTGGCCGGATGTCGAGGAGCGCCTGACGTGCCCGTGACCGCGGGCAGAGCGACTTCTCCTCCACAGACCCCCGTCGTCCACATCCTGCGCCGGACAGTCGCGGCTCGGCGCGTCGAATGTCAGGGTGGGTCCGTAGGGTGATGATCAGCTGGAACACCCGGCATGGCGGCATCGACGACGAGTCCACGAGGAGGTGGAGGCGATGACCACGACCGACCCTCGCCCCGTGGCCTCCTCCACCCGCGCGCGGCGTCCCGGCGCTCACGGCCGCGCCTCGCGCGCCGCGGCATCGCGCACCGCGACGGCCCCGCCCCGGGCCCGCGTCCGGGCACGTGCACCGCTGACCGAGGACTCCCTCCTGCGCCGCGGCGGCGTCGAGCCCGGTGACGCCGACGCCCGGACCATCGCCCGCCTGCTCGAGGAGGAGCGCGAGGACTCCCGGCGCCATGCCCGCCGGCTGCAGGACCTCGCCCCCTTCTGGATCGATCACGAGGACCCCGACCTCGACGACGACCGCGAGGAGCGCAGCCTCGCCGTCGCGATCGCGACCCGCACCACGACCGCCCTCGCCTCGTACCGCATCGACGATGCCCACACGGCCGTGACGGAGCTGCCGCGGACCTTCGAGCGTCTCGCCGCGGGGGAGATGCCCGTCGAGTGGCACACGCGAATGATGAAGGCGGTCCGCGACCTCACCCCCGTCCAGCGTGCCCAGGTCGACGCGATCGTCGCCTCCTGGGACCTCGCCTCCGTCCCCGCGGATCGCTTCCGCGACGAGCTGCGCCAGCTGCGCTCCTGGTTCGATCGCGAGCTCGTCGCGAAGCGTCCCGAGGAGCTGCGGGACGTGACGCTCGAGGGCTCGGGGCACGACGACGGCACCGCCTGCCTGCGCATCACCGGTCCCATCCCCGAGATCCTCGATCTCGCCCGGCGCCTCGACCTCTCCGCGAAGCAGGTCCAGGCCCGGCAGCGCCGCGCCCTCGAGCAGGACGGACCGATCCCCTTCGACCTCGACGGGGACGTCGCCCGCGACGGGAGGGCCATGCCCCTCGCCGCGCTGCGCTACGCGATCCTGCTGCGCACCCAGCTCGACACGGGCGGCGTCGAGGTTCCGGCGCCGCGGCACCGTGTCAACGTCGTCATCCCGGTGCTCACGCTGATGGGGCTCGAGGACACCCCCGCCCTGTACGACGGGATCCACCCGCTGCCCGCGCAGATGGCCCGCGACCTCGCCGCCGCCGAGCCCGTCTGGCACCGGGTCTTCGCCGACCCCGCCGACGGCGCGTATCTCCCGGTGCCTGCCGACCGCTACCGTCCCTCCGCCGCGCAGGTGGAGCACCTCCGGCTGCGGGATCCGCGCTGCGCGGCCCCCGGCTGTACGCACCCCACCACGGACGACGCCGAGAACGACCACATCGAGGAGTTCGACCACGCCGATCCCACCCGAGGCGGGCCCACCACCCTCCACAACCTCCATCGACTCCACTGGAAGCACCACGACCTGAAGACCGCCGGCCGCATCGATCCCGTCCGCGAGCCCGACGGCTCGACGACCTGGACGGTCGGCTCCCCGGTCCTGATCAGGACCCGCGTGGCCCCGCGCGGTGACCTCGTCGCGCCCCATCATGCCCGGGCGCTCATGGAGTCGTGGCAGGAGCACTGCTGGCACCGGGACCTCGACCAGATGCAGTCGTCCGGCGAGATCGATCGGATCATGCGGGAATGGGGACCGGCGGACCCGCTGCACGACCCACCGCCCGACCCCGAGGAGGAGCGCCGGCAGCACTGGGAGCAGGACCCGCCGTACTGAGACCGTACGATCTTCCGATGCCTGTCGAGATCGAGCTCGTGCCCCCGACCGTCGCACTGCGTGGCGAGGTCGCAGACTGCCTCGCCGACTTCGCCGGGACGCCCGTGGACGGCTCCGGCATCGCCGACCCCGCCCGGCCCCCGCTGCGCGACGACGACTGGATCGAGTTCGTCACTGGACGTCTCGCCGAGGAGGATCCCGAGACCGAGCTCGTCGACGGCTGGGTCCACTGCACGAGTCGCTGGATCCGGGACATCGGGACCGGCGAGGTGCTCGGCTTCCTCGCCGTCCGCCATCGGCTCACGCCCTTCCTCCTCGAGACCGGCGGGCACATCGGCTACTCCGTCCGCCCCGGTGCGCGACGCAGGGGCGTCGCCACCGCGGCCCTCGCGCTCGGCCTCGAGATCGCGGCCGGGCTCGGCATCGACCCCGTGCTGATCACCTGCGACACCGACAACACCGCCTCTCGCCGCACCATCGAGGGCACGGGCGGCACGCTCGAGGACGTCCGCGACGGGACGCGCCGGTACTGGATCGGCGCGGGCGAACCGCCCGAGCCGCGCTGACCGGCCTGCGCAGCGCTGACCGGCTTTCGCAGCGCTGAACTGCCCACGCTGCGCTGACCCGACCCGCGCCGGCCACCATCGCCCGAGTACCCTTCCCTCCATGCGGTACGGATTCCTCGGTCCTGAGACGACCTTCACCCACCAGGCTCTCCTCCAGGCGCTCACCGAGGTCCCCGAGGAGTTCCGGGCCGAGGAGCCCGAGCTGGTGCCCTTCGCCTCGGTCGCCACCGCCACCACGGACCTGCTGGCCGGGGACATCGACGCGCTCATGGCCCCGATCGAGAACTCCGTCGAGGGCGGCGTCTCCGGGACCCTCGACGTGCTCGCCGCGACCGACTCGATCACGATCGTCGCCGAGCAGACCGTGCAGATCACCTTCGTGCTCGCCGCCCGGGAGGAGACCGCGCTCGAGCAGCTGACCACCGTCTCCTCGCACCCGCACGCCCAGGCGCAGGTGCAGGGCTGGCTGCGCGGCAACGTGCCCGGTGCGCACGTCGCCGCCGCCTCCTCGACCGCCGCCGCGGCCCGCGATCTCGCCGCGTTGAGCGAGGACGAGGCCTGGGGCCGCGCCGCCGTCTGCTCGCCGCTGGCCGCGGAGCACTTCGGCCTCGCCGTCCTCGCCGAGGGCATCGAGGACCACGCCGGCGCGATCACCCGCTTCGTGCTCGTCACCCGCGAGGGCCGCATCCCCGCCCGCACCGGCTCCGACAAGACCACCGTCGTCATCCAGCTGCCGCACAACCGCTCCGGCGCGCTGCTCGAGGCGCTCGAGATCCTCGGCTCCAACGGCGTGAACATGTCCCGGATCGAGTCCCGTCCCGTCGGCGACTTCCTGGGCCGGTACTCCTTCTCCCTCGACCTCGAGGGCCACGTCGAGGACCGGCGCGTCGCCGCGGCGCTGCGCTCCCTGCACCGCCTCTGCCCGGTGGTGCACTATCTCGGCTCCTACCCGCGGATCGACGGGAGCTCGAGCGAGGTGCGCGAGGACTTCGCCGACCACGCCTACGACGAGGCGCACGACTGGCTCGAGCGCCTCACCGGCATGATCACCCCGACCGACCCGAGCACGGAGATCTGAGATGGCACCCAAGGCACCTGTCACCGTCACCGGCACCGCCGAGGTGCGCGCGATCGACGAGCGGCTGATCCTGCCGCTGCCGCAGGAGGCGAGCGAGCAGCTGCCCTCCCGCGGCCAGGTCGCCGTCCAGGCGACCCTCGGCGGGCACGAGCGCGACACCGTCGTCGAGCCCGACGGACGCAAGGGCCACTGGCTGGACCTCGGCCCGGAGCTCATCGACTCCCTCGACCTGCGCGAGGGCAGCAGCGTCGAGTTCACCCTCACCACCACGAAGGACTGGCCCGAGCCGGAGGTCCCCGCCGATCTCTCCGCCGCGCTCACCGAGGCCGAGGATCTCGCCGAGACCTGGCCGTCGCTCACCCCGATGGCGCGCTGGGAGTGGGTGCGCTGGATCGGCGCGACCCGCAGCGAGGACACCCGCGCGAAGCGGGTCGGCGTCTCCATCGACAAGCTCCGGAACGGCTCGCGCCGCCCGTGCTGCTTCGACCTCGCCTCCTGCACCGACCCGGAGCTCGCCCGCAGCGGCAAGCTCAGGGAGTGACGGAGGCGGGGCCCGTCGCCCCGCCGTCCGCGCTCAGGGCTGCGAGGGGTCCGTCGTGTCCGGGACCCGCAGCCGCAGCACACCCGGATCGACCGTCGCGACGAGATGCGTGGCGTCGATGTCGGTGTCCCCGTCGAGCTGCACGGTCTGCGCCTTCGTCGTGGTCACGTGCACGCCGGTGGTCAGATAGCGCTCCATCGAGGAGAGCTTCGGACCCACCTTCGGCACCAGCTTCGGGTTGATCACCTGGGTGGCGACCTGGCTGAACCCGGCCGCGCCGCGCCAGCCGGCCACGACCACCTCGAGCCGGCCGTTGTCGATCGTCGCGTCCGGCATCAGCACGAAGCCGCCGGGGAGCTTGCCCACGTTCCCCAGCAGCACCGTGCGCGCCTTGTGGGCGTGGCGGGACTGGTCGGGCAGTTCGACCACGACGTCGACCGAGCGTCCGAGGATCGTGCGGACACCGCCGAAGACGTAGGCGACCCAGCCGAGGCGCTTCTTCATCCGCGGATCGGTGTAGCCGATCATCTCGGCGTCGGCGCCGAAGCCCGCGATCACGAGGAAGATCTGCCGCGGCGCGGACAGCGCGGCGGCGCGCGAGTCGCCGTAGCGCAGCCAGCCGACGTCGACCTGGTGGTCCTTGCCGGTCAGGGCCGCGACCATCGCCGCGGCGGGGTCCTCGAGGGGGACGTCGACGTTGCGGGCCAGGAGGTTGCCGGTGCCGGAGGGGATGATGCCCATGCGGGTGTCGGTGCCGGCGAGCACCGAGGCGACCATCCGCACGGTCCCGTCGCCGCCCGCGGCCATCACGAGGTCCGCGCCGTCGGCGACCGCCTGCTCCGTCTGCCCGCGTCCGGGGTCGTCGATGGTGGTCTCGTAGAACTGGGCCTCTGCGCCCTCGACCCGTTCGACGACCTCGGAGATCCGTCGGCGGAAGTCGTCGGTGCCCTGGAACTTCGAGGGGTTCAGCACCACCGCGATGCGACGCAGCCGGTCCGAGGAGCCCGCCTCGGAGTCCTCGTCGTCCCCGTCGTCCGGTCTCTCGTGCGCCTCCGACCGGGCGGCGCTCGCCCTCTGCAGGGCGGTGAGCTCGCGGCGGTGGCGGCCCAGCCGACGCAGCACCACGACCAGCAGGACGATGGCGATGATCGTGGTGATGACCGAGGCGATGCTCAGCAGCAGAAGGGTCAGATCCATGTGGCAAGAGTACTGGCGCGGACCCGCGACGACCGGTCCGTGCGCGCAGGTACCCTGGAGCAATGATCGATCTGCGGCTGCTGCGCGAGAACCCCGACGTCGTCCGAGAGGCCCAGCGGGCCCGGAGGCGCGACGCCTCCGCCGTCGATGCGGTGCTCGAGGCCGACTCCCGCTGGCGCGGGACCACCGCCGCCTTCGAGTCCGCGCGCGCCGAGCAGAAGGCCTTCGGCAAGAAGGTCGCCCAGGCGAAGGGCGAGGAGAAGCAGGCGCTGCTGGCCGAGGTCAAGCAGCTCTCCGCCGACGTGAAGCGGCTCGAGGGCGAGGCCGGGGAGGCGCTCGCCGTCCGCGACGCCGCGCTGCGCGAGATCCCGAACCTCGCCGAGGGCGCGCCCGAGGGGCTCGAGGAGGACTTCGTCCTGCGCGAGACCGTCGGCGAGATCCCGAGCTTCGACCACGAGGTCAAGGACCACCTCGAGATCGCCGAGGGCCTCAAGGCGATCGACATGGCCCGCGGCGCGAAGGTCTCCGGCGCCCGCTTCTACTTCCTGCGCGGCGTGGGCGCCCAGCTCGAGCTCGCGATCCTGAACTCGGCGATCGACCAGGCCACGAAGGCCGGGTTCACCCCGATGATCACCCCCACCCTCGTGCTGCCCGAGTCGATGGAGGGCACCGGCTTCCTCGGGGAGCACGCCGACGAGGTCTACCACCTCGACAAGGGCGACGACCTCTACCTCGTCGGCACGAGCGAGGTGGCTCTGGCCAGCTACCACAAGGACGAGATCCTCGACCTCGAAGACGGCCCGATCCGCTACGCCGGCTGGAGCGCCTGCTACCGCCGCGAGGCCGGCAGCTACGGCAAGGACACCCGCGGCATCATCCGCGTCCACCAGTTTCACAAGGTCGAGATGTTCTCCTACTGCCGCATCGAGGACTCCTACGAGGAGCACGAGCGCCTGCTGGACTGGGAGCGGGAGATGATGGCGCGCATCGACGTGCCCTACCGCATCATCGACACGGCCGCCGGCGACCTCGGCACCTCCGCCGCCCGCAAGTACGACTGCGAGGCGTGGATGCCCAGCCAGAACACCTACCGCGAGCTGACCTCCACCTCGAACACCACCCAGTTCCAGGCGCGTCGGCTGAACATCCGCGAGCGCACCGAGGACGGGCTGCGACCCGTCGCGACCCTGAACGGCACCCTCGGCACCACCCGCTTCATCGCCGCGATCCTCGAGAACCACCAGCGTGCCGACGGGTCCGTCGTGGTGCCGGAGGGGCTGCGGCCCTATCTCGGCGGTCGCGAGGTCTTCGAGGTCGTGGGGGGCACTGCCTGAGATGCCCCGTCCCCGTCCGCTGCGGCGCCTGCGCGAGGCGCTTCGTCACCGTCGGTTCACCCGTTCGTCGGGGGGCAATGGCACACTGCCGCGCATGAGCGCCTCCCCGATGACCTCCGCCGCCGAGCACGCCGCCGTGCGCGAGCGTCTGGCCGCGCGCCTCGACGGGCTCAGCGGCGAGAAGCTGCTGATCGGCCTCGACGTCGACGGCACCCTCGTCGACCACGACGGGCGGATGAGCCCGGCGATGCAGCAGGAGCTGGTGCGCGCCGCCGCCGAGCACACCGTCGTCATCGCCACCGGCCGCTCCCTCGGCGCGACCCTCCCGATCGTCGAGGCCGCGGGGATCGAGCGCGGCTACGCGGTCTGCTCCAACGGGGCCGTGACCGTCGAGATGGACCCCGAGGTCGAGGGCGGGCACCGCATCATCGACACCCGCGCCTTCCAGCCGGGCCACGCCCTGCGCACCCTGCGCGAGGTCGCCCCGGAGGCGCACTACGCGGTCGAGACGGCCGACGGCGGCTTCCACTCCACCGAGGGCTTCCAGGACGCGAGCTTCGGGGTGGAGGCGACCGAGGCCGCGCTCGACGACCTGATGGAGCTCGAGGCGGTGCGCGTGGTCGTCCACGTCCCCGACCTCTCCCCGCAGGAGTTCTCCGAGGTCATCGCCGAGTCGGGCGTGCACGGGGTCGAGTACTCGATCGGATGGACGGCCTGGCTGGACATGGCCGCGCCCGGCATCTCCAAGGCGAGCGCCCTCGAGGTGATCCGCGAGCGGCTCGGGATCGACCGGGAGTCGACCGTCACTGTCGGCGACGGCTTCAACGACACCGAGATGCTGACCTGGGCCGGCGTCGGCGTCGCGATGGGCCAGGCGCCGCAGGGCGTCAAGGACGTGGCCGACGTGGTCACCGAGTCGATCTACGAGGACGGGACCGTGCTCGTGCTGGAGCGGCTTCAGCGCTGACGCCGGCGGTACGCGCGGAGCCAGGCCTCGGAGTCCTTCACGGCCTGCTCGTTGGCGTGGCGGATCGGGCGGGCCCACTTGGGGTAGACGGCGTCCGGGATCGGGATGAAGCTCAGCCGGCAGATGAGCAGCGGGAGGAAGGCAAGCACGGCGATCGGTGCGGCGATCAGCGTCAGGTAGGTCCTGATGTCCATCGGCAGCGGCAGCGCCACCGCGGCGAAGCACCAGCACAGCACCCCGATCGCTGGAGACCCGATCACCGACATGCGTTCGAGGAACAGCGGATTCCCCCGTCCCCTGCTCATCCACCGCCGGGCCGCCGGGGTGCGACCACGGCGCTCCCAGATGGCAACGGCGAAGAGGACCGCTCCCACGACGAACGAAGCCGCGGAGATGAGCAGGGCGATGGTCCGGTCGTCCATGGCTCAGCGCTCCCTGGTGCGCCGTCGGAGCTCCTGCGTCCACTCCGCCTCGGCGCGGCGGTTCCGCTCCCGCAGCGGGCGGGCCCAGCGGGGGTAGAGGAGGTCGGGCAGGGGGATGAACAGCATGATCGCCCACAGGAACAGCACGAACGCGAGCACGCCGACGGGGACCGCGACCAGCGCGAGGTACGGCCCCACCACCGGCACCACGATCGCCGCGAAGCACAGGCACATCACACCGATCATCGGCGCCCCGAGCACGGTCATCCGCTCGTCGTTCGTCCTGCTGCCGAACTCGCTGCCCATCCAGGCGCGTGCCCGCTCCGTACGGCCGCGACGGGCCCAGATCGCGTAGGCGAGGCAGAAGAGTCCGACGAGCGCGAGACCAGCGGCCACCAGGAGGCGGGTGAGATGCTGATCGGTCATGCGCTGCGGCGGCGTCGCCCCCGACGGTGGCCGTCGGCGGACTCCTCGACCTCCAGGATCACCTTGCCGAGGTGACCGCCGGCGCGCAGGATCTCGTGGGCGCGAGCCGCCTCGGCGAGGGGGAGACGGTCGTGGATCGGGACCTGCAGCGTGCCGGAGGCCAGCAGCGGCCAGACCAGGTGTCGGGTCGCCTCGAGGATCGCGGCCTTGTTCTCCACCGGGCGGGAGCGCAGGGTCGAGCCGATCACGCGGGCGCGTTTGGCCATCAGCTGCCCGATCGGCAGCTCGCCCGCGGCGCCGCCGAGCGTCCCGATGATCACCAGGCGCCCGCCCTCGTTGAGCATCGCGACGTTGTCGGCCAGGGCAGAGCCGCCGACGATGTCGAGGATGACGTCCGCGCCGCCCGCCTCCCGCACCGCGGCGGGCAGGTCGATGATGCGGCGGTTCCACGCCTGGTCGGCGCCGAGCTGCGCGACGACCGGCAGGGCCTCGTGGGAGCCGACGGTGGTGAGCACCCTGGTCTCCATCTGGGACGCGAGCTGGATCGCGACCGTGCCGATCCCGCCCGTGCCGCCGTGGACCAGCAGCGTCTCGCCCTCGCGGATCCCCGCCTCGAGCACGAGGTTCGACACGACCGTCGCGGCGGCCTCGACCACCCCGGCCGCCTCGATCAGCCCGATCCCCTCGGGAGCGGGCAGCAGCTGCCCCTCCGGCACGGCGACGACCTCGGCGTAGCCGCCGCCCGCGAGCAGCGCGACGACCTCCTCGCCCGTGTCCCGTCGGCGACCGGAGATCTCCAGGCCCGGCAGCTCGGACGCGCCGGGCGGCGGCGGGTACTGCCCCGCAGCCTGCGCCAGGTCGGCACGGTTCACGCCCGCGGCGACCACGTCGACGAGCACCTCGCCGGGGCCGGGCGTGGGTTCGGGCAGCTCGGCGAGCTCCAGCTCGCCCTTCCCGACGATGGTGATCGCGCGCATGGTCCTCGTCTCGTTCCTGGGGTGATCGGCGTGGGGATGGACGGTCATCGGGAGACGTCGACGACGGTGCGGCCGCGGACACCTCCGGCCAGTATCCGCTCCGCGGCGGGCAGCGCGTCCGCGAGGCCGACGGTGGTGGTCATCGAGTCCAGCAGCGCGGGGTCGAGCTCCTCGGCCAGCGCCGCCCAGGCCCGCTCGCGCAGCGGCAGCGGGCACTCGACCGAGTTGATGCCGGCGAGGGTCACGCCGCGCAGGATGAACGGCAGCACCGTCGCGGGCAGGTCCGGGCCCTGCGCGAGGCCGTAGGCGGCGACGGTCCCGCCCCAGACCGTCTGCGCGAGGACGTTCACGAGCGTGGTCGAGCCGACGCCGTCGATCGCGGCGGCGAAGCGCTGGGACTGCAGGGGACGGCCCGGCTCCTCCGAGAGCTCGCGCCGGTCGAGGAGCTCTGCGGCGCCGAGGGAGCGCAGGTACTCGCCGTGCTCCCCGCCGCGTCCGGTCGAGGCGATCACGCGGTGCCCTCGGCCGGCGAGCAGAGCGACCGCGATCGATCCTGCCCCGCCGGTGGCGCCGGTGACCAGCACGTCCCCGTCCTGCGGCGTGAGACCTGCGTCCTCCAGGCGCTGCACGGCGAGCATCGCGGTGAAGCCGGCGGTGCCGATCGCCGCGGCGCGGTGCGGGGTCATGCCCGCGGGCAGGTGCACGAGGGCGTCCGGGCGCACCCGGGCGCGGGTGGCGAAGCCGCCGTGGCGGGTCTCGCCGATCCCGTCGCCGTTCAGGACCACCGCGTCGCCGGGGGAGAAGCGCCCGTCGGCGGACTCGGTCACCGTGCCGACCAGGTCGATGCCCGGGATCAGCGGATGGGTGCGGGCGATGCCCTTCCCGGCCAGGGCCATCCCGTCCTTGTAGTTCAGGGAGGAGAACTCGACGTCGAGCGCGACCCCGCCGTCCAGCAGGGACTCGTCGGCATCCTCGAGCAGGCGCGGGGCGGCGCCCTCGGAGTCGATCAGGATCGCGCGCATTCGGGGCTCCTCACGGTCAGGACAACACGGTCGGCACCAGCGTATGCCCCCGCCCCCGACGCCGCCTCTTGACGCCTCGTCGGTTCCATGGTTCATTAGTGGAGTAACGAACCAGTGAGCCGCGGTCGCGGCGCGGACATCGGAGGTCCTCGTGCTCGACGAGTCGAAGCCCCTCTTCATCGCCGTGGCGGAGCAGATCGAGGACGGCGTCCTCGACGGCACCTACCCGGAGGAGACCCCCGTGCCCTCGACCAACGAGCTCGCCGCCTTCCTGCGCATCAACCCCGCCACCGCCGGCAAGGGCCTGAACCGCCTGGCCGACGCCGGCGTGCTCGTCAAGCGGCGCGGCGTGGGGATGTTCGTGGCCCCCGGCGCCACCGACCTGGTGCGGCGCCGTCGCCGCGAGGACTTCCGCCAGGCCTTCATCACCCCGCTGCTGCGCGAGGCGGACCACCTGGGGCTCACCGCCCAGGAGGTCATCACCATGCTCACCGAGGAGGACCACCGATGACCGTCGTCGAGACCCGAGACCTGACCAAGCACTTCCGCGACGTCGCCGCGATCGACCATGTCGACCTCGACCTCGACGAGGGGCGCATCCACGGCCTGCTCGGCCGCAACGGCGCCGGCAAGACCACCCTGATGAAGCTGCTCACCGGCCAGACCTTCGCCACCTCCGGGCAGATGCGCGTGTTCGGCGAGGACCCCGTGGAGAACGCCGCGGTGCTCGCGCGGACCTGCTTCATCCAGGAGAGCCAGAAGTACCCCGACGGCTTCCGGCCCCGGGACGTGCTGCGCATCGCCGAAGGTCTCTACCCCGCCTGGAGCCAGGAGCTCGCCCGCGAGCTGATCGGCGAGTTCCGCCTCCCCGAGAAGCGCCCCATCTCCAAGCTCTCGCGAGGCCAGCTCTCGGCCGTCGGGATCATCCTGGGTCTCGCCTCGCGGGCTCCGCTGACCTTCTTCGACGAGCCGTACCTGGGCCTCGACGCGGTCGCGCGACGCCTGTTCTTCGACCGGCTGCTGGCCGACTTCGCCGAGCATCCCCGCACGGTGATCCTGTCCACCCACCACATCGACGAGGTCTCCAACCTCCTCGAGCACGTGGTGCTGCTGGACGGCGGCCGGGTCGTGATCGACGCCGAGGTCGAGGAGCTGCAGGCCGCGTCGATCGAGGTCTCCGGTCGTGCCGACGAGGTCCGCGAGTTCGTCGGGGACGCCGACCTCCTGCACTTCCAGGAGATCGGCGCGCTCGCCACCGCCACGGTCCACGCGGAGCGGGGGCGCGAGGAGCGGGCCCGGGCTGCCGGGCTCCAGGTGGGTCCCGTGTCCCTGCAGAACTACATCGTCCACCGCACCAACACCGCCGCGGAGCACCCCGCGACGGTCTCCTGAGAGGAGCTCCCGTGCGATATCGCAGCGTCATCGACATGCACGTCGTCAACCGCATGCAGGCCTTCGGATGGCAGCCCATCGTGGGCGCCATCTCCCTCCTGGTGGTCCTCGCCATCGGCGCCATCGTCGGCAGCCAGGGCCCGGAGGTCCGGGCCGACATGCACGAGGGCATGACCTGGAACGGCGCGATCTTCGCCCTGCTCGGGCCCATGATCGGCTACGGCTTCACCTCGATGGGGCAGTTCTTCCCGCTCGCCCTCGGTCTCGGCCTGACCCGACGGGAGTTCGCGAGCGGGGTGAGCCTCGTCTTCCTCGCCAACGCGGTCGTCTATTCCGTGGTCATCACGATCGGCAAGATCATCGAGGTCGCCACCGGCGGCTTCGGACTGCAGATCCGCTTCTTCGATGTCTTCTACACCGGCACCGGACCCGCCTGGCAGACCCTGGTCCAGACCTTCCTGCTGATCCTCGGCGTGCTGTTCCTGGGGGCGGCGATCACCGCCGCCTACCTGCGGTTCGGCCAGGCGTTCCTGTGGATCGCCGGAGCGGTGCTCGCCGTGCTCGCGGTGGCGCTGCTGGCAGGGATCGTCCTGCTCGACGGGTTCGGCAGCGGCCTGCTGGACGTGCTCACCATGGGCTGGGGGGCGTGGATGGCCGTGATCGCCGTGATCGGCGCGGCCTCCGCAGGAGTCTGGCTGCTGCTGGTGCGCCGCACCCAGACGCGCTGAGCGGTCGGGGCGCGGTCCTGCCGGACGGTAGACTTCCGCGGGTGCCTCCGGGCACCGGGAGGGTTGTCAGAGCGGCCGAATGAGATGGTCTTGAAAACCATTGTGCAGTGACCCTGTACCGCGGGTTCGAATCCCGCACCCTCCGCTGACCTGCAGCGTCAGTGCTCGTCGGGGGACCCGCAGCGGTCCGGGCACCATCGGAGGGGGCGGGGGATGGCCGAGGTCAGGTATCGAGCGATGCGGATCTGGTGGGTCCGGGCAGCGCTCGGCCTCGCCCTCGCACCCGTCTCCCTCGTCGTGCTGGCCAGCGGCATCATGCTGCTCACCACGGAGTCCGTCGCAGGGGTGCTCGGAGCCCTGCTGTGCCTGTCGCTCGTGCTCCTCCTCGGCCTGGTCTGGTTCCTGGGCACCAGGCTCCAGTTCCTCGTCGACGACGACGGGATCACGATCGTGCACTATGTGCGCACCCATCGGATCCCGTGGGAGCAGGTCGCCGTGATCGAGCAGAGCAGCTCCTACTGGACGACGGGCGCCGCGGTCGTCGTGCTGCGCGAGCCGCCAGGCCGACGGATCACCGCGCTCGCGACCACGGATCGCATGATGCTGTACCGGGGTGAGAGCCCCTTCTCCACCGTCCGTGCCGGGAATGCACCGCGCCGCCCCACCATGGCCGCCATCGACGCGCACCGCCGCTGGATCGCGGACATGAGTGCGCCGATGCAGGGCCGGTGAGGGCTCGCTGCACGGTCAGCGCGCCGTCGGCTCCACGCGGCGCTCGCCGGCACGGACCGCGAGCGGCAGGTGGTTGCCCTCCGGCGGGCGCGGGCAGGTGGCCCAGACGCTGAAGGCGGAGGGGAAGTTCAGCGCCCGGTTCAGGTCCACCTCGACCCCGTCCTCGTCGATCCGCGCCCCGACCTGACGCCAGTCCGCGCTCTCCGTGCCGGAGGTCTCGTCCGTGAAGATCAGCGTCGACTCCCCGGTGACGACGAGCTCGACCTCGCGGCCGTCGATCGTGAAGCGTGCGACGCCGGGGGAGGGGAGCTGGGAGGAGAGCCAGGGCAGGAACGAGCCGACCGTCACCTGCGTCGGGCGCGGCACGAACCGGCCCCGGAGGACGGCGTCCGGGTCGTGGTCGAAGGCGGGCACGCCTTCGAAGGACGTACGGCGCGGGGCCGACGGGTCCAGCACCCGCAGCCCGATCCGGTCCCCTCGGCGGATCACGTCGATCTGCACGTCCTCGCCGAAGCGCGCCAGGCGCACGTCACCGGAGGCGTCGGCGGTGACGCGTGTGCGCGTGCCGTGCTGCGCGACGAGGGCTTCCGGCGCGTCCGCCAGCAGCTCGAGCGCCTCGCCCTCCCAGCTCGCCTCGAGCGCCTCGCCCTCGCGCCGCCAGGTGCCCGGCACTCCCTCGATCTCGTGCGCGCCGTCGGCGGGGTCGATCCAGTGCAGGCCCACCTGGGAGAGGATCCCGTGGGGCTCGGCGAGCGAACGATCGCGTCGGGCGCGGAACTCGGCGAGGTCGGCGGGGACGGATGCGGTCATGGGAGTCCTCCTGGAGCGATCGTCGGTGCTCGCAGTCTGCTCCCTCGGCCCGGGCGCGTCGAGAGCCGTGTCATCCGCGGTCATCCCGCGACGCCGTCGACCTCCGTGCGCGCCCACGCCGTGACCTCCCGGGCCAGGCCACGGTCGAGGGCCGTGGGGGAGCGGCGCAGGAACGTCGGGCGGCCGCGCAGGGCGCCTCGGCCGTCGGGCCCGATGTAGGAGCCCGGCGGGAGCGGCTGCGTCGCGGCGAGCAGCACCGAGGCCGCGCCCTCCGGAGCCGACATCGCCATCGGACGGGACGCCGCCGTCACCAGCGCGTCCCACCGGGCGGAGCCGGTCGCGTTCTGCAGGTTCGTCAGCACCCAGCCGGGATGGACGAGCTGGAGGTCCACCGCGGCGTCCGCCTCGTGCAGGCGCTCCGCGAGGTCGAGCCCCCACAGCATCGTGACCAGCTTCGAGCGGCCGTAGGCGGCGCGCAGCGACCAGCCGCCGCGGCGGAAGTGCGGATCGGCGGGGTCGATGCGCCCGAAGGTGTGGGAGTGGGAGGCCACCACCACGATGCGCTCGCGCACCGAGGGGAGCAGCAGGTCCGTCAGCAGCAGCGGCGCGAGGGCGTTGACGCCGAGCATTCGCTCGAAGCCGTCGGCCGTCTCCTCGCGCCGACGGGTGACCAGGCCCGCGACGTGGATCAGCTGGTCGATCCCGGTCCCCGCGGTCTCGCGGCCGATGGCGTCTGCGGCCTCACGGACGGAGGCGAGGTCGCCGAGGTCCAGGTCGACCAGGCGCACCGCCCCGGGCCGCGCCGTCTCCGCCGTGAGGCGGGAGCGGACCGCCTCGCCCTTGGACCGGCTGCGCACGCCGAGCACCAGATCGGCGCCCCACCGCGCCAGCTGCAGCGCCGCCTCGCGACCCAGCCCATCGCTCGCGCCGGTCATCACGATCGTCCTGCCGCGCAGGTCGGGTGGGGTCAGGTGCTCCCAGCCCAGCGGGCCGCCGGAGCCGCGCACGGACCGGGCTGCGGATCGGGACCTGTGCATCGGCGCTCCTGGAGTGTGCGGCGGCATCGCGTGATGCGGCGGACGCTAGCGGTGCGCCGCGGGCAGGTCAACGACGGAGCTGCGCCGCGTAGCATGTGCGCCACCAGGAGCAGTCGGCCGGATCGAGGAGATGACGACGATGGCGCAGTACACAGGTGTGGCAGTGAGCCCCGGACGGGTGATCGGCACCATCCGCACGATGGCCCCGCCGGTCGCAGAGCCGCCGGCCGATGCCGTGCTCGCCGCGGGTGCCGATGCGCAGTCCGAGTCCGAGCGGATCCCCGCCGCGGCCGCCGCCGTGCAGGCCACCCTCACCCGCCTCGCCGAGCGCGCGAGCGGCGAGGGGAAGAAGATCCTCGAGGCGACCGCGCAGATGGCCGCCGATCCGTCGCTCACGCAGACGGCCCAGGGCTTCGTCCTCTCCGGCGGAAAGAGCGCTGAGCGCGCCGTCTGGGAGGCCGGCGACCAGGTCGCCTCGATGCTCGAGGGTCTCGGCGGGTACATGGCCGAGCGCGCCACCGACGTGCGCGACGTGCGCGCCCGCATCGTCGCCGAGCTGCGCGGCGAGCAGGCCCCCGGCATCCCCGAGGTCGATGAGCCCTTCGTGCTCACCGCGATCGACCTCGCCCCCGCCGACACCGCGACCCTCGACCCCGAGCGGGTCATCGCGCTGGTCACCTCCGACGGCGGCCCCCAGTCGCACACCGCGATCCTCGCCCGCCAGCTCGGCCTGCCCGCGATCGTCGCCGCGAAGGGCATCCACGAGTTCTCCGACGGCACCGAGGTGTTCATCGACGCCGGCTTCGGCAGCATCACCGACGAGGTCACCGAGGAGCACCGCCGCTACGCCGAGGCGTGGGCCGAGCTGCAGCGCAACCCGCTGACCTACGAGGGCGGCGGAGGGGTGCTGGCCGACGGCACCCGCGTGCAGCTGCTCGCCAACATCGGCGGCGCCAAGGACGCCGAGAAGGCCGCCGCCGCGCACGCCGACGGCGTGGGCCTGTTCCGCACCGAGTTCCTGTTCCTGGACCGTGAGGACGAGCCCGGGGTCGAGGAGCAGACGGCCGCCTATGCGGAGACCTTCGCGCACTTCCCCGGCAAGAAGGTCGTGGTGCGCACGATCGACGCGGGCGCCGACAAGCCCCTGCCCTTCCTCACCGACGCCGACGAGCCGAACCCTGCCCTCGGCGTGCGCGCCTATCGCACCTCCTGGGAGAAGCGCTCGGTGCTGACCAACCAGCTCGACGCCATCGCGGCGGCCGCGCGGAGCACCGACGCGAAGCCGTGGGTGATGGCGCCGATGATCGCGACCGTCGACGAGACCGAGGACTTCGTGGGCCTGTGCCGCGAGCGGGAGCTCGAGCCGGCCGGGATCATGGTCGAGACCCCGTCGGCCGCGATCATCGCCGACCGTCACCTCGCCGAGAGCGACTTCGCCTCGATCGGCACCAACGACCTCACCCAGTACACGATGGCCGCCGACCGCCAGCTCGGCTCCCTGGCGCACCTGAACTCGCCCTGGCAGCCCGCGGTGCTCGCGCTGGTCAAGGCGACCTGCGACGGCGCGCGCGCGGCAGGCGGCGACCCCGAGGCGTTCGGCGAGAGCGCGAACAAGCCCGTCGGCGTGTGCGGCGAGGCGGCCGGCGACCCGGGCCTCGCGGTCGTGCTCGTCGGCCTCGGCGTGAACTCGCTGTCGATGACCCCGCGCTCCCTGCCCGCGGTCGCGAAGGTGCTCTCCACCGTGACCCTCGAGCAGGCGAAGGACCTCGCCGCCCAGGTGCTCGCGGCCCGCACCTCCGAGGACGCGGTCTCCATCGCCCGCGCGAACCTGCCGATCCTGGGGGAGCTGGGACTGTGAGGGGCTGAGCCTCCGACGCCCCGGAACGAGGAAGGCGCCCCACCAGGTCGGTGGGGCGCCTTCCTCGCGCGGAGGGACGGTGTCACTCCTCGGCGTCGAGGTCCTTCTCGAGCAGGTCCGCGAGGGCGTTGACCGACTCCTCGGCCCCCTCGCCCTCGGCCTTCAGGGTCACCTCGTCGCCGTGACCGGCGCCGAGGGTCATGAGCATGAGCATGCTCGAGGCCTGCACGGCGCTGCCGCCGGCCTTCTCGATGGTGACGGTGGCCGGCTGCTGCGCGGCGGCCTGGGCGAAGATGCCGGCGGGACGGGCATGGAGCCCGGAGGCGCTGGCGATCGTGACGGTGCGCTCTGCCATGGTGGATGCCTTTCGATGGTGGTTCCGCGCGGGGCGGGAGGGAACGAGGCGACTTCTCAGTCGGTGTGACGCGAATATACCGGGGACGCGATCCTCTCGCGCACCTCGGCATACAGGGGGTGGGAGGACTCCAGGCCGGTGATCTCCGCGGTCGCGGCGTCCGGATCGGAGGAGGCGAGGATCTCCTGGAGGCGGTCGGCCTCCTCGTCGCCCTCGGGAGTGAACACGAGGGCGGCGGAGAGGGCGTCCAGCAGCGCCGCGTGGCCGAGGCCGCGCTCGGCGAGCTCGGCGGCGGGGCCGATGATGCGGTCCTCGCGGGAGAGCTTGCGCAGCGGGGCGCGGCCGACGCGCTCGACCGGGTCCGGCAGGGCCTCGTTGGCGAAGCGGCCCAGCACCTTCGTGCGATAGTCCGCCATCTCCTCCTCGGAGAAGCCGTGCTTGGCGACCAGCAGCGAGGAGGTCTCCTCGAGCACGGCCCGGACCTGCGCGGCGACCTCGGGGTCGGCGATCGACTCGGCGATCGTGGCATGGCCCGTGCGGGCGCCGTGCCAGGCCGTGGTCGCATGGCCCGTGTTCACCGTGAACAGCTTCCGCTCGATGTACGGGCCGAGGCTGTCCACCCAGGTGATCCCGGGGACCTCGGGCTCGGAGCCCTCGAAGGGGCCGCGCTCGACCGCCCACTCGTGGAAGTCCTCGACCGTGACGTCCAGGCCCGCGCCCTCGGCCTGGATCGGCACGATGCGGTCCACGGCGGTGTTCGCGAACAGGGCCTTCTCGTCGAGGTCCTCGCCCTGGTAGGCGGCGCGCACCTCGGCCTCCAGCAGGTCCGTCGCGTTGATCGCGTTCTCGCAGGCGAGCACCGCGATGCGGGGCGCGCCCGCGGGGCGCGCCGCGATGCCGGCGGCGATGTTCGGCGCCACGAACCTCAGGATCCGGGCGCCGACGGCGGTGGTGACCATGTCGGCCGAGGCGATCTCCTCGGCCAGGCCCTCCGGGTCCTCGGTCGAGTTGAGCGCCCGGAAGCCGTCCACGACCGTCGAGGTCGGGTTCTGGCCGACGGTGGTGACCGTGTACGAGTCCGCCTGCTGCAGGGAGGTGACCAGCGGCGCGGCGACGTCGGAGAACACCACCTCGTAGCCGGCCTCGTGCAGCAGCAGCCCCACGAAGCCGCGGCCGATGTTCCCTGCGCCGAAGTGCACTGCCTTCATCGCGCTCACTCCTTCTCGTCCCCGAGGATCTCGAGGATCTCGTCGGTCGTGGTGGCATTCTCCAGGCGCTCGACCTGGGCGGGGTCGGAGAAGGTCATGGCGACCTTCTGCAGCAGCTCGAGGTGCTCGTTGCCGACCCCGGCGATGCCGATCACGAAGGTGGTCGGGTTGCCGTTCCAGTCGATGCCGCCCGGGTAGCGGACGAAGGACATCGCCGAGCGGGTGATCGAGGACTTCGCCTCGTTGGTGCCGTGCGGGATCGCCAGGCCGTTGCCCATGAAGGTGGACACCGTCGCCTCGCGGTCGTGCATCGCCGTCACGTAGCCCTCGTCCACGGCGCCGGCGGCGACCAGCAGGGCGCCGGCCTCGTCGATGCCGGAGGCGGAGTCCGTCGCCGTGCCGTCCAGGACGATGCTCGACGGGGCGAGGATCGAGTCGCCGGGGGCGGAGTCCGCCTCCGGGGCCGGAGCAGCGGCAGCGGCGGTGGCCTCGGGGGCCGCGTCGCCGTCGCCGTTGCGGGTCTCCACGAGCTCGACGACCTCGTCGTAGCGGGGCGAGTTCATGAACTGGTCGACACTGACGTGGACCGCTGAGCCGGTGCGCTGGCGGGCGCGGTCGGTGAGCTCCTTCTGGGTGACCACCACGTCCCACTCGTCGCTCAGGCTCGAGATGGCCTTGTTCGTGACCTCGACGTCGTCGAAGCCCGCCGCGCGCACCTTCTTGCGCAGCACGGTGGCGCCCATCGCGGAGGAGCCCATGCCCGCATCGCAGGCGAAGACGATCTTCCTGATCGGACCGGTGTGGCCGGAGGCGTCGGCCGCGGCTGCCGCACCCGCGCCCGCCGCGCCCGCGCCGGTGAGGGCGCCCGCGACGGAGGACTTCTTGCCCTTCATCTGCTCCATCTTGGCGGTGGCCGAGGCGATGTCGCCGTCGTCCTGCTTGCCGATCTTCAGGAACAGCGCGGAGAGCAGGAAGCTGACGGTCGCCGCGCCGAGGACGGCGAGGGCGATGCCGAGGTAGGAGTCGCGGGCGGCCACGCCGAAGATGGCGAGGATCGAGCCCGGCGCCGCGGCGGAGATCAGGCCGGTCCCGAACGCGACGTTGATCGCGACACCGGTCATGCCGCCGCCGATCGCGGCGAGGATGAGGATCGGCTTCATCAGCACGTAGGGGAAGTAGATCTCGTGGATGCCGCCGAAGAACTGGATGATCGCGGCGCCCGGGGCGGAGGCCCTCGCGGCCCCGCGGCCGAAGACGGTGTAGGCCAGCAGGATGCCGACGCCGGGGCCGGGGTTCGCCTCGAGCAGGAACAGCACGGACTTGCCGTTGGTCGCCGCCTCAGAGATGCCCAGCGGGGTGAGCACGCCGTGGTTGATGGCGTTGTTGAGGAAGAAGACCTTCGCGGGCTCGATGAGGATCGAGACCAGCGGCAGCAGACCCGCGTTCACGAGAGCGGCGACGCCCTCCGCCAGCAGGGTCATCAGGCCGTTCACGAGCGGGGCGAGGCCGAAGAAGCCCGCCACCAGCAGGGCGAAGCCGATGATGCCGGCGGAGAACATGTTCACGAGCATCTCGAAGCCGGCGGGGATGTGGTCCTGCCACAGCCGGTCGAGCTTCTTCATGATCCAGGCCGCGAGCGGCGCCATGATCATCGCGCCGATGAACATGTGCACCTGGGGGAGCGCCTCGAAGGCGGACTCCGCGTTGCCGGCGGCGAGCCACTTCTCGAGCTCGGCGGCGTTCTCCTGGTCGATCAGCCAGTCCGAGCCGGCGATCACGCCCATCGTCGCGATCACGCCGACGACGGCGCCGCGCGCCTCGTAGACCATCCGGCCGCCCGTGTTCGCGATGAGCAGCGGGAGCAGGTAGTGGATCATCGGGCCGACGGCCGCGGCGAGCGGCTCGTTCGGCGTCCAGCCCTCGGGGATGAAGAACGCGGTGAGGATGCCCCACGCGATCAGGGCCGGGATGTTCGGCATCACCATGTTCGACAGTGATGTGCCGACCTTCTGCAGGGCCACGCGCGGGCTGAACCCGCTCGGAGTCTCGGTCGTGGTGGTCATGAGCCATCCTCACGGGGGTGCGGGACCACGGGGATGGTCCTCGGTGGGCGACGGCGCGGGCCGGGCGGTCCGCTGCGGCCGGTCGGGGCCGTGCCCTCTTGAGGAACCGTGGGCATGCTCCGTCGGCGTGCCCCGCAGTCTAGCCCCGCAGGGGGTGCGGTGAGAGGTCGCCGGTGCGGCGTCGTGCGAGGTGAGCGGGGGCCTCAGGCCGTCTCGGCCGCTCGCGAGGCCCGCCAGCGCCGGTAGGAGAGCACCGTCAGGACGATCACGACGATCCAGGAGAGCACCACGACCGCGCCGTGGGACACGTCGGGCGAGGCGAGGAAGGCGCCGATCGCGATGAGGGAGACCTGGCCGGGCAGCGCCGAGAGCGCCGTGGCCAGCAGGAACTCGCGGCTCGGGATGCCGAGCGCGCCGCTTCCGTAGTTCACCGGCCAGTAGGGGATGCCGGGCATGAGCCGCAGCGTGCACACCGCGTAGAAGCCGCCGCCCTCGAGGCGCTCCTCGACGACGCCCCGATGCGAGCCGAGGGCCCGCATCACCGTCTCGCGGCCGAGTGCCCGCGCGAGCCAGTAGGCGCCTACGCAGCCGGCCGTCACCCCGATCATCGACAGGAGCGTGCCGGGCCCCAGCCCGAACAGCATCCCGCCCGCGACCGCCATGATCGTCACGGGGATCGGGGTCAGCGCCACCAGGGCGTAGAGGGCGATGAAGGCCAGCGGTGCCCAGGCGCCGAAGTCGTCGATGTCCGCGCGCAGCTCGTCCAGCGAGGGCAGGCGCACGTTCAGCGCGAGCCACACCATCGCCAGCGCGGTCGCGACGAGCGCGACGTTGCGCGCGATGGAGCCCCAGGGCGTGCTGTCCCGCTCTGCCCCGGGGCTTCTCTCCTCGGTCTCGCTCAGAGCTGGCCCTGGGACTCCGAGCCCACGGGGATCGGGGTCATCCGGGTGACGGTCGCGGGGCCCTCGATGAGGTCGGCGATGTCGGCACGGAAGATCCCCACCTGCTCGCTGTCGCCGTGGGCGTCGAGGTCCTCCACGGTCGTCCACTTCTCGATCATGGTGATCGTGCCGTCCTCGGCGTCGTGGATCGAGTAGAGCTCGCAGCCCTTCTCGGTGTGCACGGCCTCGATGCCGCGGCGCATCGCCTCGGCCAGCTCCTCCTTCTTCCCGGACTTGGGCTGGAAAACGGCGGTGACGACGACGGTCATGGGGGAACTCCTTCGGTCGGAATGACGGGGTCGGCCCATCCTGCCCTGTCGGCCGACGGTGCGGCCATCGCGTCCGTCCGATGGGTCACACGCGTCGTCGGCACCGGTCGCGATGCCGTAGGGTGGGTCACGTCGCTCGCACGACCTCGCCGCTCGGCGCAGGGTGCGGGCACGTGCACGGCGCAGGATGCCTCTCTCCGAGGCGACCGTCGACGGTCGCGCAGTCATTCCGAGAAGACAAGGCCCACATCACCTCCTCCGCCCCGGCCGCACAGGCCCCCACATTCCGATCGCACCGGCGACGTCCCGTCGTCGACCGCGGTCCGCGCCGCCCTCGGGCGACGCACCTGAAAGGGTCACGGACCGTGACTCACGACAACGAAGGAAACACCGCCATGGCTACTGGCATCGTCAGCTGGTTCAACTCCGACAAGGGCTACGGCTTCATCGCCCCCGAGGACGGCTCCGCCGATGTGTTCGCGCACTTCTCCGCGATCGTCGGCACCGGCCGTCGTGACCTCGAGGAGAACCAGCGCGTGGAGTTCGACGTCGAGCAGGGCCCCAAGGGTCTGCAGGCGACGAACATCCGCGGCATCTGAGCTTCCGCACCACCGACGCCCGTCGTCCCGGCACTGCCGGGCGGCGGGCGTCGTCGCGTCCGCCCGCGCTCACCAGCGCAGCAGGTGCTCCCCGGAGCCGAGGTCCTGCTCGTCGCCCGGCAGCTCGACCCGGGCCCGTGCGCCGCGGGGCACCGTGAGGGCGAGGGTGCGGGCCTCGCGGTCGAGGTCCAGCACGATCTCGCCCGCGTCGGTCTCCCGGATCATCGCGATGCGGCCGACGGGGACGTCCGGGTCCGGCGCGACGAGGAACTCGGCCCAGCCCTCGGGGCCGCGGCGCAGACCGGCCACGTGCTCGTGGATCCAGGTCACGGGCGTGCCCATGAAGTAGTGGGAGTGCGAGCGCGGGTCCACCCACATCTCCGCGAAGGTCGAGTTGCCGGCCTCGAGCCAGGCCCGCCAGCCCGGGGCCGTGGGGTTCGACAGCACCCGGTGCGCGAGCGCGCCGTGGCCGTGCGCGGAGAGGACCGGCAGAAGGAAGCGGACCCCGAGGTGACCGCAGTCGTGGTGGTCGCCGCGAGCGGTGATGTCGGCGACGAGAGTGTCGACGACGGCGCCCGTGTGCTCCGGCGGGACCACGTCGAAGGCCAGCGGGAGGATGTTCGAGGTCTGGCGGTACGTGCCCGTCCCCGGCTCCGCGGTGGTGCCCGGATCGCAGTAGAGGCCGCGATCCGGGTCGAGGAAGGCGGCGTTCACGGCCTGCTCGAGGGCGGCGGCGTCGGCTCGCAGCGCCTCGGGGCCGGGCAGGTTCGCAGCGAGCTCCTCGCCGGCATCCCGTGCCCGCTCCAGCGCATGGGCGAGGCGGCGCAGGGCGTGCGCGACCAGGAGCGTGCCGGAGAGGCGCTTGTCCTCCGGGGCGGGGCCGGGACTGCCGGGGGTGAGGTAGTCGCCGAGCACGCCGGAGATCAGACCGTCCTCGTCCCGGCGGGAGAGCTCGTGGGCGAGATAGCGGGCGGCCGCGCCGCCGAGGCGCACGACGAGGTCCGTCTCCCCGTACTCCACCACCATCTCGTCCAGCAGCACCGGCAGCAGGCAGGTCCACTCCGGGGCGGGGGAGAGCTCCTCGTAGCCCCATCCGGGGTTCGGGGAGATCACCGAGAGGGAGCCGTCGGGCCGCTGGGCGTCGACCTGGTCGTCCAGCCACTTGCGCAGCATCCGCCGCATGTCGAAGCTCGTGGTCATCGCTGCGAGCGCCGTGAGCGCGTCCCCGGTCCAGCCGTTCTTCTCCTGGCTCGGGGTGTCGGTGGGGACGTGGTGGAGGTTGTTCGCGAGCGAGGCGCGCATCGCCGCGTCCATCGCCTCCACATGGGCGTCCGAGCTGGTCAGCGTGCTCACGGGCAGCACATCGGCGTGGGCGAGGATCCCCGTGACCTCGAGCCGGGCGAGGTCCTCCTGCGTCGCCTCGACCTCGACGTAGCGGAAGCCCCTGTAGGAGTGGCGCGGGGCGAAGGAGCGGGCGTGTGCGGGTTCCAGGCGCACCCGGTCCTCCTGGAAGCGGTCCGTGTGCACGTGCTCGTTGAACGCCTCGACCCGGCCGTCCTCCCGCAGCTTCTCGGAGTGCCGGGCCACGAGCTGCAGCGGCGGGGCATCGGGTGGGACCTCCTCGCGCAGGGAGAAGCGGCACCAGCCGGCGATCACCCGGCCCATGTCCAGCACGGTGCGGTCGGGGGAGGAGGAGGCGACCGAGGGAGTGATCTCCTCCTGCTCGCGGATCGGCTCGGGGACCTGGCGCCGCATCACGGGCTCGACGATCTCGCGGCCGTGGCCGCCCCGTCGGCCGCCCCGCCGCGAGGACGCCGACAGCACCGGCGCCCAGTCCCCGTCGTCGTAGCCGGGGCGCAGCCAGGCGAGGGGGTCCTCGTCCGGCGCGAAGGTCTCGCCCTCGTACATCGAGTCGAAGACCACCGGGCCCGGGCGGGTGCGCCAGTCGGGACCGGTGGTGACCGCGCGGGAGGAGCCGTCGGCCAGATGCATCCGCAGATGGGCCCATGCCCGCACCGGACCGTGCCACGGCGCGAGCTCCCAGCGCCACACGTTCGGGGTGGTCATCGCGTGGAAGCCGCGGCCCAGCTCGATCCCCAGCACGTTCTCCCCGCGGTGCAGCAGAGCGCCCACCTCGAGCTCCCGCACCTGCACCCTGGCGCGCGGATCGGTGAGCCCGGGATCAAGGCGCGCATCGTCGACCTCGACCCCGTTGATCCCCGCGCGGAAGGTGCCGAGCCCCGTGACCAGCAGACGGGCCGAGACGGGCGGGGCGGACAGCTCGAAGACGTTGCGCAGCAGCGGGTTCTGCGGGTCCTGTTCGCCGGCGGTGATCCAGGCGGCGAGGGCAGGATCGATGTCCTGGTCGATGGCGGGCATGGGGCAACCTGCTCCTGGGGTCCTCGGCGACGGATCCTCTCAGTCTTCCACGCCGACCCCTCCGCTCCCAGCAGGCTCCGGGCATGCGGTGCCACCATGGCCCGATGGACATCGCAGAGATCCTCGGCCAGGTCGGGCAGCGCCTCGCGCCCGGGCCCGTCCCCGCCGACGGGCCGTGGATCCTGCTCGCCCTGGGAGCCGCGGCGCTCGCCGTCGTGGTGCCGCCGCTGTGGCATCTGCTGAGGCCCGGCGTGACGATCGTGCACGAGCTCGGCCACGCGCTGGTCGGGATCCTCATGGGCCGACGCTTCACCGGCTTCGTCGTCTCGGCCGACATGTCCGGGCACGCCGTGACCGTCGGCCCGCGTCGCGGCATCGGCCGCGTGCTCTCCACCTGGGCCGGCTATCCCGCGCCCGCGCTCGTCGGCACCCTGCTGGTGCAGATAGCGCTGCACGGCTGGGCCCGCACCGCCCTGTTCGCGGCGCTCTGCGTGCTCGTGGTCTCGCTCGTGTTCACCCGCTCCGGGCACACCGTCCTCGCCGTCCTCGCGAGCGCCGCCGGGATCGGGACGCTGTGGTGGTGGGGGAGCCCCGCGCTCACCGCCCCGCTCACCCTCGCCGCCGGGGTGTTCCTGCTGCTCGGGGCCTGGCGCCACCTGGGCTCCGTGATCCGGCGCGGCGGCCGGCAGGACGACCCCGGCCAGCTCGCCCAGCTCACCCCGCTGCCGGCCGTGCTGTGGACGGCGAGCTTCGCGCTCGTGATCGGTCTGTGCAGCTGGTGGGCGGGCACGACGCTGGTCGCCCTGCTGCGCTGACGCCCGCCGAGAATTCCCTCGCCCCGGCGCCGGCGTCTCCTCTACCGTGGCGCCCATGGGCATCATGACCATGTCGATCTTCGTCCGGATCCGCCGTCGCTGACGGCGCGGATCCGCACCTCGACACCCTCCAGGCTCCGCGTCGCCCCCGGTCCTCCGCCGGGCGGCGCTCCACGCTGCCCGGCTCCCGCACGCCCGAGGAGCCCCCATGCCCCGCACCCCGCACCACCACCGCCCCGGTGCCCATGAGCTGGGCCAGAACTACCTGCGCGACCGCCGCACCGTCCGCCGCGTCGTCGAGCTCGCGGACCGCACCCGCGGCCCCCTCGTCGAATGGGGCGCCGGCGACGGCGCCCTGACCCTCCCGCTCGCCGCGCTCGGCCGCCCGCTCGAGGCCGTCGAGATCGACGAGCGCAACGTCGCACAGCTGCGCGGCCGAGTCCCCGCGCACGTCACCGTGCGCTGCACCGACATCCTCCGCCACGCCCCGCCTGCGGGATCGACGCTCGTGGCGAACCTGCCCTTCCACCTCACCACCCCGGCGCTGAAGCACCTGCTCCGCTCGCCGGGCTGGGCCCACGCAGTGCTCCTCACCCAGTGGGAGGTGGCGCGCAAGCGGGCCGGCGTCGGCGGCGCGACCATGCTCACCGCCCAGTGGGCGCCCTGGTTCACCACTCGCCTGGAGGGACGGATCCCGGCCGACGCCTTTCGCCCCCGCCCCTCCGTCGACGCCGGGCTGCTCGTGCTGCACCGGCGCGAGCAGCCCCTGCTGCCCGCACGCCGCCGCCGGGCGCACCACGACCTCGTGCGTCGGGTGTTCACCGGTCCCGGGCGAGGGCTCGAGCAGATCCTCCGCCGCGCCGGGGTGTCCGCTGCGGCGGTCGCCTCCTTCCTCGACCGGCACGGCTACGACCGCCGCGGCCTCCCGCGCGACGTGGATCCTGTTCACTGGGCCGAGCTGATCACCCCACGATGAGCGCGCAGCAGCCGGCCCAGCACCCAGAAGCCCATCGCCGCCAGCGCAGCGGGGACCATCGCCACGACGGGCACGTGGCCGAGGTCCCAGCGGTCCACGACGGCGCTTCCCGCTGCAGCTCCGAGGGCGATGCCGAGGTTCATGGCCACCGGCATCATGGCCCCCGCGATCCGGCGGTGCTCCGTGCCGGCCGTGCGCATCAGATACGTCTGCACCGAGGGGCCGACTGCACCGACCACCAGTCCCCACAGCACCATGATCAACAGATCGGTCAGCGTCGAGGATCCGAGGACCGGGAGCACCGCCAGGCTCGCCGCCATCAGCGTGGCCATGAGCACGGCCAGCAGACCGGGGCTGCGATCCCCGATAGCGCCCACCACAGCCACGCCGACCACGCCGACCGCGCCGAAGACCAGCAGCAGCAGCGACCCGGGCAACGTGCTCGGTGTGAGCAGCTCGGCGACGAAGGTGAACGGCATGAAGTGGGCAGCGAGCGCCAGGCCTCCGAGCGCGCCGATCGCGACCACCGGCCACAGCGGGCGACGTCCGCCCGTCCGGGCAGCGGCCTGCCCTCCATCGTCCAGGACGGGGGCGGTGCGCAGGGCGAAGAGGACCGCGACAGCCACGACCAGCGCCGCGATGCCCAGGACGAGGAACGGGAGGCGCCAGCCCGCGAGCCCAGCCAGAGCGTTCCCCGCGGGGAGTGCGAGGACCGTGCCCATCGTTCCACCGAAGAGCACCACGGCCGTGGCCCGCGCCGTCGAACGCTCCGGGACGATCGAGACCGCGTGGACGTTGACGGTGGCCCACAGCAGACCTGTCGCCGCAGCCGCGACCAGGCGGGAGCCCATGGCGACCGCGTAGCCCGGGGCGGAGGCCGTGGCCAACGTGGCCAACGCCATGACGACGAGCGCACCCGCGATCACAGCGGGTCGATCGCGTCCGGCCACCAGACGGGTCAACGGGAAGCTCGCGACCACCACGGTGGCCGCCCAGGCGGAGATCAGCAGGCCGCCGGCGGGCAGTCCCACGTTGAGATCCGCGGAGAGCATCGGAAGCACGGCGGTCGGCATCATCTCGGCGCTGACCACGACGAACACCGTCGCAGACATCGTGATCAGGCCGGCCCAGGGAAGATGGGACCGAGCGGTCGTGCGGGACGGGCCTGCCGGTGCGGGGGCCATGGCTGGCGGTCGTGTGCTCTCCATGACGAGCACGCTAGAGTCTCACATAGATGTGAATGTCAACCGGGTGAGCTCGAGTCGTGATCCGCGTCGGGGCGACACGAGGGGAGCAAAATGATGAGGATCGGAGAACTCTCACGGCGCACCGGCGTGGCACCGCGGCTGCTCCGCTATTACGAGGAGCAGGGGCTGATCACCTCGCGCCGGTCGTCAAACGGATACCGCAGCTACGACGAGGAGCACGTCGAACGGGTCCGGCAGGTGGCCGTGATGATCCGCTCCGGTCTGACCACGCGTCTGGCCCGCGCCCTGCTCGAGCTCGAGGAGATCGACCCCCGTGAGCGCGCGGAGACCTGCACCCGGGACGTCGCGGAGATGCTCGCCCGGTCCCTGCACGACATCGAGGGCAGGATCGAGTGCCTCAGCCGGAGCCGTGACTCGATCCGTTCCTTCCTGGCGCGCACGGAGCATGGAGGCCTGCTCGAGGAGGACCCCGGATCTCGGGGATGATCGACATGGACTGGACGAGCTGGCTCGGCCTGCTGGACGCCCCGGACTCGTGGATCGCCCGCGAGATCGTCCAGCGGGGCGTCGCGGCGGTGTACGTGCTCGCCTTCCTCTCGACCTTCCACCAGTTCCCGGTGCTGCTGGGGGAGCGCGGGCTGCTGCCGGTGCCCACCTTCCTCGAGCGAGCGGGGGACCGGGCGGGCCCCACCCTGTTCCGGCACGTGCGTTACAGCGACGTCCTGCTGCGCGGGATGTGCGCGGTCGGGATGCTGCTCGGGATCGCCGTCGTGCTGGGTCTTCCGCAGCAGGGACCGGCATGGACCGTGCTCGCGGTGTTCGGGGTGATGTGGGCGCTGTACCTCTCGATCGTCTCGGTGGGCCAGATCTTCTACGGCTACGGCTGGGAGTCGATGCTGCTGGAGTGCGGGGCGCTCGTGGGCCTGCTCGGCTCGCACGCAGTGCCTCCGCCGCAGCTGATGATCCTGTTCCTCGCCTGGCTGCTGATCCGGCTCGAGTTCGGCGCCGGGATGATCAAGATGCGCGGGGACCGCTCCTGGCGCGACCTCACCGCGATGGATCACCACCACGAGACCCAGCCGATGCCCGGCCCGCTCAGCCGCACCGCCCATCTCATGCCCCGCTGGTGGCACCGGGCCGAGGTGCTCGGCAGCCACGCCGTCCAGCTCGGGATCATCTGGCTCGTGCTCGCCCCGCAGCCGGTCGCGTCCTTCGCCGCCTGCGCCGTGATCCTCACTCAGCTGTTCCTGGTCGTGACCGGGAACTACGCCTGGTTGAACTGGCTGACGATCCTCGTCGCGAGCGCCGCGATCTCCGACGGGTTCTGGCGCTGGGTCGTCGGCGGCCCGCTGCCGGGATGGAGCTGGTTCGGCGTGCCTCTCGGGGCCGACGGCGACGGCACGGCCCCCGGCGTTGCCTCGCCGCTGTGGTGGACGGTGCTGGTCGTCGCCGCGTTCACGGGTCTCGCCGTGCTCTCGCGCCGGCCGCTCGCGAACCTGTTCTCCTCCCACCAGCTGATGAACGCGAGCTTCGACCGCTTCCACCTCGTGAACGCCTACGGGGCCTTCGGCTCGATGACCGAGCGGCGGTACGAGGTGATCGTCGAGGGGACGGAGGATCCCGCGGGGGAGGACACCGACGAGGCGACCTGGCGGCCCTACGACTTCCGCGGCAAGCCCGGCGACCTGCGTCGCCTGCCCCGTCAGGTCGCGCCGTACCACCTGCGGCTCGACTGGCAGATGTGGTTCCTCGCCCTGCGACCCGGCGCCGAGCCGTGGTTCGTGGAGCTGCTGGAGCGGCTCGCCGACGGGGATCCCGGGGTGCGCCGCCTGCTGGCCCGTGACCCCTTCGACGGCAGGGCGCCGACGGCGCTGCGGGTGCGGTACTGCCGGTACCGGTTCAGCACCCGGCAGGAGAGGCGCGAGGGCGGCGCGCGGTGGGTCGCGGCGGACCTCGGCGTCATCGCCCGGCGCTGAATGCGTACCCTGGGACCTCGTCGCACCCGTCCCGTCCCCGAGGAGACCCATGTCCGCGCTCGCCGTCCCGGCCCGCCGCCCCGTCCTGGCCGACGCCCTGTCGCCGCATCGCACCCTGCTGCGCGATGCTGTGCTCGTCCTCGCCGGCGCCGCCGTCGTCGCGGTCCTCGCCCAGGTCACGATCCCGCTGCCGCTCGTGCCGATCACCGGCCAGACACTCGGCGTGCTCCTGGTCGGCGCGGCGCTCGGCTCCCGCCGCGGCGCCGCCTCGCTCGCGACCTACATGGTCGCCGGTCTCGCGGGCGCGCCCGTCTTCGCCGAGTTCACCGGCGGCCCCGCGATGCTGCTCTCGCCGAGCTTCGGCTTCGTGATCGGGTTCGTGCCCGCCGCCTTCCTCGCCGGCTGGTTCGCCGAGCGCGCCTGGGACCGCCGCCCCGTGCTCGCGATGGCCGGCTTCGTCGCCGCGAGCGCCGTGCCCTTCCTCGTCGGCGTGCCGTACCTCGCGATGATCCTCAACGGCGTGATGGGCGCCGGCGCCGGCCTCGGCGACGTGCTCGCCGCGGGCCTGTGGCCCTTCATCCCCGGCGGACTGGTCAAGGCCGCGCTCGCCGCGGTGCTTATCCCCGCCGCGTGGAACGGCGTGCGCGCCCTCGACGAGCGCCGCTGACCTCCGCAGTCCCGACGAGCCCCGCGACCGACGCCCTCCCGTCGGTCGCGGGGCTCCGTCATACTCCTGCCATGAGCGCACTCGAGACCCCCATCGGCGACGTCCCCGGCGTCGGCAGCCCCGCCGCCCGCGCCCTCGCCGAGCAGGGGATCACCACCGTTGACCAGCTCGTCGGCCGGGACTGGGCAGAGCTCGCCGAGCTGCACGGCGTCGGCCCGGCCTCCGGCAGGCGGCTGCAGGCCCTGCTTCTCGAGCACGGCGAGGGGATGCAGAACCCGCCCGCGCCCTCCCGCGGCCGCACCACCGTGACCCAGGGCGCGACCGGGAAGAACGCGAAGGACATCAAGACCCGCACGACCTCCGTCGAGCCCGCGGCGTACGTCGACGGCCTCGAGGGGCGGCGACGCGAGGAGGGAGCGCGGCTGCTGGAGATCTTCGACCGCGCCACGGGGGAGCGGGCCACGATGTGGGGACCCAGCATGATCGGCTACGGCGAGGTGCACTACCGCTACGCCACCGGCCGCGAGGGCGACACCTTCCAGCTCGGCTTCAGCCCCCGCAAGACCGACCTCGCCCTCTACGGCATCCAGGGCTTCCCGCGCTCCGAGGAGCTGCTCGAAGGGCTCGGGAAGCACCGCCGCGGGGTCGGCTGCGTGTGGGTGAAGAAGCTCCCCGACGTCGACGAGGCCGTGCTCGAGGAGCTCGTGCGCCACGCCTGGGAGAGCGGGCCCGGCCCCGTGTGCTGAGCCGGGTGCCCGGCCGGCCGACCCGTCGGGGCGGGTGAGGCTCGGCTCATCCCTCGGAGGGGGTGTCGCCCTCCCCGCCGCCCGGGCCTACGCTTCACTCTGCCGCGCGGGACGTCCGCGCGGGACCGGGCCGGGAGCGGAGGCGATCATGGGGCAGACGGCGCGCGAGCGTCGACGCGCGGAGAGGCATCCGCTCGTCGGCCGGCAGTCGCGGGCGGCGTTCGTGATCCTCGGCGTCGGCGTGGCGATGGTGCTCGTCCACGCGGCGGGGTTCAAGCTCCTCATGCACCTCGAGGGCGACGAGCACTCCTGGCCGAGCGCCGTCTACTGGACCATCACCACGATGTCCACGCTCGGCTACGGCGACATCACCTTCGACAGCGACGCGGGACGCGTGTTCTCGCTCTGGGTGCTGCTCAGCGGCGTGGTCTACATGCTCGTGCTGCTGCCCTTCTTCGTGATCCAGTACCTGGTCACGCCCTGGCTGGACCACCGCCGCGCCACCCGCACCCCGCGGAAGGTCGCCCCGACCGTGAGCGAGCACGTGCTCCTGGTCGGCTCCGACGCCGTCACCCAGGCCTTCGCCGCCCGCGCCGAGCGCTCCGGCATCACCGCCGTGATGGTGCTCGAGGACGCGGTGAAGGCGGGGGAGCTGCACGATCAGGGCCGGCAGGTCGTCGTCGGCCCCCTCGACTCCGCGATCACCTACCGCAACGCGGGCGCCGCCCGGGCGCGCCTGGTGATCTCCACCCTCTCCGACACCGCGAACACCAACGTCGCCTTCACGGTGCGCCAGGCCGCGACCTCGGTGCCGGTGGCCGTGACCGCCTCGAAGCCCGCCTCGGTGGACGTGCTCGACCTCGCCGGCGCCGACCATGTGCTCGAGCTCGGCCAGCTGCTCGGGCGGGAGATGGCCTCGCGCGTGCTCGGCTCCACCGGTCGGGTCCACGCGATCGGGACCATCGGCGGCACGATCATCGCCGAGGCCGCCGCCCGCGGCACCCGGCTGGTCGGGAAGTTCCTCGGCGAGGCCGTCGAGATGCAGCGCTCCCGCGTGCGGATCCTCGCGGTGCTGCGCAAGGGGCGCCTGCGCGCGATGACGCCCGATCTGCGGATCACCGACGGGACCGTGCTCGTGCTCGCCGGCACCGCGGAGGAGCTCGCGCAGTACGACGAGCAGTTCCAGAGCCACGAGGACTCCGAGGAGCCGGTGGTGATCCTCGGCGGAGGGCGTGTCGGACGCGCCGCCTCCCGCGCGCTCAGCGACGAGGGGGTGCCCAGCACGATCGTCGAGCTCGAGCCGGGCCGGGTGGAGAACTCCTACTCCGTGCTCGAGGGCACCGCGAGCTACGCCGTGGTGCACGGGGACGCCGCCGACCAGCGGATCCTGCGCCGCGCAGGCCTCGAGCACGCCTCGGCCGTGCTGGTCACCCCGCGCGACGACGACCTGAACGTCTACCTGACCCTCTTCTGCCGTCGCCTGCGCCCCGAGCTGCAGGTCGTCTCCCGCGCCACCTACGAGCGCAACGTCGCCACGCTCTACCGCGCCGGCGCCGACGGGGTGCTCTCCTACGCGACGATCGGCGCGACCGAGCTGTGGAACCACGCCGGCTTCAGCCATCGCGTGCTGCTGGCCGAGGGCAACGAGCTCTTCCTCGCCCCGTGCCCCGCCTCCCTCGTGCGCCGCTCCCTGCGGGACGACGAGGTCCACCGCCGCACCGGCTGCGACATCGTCGCCGTGCTCGAGGAGGACGGCACCCTCGCCTATGAGACCGAGTCGATCCCCACCTCCGGGGGCCGCCTGCTCCTGCTCGGCGACCGGCACGCCGAGCAGCGCTTCCGCGAGACCTATCTGCGCCGGTCCCAGCGGCGTCGTCGCTAGGCTGGGTGCCCCCGTCCCGCATCTCCCGACCAGGAGGATCATGTCCGCCGCCCCCGTGAAGCTCGCCGTCGGCGAGCCCGCCCCCGCCCTGGACCTGCCCACCGCCGGCGGCGGGAGGATCTCCCTCGAGGATCTCCGCGGCGCCCCCGCGCTGCTGTGGTTCTACCCCGCGGCGAACACCTCCCTGTGCACCAAACAGGCCTGCGACCTGCGCGACAACCACGAGATGTTCCTCGACGCCGGCTACCGGGTCGTGGGGATCTCGCCGGATCCGGTGCCCGAGCTGGACCGCTTCGTCGCCGAGCAGGACCTGCCCTACACCCTCGCCTCCGACGAGTCCCACGAGGTGATGACCGCCTACGGCGCCTGGGGCGAGAAGAACATGTACGGCAAGCTCGTCCGGGGCACCATCCGCTCGACCTTCGCGATCGACGCCTCGGGGATCCTCACCTTCGTGAAGTACCGCGTGGGCACCCCGAAGCACATCGCGCTGCTCCAGGAGAAGCTCGGACTCTGAGCCCGCGGGACCGGCCGCGACGGCGGTGTGACGTGAACCGCGCCGCCTCGCTTTGGCGCACCCCTCCCGCTCCCGTATGCTGGCTCGGCGTGCCGCGCCAGCGCGGCGCCAGGAGACGTGGCAGAGCGGCCGAATGCGCTCCCCTGCTAAGGGAGTAGGCGACTACAATCGCCTCGGAGGTTCAAATCCTCTCGTCTCCGCCGAAAAGGCCCCTCACCAGCGATGATCTCGCCGGGAGGGGCCTTCTCCGTGAGGGGAGGGTCACAGGGTCGGCGACTGCTCCGTCTCCAGGGTCGTCCACTCCGGCCCGTCGGACTCCAGCAGATCCGGGTCGCGCACCAGGTCCTGCTCCTCCCCGCCGCCGCGCAGGCGTGCGGCGAGATCGCGCAGCGACTCGCGCAGCAGCTTCCGCGCCGTCGAGGCGTCGCCGGCCTCGAGTGCGGCCACCAGCTCCTCGTGCGTGGTGGTGAGGTCGGCGCGCACGCCGTAGCCGCGCGGGTCGGAGAAGGTGCCCATGCGGGTGAGGATCACGATCGTGTTCATGGCCGTGACCAGGAAGCGGTTGCGGGAGATCTCCGCGAGGCGCTGATGGAGGTCGAGATCCGCGTTGCCGGCCTCGATCACCTCTCCCGCCGCGAGCGCGCGGCGGCTGCGCTCGATGCACTCCCGCAGCGGCGCGAGCAGCGCGGGGACCTGCTCCTGGTCGCCGCCGACCCGCAGCGCGGCCACGTGCTCGGCCACGTTCGTCGCCGCCTGCATCTCGATGCCCAGGCGGTAGTCGATGAAGTCCGACATCGTCTCCGCGTCCATCGTGGTGACGAAAAGGCCCCGGCCCGGGATCTGCGTGAGCAGGCCGTCGCGCACCAGGCGCTGGCACGCCTCGCGCAGCGAGGAGCGCGAGATCCCCATCTGCTTGGAGACCTGCACCTCGGGGACCGTGTCCCCGGGCCGCAGGTCGCCGACGAAGATCGCGTTGCGCAGCTCGAGCTCGGCCTGATCGATGATCGAGGGCCGACGGATGGGCTGCATCATCGGCAGGCGGACGGAGTCCTGGCGAGGGGGCATGGGTCCTCCTGTGTCGGTGCGCCGACGGTGGGCGTGCGAGGACACCATCATCCGCTCCCACGCCCCTCGACGCACGCCGGGCGGGCGTCATCGCCGTCACAGTCGTCCGAGGCCGTGGCGGATCACGACCCCATCACGAATGCGGCCAGGTGTCCGGATCCGCACGTGAAGGCCGGTACGGTGACTCGGAATCCGATATCCAGAGATCCGATTGTCCGACACGACGACCGTGCGGGCAATGATCGCTCAGCGAGAGGGAACCCATGCGCGACCGCCTGACGCACGACCGACGAACGTTCTTCCGAGGCACGGGGCTGGTGCTCTCGGCCGCGGCGCTCGGAGGCGGCCTCGCCGCCTGCAGCCGCACCAGCACCGGCGGCGGTGGCGGCGAGGGGGGCTCCGACGGCGGCGGTGACCTGCTCTCGACGCTGCAGGACGCCGGCAAGATCGTCGTGGGCTTCGCGGGCGAGGCTCCCTACAGCTTCGAGGACGGCGGCGAGCTGCAGGGCGCGACCGTCGCCATGCACCGCGAGATCTTCGGCGAGCTGGGCATCGACGAGGTCGAGGGCAAGCTCACCGACTGGAACTCGCTCATCCCGGGCCTGAACTCGCGCCAGTTCGACGCGGTCAGCGCCGGCATGTCGATCCTGCCCGAGCGCTGCGCCGAGGCCGCCTTCAGCGAGCCCGAGTTCCAGTACACGACCGCGCTCATGGTCCCCGAGGGCAACCCCGAGGGCCTGGAGAACATGCAGTCCTTCGTGGACTCCGGCCTCACGGTCGCCACCATGTCCGGCGCGATCGAGTCGACCTACGCCTCGGACCTCGGCCTGGACAGCATCGAGGTGGGCGGCCCGCAGGACGGCGTGGACGCGCTCAAGGCCGGCAACGCCGACGCCTTCGCCCTCACCGCGATCTCGCTGAACTACCTCGCCGACAACACCGTCGACGGGGTGGAGGTCACCGAGAGCTTCGTGGCCGAGATCGAGGGGGTCAAGCAGTTCGGCGCCGGCGCCACCGTGTTCCGCAAGGAGGACACCTCGCTGCTGGACGCCTACAACGAGAAGCTCGCCGAGATCATCGCCGACGAGGAGCGCTACCTCTCGATCGTCGGCGACTTCGGCTTCACCGCCGAGGAGCTGCCGCCGAAGGACATGACCGCCGAGATCCTCTGCTCGGGCGACCTCTCCTCCCTGCAGTGACCCTCGCCCCCCATCACGCTCGCGGACCGGCGGGCCCCGTCACGGGGCCCGCCGGTCCGCGACACGTCCGAGAGGAGAGGCGCCCATGGACGGAGTGATCGGCTTCTTCGCCGAGCTCGGGCCCAACCTCCAGCTGCTCGTCGAGCGGTCCCCGCAGATCCTCGAGGGGGTGCGGATCACGGTGCTCGCCACCGTGCTCGGCGCCCTGCTCGCCCTGGTCATCGCGTTCGTCTTCGGCCTCGCGCAGATCGTGAAGGTCGCCGCGGTGCGCATCGCGGCGAGGGTGTTCGTGGAGTTCTTCCGCGGCACCTCGCTGGTCGTGCAGCTGTTCTGGCTGGCCTTCGTGCTGCCGCAGCTGCCCTACCCGCTCGGCTTCCGGCTCGACCCGCTGCTCGTGGGCGTGCTCGCCTTGGGCCTGAACTACGGCGCCTACGCGGCGGAGGTCGTGCGCGGCTCGATCAACTCCGTGCCCAAGGGGCAGTACGAGGCGATCAGCGCGCTCAGCCTCAGCCCGCTGCGCGGCATGTTCCGGATCGTGATCCCTCAGGCGTGGGCGCTGATGATCCCCTCGCTGTCGAACCTGTGGATCCAGCTGCTCAAGGGCAGCGCGATCGTCGGCTCGGTGACCCTGTACGACCTGTTCTTCCAGATCGAGCAGATCCGTGACCGCACCGGCACCTGGTTCGCCTATCTCTTCGCACTCGTGGCCTACTTCCTCATCGCCTGGGTGATCGTGATCCTCATGAACGGTCTCGAGATCCGGGCCAAGCACCGCATCGGCCGCGGACCGGCCCTCACGAAGTCCTGGGGGAAGCTCTTCCGGCCTCCGGGCAGCAAGACCGCGGAAGGGGGTCTGGCATGACCACGTCCTGGTGGAGCTGGGACCACGCCTTCGCGGTCTTCCCCCTCCTGCTCGACGGCTTCCGGTACACGCTGCTGGCGACCGTGCTGGGCACGCTCATCGCCCTCGTCCTGGGCCTGCTGGTCGCGATCGTGCGACGCAGCGCCCCGGGCCTCGTCTCCGCCCCGGTCACCGCCGTGGTCGAGTTCGTGCGCATGACGCCGCTGGTGGTCCAGCTGGTCTTCGCGAACCTCGTCCTCTCGCCCTACGTCGACAGCACCCTCGCCATCGGCATCTGGGTGCTGGGCATCCACTACACGACCTACATGGCCGAGGTGTACCGCGCCGGCATCGACTCCGTGCCCGCGGGGCAGTGGGAGGCCTCCACCGCGCTCTCCCTGCCGCGCACCCGCACGTGGCGCGCCGTCATCGCCCCGCAGGCGATCCGCAACACGCTGCCGGCGCTGGGCAACTACGCGATCTCGATGTTCAAGGAGACCCCGTTCTTCTTCGTGATCTACATCCCCGAGATGGTGCGCAACGCCCAGACCTACGGCGGCGACACCTTCCGCTACACGGAGGCGATCACGCTCGCCGGTCTCATCTTCCTGGCCGCCAGCTACCCGACCTCCCTCCTGATCCGACGACTGGAGAAGAAACTTGCCTGAGAACGCACCGGCGCCCGCGGGGACGCCGCACCTCGAGTTCCGCGACGTGGTGAAGTCCTTCGGGGACAACACCGTGCTGGACGATCTGAACTTCACCGTCGACACCGGAGAGCGGGTCACCCTCATCGGCCCCTCGGGCTCGGGCAAGACCACGATCCTGCGCCTGGTGATGACCCTCGAGGAGCTCACCGGCGGGTACATCGACATCGGCGGGCAGCCGCTGCAGTACGAGGAGAAGGGCGGCCGACGCGTGCGCGTTCCGGACCGTCGCCGACGCCGCACCACCCAGCAGGTGGGGATGGTGTTCCAGCACTTCAACCTGTTCCCCAACATGACCGTCATGGAGAACATCGTCGAGGCCCCCGTGCACGTCATGGGCCTCGGCCGCGCCGAGGCCGAGCAGAAGGCCGAGGGACTGCTGGACAAGGTCGGGATGGCGTGGAAGAAGGACGCCCGCCCCTCCCAGCTCTCCGGCGGCCAGCAGCAGCGCGTGGCGATCGCCCGGGCGCTCGCGATGGACCCCGAGGTGCTGCTGCTGGACGAGGTGACCTCCGCGCTGGACCCCGAGCTCGTGGGCGAGGTGCTCGGCGTGCTCAAGGACATCGCCTCGGAGACCGACATCTCGATGCTCATCGTCACCCACGAGATGCAGTTCGCGCGCGACGTCTCGGACCGCGTGATGATGTTCGACAAGGGCTCGATCATCGAGGAGGGCGCCCCCGAGCAGATCTTCTCCGACCCCTCCCAGCAGCGCACCCAGGACTTCCTGCGCGCCGTCCTGTGAGCAGCCGCGCGACGGGGAGCTGAGCGGTCCGCTCCGTGACCCGTCGGGCGGGCTCCCGCGCCCCGCTGTAGTCTGTGCCTGTTCGTTCCGCACCGACGCGGCCGCCCCGAGCCGTCGTGCTCCGTCGGTGGCCGCGCACCGGCGTGCCGACCCCCAGGAGGCCCCGTGCCACATTCCGACGCCATCGCCGTCCCGACCCTGACGAGCGAGTTCCCCGTCGTCGGCGACGACCCCCACATCGACGCCCCGCTGCGGGCGACGGTCCGCCGTCTCTCGACGCTGCTGGGCCGCACCCTCGCCGATCAGCACGGCCAGGAGATGCTGGACCTCGTCGAGCAGGTCCGCAAGCTGACGAAGGAGGCGAAGTCCGCCGACTCCGAGGCCAGCGCCCAGGACGTCCAGGCGCGTCTCGCCGAGCTGCCCATCGAGGACGCCACGGCGCTGACCCGTGCCTTCACCCAGTACTTCCTGCTGGCCAACGCCGCCGAGCAGGTCTACCGCGTGCGCGCCCTGGACGAGCGCCCCTCGGCGGAGTCGTGGGTGCCGCGCACCGTGCGCGCCGTGCACGAGGAGCTGGGGGCCGAGGGCCTGCAGCAGGCCGTCGACTCCCTCGACGTGCGCCTGGTCTTCACCGCCCATCCCACCGAGGCCTCGCGCCGCGCCGTGCTGACCAAGCTGCGCCGCATCTCCGACCTCCTCGGCGAGGAGACCGAGGAGGGCACCGCCGAGCGTCGCCGCCAGGACCGCGACCTCGCCGAGCTCATCGAGACGCTCTGGCAGACCGACGAGCTGCGCCGCTCCCGGCCCACCCCGCAGGACGAGGCCCGCAACGCCCTGTACTACCTGCGACAGATCTTCCGCCAGACCATGCCGGAGATGCTCGACGACCTCCGCGAGGAGCTGCGCGCCCACGGCGCGGACCTGCGCGACGGCCAGGTGCCGCTGCGCTTCGGCTCCTGGATCGGCGGCGACCGCGACGGCAACCCGTACGTCACCGCCGAGGTGACCCGGGACGTGCTGCGCCTGCAGGCCGAGGCCGCGATCGACGTGTCCCTCGAGATCATCTCCGAGCTCATCCTCGAGCTGTCGGTCTCCTCCGAGCTGACCGGTGAGGACGAGGCGCTGCGCGAGAGCCTCGCCGAGGATCTCTCCCACGAGTCCGAGCTGGACCGCTCCCAGCAGGAGCTCTACCGCGAGGAGCCCTACCGCCTGAAGCTCGGCGCGATGCGCGCCAAGCTCCGCGCGACCCGGGAGCGGATCCGCTCCGGCGAGGCGCACGTGCACGGCGCCGACTACGGCGACACCGAGGAGCTGCAGGAGGACTTCCACGTGCTGCGCGAGGCGCTGCGCCGCCACGGCGGCCGGCGCGCGGCCGACGGAGCGCTCGCCATCGCCCAGCAGGTCCTCGCCGCCTCCGGGCTGAACCTCGCCGCGCTCGACGTGCGCGAGCACTCCGAGAAGCACCACGAGGTCGTCGCGCGGCTCTTCGACCGGGTGGGGGAGCTGGAGCGTCCCTACGCGGAGCTTGACCGCGCCGCGCGCACCACGGTGCTCTCCCGCGAGCTCGGCAGCCGCCGCCCGCTCGTCGGCTCCTCGATCTCCGAGGACGAGTCGATCCTCGACGACGCGACCCGCACCACCTACGGGGTGTTCCGCGAGATCCGCGACGCGCACCGCCTGTACGGCACCTCCGTCATCGAGACGTACATCATCTCGATGACCCACGGCGCCGACGACGTGCTCGCCGCCGCGCTGCTCGCCCGCGAGGCCGGTCTGCTGGACCTCAACGGCGGCGAGGAGAAGCGGGCCGACATCGGCTTCGTGCCGCTGCTCGAGGAGGTCTCCGAGCTGCGCCATGCCGGGGAGATCCTCGACGAGCTGCTCTCGGACCCCTCCTACCGCGAGATCGTGCGCCTGCGCGGCAACCGCCAGGAGGTCATGCTCGGCTACTCCGACGGCAACAAGGACGCCGGCGTCATCACCAGCCAGTGGGAGATCCACCAGGCCCAGCGCGGCCTGCGCGACACCGCGGCCCGCCACGGCGTGACGCTGCGGCTGTTCCACGGCCGCGGCGGGTCCGTCGGCCGCGGCGGCGGTCCCACCTACGACGCGATCCTCGCCCAGCCCTACGGGGTGCTCGAGGGCGAGATCAAGTTCACCGAGCAGGGCGAGGTCATCTCCGACAAGTACATGCTCCCCTCGCTCGCGCGGGAGAACCTTGACCTGTCGCTCGCGGCGGTGCTCGAGGGCTCGGCCCTGCACACCGCGCCCCGCACCCCGGAGAAGACCCTCGAGCGCTTCGGCGAGGTGATGCAGTCGGTCTCCGACGCGGCCTTCACCCGCTACCGCACCCTCGTGGACGACGAGAACCTGCCGGAGTACTTCGTCTCCGCCACCCCGGTGGAGCAGCTGGGCGATCTCAACATCGGCTCGCGCCCCTCGAAGCGCACCACCTCGGACAAGGGCCTGGACGGGCTGCGGGCGATCCCGTGGGTGTTCGGCTGGACCCAGTCGCGCCAGATCGTGCCGGGCTGGTTCGGCGCGGGCTCCGGGCTGAAGGCCGCCCGCGAGGCCGGGCTCGAGCCCGACCTGCACGAGATGTACCGCTCCTGGCACTTCTTCCGCACCGTCATCAGCAACGTCGAGATGACGCTCGCGAAGACGGACATGCAGATCGCCGCGCACTACGTGCACTCGCTGGTGCCGGAGAACCTCTGGTACCTCTTCGATCGGATCCGCGAGGAGTACGAGCTCGCGGTCTCCGAGATCGAGCGGCTCACCGGGGTGCTGGACCTGCTGGACAACCAGCCGATCCTCAAGCGGACCCTCGCCGTGCGCGACCGCTACCTGGATCCGATCTCCTACATGCAGGTCGCGATGCTGCAGCGGGCCCGGGCGGCGACCGCGCGGGGCGAGGAGCTCTCGCCCGAGCTGCAGCGCGCGCTGCTGACCACGATCAACGGCGTCGCCGCGGGGCTGAAGAACACCGGCTGATCCCGCCGCGATGCATGAGCACGCGCCCCGCCGGACGCCCCTCCGGGCGCCCGACGGGGCGCGTTCTCGTGCGTGTCCCCGGCGTCAGCGGCCGGTGCCGTCGACCGCGAACTCGTCGATCCGGGAGAGCTCCTCGTCGGTGAAGTCAAGGTTCTGCGCGGCGGCGACGTTCTGCTCCAGCTGCCAGGTGGAGGAGGCGCCGACGAGCGCGGTGGTGACCTGCGGGCTGCGGAGCACCCAGGCGAGCGCCAGCTGGGCGAGGCTCTGGCCGCGCTCCTGCGCGATCTGCGCGAGTCCCCGTGCCCGGGCCAGGTAGTCCTCGGCCGTGACCTGCTGGGCGCTCAGCGTGGCCGAGGAGCCGCCGGCGCGGGAGTCGCCGGGGACCCCGGAGAGGTACCGGTCGGTGAGCAGGCCCTGCTGCAGCGGCGAGAACACGGCCAGACCCACGCCGAGCTCGTCCACCGTCTCGAGCAGCCCGTCCTCGACGTGGCGGTTGAACATCGAGTAGGAGGGCTGGTGGATCAGCAGCGGCGTGCCGAGCTCCGCCAGGATCCGCGCCGCCTCGCGCGTGCGCTCGGGGGAGTAGTTCGAGACCCCGACGTACAGGGCCTTCCCGCTGGTCACCGCGTGGGCGAGGGCGCCCATGGTCTCCTCGAGCGGTGTCTCGGGGTCCTCGCGGTGGTGGTAGAAGACGTCCACGTGGTCCAGCCCGAGCCGCGTCAGGGACTGGTCCAGCGAGCCCAGCAGGTACTTGCGCGAGCCGCCGTCGCCGAAGGGGCCCTCCCACATCCGGTAGCCGGCCTTCGTGGAGATCACGAGCTCGTCGCGATGGTGGCGGAGGTCCTGCGCGAGGATCCGCCCCAGCTGGGTCTCGGCGCCGCCCGGGGGAGGGCCGTAGTTGTTGGCGAGGTCGAGGTGGAAGACGCCGAGGTCGACGGCGCGCCGCACGATCTCGCGGAGGGTCTGCGGGGCGCGGTCCTCGCCGAAGTTCTGCCAGAGGCCGAGGGAGATCGGGGGCAGCAGGACCCCCGAGCGGCCGACCCGGCGGGGCGGGGCGAGGTCGTGGCGCGCAGGGGAGGGGGACCAGGCGTCGGTGCTCATCGGGCGAGCTTATCCCGGCATGCGCTGTCCGGCGTGGTCAGGCGGGGGTGGGCGCTGCCTGTCCGAGGGCAGGCAGGGGCCGCTCCATGACGTCCATGCCGAGCCCTGCGACCTTCAGCCTCGCCACGTCGCCGGGGAAGGGGACGGCCCGCCCGGTGCGGGTGAAGCCGTGCCGCTCGTACCAGCCGTGCAGCTCGGGCCGCGACTGGAGCACCTGGATCATCAGCACGTCCACCCCGTCGGCCGCGAGGGCGCCCGCCTGCGCCTCCAGGAGCCGCCCGCCGATCCCGGCGCCCTGCGCGGTCGGGTCCACCGCGAACAGGCCCAGCTCCGCGCGGACCGTGCCGTCCGGGTCCATCGGCTCGCGCCGGGTGTAGCAGCAGCCGCGCACCCGGCCGTCCTCGTCGTCGACCAGGAGGGTCACCGCCGGGTCGGCGAGCATGGCGTGCACCTCGGCGGCGTCGGTGCGGTGCCCGTCCACGAGGTGCGCCTCCGTGGTCCAGCCGCCCTCCCCGCGATAGGCGGCCTGGACGAGGTCCACGATCTGCTCGACGTCCTCCGAGGTGGCTCTGCGCAACGTGCTCATCGGGACATCTTCCCATGTCGCTGCAGTGCGGCGAGGAGGCCGTGGCCGTCGGGCGCGGCGAGGGCGAGCGGGCCGTCGCCCCCGTGGCGCGAGGCCGCGAGCGGCCGCAGGGTACCGTGGGCGAGCAGCTGCTCGGGCTCGGTCAGCTGACGGATCAGCACCTCCTCGACCCGGTCCGGGTGCCGCTCGGCGAAGGCCGCGTAGAGGGAGGGGTCGTGCTGGCCGTCGTCGCCCACGAGGATCCAGCGGATGTCCGGGTAGACGGCGGCGAGACGCTCGAGGGAACGGGTCTTGTGCTCGGGCCCGGAGCGGAAGAAACCGGTGTGGGTGGGGCCCCAGTCGGTCAGCAGCAGCGGGCCGTCCGGATAGCCGTTGCGGTACAGGAAGCGCTTGAGCACCGGGAACACGTTCCAGGCGCCGGTGGACAGATACACCACGGGCATGTGCGGGTGCTCGCGCATGAGGCGCTGGTAGAGCATCGGCATGCCGGGGACGACCTGGCGGGAGGACTGGTGGACCACGAACGCGTTCCAGAAGGCCAGCAGCGGACGCGGCAGCCAGGTCACCATCACGGTGTCGTCGATGTCGCTGACCAGGCCAACCCGCGCCTCGGGCGGGACCACGGTGATGTCGGCGGTGACCTCGTTGCCGGGGACGGTCCACAGCACGGCCTGGTGCACGCCGGGGGAGAGGGCGACCTCGAGCGTCGCGTCGACGATGCCGGCGCGGTCCGCGCGGACCGTGAACTCCCGGTCGCCGAGCAGGATGTGCACGGTGCGGTGCGGGGCGACCTGGCTGGTGAAGTTGCGCCAGCCGCGCACGGCGACGGTCCGCATGTCGTGCACTGGCTGGTCGTGGAAGTCCGCGGAGGTGCGCGGGGAGGCGTAGAGCACCTTGGCCAGCACCCGGACCTCGTGCGCGGAGCCGTATCCGTGGAAGGGCTGGAGGCGCAGGTCCCAGCGCAGACGACGCAGCGCGCCGCCGACGAGCAGATTCTTCACGTCCTCCGCGCGCGCGGCCCAGTGGGGTCGGTCCGCGGCGGCCCGGGCGGCGCCGGGGCGCAGCGCCGCGCGGAGGGAGGGCACGAGGGAGGTGCGGCGCACGGCCTCAGAGGCCGCGGGTCATCTTCAGCCAGGCGCCGTCGGGGTCGTCCTCGACGATCTGCCAGCGCTCGCCGCTGTCGGAGAAGCCGAGCGCCTCGTAGAGGGCGCGTGCGCCGGTGTTCTGCGGGCCGACGTACAGGGTGACGGTGTCGGCGCCGTCCTCGCGCGCCCACTCGAACACGGCCTCGGCCAGGCGGCCGGCGATGCCGGAGTGACGCGATCCCGGGGTGACCCACATGGCCTGCAGCTCGCGCTCGTTGGCCGGGGAGTCTTCCTCGTGCCGGACGGCGACGACCGCGAGGGGCTGGCCGCTGTCCACGGCGAGGAACCAGGCGGCATCGCGCACGCGCTGCTCCCACACGGAGTCCTCGTAGGTGGACTCCTTCTCCCAGCTCTGCCCGAAGGCGCTCGGATCCGTGCTGAGCGAGCGGAGACGGATCTCCCGCACGAGCGACCAGTCGTCGTCGTGGGCGCGGATGATGTCGGCCATCGGTGTCCTCCTGAGCCGTCGTGGCATGGTCACGGGCGGTGATGCCCTGGCGATAATGCTCTCGTGCTGACCCGAGAACCGCATGTACCCCGCCTGACAGTGTACGTGGCGCGGCGGTTCCATGCTCCCAGGGCATCGTCGTGACCCACAATGGGGGGATGACGCGCCTTCGTCTCCTGACAGTGTGCACCGGCAACGTCTGCCGGTCCCCGGCCGCCGCCGTGATCCTCCGACGCGCCCTCGAGCTGGAGGGCCTCGACGACCGGGTCGAGGTCGGCTCGGCGGGGACGAGCTGGGAGGTGGCGGGGATGCCGATGGACGACCGCACCGAGCTCGCCCTGGAGCGCGCCGGGTACCCGCGGCCCTTCGAGCACACGGCCCGCACCATCCATCTCACCGAGCTCATGGCCTGGGACCTCGTGCTGGCGATGACGCCCGAGCACGCCCAGACCATGCGGCGCATGGCCGAGCAGGCTCCCGAGGGCTGCGTCGCCCCGCAGATCGCGATGTGGCGCCGCTACGAGCCAGGGGCGGAGCAGTGCGCGGAGACGGACCTCGCCGTCGAGGACCCTTGGTACGAGGGGCAGTCGGCGTTCGACCGCACGATCAAGGACTTGGAGCGCGCGGTGCCGGGGATCCTGGCCGAGCTGCGCGAGGAGCTCTCCCGGCGCTGACCTCAGCGGTGCTTGCCGCTGCGGCGGGAGTGCCAGGTGGCGCCGACGAAGCCGGCGGTGGTCAGGAAGCCGATCGCGAGCGCCGCGATGAGCACCTGGCGGATCTGTCCGAAGGCCGTGGAGGAGTCGTCGGAGATCGCGTTGAACAGGCGCACGACGGGGCCGCCGTCGCCGGAGGAGGCGGGCTGCGCGGACTCCGGGGCGGGGGAGCTCGGCTCCTCGGTGCCGACGCCGTCGATCTCGGTCTCCTCGGTGGTCTGCGAGGACTGAGAGGACTCGGTGGTCTCCTCGGTCGGGGCCTCCGTCGTCTGCGACGTCTTCTCGGGGGCCGGCTCCTGAGTCTTCTCCGTGGTCGGGGCCGGCTCGGGGGTCGTCGTCCGCGGGGCGGGCAGTGCCCGCTCGGGCTCGGCCGTCCTCTCGGGCTTCTCGGCCTCGGACGTCTTCTCTGGAGGCGTCGTGGTGAGGCTCGGGGGCGTCTCGGGGGACTCGTCGGGAGTGGTCGGCGCGTCGGAAGTGGGGGAGGTGGACTCGGTCTCGTCGTCGTCAGTGGTCTCGGTCGGGGTGGGGCCTGTCGACGACTCCCCGCCACCGTCGCTCACATTGTCGTCGTCGTTGCTCTCTTCGCCGTCGCCGGTGCTCTCTTCACCTTCGTCGGTGCCGCCGTCGTTGTCGCCGGCTCCACCGCCGCTGCCGCCGTCGCATTCGCAGGGGCAGTCGGAGCCCTCGCCCACCTTCTCTGAGGCGTAGGTGACCATGCGCGGGCTGACCGTGACGTCGGCGGCGACGGCGGCATCGGCGTCCTCGCCGCAGGGGGGCGTTCCGGTGTTGTCGTCGTCGCCATCGGTGTCGTCGTCGGTGTCGCCGTCGTCGTTGCCGTCGGGATCGGTGTCCTCGGTGTCCTCGGTGTCGCTGTCTTCGTCCGTGGTCGGGTTCGAGGACGTCGAGGACTCCTGCGAGGTCTCGTCAGTCGTCGGCTCTTCCTCGACCGACGTCGTCCCGGCGCTCGGCTGCTCGCTCGTGGACTCGGACTCCTGCTCCGCGGGCGGGGTGGAGTCGGTCTCTTCAGCGAAGGCGGTCGTCGTGGCGAGGGGAAGGGCGGAGAGCGCGAGGGTGGCGGAGGCCGCGCAGAATCGTGCCCGCAGTCGCATCGGACGGCCCCCTCTCCCTGTACTCGCCGAGCTTCTCAGCGGCGTTCGACATCGTTCTCGGTGGGTCCGACGGAGCACACTACCCTACCGAACCTTTACTCACCCAGCCCATCGTCGACGTGCTCGTTGGTGCGCGCAAGGGGTGTGTGGACGGCGCCACCGGTGCGTGACATACCTCAAATTTGGCATCGCTTGACCTGGTCTTTGCCATTCGGTCTGCCATTCATGTGTCTGCAACATCATGAATGTGCAGGTCCGCGCGGCGCCGAACGGGCCGTCGGTCCCCACGCGAGCGCTCCGGAATGCGCCTCCCGAGGCCCGTCGCCGGGCGGCATCGGGGGATGGGGAGGAGAGGTCCTCCCACCCCCGGACCGCCCGGTGGGCGCGGGTCAGTCCGCGAGCGCCCCGTCCACGAGCTGCTTCGCGGCCTGCTGCACCTCGGCCAGATGCTCCTCGCCGCGGAAGGACTCCGCATAGATCTTGTAGATGTCCTCGGTGCCCGAGGGGCGCGCGGCGAACCAGGCCGACTCCGTGGAGACCTTCAGCCCGCCGATCGCGCCGCCCGAGGGCGCCTCGGTGATCGCCGAGACGATCGGCTCGCCGGCGAGCTCCGTCGCGGTCACCTGCGCGGGGCTGAGGGCCTTGAGCTTCGCCTTCTGCTCGCGGTCCGCCGGGGCGTCCGTGCGGGAGTAGGCGCTCGCGCCGAACTGCTCGACGAGCTCCGCGTGCAGGGTGCTGGGGGAGCGGCCCGTGACGGCGAGGATCTCCGAGGCCAGCAGCGCGAGGATGATGCCGTCCTTGTCCGTCGTCCACACCGAGCCGTCGCGGCGCAGGAAGGAGGCGCCCGCGCTCTCCTCCCCGCCGAAGCCGACGGAGGAGTCGATCAGGCCCGGCACGAACCACTTGAAGCCCACCGGCACCTCGAACAGCTCCCGGCCCAGCGAGGCGACGACGCGGTCGATGAGGCTCGAGGAGACGACCGTCTTGCCGACCTTCGCGCCCGCCGGCCAGTCCGGGCGGTGCGCGAACAGATAGGTGATGGCCGTGGCGAGGTAGTGGTTGGGGTTCATCAGGCCCGCGTCGGGCGTGACGATCCCGTGCCGGTCGGAGTCCGCGTCGTTGCCCGTGGCGATGTCGAACTCGTCGCGCTTCTCGAGCAGCGAGGCCATCGCCCACGGGCTCGAGCAGTCCATGCGGATCTTGCCGTCGCGGTCCAGCGTCATGAAGGACCACTGCGGATCGACGGCGGGGTTGACGACCGTGAGGTCCAGGTCGTGCATCTCCCCGATCTCGGCCCAGTAGTCGACGGCCGCGCCGCCCAGGGGATCGGCGCCGATGCGCACCCCGGCCCGGCGGATCGCCTCGATGTCGATCACGGAGGGCAGATCCTGCACATAGGTGCGCAGGTAGTCGTACTGGGAGGCGTCCTGCAGGGCCTTCTGCCGACCGTGCCGACGCACGCCCTTCAGCCCTGCGCGCAGCAGTTCGTTCGCGCGGTCGGCGATCCAGGTGGTCGCATCGGAGTCCGCCGGACCGCCATGGGGCGGGTTGTACTTGAAGCCGCCGTCGCGCGGCGGGTTGTGGCTCGGGGTGACCACGATGCCGTCGGCGCGGCCCGGATCGTTCGCGGCCCGGCCGCGGTTGTGCACCAGGATCGCGTGGGAGACCGCCGGGGTGGGGGTGTAGCTGTCCAGCGCGTCGACCTGCACGGCCACGTCGTTGCCGGCGAGCACCTCGAGCGCGGTGTCGAAGGCGGGACGGGACAGGGCATGGGTGTCCCGGCCGATGAACAGCGGACCGCGGATGCCCTGCGCCGCCCGGTGCTCGACGATCGCCTGGGTCGTCGCGGCGATGTGGTCCTCGTTGAACGCGACGTCCAGCGAGGAGCCGCGATGCCCGGAGGTGCCGAAGGAGACCGCCTGGTCGGGATCGTCGGGGTCCGGGTGGAGGTCGTAGTAGGAGTCCAGGAGCGCGTCGACGTCGACGAGGTCCTCCTGCTGTGCCTTCTGACCTGCGCGGGGGTGCATGCTCACCACTCCATCCTCGAGAACTGGGACTCGCCGCCACTCTAGGACAGCAACGTGCTCGGGACAGGGGCGTCGCCCGGACTGAGACGACGAGGGGAGGGCGGGCCGCCCGGGCCGGGACTCAGGCGCGGCGGGAGCGGATCAGCAGCACGATGCCGACGATCGTCAGCACGAGGCCGACGAGCCCGGCGACCACGCCGATGATCGGGCCGATCACGAGCGGGGCCATCATCCCGAAGAGGCTGTACGGGCCCAGATGGGCGGGCGCGTCCGTGCCCGTGCAGGTGATCGTGGCGGTGGTGTCCTGCATGGAGGCCACGCCCAGCACCTGCACGTACTCGGAGCCGTCGCCGAAGGTGGTCGCGGTCGAGCTCGGCACCGTCGTGATGTCCCCGGCGGCGCTGCCCTCGGCCGTGCACTCGGCGGTCCCGGCGTCCTCCGCCGGGACGTAGACGATGACCATCTCGCGGGCGGAGAGCTCGAGCGTGGAGCTCGACTCCATGGGCGTCGGCCCCGCGGACGTGTCGCCGACGAGGGAGCCGAGCGACCAGACAACGCCGACGATCGCCGCCACCGGCGCGATCACGACCAGCAGCACCAGGCCGATCACCAGCGGGAGCACGCCGCGACGCCGGCGGGGGCCGGGCCCGGCCGGGGAGGGGCGCGCGGCGCTCACGCTCGGGGGCAGCGGCCCCGTCGCCGGCATCTCGCCGTAGGCGCCGGTCTCGTACGGCGAGCCGTAGCCCTGCGGGCCGCTGTGCTGCGGGCCGCTGTGCTGCGAGGCGCCGTGCTGCGGCGCTCCCGACTGCGGGTCCGTGCCCGGGGCGGGCGGCGTCGGCCCCGGCAGCCCGAAGCTCGGGCGCTTCCTCGGGGCGGGCGTGGTGGACTCACCGTCGGACATCCGGACTCCTTCGCGGCTCGGCTCCGCCCAGGATAGTGGGCCGCCGCGCACGTCCTCCCAGCGAGCGCGGAGCAGGCACGGCCGACGGGCGGCCGGCTCAGAAGCCGAGCAGCTCCCGGCCCACCCCGTGCAGCGCCGCCCCGATCACCGCGCAGGCCAGCGGCGTCACGAGCCAGACCAGCAGCACGTCCCGCGCCACCTGCCAGCGCACCGTCCGACGACCCCGCGCGACGCCGGCGCCGACCACGCTCGAGGCGAGAGCCTGGCTCGTCGAGACCGGGGACTGGAGCCCGAAGACGCCCAGCGACATCGTCATCGCCGCGGAGGACTCCGCCGCCAGGCCCTGCGCCGCGGTGAGATCGGTCAGGCGCCGACCCAGGGTGCGGATGATGCGGTGGCCGCCCATGAGCGTCCCGGCGCCGACCGCGACCGCGACCGAGACCATGAGGACCAAGGCCGTGGTGCCCGAGGCGCCGAAGCCCGTCGTGCCCAGCGCGATCACCACCACCGCGAGCGGCAGTCGCGCATCGTTCAGGCCGTGGCCGGCCGCGACCGCGCTCGCCGAGAAGGTCTGCGCGAAGCGGATGTGGCCGGGGCCCAGCAGCTCGGTGCGGGCCAGGCGGTCGATGAGCTGCATCAGCAGGTACGCGACCGTCGCCGAGATGACCGGTCCCACCAGGGAGACGACCACCATCAGCCCCAGCCGGTCCCAGGCCGCCGACGTGCCCGCCACCAGCGCCACCCCGGAGGAGGCGCCGAAGAAGGCGTGCCAGGTCGAGGAGGGCATGCCGAACCACCACGTGAGCAGGTCCCAGCAGAAGGTGGTGATCAGCAGCGCCAGCAGCGCCGCGGCGAGCAGGTCCGGCGTCGAGCGGAGCTGCTCCGTCAGCGGGCCGAGGCCCAGCAGGTGCACGGCCCAGGGCACCGTGATCGCCAGCAGCGCCATCCCCAGCAGCGCCCCGAGGGTGTTCAGCACCGCCGCCGCCCAGAGCGCGGTGGAGGCCCTCAGCGCCCGGGTCGTGATCGTCGTCGAGATCGCGTTGGAGGCGTCGTGGAAGCCGTTCATGTAGGCGACCACGATCGCCAGCGCCACCACCAGCGCGAGCAGCAGAGGCGTCACTCAGGCGTCCTTGATGCGCAGCAGGTCGGCGATCCGTGCGACCCGCTCCTGCAGCGTGATCGTGTGCTGGATCGACCGGGCGACGTCGTGCAGGGGCAGCAGCTCCTGGGTCGAGCCGCCGCGCCCGTACAGCTCGCCGAGCGCCTGGCGCACCAGGCGGTCGCCCTGCCGCTTGAGCTTGCGGATCTGGATGTAGTAGTCGCCGAGGTCCTGGGTGTCGTTGAGCTTCCAGGACGCGGCGACCGTGAGCTCGGCCGCGCGCTCGATCCCCTTGGCCGCGTCGAGCAGCGGGGTGGGCAGCGCCCCGATCCGGGAGAGCACCAGCAGCTCGGCCGTGTGCTCCATCGAGTCCACGACGTCGGCGATCGTGAGGGAGAAGTCGTAGAGCAGCTCCGCCTCATAGGGCGTGATCAGGGACTCCGCGAGCCGACGGGCGGTGCGTCGGCACAGCTCCTCGGCCACCGTGGACTGCTCGTGCAGCGCCGGCGCGATGCGGGTGCGCTCGCGATAGCCGTTGCCCAGCAGCTTCGACTGCGTGTCCGCGGCCTGGACGAGGAGCTGGGCCTGCTCGGAGAGCAGCTCGCTCAGCGGCCGCTCGGTGCGGGCCGGGAGGAGCCGGGAGAGGAACTGCACCACCTCGCGTCGCCTCCTCGCGCCGTGGGCGCCTGCACGCCGCGTCGTCCGTGCGACCGGACGCGGGCACCTGCCTCGTGATGATGGGGCGCCGGACCGGGATGCGCCTGTCGGCGCGAAGGCCGCTCGAAGCGGCAGATGTTGGAGCCCGGGGCAACCGCGGCCCGGCGCGCGCCCATCGTAGAGCACCGCCCTGGAGGCCGTGCAAGTGCCCGAGGCGCGCACTATGGCGAGGACCTCAGCACAGGCCCTGCTCAATCCGGACCTCTTCAGTCCAGGCGCTCGGCGTCCGCGTGACGTCCCGCGGCGATCAGGTCCTCGCCGGTGCGCAGCAGCCGCTCCGCCTGGCGGGTGCGCTCGTCGTCCGGATCCTCGTCGGCCAGATGCGCGGTGCCGTGGGCGAGCAGCGTCGCCACGGCGCCCGCGCGGCGCAGCGCCAGTCCGAGATCGCCGGTGAACGCGCCGCGGAGGATGTCGTCCATCGTCTCCTGGACCTGCGAGACCTCCGGCGGCTCGGCGAAGCCCGTCAGGTAGCGCAGCCCCGGCACTGTGCGGGAGCCGGCCCGGTAGCGCCGGGCGACCTCGTCGCCGCTGCGCCGCACCCAGGTGTGCAGCACGTACATCCGCCACAGCGCCCCGGGCAGCGTCGTCGCGGGCGAGGCCGACCACAGAGTCGCCAGGTCCGTCAGCCCGTCGTCGGCCGCGAGGGAGACCACCCGCCGGACCACCTCCGGGTCCGAGCTGTGGAAGACCCCGTCCAGGAGCGCCCGCGCCGAGTCGTGCGCGAGATCCGTCGAGGTCGAGGGATCCGGATCCCCGGGGATCGACTCGGCGACCGAGGGATACAGCGAGGCGGGGCGGCGGAATCGAGGGGCGGAGGAGCCGTGCGAGGACATGCCCCGCACCCTACGCTGGACGTCATGACCATCCCGCGACAGATCGGGCCGGAGACCGGCCCCCGCACGGCGCTGCCCGACTACTCCCGCAGCAGCGCGACGGTCGAGCGGATGGTCGCGGCGCTCGGCCCCGAGCGGGAGCGCAGCGGCGGGCGGGTCCGGGCGCTGCTGCCCGCCGACGCCATTCGCGACACCGCCGTGCGCGCCGTCGTCGCCGCGGTGCTGCTCGGCGCGTCCCTGGTGAGCGTCGTCGGGATGGTGCTGCTGCTGGTCTCGGTGCCGGAGGGGCACTCCCCGGGACTGGGCGTGCTGCTCCTGTGCGCCGCGATCGCCGCGCTCGCGCTGCTGCTGGGCGTGCTCGGGCTGCGCTTCGGGATCGTGGCGCTGGGCACCGCGCGCGCCCGCGTCGAGATCACGGAGGAGGGACTGCGTGTGATCGGGGTGCTGCGCCGGCGCGAGGTGCCGTGGTCGCGGATCGAGGCGGTCGAGTCCCGTGTGGTCCACCCCGTGCACTGGCTGACCGCGGCGCTGCGCCTGAGCGACGGCACGAGGGTCGTGATGCCCGCCTTCGACCGCCCCGTGTGGACCTACACTCGACCCACCGGTCAGGACATCCGCGCGCTGCGCACGGAGCTGCACCGACGCCGGCAGGCGGGCCCGGGGCCGCTCTGAGCACGGACGCTCAGGACGTGGGAGCGGTGCTCGCGCCGTCCTCCCACAGCGCCCGCACCACCTCGGGCAGCTGCGCCGCCGTGACCTCGGAGACCGAGAGCACGCCCTCCTCGTCCAGGGGCAGGTGCCCCAGGCGCCAGCTGCCGTCCGCCTCGACGTGCACCATCAGCGGCGCGGCGTCCTGCGGGGCGGAGATCCCCGTGCGGCGCAGCGAGACGGTGCGCGCGGCGCCCTCCTCGAGGAAGGCCAGCACGATGTCGGAGACCGAGGCGGGCACGTGGTCGGCGTCCGGCAGGGCGGAGACGACGAAGGAGTCCAGCTCGTCCTGGGTGAGCATGAGGATCGCGTCGTTCGCCTTGATGACGAAGGCCATCCGCATCGCCTCGCCCTCCGCGAGCGCGATCCCGAGCCAGCGATCGGCGGAGGTGAGCGCGGTGGCGACGACCTGGCCCTCCTCGCCCAGCAGCCACTGGCCGTCGGAGGAGCGCTCCACCTTCCCGCGCGCCCGCAGTCCGGAGGTCACCGCGGCGGTGACGAACTCCCGCGCCTGCTCCGGGGCGCTGCGCAGGCCCACCTGCTCGCGCGTGATCCGGGCGTTCTCGGTGTCGCGGAGCCCCAGCATGAAGTCGATCTCGTAGGCGGTGTAGATCGTGGGCTGCTCGTCGGAGGCGGTGCTCGCGGCGTCGTTCATCGATGGTCCCCTCGGACGTGGTGGTGCCGCTCGCCGCGACGGCGGGCGGTGATGTCGGCACGAGCATGTCAGAAAGGACCGGTGCGCTCCACCGCGACGCCTCCGTCCCCGCCGGTCCCGTCGACGCCGCGCCGCTAGACTCGCAGGATGCAGGGGGAGCAGCGCGAGGGCGCGGACCGGGGCCAGGAGGACGCGGGCGCCGCGGCGGCAGACGCACCGGCCGTGCCCGACCTCGGCGGCCACAGCGCCCGCGCCGTGTACCGGGACCTGCTGCGGTTCGGCCCCCGCTCCCGGCGCGATCTCTCCGAGCGGCTGGGCCTGTCCGCGCCGACCGTCACCCGGGTCACCCGGGAGCTGCTCGAGTCGAGGCACCTCCACCCGCTGGAGACCGTGGCGCTGGCCAAGGGCCGCCCCCAGCAGCCGCTGGACATCGAGGAGAACCACGGCCCCCGCTTCGTGGGGGTCAAAGTCACCGCCGACGAGGTCCACGCCGTGGTCACCACCGCCCGGGGCAACGCCCTCGAGGAGCTGGTGATACCGCTCGTGGACACCTCCGAGCGCACGGTCGTGGAGACCGTGGTCGAGCCCGTCCGCGCGCTCGCCGAGGCGCATCCCCGCGTGGCCGGGGTGGGGGTGAGCATCGGCGGCAGCGTCTCCGACCGCCGCCTCGTGGACTCCTCCTGGATCCTCGGCTGGGACCGTCCCGTCGACCTCTCCGCGCGGCTCGAGGGGCCCCTCGGCCTGCCGACCACGGTCGACAACGACATCGCCGCGATGGTCCACGGCCTGAACTGGTTCGGGATCGGGCGGGCCTACCGCACCTTCGCGGTGCTCACGATCGGCGTCGGCGTCGCGATCGGCACCGTCGTCGAGGGGCGGCTCCTGCAGGGCCGCTCCCACCTCGCCGGACTCACCGGGCGGCTGCCCGTGGACGCCCGCTCCGACGGCGCGCCCGTGCCCTTCTGGCGCGCGGCGCGCACCGACGCCGTGCTGACGGCCGCCCGAGAGGCTGGGGTGCTCAGGGCGGGAGAGGGCCTCGATCGCCTGCGCACGCTGCTGGCCGCCGGCCATCCCGGCGCCCACGGGATCAGCGCGGACCTCGCCAGGACCCTCGCCCGGGCGGCGGCCGGCGTGGTCGCGGTGGTCGACCCCGAGGCGATCGTGCTGGGCGGGGAGATCATCGACCTCGTGCACACCGCCGACGGGGTGTTCGAGCGGACCCTGCGCGAGTCCCTCCCGGGCGTGCAGCAGGACCTCGTGATCCGAGAGCTCGGCGGGGACTTCGACCAGTGGGCGCGAGGCGCCGCAGTCATCGCCATCCAGGAGTTCGTCGGCGGCGAGGTCTGAGGGACCCCGCCGCCGACGCGCCCCGGGACGGACGCCTCACTCGAACAGCGCGTTGACCCGCTCGTTGAAGGCGGCGAAGTCCTTGCCGTCGATCTGCCGCATCCAGCACTGGTCGAAGGCCGGCTGCATGATCGACATGATCGAGGCGGAGTTCTGGACCAGCGGGTACAGGCCCGTCTCGCCGGCGTCGACCCGGTCGGTGAACGGGGTGACGTCCAGCCCCTTGTCCGCATAGGCGGCGATCGCGGCCTCTGTGCCCGCATCGGTCGCGGGGAAGAACGGCGCCCGCTCGCCGATCAGCTCCTGCGCCTCGTCGGAGGCGAGGAAGGCGATCAGCCGGGCCGCCTCCTCCTTGTGCTCGGACTGCGCGGAGATCGAGTCGCCCAGACCGTTGAACATCGACATCGGGGTGCCGATCGGTCCGGTCGGCAGCGGAGCGATCCCCAGGTCGACCCCGTCCAGGTTCGCCCAGGTCGTGATCATCCAGGAGCCCGCTAGCCCCAGGGCCGCCTTCCCGGACTGCACCTGGGTCTGCACGGGGCTGGAGTCCCCGAACATGCCGAAGGGTGGGAAGAAGCCCTTGTCCACCAGCCCGAAGTACCAGTCGATCGTCGCCGTGAACCGGTCGTCGTCGTAGTTGAAGGAGGTGCCCCAGGTGTCGGCGTCGGTGAAGGTCCAGCCCGTCGAGAAGGCGAAGGCGGACCACGTGGACTGCCCGACGTAGTCGATGCCGGCATCGGCGCCCATGCCGTAGCGCGCCACGCGCGCGGGATCGAAGCCCTCCTCATCCCCGCGCACGCCGTTCTCGTCGATCGAGAGCCTCGCGAGCAGCCGCTCGAAGGAGCCGCCGTCCTCGGGGTTCCAGTCCAGGCCGGCGAGGTCGTCCTCGCTCAGGCCCTCCTCGGCGAGCATGTTCTTGTCGTACAGCACCGCGATCGTGTCGTAGTCCTTCGGGATGCCGTAGCGCTTCCCGTCCTGTCCGGTCCACAGCTCCTGCAGGCCGTCCTGGAAATGCTCCGCGGTGACGTCGGCCAGGGGCTCGAGATCGTCCAGCGGCGCGATCACCCCGAGCTCGAGGAACTCCGGATAGCGGGCGAGGTGGTCGGCGAAGGCGTCGGGGCCGGCCTCGGCCACGAAGCTCGCGGTGAGCTTCGTCCAGTAGTCGTCCCAGCCCAGCTGGGTCACCCGGACGAACACGTCCGGGTTCTGCGCCATGAAGGCGTCGATCGCGGCGGAGTAGGCGGGCAGCTGGTTCGCGTCCCAGAGCCAGTAGTCGATCTCCGTCGCCCCCGACGGGGCGGCGGCGCCGCCGCAGCCGGACAGCGCGGCGGTGCCCGCGACGCCGGCCGCGAGCGCAGCCGAGCTCTGCAACAGGCGGCGACGGGACAGGCCGCGCGCGGCGGCGATCCCTGCGGGCGGGACGGGAAGGCGATGGTCAGTCATCTCGGGCACCTCACTTGATCCCGCTGAAGCCGATGGAGTTCACGATCTTCTTCGCGAAGAGCGCGAAGAGGATCAGCATGGGCGCGGCCGCGACGAGCGTCGCCGCCATCAGCCCGGACCAGTCCGGTCCGGTGCCCGGGGCCTGGGCGCGGAAGACGCCGAGCGCGACGGTGAGCACCCGGGACTGGTCGGTGTAGGAGACCATCAGCGACCAGAAGTACTCGTTCCAGGCCGTCATGTAGGTCAGCAGTGCGAGGGTCGCCAGCGGCGCCGAGGAGATCGGCAGGATGAGGGTGAAGAACACCCGCGCCTTGCTCGCCCCGTCGATCAGCGCCGCCTCCTCCACCTCGCGGGAGATGTTGTTGAAGAACTGGCGCAGGAAGAAGATCGCGAAGCTCGAGATGAACAGGGTGGGGAGCATGATCCCCAGCAGGGTGTCCACGAGCCCGAGGTTCTTGATGAGGATGAAGTTGGGCAGCAGGGTGAAGATCTGCGGGATCATCAGCGAGCCCAGGAAGACCATGAACACCGTGTCCCGCCCGCGCCAGCGCAGGCGCGAGAAGGCGTAGGCGGCCATGGCGCAGGAGAAGGTCTGCACCACGGTGACGGTGGTGGCGACGATGACCGAGTTCAGCAGGTAGCGCCAGAAGTTGATCGAGGCGCCCGAGCCGCCCTGGGAGATCGCGGTCTCCACGTCCTGCAGGCCGAAGACGCGCTCGAAGCCGCCCGAGTTCAGGCCGACGGGCAGGAGGCTGCCCGGATCCGTGGCCAGGGCGTTGTTGCTGGACAGCGCGGTGCGCAGCATCCAGTAGAAGGGGAACAGGGTGATCAGCAGGAAGATCACCATCACGGCCCAGGCCGCGATCTTCCCCCAGGGCACGGTGCGGCGGGGACGGACGGCGGCGCGGCCGGTGCCGTCGGCGACGGGGGCGCTCTCGCGCTGCGTGGCGGTCGTGGTCATGGCGCTCTCCTCTCAATCCAGGTCCGACTGGCCGGCGCGGGTCATCCAGTACTGCGCGAAGGTGATCACCATGAGGATCACGAGCAGCGCGACGGACAGCGCCGAGGCGTAGCCGAACTCGTACTGCGCGAACGCCTTGTCGTAGATGTACATCTGCAGCACCTTCGAGGCGTCGGCCGGACCGCCCTGGGTGGTGACCGAGACGGTGTCGAACACCTGGAAGGAGCCGATGATCGTCATGATCAGCACCAGCGCCAGGATCGGGCGCAGCAGCGGCAGGGTGATGCGGCGGAACATCGTGATCTCGCCGGCGCCCTCGGTGCGCGCGGCCTCGTAGAGGTGGCCGGGGATGGACTGCAGCCCCGCGAAGAGCAGCAGCGCCGTGTAGCCCATGTGCCGCCACACGTTCACCAGCGCGACCGTCGGGATCACCCAGGTCTCGCTCGCCCAGAAGGAGATCGGGTCGAAGCCGATCCACTGCAGGAGGATGTTGAAGATGCCCAGCTGGGCGTCCAGGATCCACAGGAACACGATCGCGGCGACGACGTTCGAGACCAGGTAGGGCGCGAGCACGAGCGAGCGCAGCACCGTCGACTGCGTCAGACGCTGCATCAGCACCGCGATCACGAGCGCGACCACCGTCTGCACGCCGATGTTGATCACGACGTACAGCACGGTCACCTTCAGCGAGGTCCAGAACACCGGGTCCTGGAACAGGCGCGTGTAGTTCTCGAGCCCGATCCACTCGGGCGGGGTGAGCGTCGTGTACTGCGTGAACGAGTAGTACAGGCCGGTCAGCAGCGGCCAGACGAGGAACACCAGCAGGCCGAGCGAGGCGGGCGCGATGAACAGCAGCGCGAGCTTCGTGTCGTCCTTCCGGCGGCGCCTCGTCGGGGCCGACCGCGTCGACGTCGTCGCGGTGGACATGGGGGCCTTCTTTCCGTGGTGGTCGAGGAGGTGGCGGCGGCACGGCGGCGGCGCCGCGGCACTGCGGGCCCGCCACTTTAACCAAAGTATGAAACTAAATGCAGATCCGTCAAGAGGGCGCGCGGACGGCGGGCCGGATCCGCCGAGGTGACGATGACACGACGGTGAAGAACTCGTGAACGGTCCGGAAGGCCCCCTTGGGGCGGGCCGCCGGGAGCGGCATGGTGGTCGCCGTCACGCGGCAGGCGACGGGGGCGTCCAGGCCGGATGCATCGCCGCCGCGCAGCACCCCCGGCACGACGGGTCCGCCCGTCGGGTGCCGGGCGCCGGAAGCAGATCGCACGCACCACCATCGACCGGATCGACGCATTCCGCGGTGGTGCGCCTCATCGGGGTGCCACGCACCCGGCGGGACGGCGGGGGAGCCCGGCGGCCCGCGGTGAGGGCGCGCCGCCGGGACGAGGGGAGAACCCATGACACGCACGACCTCGACCACACGCGCCCTCCACCTGGACCGCCGCCAGCTGTTCCGCGGCGCCGGAGCCGCCGGCCTCGTCGCCGTGACCGGCGGCCTGCTCGTGCCCGCCCAGCACGCCGCCGCCGACGACTCCCTGAAGACCGCCCAGACCGCGCTGCAGGGGCTGGACTACTACCACGGCGAGATCGATGGCGAGACCGGACCCCAGACGGAGAAGGCCACGAAGGCCTTCCAGGAGGACCGACTGCTCAGCGTCGACGGGGAGCCGGGGCCGAAGACCGCCGCGGAGCTCGAGAAGGTCATCGGCGAGGTCCAGAAGGCCCTCGAGATCGAGGCCTCCGGCAGCTACGACGAGGCGACCACGAAGGCCGTGACCGCCTTCCAGAAGGCCGAGGAGGGCCTCGAGCCGACGGGCCGCGCCGGCGCCGAGACGATGAAGGCGCTGGACGTGGAGCGGGCGAAGCACGTCCCCGGCGGCGAGCCGAACTCCGAGATCTCCCGCGCCGACGTGATCGAGCGCGCCATGTTCTGGGTGGACGACCCGCGCGACTACAGCATGGACGTGGATGCCAGGGAGACGGGCATCGACGGGAAGGGATGGCGCCCGGACTGCTCCGGCTTCGTCTCCATGTCCTGGAACCTCCGCCGCAGCGACGGGGACGGCGGCACCGGCACCGGTCAGCTCCCCGAGGTCGTCGACATGATCGAGAAGGAGGACCTCGAGCCCGGCGACGCCCTGCTCATCACCCCGGGCGCCAACGGCCAGAGCTACGGGCACGTCGTCCTCTTCAACGGCTGGGCGGACGACGACATGACGAAGTACGAGGGGCTCGAGCAGGTCGGCAGGCCCTACAGCAGGACCATGAAGCGGACGATCGAGTACCCGTACGACAACGGGAAGCCCTTCGACCCCTGCCGCTACCAGAAGATCGCCGACTGAGGGAGCGGAGCCATGACGCACACCGAACGCCTCCGCCCCACCCGCCGCACCGCCGTGCTCGGAGCCCTCGGCGCGACCGTCCTGGGGACCGCCGGTGCCGCCGCGGTCACAGGGTCCCGACCGGCCGCGGCCGAGGAGCCGCGCGCCGCCTCGGCGGACCGTGTCGCGCTGTTCGACAAGGGGCAGTCCACGGAGTACGAGTGCTACCGCATCCCTGCGCTCCTCGCGACCGCCTCGGGCACGGTGCTCGCCTTCGCCGAGGGGCGACGCGACTTCGACGGGGAGAAGTTCTGCTACGACGACGGCTCGATCGACATCGTCCTGAAGCGCAGCGAGGACGGCGGCCGCAGCTGGGAGGCGCAGGAGGTGATCCTCACCGGCAACCCCTGGGGAGGGGAGGCCGAGGCCACCCGCGGCAACCCCGTGCCGATCCTCATCGAGCAGGGCGAGCGCGCCGGCCGCATCGTCCTGCTGACCACCTGGAACCAGGCCGGCACTCGCGAGAAGCGCATCCCCTTCGTGATGCACAGCGACGACGAGGGGAAGAGCTGGTCGGAGGCCAGGAGCCTCGAGGACCAGCTGAAGGGCGGGGACGCCGCTCCGGTCACGGGCTGGTACGCGACCGGTCCCCAGCACGGGATCCAGATGGTGCACGGCGAGCACGCCGGGCGCCTGGTCGCCGGGGTCTGCTACGAGGGCGGCCACGGCGCGATCATCTACAGCGACGACGACGGCGAGACCTGGGCCCAGGGACAGGGCCTCGCCATGCCCGAGGGGTATGGCCACTTCTCGGAGGTCGGCGTCGAGGAGACCGCCGAGGGGCACCTCCTGGCGATCGGCCGGGGCAGCACGCCCGACCGCGACCCCGGCCAGTCGCGCGCCGCGGCACTCAGCACCGACGGCGGCGAGACCTTCGAGGGCGAGCGCTTCGAGACCGTGACTGACCTCGAGACGACGCCCGGGGTCCAGGGCGCGCTGCTGAACCGGGACCGGACCGTCGGCGAGCCCGGCGACCGCCTCCTGTACTCCGCCCCCAGCCAGGGGGACGAGCGTCGGGACATGGCGGTCTTCGCCTCCGAGGACGCCGGGGCCTCCTGGGCCCGGGCCGTCGACGTCGACTCGGTGCGGGCCGGGTACTCCGACATGGCCGTCCTCGACGAGGACGTGCTGGGCCTGCTGCACGAGGCGGGGGACGAGTCCGGGGACGCGCGGGACCGGATCGACTGGCACCGCCTCGACCTGGGCTGAGCGCTCGGAGACCCGCAGCGCGAACTGGCGGCGGGCGGGGTCAGTTCCGCATGCGGACCCCGCCCGCCGCGTCCCGGTGCGAGGCGCTAGCCTGGCTCCCTCCCCGAGAAGGCCAGGAGCCCACCGATGATCTTCACCCAGTCCTCCAAGCTGCGCGACGTGTGCTACGAGATCCGCGGGCCGGTGCCCGCGGAGGCCGCGCGCATGGAGGCAGAGGGCCACAAGATCCTCAAGCTGAACATCGGCAACCCGGCGCCCTTCGGCTTCGAGGCGCCCGACGAGATCCTCGTGGACATGATCCGGAACCTGCCCACCGCGCAGGGCTACTCGGACTCCAAGGGCATCGTCCCCGCCCGTCGGGCGGTCGCGCAGTACTACCAGACCAAGGGCATGCCCGGCATGGAGCTGGACGACATCTACCTCGGCAACGGGGTCTCCGAGCTGATCCAGATGACCTGCCAGGCGCTTGTGGACGACGGGGACGAGGTGCTCGTGCCGTCCCCCGACTACCCGCTGTGGACCGCCTCGATCGCCCTCGCCGGCGGCCGCGCCGTCCACTACCGCTGCGACGAGGAGCAGCAGTGGTGGCCCGACGTCTCCGACATCGCCGACAAGGTCACCCCGCGCACCAAGGCGATCGTGGTCATCAACCCCAACAACCCCACGGGCGCGGTGTATCCCGAGCATGTGCTGCGGGAGATCGTCGAGGTCGCCCGGACGCACGGCCTGATGATCCTGGCCGACGAGATCTACGACAAGATCCTCTACGACGACGCGGTCCACACCCACATCGCGCGCCTCGCCCCGGACCTTCTGTCCATCACCTTCAACGGCCTGTCCAAGGCGTACCGCGTCGCCGGCTTCCGTGCGGGCTGGATGGCGCTGTACGGGCCGAAGGAGGACGCGAGCAGCTTCATCGAGGGGCTCGACGTGCTCTCGAACATGCGGCTGTGCCCGAACGTGCCGGGCCAGCAGGTGGTCGCCACGGCGCTCGGCGGGTACCAGAGCGTGAACGAGCTGCTGCTGCCGGGCGGGCGCCTGCGCGAGCAGCGCGATGTCGCCTACGAGGGGCTCAGCGCCATCGACGGCGTGGAGGTGGTCAAGGCCTCCGGGGCGCTGTACATGTTCCCCCGCCTGGACCGCGAGATGTACGGGATCGAGGACGACGAGCAGTTCGCCTACGACCTCCTGCGCTCCAAGAAGCTCCTGGTCACGCAGGGAACCGGCTTCAACCTCGCCACCCCCGACCACTTCCGGCTCGTGACCCTGCCGCCCGTGGACGTGCTGTCCGACGCCGTGGACCGCATCGCCGACCACCTCGCCTCGATCCGACGCTGAGCCAGGCCGGCGCAGCAGTCGGCGACTCGGCCGGCCGGCTCAGAGGGCGAGGCCGCCCACCAGCGCGAGCACCGCGAGCAGCGGCAGCGTGCCCTGGCGCACGGCCGCGCCGCGGTGCGCGGAGGAGGCGAGGCCCAGCACGAGCGCCGCGGCGAGCATGGAGCCGGTGCCCGCGAGCGCGAGGGCAGGGCCGACGGCCTGCGCGCCGAGGGCGGTCAGCACCACGCCGAGCAGCGCGAGGATGCCGAGGAACAGGTTGTAGAACCCCTGGTTGAAGGCGAGCTTCCGCGTCGCCTCGACCTCCTGCGCGGTCTGCTCGCCGAAGACGCGCTGGGCGCGCTCGCCGCCCCAGGCCAGCGACTCGAGCCAGAAGATGACTACGTGCAGCAGCGCCGCGAGCACGGCGAGGACGAGTCCGAGGACGAGCATGGGGACCTCCGGAGGGGTGAGGTGTGAGGAGTGACCAGCAGGACTGTTGTGTAGTGCTCGCTCCACTATAGAGTGGGGGCGGCGCCTCCGGAAGGGCGGACGCCACCCGGAGCGACAGCGTGTCGCCTGGGCGAGTCCGAGCAGGGAGGTCACCGATGGGACGCACCGCCACCTTCGAGGCCGCCGAGGTCGTGCGCGCCGCACGCTCGCTGTTCTGGCGCGAGGGCTTCGAGGGCACGTCCATGAGCGCGATCCAGCAGGCCACGGGGCTGAACGCCTCGAGCATCTATCACGCCTTCGGATCCAAGCGCGGCCTCTTCGAGGCCGCGATCGAGAACTACCTCGACGAGGTCGTCCGCCCGGGACTCGCCCCGCTGCTCGCCGACCGCCCCCGCCCCGAGGCGCTCGCCGACTATCTCGGCGCCGCCGCCGCGCTGCTCGGCGCGCCGGACGGGGACGGCGAGGCGGCCCTGCCCGACGGATGCCTGCTCGTGAACACCGCCTGCGCGGGCATCGGCCGGGAGGGGGCCGTGCGCGAGGTCATCGCCTCCTATCGCGCCGAGCTCCTCCGCGCCTTCGGCGCCGGCGTCGCCGCGCGCTTCCCGGGCGCCTCTGCCGCAGAGCGAGAGCGCCTCACCGAGACCAGCGTCTCCGCGCTCCTCGCGGCCCTGGTCATGAGCCGGATCGACCCCGGCGCCGCCCGCAGCGCCCTGGACGCGGCCCGCACACCCCTGCTCGCGCCGACCCCCTGAGGTCCTCCTCCGCCCGCCGGCACCGCAGGTCCACCGCAGCACCCGAGAGAAGGAATCCACCATGCAGCCCCTCTACTCCACCGAGGCCCTCGCCACCGGCGCCGGCCGTGACGGCCACGTCGCCGTCGCCGACTCCGACCTCGCCCTCGACATGGCCGTCCCGACCGCCATGGGCGGCAGCGGGAACGGCGCGAACCCGGAGCAGCTCTTCGCCGCCGGCTACGCCGCCTGCTTCCACTCCGCGCTGCAGGCCGTGGCCCGCCAGCACAAGGTCGCGATCGACGGCTCGAGCGTCGGCGCCCGCGTGAGCATCGGCAGCGACGACGGCGGCGGCTTCGCCCTCGCCGTGGAGCTCGAGGTCGTGATCCCCGAGCTCGACCACGCGACCGCGCAGTCCCTCGCCGACGCCGCCCACCAGGTGTGCCCCTACTCGAACGCCACCCGCGGGAACATCCCTGTCTCGGTCACCGTCTCCGACGACTGAGCACGCCCGAGGTTCGACACACGGGCCACGGCGCGCAGGAGCCCCGACGGGACCGTCCCCGTCGGGGCTCCTGCGCACCCGGCCTCGGATCAGGGGCGCAGCAGCACCTTGCCCACACGGCCGTCGGTCAGGGTCGCCGCCACGGCGTCCGCGACCTCGTCGAGGCCGAAAGTGCCCGCGACCGGGAGGGTGACCTCGCCGGAGAGCAGGCCCGAGAGGATCTCCCCGATCAGGCGGCGGCGCACCTCGGGGGGCATCTCCTGCGAGACGCGCGCGCCCCAGAATCCCTCGACGTGCAGGTCGCGGAAGATGATCGGCCCGGAGGGGAGGGCCATCGTCGAGGCGCCCATCGCGCCGAAGACGACGAGGCGGCCTCCGTCCTCGAGGAGCGAGAGCACCTGGCCGGCGGCCTCCCCGCCCACGGAGTCCAGGCCCGCCGGCACGCGTGCGCCGCCGATCAGGGCGCGGGCCTGCTCCTGCCAGTCCTCCTGATCGGTCGCGACCACGTCGCCGATGCCCTGCGCGGCGAGCTCCTCGATGCCGCTGCTGCGCCGCACCAGGCTGATCACGCGGATCCCGCGCGCCGTCGCGAACTGCGCGACGAGTCGGCCCACCGCTCCGGTGGCGGCGTTCTGCACCAGCACCTCGCCGCGCTGGAGGCCGAGGTGCTCGAGCAGGGAGACGGCGCTGAAGGGCATGGCGACCAGCTGGGCGGCGGCCTCGTCGGGCAGCTGCTCCGGCAGCGGGATCAGCGAGGCGGCCGGGGCGGTGAACAGCTCTGACCAGGCTCCCGTGACGGCGGAGGCGGCGACCCGGTCGCCGATCGCGACGCCCTCGACGCCCTCGCCGAGCGCCTCGACGACCGCGACGGCCTCGCTGCCCGCCCCCGAGGGGAGCTCGGGGCGGACGCCGTAGCTCCCGCGGATCGTCCACAGGTCGTGATGGTGGATCGGGCTCAGCGCCATCCGCAGCAGCACCTCGCCGGGCGCCGGGCTCGGGGCCTCGACCTCGAGCGTGCGGAGGACGTCGGCGGGCTCGCCGAACTGGTCGTAGGACACGGTGCGCATGGGGGCCTCCCAATAGTGGAACAGTCACTCCAGTTTAAAGGTCGAGCCGCCGACGCTCCGCTCCGCGTCCGCCGGGTCACAGGGTTCCTCATCTCACACACAGGGCCGGGGGCCGATCCGGCTCCCCGGATCGACCCCCGGCCCTGTCGGCGGCGCGGGTGCTCGCTCAGACGTGCGAGGGCTGCGGCGACCCCTCGCGGGAGACGCGCACCATCTCCTCGCGCTCGACGACCTTGACGCGGGCGCGGGGCTCGCCGTCGGCGTCCACCGCGGCGGCGCCGAGACCCTTCTCGTGCTCGTCCAGCGCCATCCAGCCGTCCCAGGTCGTGTACTCGACGCCGCGCTCGTCCAGCAGGCGCAGGATCGCGTCGTCCTCGCGCTCGGGGGCGGGGGAGAGGTGCCCGGCCTCGATGTCCTCGAGCAGGCAGGTGATCGTCTCGATCGCGTCGGACTTCGTCGCGCCGATCAGGCCCACGGGGCCGCGCTTGATCCAGCCGTTCGCGTAGACGCCGGGAATGACAGTGCCGTCGGCCTCGGTGACGCGGCCGGCGCGGTTCAGGATCACGCCGCGGCGGGCGTCGTAGGGGATGCCCGGCAGCTCGGAGCCGTGGTAGCCCACGGCCCGGTAGACGGCGCCCAGCTCGTAGTCGACCATCTCGCCGGTGCCCTCGAGGTTCCCCTCCTCGTCGAGGCGGGTGCGCTCGAAGCGCATGCCGGTGACCTTCCCGTCCTCGCCGAGCACCTCGACGGGGCGGTGCCAGAAGTGCATGTGGAGACGGCGACGGACCGGGCCGCCCTCGCGGTCGGTCGGCTCCTCGCCGGTCTCCTCGCGGCGCTGCTGTTCCTCGAGCCAGCCTACGAAGGTCTGCACGACCTGGTCGGTGCGCTTGTCGGCCTTGATCGTCTCCCACTGCGCCTCGGTGATCTGCTCGAGGTCACGGGGATCCATGACGACCTGCAGGCCCTTGGGGTGGGCGAGCTCGCGCGCCTCCAGCGGCGAGAACTTCGTCTGCGCGGGGCCGCGCCGGCCGAAGACGTGCACGTCCTGGGTGCGGGCCGCCTGCAGACCCTCGAAGACGTTCGCGGGGATCTCGGTCCGCAGCAGCTCGTCGGCGCTCTTGGACAGCACGCGCGCCACGTCGAGGGCGACGTTGCCGTTGCCGATCACGGCCACGGACTCCGCGTCGAGCTCCCAGGTGCGCGGGTAGTCGGGGTTCCCGTCGTACCAGGCCACGAAGTCGGCCGCGCCGTGGGAGCCCTCGAGCTCGATGCCGGGCACGTCGAGGGCGGCGTCCTTGAGGGCGCCGGTCGCGAAGACCACCGCGTCGTAGTGGGTGCGCAGGTCCTCGGCGGTGAGGTCGGTGCCGAACTCGACGTCGCCGAGGAAGCGGATGTCGCCGCGGCCGAGGATCCGGTGCAGGGCGGTGATGATGCCCTTGATGCGCGGATGGTCGGGGGCCACGCCGTAGCGGATGAGGCCGAACGGGGCCGGGAAGCGGTCGAACAGGTCGATGCTGACCTCGAGCTCGCCGCTCTTGACCGGCGCGGAGCGCAGCAGGGTCTCTGCGGCGTACACGCCGGCGGGGCCGGAGCCGATCACGGCCAGGCGGAAGGGCTGCTGGGAGGAGGACATCACACCTCGGTCTCGTGGCGCCGCGGCGCCGGGTCGCACTGATTTCCGCACCACTCTATACGCGGAATTCGTCATCACCCTGGTCACTGTGAGCCGCCCGACGCCCGTGGGCGGGCTGGCCGGGCCCGTCCGCGGCGCCACGCCGGGCGCCGCGCCCCCGTCGGCGGCTCAGGCCGCGCCCAGATCCTCGTCGCCGCGACGGTGGATCGACCAGAAGTAGGCGCCGACCAGCACCGCGCCGCCGACGATGTTGCCCAGCAGCACCGGGATCAGGTTGTCCCACAGCACGGCGCCGACGGTGATCGAGGAGTAGTCGGCGGCGGACTTCCCGGCCTCGGCCAGCGCCTCGCCCTGCCAGAAGCCGGAGCCGGCCCCGTACTTGACCAGCAGGCCCATGGGGAGCATGAACATGTTGGCGACGGAGTGCTCGAAGCCCGAGGCGACGAACAGCGCGATGGGGCCGACGCACGCGAGGATCTTGTCGGTGACGGTCTTCCCGGCCGTCGCCGCCCACACCGCGAGGCACACGGCGAAGTTCGCGAGGACCCCGAGGAAGAACGCCTGGTGCCAGTCGTGGGAGAGCTTGGCCTGGGTGGTGTCCAGCACCACCATCCCCCAGGCGGAGCCGTTGGTGGCATGGGTGCCCGCCAGCAGGATCAGCACCGCGACCGCGAGCGAGCCGATCAGGTTGCCGCCCGCGGAGATCCCCCAGTGCCGCAGCATCGCGCCGGTCGAGAGGCGGCCGGAGAGCCGCGGCATCGCGGTCAGCGTGGTCCCGGTGAACAGGTCCGAGCCGCTGATGACCACCAGGCCGAGGCCCACGGAGAAGACCACCCCGCCGATCAGCTTCGCGATCCCGATCGGCCACTCGCCCATGCCCTGCTGCGAGGTCACCATGAACACGAAGCCGAGCGCGATGAACGCGCCGCCGCCGAGGGTCGCGAGGAACATCCGGCCCAGCGGCGCCGTCGCCTTCGCGAGCATCGCGTCCTCGAGCGCCCGGGTGAGGGGCTTCGGCGCGGTCGCGACGGTGCTCGGGACGGCTGGAGCGGCTGTGCGGGGCTCCGGGGTGGAGGGGGTCATCGCAGGAGGTCCTTCGGGGGAGGGGGTGGTACCGCGACACGAGGGCGGGAGCTGTCCCCGACCCCTCGGACGCCGGGGGTCAGGGTACGCCCGGGGGGACCTCCGCGGTCACTCCCCGCCGACGTCCCCCGGCGAGCCCGGGGCCCCGGCCGTCTCCGGCACGACCCCGACCGCGACCCGCAGGGTGCTGCTGGCCCCCGGCGGGCCGACGACGATGCCCTTCAGCGGCGGGACGTCCGCGTAGTCGCGGCCCCAGGCGGTGGTGACGAAGCGCTGATCCACGAAGGTGCGGTTGGTGGGGTCGATGTCCACCCAGCCCGTGCCCGGCACGAGCACGCTCAGCCAGGCGTGGGAGGCGGCCGAGCCGATCATCTCCCCGGCCGGCTCGGTGCCGAGGGCCCCGCCGGCCGACGGCGCGGTGCGCAGGTAGCCGGAGACGTACCGGGCGGCCAGCCCCGCCTCCCGCACCGCTGCGACGCCGACATGGGAGAAGTCCTGGCAGACCCCGTGCCGGGCGGCGAGCACCTCCTCGAGCGTCGAGGCGACGGTGGTGGCGCCCGCGTCGTAGGTGAACTCGCCGTGGATCAGCGCGGTCAGCTCGGCGAGGCACTCGCCGATGGCGCGTCCCGGGGTGAACACCTCCGCGGAGATCTCCCGCGCCGCGGTCCCGCCGGGGACCCGCGGGGAGGGGTGGACGAAGTCGAGGCCCGTCTCCGGCACCGGCGCACCCCAGTGCTCGGGGGTGCACAGCTCCCAGGGGCGGGACATGGGCTCGAGCGGGTACAGGCGCTCGGCGACCGAGACCCGCGCATGGGAGTGCACGTCCAGCTGCTCGTGCGGGGCGTCGACCAGGAGGTAGGTCGAGGAGTTCCCGTAGAAGTCCGTGTGGGCGGTCAGTCGGGCAGGGGCCGGGTCGACGACCACCTCGTGGGAGAGGACCCGCTGGTGGGGAGTGGCCCGCGGCTCGACGTGGGCGCGGCCGTAGTTGCGCGTGACCGGCTTCGCGTAGCGGTAGGAGGTCAGATGGTGGACGCGGTAGTGCACGGCTTCGAGGGCCGAGGAGTCCTCGCGCCGCAGCGGGATCAGCGGGCGTGCATTCTGCTCAGACATCGTCGACCCCCCATCGCGAGGTGGATTCCGTCGGGCGGAAGAAGCGGTCCTCGAGGGCGGTGGCGAGCGCGCGCAGCGAGTCCGTGGCCGCGTCCACCTCCGTCAGCAGCGCGGTGGGCGCCCCCGCGGGCGTCGTCCCTCCGTCGGACGCCGGCTCGGGCAGCGGGCGCAGCAGCTCGTGGGGCTCCCAGGCGGCCAGTCGCGTGCGCAGGGCAGCCATCGGGGCGCGCAGCTCCGGGGAGGGGGCCGGCTCCGGCAGCCGGTCCAGCGCCTGCCCGAGCCGGTCCAGCTGGAAGGCGAGCGAGCGCGGCAGCGTCGCATCATCCATCAGCAGCTCGACCAGCAGCTCGGGCTGCACCGCGGCATGGTACGAGCGGCGGTAGGAGACCCCCGACTCGGTGATCTGGGCGACGGCGCCGGAGATCCGCTCCTCCGCGCCGCGGGCGCGGCGGTGGCCGAACGTCGCCCGCAGCAGGGCCAGCAGGGTCATGGTCCGCTCGATCTTGCGGCCGATCTCCGTGAGGTCCCAGCCGAGGTCGCGCGGCATCGCGTCGGCGACCGCGCCCGAGAGGGTCAGGCAGCCGTCGACGACGGCGCTCAGCCACTGCTCGAGCGGAGGCTGCTCGAGGGGCCGCGGCTCGGCGACGCCCCCGCGCGCCCGCAGCCGCATCCGGGTGAACGCCGGCCACACGTCGTCGGAGAACAGGTCGCGCAGCGACCGGGTGGTGTGGGCGAGGGCGGCCGAGGACTGGGCGAGGGAGCCGGGCCGGCCGGGATCCGTCAGCAGGCTCTCGATCTCCGTGCGCACCGCCTCCCCGTCGCGGAGGTCCAGCTGCACGAACCCGGGATAGGTGGTGGTCACCTCGGTCACCGCGCGCAGCAGCACCTCCCGGGCGGTGCGGGCGCTGCGGCTGCGCTCGGCGTCGAGGTCGTTGGAGGCGTCCAGCACGGTGCGCAGCAGGCGGGCGGTGGCGTCGACCCGCTCGAGATAGCGGCCGAACCAGAACAGGTCCGCGCCGATCGAGCGGGTCATGGTCGGGAAGGTGGAGGCGGCGGAGCGGAGCATCACCCGGTCCGGGACGGCGCTCGCCGCGGCCTCCTCGTCCGGCATCGCCGCGGACTCCGGCACGGCGACCCACACGTCCTTGAGGGTCTCGGGGCCGTCGTCGTCGGTGCGCGCGATCCCGCCGGGCAGCACCTCGAAGCCGTCCTCCGTCGCCATCACCAGCAGGTCCAGGCGGACCGGGCGGTCGACGAGCTCCTCGCCGCCGGAGGGGTCGAGGGAGGGCCACAGGGCCGGCGCGAGCTCCGCAGAAGCGGGGCGCAGCAGCAGGTCCTCGTGGAGCATCTGACGGCACAGGTCCGGCAGCGCCTCGCGCAGCGCCGGGTTCTCCAGCAGCCCGGCGCCGAGGGGGTTCACGAGCTCCACGTCCCCGCAGCGCGCGGCCTCCACCAGCCCCGTCACCCCGCCGAGCGGCGTGGGCCCGAGGTCGAGCGGATCCAGCAGCGGCGAGGGGACCAGCCGCAGCACCGCGTCGACCGAGTCGCCCGGCGCCGAGTCGAGGCCCGGCAGGCGCAGCGTGAGCGCGTCCCCGCCCGCGCGCAGGTCGCCGACGGACACGATCGGCGCGCCGAGGAGGTTCGCGAGCCAGCTGTGGTCGAAGGCGGCCAGCGGCTCCTCCCCGTCGTCGGCGAGCACGACCGTGCGCCCGGTGCGTCCCTCGGAGCGGGTGCGCTGGTGGAAGGAGGTGCGCAGCGCGTCGAAGAAGGGGTGGAGGCGGCGCATCGACGTGCTGCGGTAGAGCGTCGGCGCGCAGCGGGAGAGGACGCGGCGCAGCTCGAGGGCGAGGCCCGCCCCGCGGGGGACGTCCGTCGTGTCCTCGTGCGCGACCCAGGTCCCCTCGGCGGTGCGGGAGACGGCGGTGGTCACGGCGAAGAGGCGATGCGGGCCGCGGGAGGGGATGCCCACCGCCGGGCGGAGGTACGCGGGGTCCGCCAGCAGCGCCGACACCGGGGCGACCTCGGTCGACAGCACGGTGCGCGGTCCGTACAGGTCGGCGTGGAGCGCATCGAGCAGGCGCGCCCGCTGGGTGAGCCCGGCGGTCAGCGAGGACCAGGCCTCGGGCTCGAGCACGACGGGCACCGGGTCGACCGCGGGGGCGGGGACCGAGACGTCGGAGGCGAACATCGTCGCGGCGCTCGCCGCCGCCCGCCGTCGACCCGCGGGGCCGAGGGCGGAGAGCTCCTCGACCAGCGCCGGCGGGGGTGTGATGGTCACCGGGACATCGTAGACACGCAGAGCCCGCCCGGGGTCGCGGCGCCCCGGGCGGGCGGGGCCTCAGGAGGAGGTGACCACCGGGGCGCCCTCGGAGGGCTGGACCACGACGAAGCCCGGGCCGTGGAAGCCGAGCTGGAAGGACTCCCCGGAGCCGCGGCCGATCAGCGAGCCCATCTTGAAGTCGTTCTTGATCTGCGGCTGGAGGTTCGCGGACCAGCACACCGCGGCCTGCGGATCCACGAAGGTGGGCTGCTGGGAGCAGTCCAGCAGCATGGGCGGGCCGTCGGAGGTCACCGCGACCATGCCCTGGCCCTGCAGGAACAGGTTGAACAGACCGCCGGCCATGAAGCCCGCCCCGCCCAGGGAGCGGATGTCCCACTGGATCGAGCTGTCGAAGGCGAGCATGTTCTTGGTGTTCAGCGTCAGGGCCTCGCCCTCGAGCTGGATCAGGAAGATCTCCTCGGCCTGGCGGGCGAAGAAGATCTCGCCCTGGCCGCGGGTGCGCATCATGTTGCCGCCCTCACCGGTGGCCACCTTCTTCAGCAGCTTCATGCCGCCGCCGGAGCCCTGGTAGGAGAAGTCCATCTGCCCCTGGTAGGCGACCATCGCCCCCGCGGCGGAGATGATCTCGGGCGCCTGCGGTGCCAGCGCGCAGCGCAGCATCTTGGAGGACTGCAGCGCCCACCGGTCGTTGGTCTGTCGCTCCTGGTTGGAGGCGTCGAACAGGTTCGAGCGCATGGCCCCTCTTCTCTCATCGGTCCGTGATGTGCTGCACGGCACCCACCGCGCCGCGCAGGGATCGTCTCACGTCGAGGCCGATATGGGGACCCTGTGGGGGAGCGGTGAAGTCCGCTTCTGCCTGCGCACGGCCTCGTAGCATGGGGCCATGTCCGACTCCCGCACGCCCCGACGCCCTCCGGCCGCCGCTGATCCGCGGCTGGAGGCGCTGGCCGAGGACTCCGGCTACGAGGTCCTGGGCCGCATCGGCGCAGGCGGGATGGGCATCGTCTACCGGGGTCGTGACGCCGACGGGAACGACGTCGCGATCAAGATGCTCCGCCACGAGATCGCCGACGACCCCCGGGCCCGCGAACGGCTGGCCCGCGAGGTCGCGGCGCAGCAGCGCGTGCGCGACGACAACATCGTGCGGATCCTCGATGCGGAGCTCGAGTCCTCCGACGCCTTCGTGGTCACCGAGTTCATCCCGGGGCCGACGCTCGAGGACGCCGTGCGCGCCCACGGCGGGCTCCACCCCGAGGCGGTGCGCGAGATCGGCCTGCTGCTGGGTGAGGCCCTGCGCGACATCCACGGCTCGGGGGTCATCCATCGCGATCTCAAGCCCAGCAACGTCATGCTGCGCGGCGCCGAGGAGGAGGACCTGGTCGGCTACGACCCCGACGGGGACGGCCTGGACCCCGTGATCATCGACTTCGGCATCGCGATCGCCGCGGAGGAGTCCCGCCTGACCTCCACCGGGCTCGTCATGGGCACCGCCGCGTATCTCGATCCCGAGGTGGTGCGCACCGACCACACCGGCGAGGACGGGGACTGGTGGTCCTGGGCGGCGGTGCTCGCCTTCGCCGCGACCGGACGGGAGCCCTTCGGCAGCGGCCGTGCGGACCTCGTGTTCCTGCGCGCCGACCGCGGGGAGATCGACATCGACGGCGTGCCCACCGAGCTCGGCGCCTGGCTGCGCTCCGCCCTGCACGCCGACCCTGCCGAGCGGGCCCGGCCGGAGGACCTGCTCGCGCGCCTGGCCGAGCTCGACCTCGACCGCTACGACGACCCCGGCGAGACCGAGGCCTTCGAGGCCGGTCCCCGCACCGAGGTGCTGCCGGCGGTCGGCGCCGCGGGCGCGGCCGGTGCCGCGACGCCGACGGACCCCGGCGAGGACGAGGCGGCGGCAGCCGAGGGGGCGACCGAGGCCCTGCCCGCCGGGGGAGCGGCCACCGAGGCGCTACCCCGGCAGGGCGACCGCGCCGAGCCGGCCACGGAGGCGCTGCCGCGGGTCACGACTCCCGCGGAGCCGCCCACCGAGGTGATCCCCGTGATGGGGACCCCGACCCGGGCCCTGCCCGTCGTCCCGCCGCCGGCGGGTCCCGTCGGCGCGACCGGCGCGCCGGCCGGTTTCCACGGCGCCCCGGTGCCGCAGCAGGGATCCCCGCAGCCCATGCCGCAGCAGCAGGCGCGGCCGCAGCCCGTCGCCGCGCCGTGGCAGGGACCGGAGGGGGTGCAGACGGCACCCTCGCACACGGCACCGCAGCAGATGCCGCCTCAGCAGATGGCCATGCAGCAGGGGGTCTGGGCCGCGCCGCCGGCGCCGCCTCGTCGGCCGCTGCTGGTGTGGACGGGGCACCTGCTGCTCATCGCCCTCGCCGCGCTCGCGCCCTACATCTCCCTCGCGATGCTGCTGCTGCTCGGTGCGCTCGCCCGCACCTGGGAGCGCAGCCACCGCTCCGTCGCCTCCCAGCGCATGCGCGGCTCGACCGGCACCGGTCCGCTCTGGACCGCCGGGCTCGCGAGCCCGTTCCGCTTCCTCCAGGGCCTGCTCGAGATCGTGCTGCAGGCGCTGTTCCCGCTGATCCTGGGGCTCCTGGTCGGCGTGGCGCTGGACGCGGGGTGGACGCTGCTGCAGGGCACGGCCCCGCCCGACGGGGTCGCCTTCGCGACCGCGATGGCGATCACCCTGCTGCTGACCTGGGTGGGGATCGCCAGCCGCACCACCCGCGACGGCGCCCACCGGATGCTCGACGCCGCCGCGCCGGACATGCTGTGGGGCGGGATCGTGCTCGTGCTGCTCCTGCTGCTGCTCGGCGCGGTCGCCTTCGCGCTGGTCACCCGCGAGGGGATGGTGGACTACCTGCCCTTCTCGGGGGGCCCGCGCCTGGAGGACATCGCGCTGTGGCGCCGCTGACAGGCTTCCCGGGAGCGGCGCGCCCGGGCACGTGAGGTGCCCCATCGACCCCGCCGGCGTCCAGGAGCGGACGGTTAAACTCTCCACGATCCGTCACCCACCGCAGCCCCGTCGGGGCGAGGAGGACCCATGGCCACGTCCCCGTCACCCCAGGACCGCCGCGCCGCCCAGCGCGAGGAGCTGCGCAAGCAGCGCCAGGCGGAGCTGAAGCGCCAGCGCACCGTCCGCACCGTCGTGATCGCGGCCGTCACCGCTGTCGCGCTCGTGATCGTGGCGGGGCTCGGCTATCTCGGCTACCGCGCCATGCAGCCCGCCGGACCGGTGGCGAGCCCCGAGGGCGTCGCCGAGGGCCAGCCGTACCTGAGCTTCGGCGCCCCCGAGGACTCCGGCAAGCCCGTGGTCGAGCTGCACCTGGACTTCATGTGCCCCTACTGCGGCCAGTTCGAGGAGCTCAACGGCGAGGACGTCCAGACCATGATCGAGGAGGAGGAGGCGACCGTGAACATCGTGCCGCGGAACTTCCTCGACACCGCCTCCACCACCGGCGACTACTCCAGCCGCACCGCGAACGCCTTCGTCTGCACGTACGAGGAGAGCCCCGAGGCGGCGATCACCCTCCAGCAGCTGCTCTTCGAGAACCAGCCGGCCGAGAACTCCGCCGGCCTCACCGACGAGCAGATCGCGAGCTACGCGAAGGAGGCCGGAGCCTCCGAGGAGACCCTCTCCTGCCTGGACGAGGGCACCTACGAGCCGTGGGTGAACAAGGTCGCAGACCCCCACGGCGAGGACACCGGCAGCGGCACGCCCTTCGTGAAGGTCGACGACACCGTCCTGGAGCCCCAGCAGTGGGGCGAGGCCGGCGTGCTCAAGCAGATGGTGGACGAGGCGGCCGGCTCCGCCTCCGACGGCGGCGAGGCCTGAGCCCGGGACTCCCCGGGACCTGCGGGCCTCTACACTCTCAGGGGACCGTCCGCCGCGCGGTCGGTCCCCTGCCCGCTGGAGTGGCGCAACGGTAGCGCACCTGTCTTGTAAACAGGTGGTTGCGAGTTCGAATCTCGTCTCCAGCTCTCCGTCCCCTGACGTGACGCAGCCCCTCGCCGGAACGCTCCGGCGAGGGGCTGCGTCGCGCCCGGGCCCGTCCACTCGGACGGGCGAGATCAGAAGGTCTCGTAGGAGGCCCGGTTCACCATGAAGCCGTGACCGGTCATGGTGTTCCAGCAGGTCATCCCGTCGGAGCGGCTCGTGCACGCCATGTCCCCGCGCACCGCGCTGCTCTCGTACTCCAGGGTCTCCGCCGAGTCGCTGAGGACGGAGTCGCCGCAGGCGCGTCCGGCCTCCTCGCCGGCGACCGAGATCGTGAAGGGATCGTCCCCGCAGTCCTCGAGGCCGGCGCCGGAGTAGTCGCTGTCCTCGAGGGAGCAGGAGACCGAGTCCTCCTCGAGCGTGCAGCTGATGTTCCCGGTGGGGGAGCGCAGCGCGTTCATCTCCTGGGCGCCCTCGGGAGCCGGGGAGACGGGGTCCTCCTCGGTGGTCTCCTCTTCCGTCGGCTCCTCGGCGGCGTCCTCGGACGCCGACTCCTCGCTCGTGGTGGAGCTGTCGCGCGTGTACCCCTCGTCCTCCGGCGAGGAGAGCAGGGCACGAGCGCCCAGGCCGATCACGAGCAGGAGCAGGAGGGCGAGCACGAGGCAGCCGCCGCAGGCGATCCAGGCCTTCCTGCGAGAGCCGTCGTCGTCCTCGTCCTCGTCGTCGTCAGCGACTGCGGCGGCGGCCGGTGCTGCGGCAGCGGGTCCCGGGGCCGCGTTCTGCGCCCCGGCGGCCGCGGAGGGGCCTGTCGCGGCGCCGAGCGGCACCACGGAGGCCTGCGGGGACAGGCGCACCGTGGAGGACGGCGAGCTCGGGCCCGCAGCGGACTCCGTGCCCTGGGCGGGCTGGGGGGCGGGCGTCGGCTGGGCGGGCGGCGCCGGGGGTGGGGTGACGGAGGACTCCGAGGTCTCGGGACCGTGCGCCGCGGCGGCGTCCGCGGCCCCGGCCGCACCGGCCCCTCCCCACACGAGCGCCTCGGGGAAGTCGCCCCAGGCGGAGGCGGAGTCGTCGGGCTCCTCATCGGGGTCCTCAGCGGGATCCTCCTCGGGCCGCTCGTCGGGGACCGCCTGGTGCAGCTGGGTCGGCTCGCCCTCGTCAGGGTCGTCCTCGTCCTCGGGGGCACCCTCGGCGTGGTTGCCCTCCTCGGAGCCGTCCTCGTCGGAGGCCTGCTTCGCCCACGGGTTCGTGGCCAGGATCCACTGGCGTGCGACCTCCGGGGTCGACGGGTTCGAGACGATCAGCCGGTGCAGCTGGGGGTGCCTCTCGGTGAGCTCGAGGAGGCGCTCCGGGCTCGTGCCCGGATCGGCCGCCTCCTCCGCCGTCGAACGGTGCTCTGCCACCGTGCTCTCCCTTCCTCGCGGGGTCCTGGCAGGGTGCCCGGGCGTTCCGGGTGTGGCCTGCCGATCCAAGAGAATGGCACACGGTCCTGCTCGAGGACATCGCCCGGCGGCCGCGGGGCACGGCGGCCCGGCGGCCGACGGGGCCGTGCCGACGGGGCTTCCGCCGCCGCAGTGGCGGCGGTGACCTGTGCGGACGGACGGGACCGGGCGTCTGCCCGCACCGGACCCTGCTGCTGTGACGGGCGTCTCGGTGCTCGTGACGCATCCGACTCCACGGGGTTGCAGACGGCGGGCGCCCGGGCCGGCGCCGCGCGGAGCGCCGCCGAGGCGTTCTGTTCAGCCGGGGATGCGCCAGTCCACGGGGGCGGAGCCCTGCTGCTCGAGCAGCGTGTTCACGCGGGAGAAGGGACGCGAGCCGAAGAACCCGCGGGAGGCCGACAGCGGGCTCGGATGGGGGCTGGCCACGTGCGGCACCTCTCCCAGCAGCGGGATCAGCGACTGCGCGTCCCGGCCCCACAGGATCGCCGCGAGCGGCCCTCCCCGGGCGACCAGGGCGCGCAGCGCGTGCTCTGTCACCTCCTCCCAGCCGCGGCGCCGGTGCGAGGCCGGGGTGCCGGGGGTGACGGTCAGGACCCGGTTCAGCAGCAGCACCCCCTGGTCCTGCCAGGCGGTGAGATCCCCGTGCGGGGCCGGCGGGATCCCGAGGTCGCTCTCGAGCTCCCTGTAGATGTTCGTCAGGGAGCGGGGCAGGGGGCGCACGTCGTGCTCGACCGCGAAGGACAGCCCGATCGGATGGCCGGGGGTGGGATAGGGGTCCTGGCCCACGATCAGCACCCGCACCTCGGACATCGGCCGGGTGAAGGCGCGCAGCACGGCATCGCCGGCGGGGAGATAGCCGCGGCCGGCGCTCACCTCCTCGCGCAGGAAGTCGCCGAGCGCGTGGATTCGGTCCTCGACTGGGGCGAGGGCCTCGGCCCAGTCGGGGGCGATGGTCCGGGACAGGGGAGCGGGCATGGGGGAAGTCAATCATCCGTGAGGCCGGTCGCGCAGGGGCGGACCGGGCCGCGCACGGGGAGCCCCCGGGCAGGACCTCCGAGGTGCGTCGTGCCTCACCGCGACGGCGTGGTGCCCCGGGGTGACGGGCGAGAATGCGTAGCCTCGGAGCATGCCCGCCCTCCCCGCCGAGCCCGCCCGCGACGGCCACCGCGCCCCCGAGGCGCCGTCGGCCGATCCCGCCGCGTCGGGCGTCGCGCTGCCGGGGCCGCAGGGGGCGCTTGGCGAGCGGGATCGTCGGATCCTCGCCCTCGAGGGGCGCACCTTCCGCTACGTCGGCGCGAAGGAGCGGGCGATCCGCGAGGAGATCGGCCTGTCGAAGGTGGCCTACTACGTGCGGCTGAACGCCCTGCTGGACGAGCCCGCGGCGCTGCGCGCGGCGCCCGCGGTCGTCAACCGGCTGCGCGCCCGGCGCACCTCCGAGGACGGCGGCGCGGTCGCCGGCGACGACCATCGCGTGGCCTGAGCCATCCACGCCCGGGGCGTGTGCTCCACCCCTGGATCCGCTCGAGCAGGTTTAATGGGGCCGTGGCTGATTCCCAGTATCCCTACCCGCCGGACCGATTCGACGACGAGGCGGACGCCGTCACCTTCCACGGCGCCCACCGCGCCGAGCTCCCCTTCTGGCGGGAGAACCTGCTGTACATCATCATCATCGGCGCGGCCGTGGTGATGCTCGTGGTGCTGCTCTTCGTGATCGGTGGGATGGGCGGTGACGGCGATGATCGCGCCGCCGACCCGACCACCGCCTCCGAGGCCGAGCAGAGCGAGGGCGGCGAGGAGGAGAGTCCCTCCGAGGAACCCGCTCCCGAGCCGGACCTCTCCGTGCCCGTGCAGGTGGTCAACGCCGGCGGCATCAACGGCCTGGCCGGCTCCTGGCGTGAGGACCTCGAGGGCGAGGGCTGGGAGGACGTCAGCGTCGCCACCGCGGACGCGCCCCAGCAGGAGCCCGTCGTCTACTACCGCGACGAGGCCGACAAGGACACCGCCCAGGCGCTCGCCGAGCAGGTCGGCGCCGGCGACGCGAGCCAGAGCGACGAGTACGAGGCCCCCATCACCTTCGTCGCGGTCACCGAGCCCGGTGACGGCGGCGGCGAGGACGAGGGCGGCGAGGGCGAGGGCTGATCCCCTCCCGCCGACGACGCCACGACGCGCCGCTCCTCCGCACGGAGGGGCGGCGCGTCCGCGTCGGGGCCGACGGCGCGTGTCCGCTTCTCGCGGAGGGTTAGCACTCTCGGGGTCAGAGTGCTTATGATGATCTGGCACTCGGTGCACGGGAGTGACAGCCTCCGCGCACCGGGACCTGAACATTCCGACCCCGTGAGGGCGTCGGCGCCGTGGGACATGAACACGACGTCGGCATCCGTCCGTCGCGGGCACTGGGTCGGGTGGACATCACAGACACGGGAGAGATTCCACAATGGCCAAGCTCATCTCTTACGACGAGGAGGCCCGGCGCGGCCTCGAGCGGGGAATGAACCAGCTCGCCGACGCCGTCAAGGTCACCCTCGGCCCCAAGGGCCGCAACGTCGTGCTCGAGAAGTCCTGGGGCGCCCCCACCATCACCAACGACGGCGTGTCGATCGCCAAGGAGATCGAGCTCGACGATCCCTACGAGAAGATCGGCGCCGAGCTGGTGAAGGAGGTCGCCAAGAAGACCGACGACATCGCCGGCGACGGCACCACCACCGCTACCGTCCTCGCCCAGGCCCTGGTCAAGGAGGGCCTGCGCAACGTCGCCGCGGGGGCGAACCCGATCGCGCTCAAGCGCGGCATCGACCAGGCCGTGGCCGCGGTCTCCGAGACCCTGCTCAAGCAGGCCAAGGAGATCGAGACCAAGGAGCAGATCGCCTCCACCGCCGCCATCTCCGCGGCCGACCCGGCCATCGGCGAGCTCATCGCCGAGGCCCTCGACAAGGTCGGCAAGGAGGGCGTGATCACGGTCGAGGAGTCCAACACCATGGGCCTCGAGCTGGAGCTCACCGAGGGCATGCGCTTCGACAAGGGCTTCATCTCGCCGTACTTCGTCACCGACGCGGAGCGCCAGGAGACCGTGCTCGAGGATCCCTACATCCTCCTGCTCTCCTCCAAGGTCTCCTCCGTCAAGGACCTGCTGCCGCTGCTGGAGAAGGTCATCCAGGCCGGCAAGCCGCTCGCGATCATCGCCGAGGACGTCGAGGGCGAGGCCCTCGCGGTGCTCGTGGTGAACAAGCTCAAGGGCTCCTTCAAGTCCGTGGCCGTCAAGGCCCCGGGCTTCGGCGACCGCCGCAAGGCGATGCTCGAGGACATGGCCATCCTCACCGGTGGCCAGGTCATCGCCGAGGAGGTCGGCCTCAAGCTCGAGACCGCCGGTCTCGAGCAGCTCGGCCAGGCCCGCAAGATCGTCGTGACCAAGGACGAGACCACCATCGTCGAGGGCACCGGCGACGCCGACCGCATCGCCGGCCGCGTCTCCCAGATCCGCGCCGAGATCGAGAACTCCGACTCGGACTACGACCGCGAGAAGCTCCAGGAGCGCCTCGCGAAGCTGGCCGGCGGCGTGGCCGTCATCAAGGCCGGCGCCGCGACCGAGGTCGAGCTCAAGGAGCGCAAGCACCGCATCGAGGACGCGGTGCGCAACGCGAAGGCCGCCGTGGACGAGGGCGTCGTCGCCGGTGGCGGCGTCGCGCTGCTGCAGGCCGGCGCGGACACCTTCGGCAAGCTCGCCCTCGAGGGCGACGAGGCCACCGGTGGCAACATCGTCAAGGTCGCCATCGAGGCCCCGCTCAAGCAGATCGCGGTCAACGCCGGCCTCGAGGGCGGCGTCGTCGCGGAGAAGGTCAAGGGCCTGCCCGTCGGCCAGGGCCTGAACGCCGCGACCGGCGAGTACGAGGACCTGGTCGCGGCCGGGATCATCGACCCGGTCAAGGTGACCCGCTCCGCGCTGCAGAACGCGGCCTCCATCGCGGGCCTGTTCCTCACCACCGAGGCCGTCGTGGCCGACAAGCCGGAGCCCGAGGCCCCGGCCGCCGGCGGCGGCGACATGGGCGGCATGGGGGGCATGGGCGGCATGATGTGATCTCGCTGGTCGACGTACTGGCGAGCGCAGCGAGCCGGTAGGAGACCAGCAGATCGACTCAGCCTTCGGCTGATCACCTGCCGCTCCACCCGAGCGCTCGACGAGCCCCGATCCTCTGACGAGGGTCGGGGCTCGTCGCTGTTCCGACTCGGGTCGGCAGGCACGACACAATGGCGCCATGACCTATGAGCTGCAGGATTCGATCATCGTCCCCGCCACTCCGGAGGAGGTGCACGCGCTGGTCAGCGACGTCACCCGGACGGGGGAGTGGAGCCCGCAGTGCCACCGCTGCGAGTGGGAGGACGAGCGGCGCGGCGTCGGCGCCCGGTTCGTCGGCCACAACCGCACCCCGCAGCGGGAGTGGGAGACGGTCTCCGAGGTGATCGCGGACGTGCCCGGTGAGCATTTCGCGTGGTCGGTCGGCCCGGGCCGGGCCGAATGGGGCTACCGGATCCGTGCGGTCGACGGCGGCACCGAGCTCACCGAGTACACGCGCACCACGGCGTACTTCGAGGAGGTCTTCGCCGAGCGGTACGGGGACCGCGCGGAGGAGGAGATCAAGGTGCGCCAGGAGGCCGCGCGCACTGGCATCCCCGCAACGCTCGCCGCGATCCGCGAGGTGCTCGCCGCGAGCTGAGACTCCCGGGAAACCTCCGGCAAGGACCGGCGAGCGAGCGCGTCCGGGGACAGGATGGCGGCACACACCGTCGAGGACGCCGTGAACCGACTCCTCGACGCCTTGAGGAGGAGGAACCCATGAGGTCGAGGACGACCCCGAGGCCGCCGGGACCACGTCCCGCGCGGCGCGCCCTGCTGACGGGGATCCCGTTGCTCGGCGCCGGCGCGCTCGCCATGAGCGGCTGCGCCCCGGACGACGCGGGAGCGGCGACGGATGTGGAGGACATCCTGACGATCTCCCTGAACCAGACCGAGAGCCACCCCAGCTACCTGGCGCTGACCTGGTTCGGCGAGCAGCTCGCCGCGGCGACCGAGGGCCGCTGGGGCGCCCGCGTCTACGCCAACGAGTCCCTCGGCGCGCAGCAGGAGGTAGTCCAGCTCGTCTCCGACGGCAGCGTCGACATGGCCGTGATCTCCGCGCCGCAGGTCGAGAACCTCTCCATGGCCTTCCGGCCCCTGAACCTGCCCGGAGCCTTCGTGGACATCGAGCACCAGACCGCCGTGCTGAAGGACGACTCGATCGTCGGCGAGCTGTTCAGCTCCCTCGAGGACGACCGTCGCCTGCGCGTGCTCGGCGGCTTCACCCAGGGCTCCCGCCACGTCTACACCGACCGCGGCCCCATCGAAGGGCCCGACGACCTCGCCGGGCTCAAGATCCGCGTCCAGGAGTCCGACGTGTTCATGGCGCTGACCCGTGCGCTCGGAGGCTCGCCCACCCCGATGGCCTACGGCGAGGTGTACACCGCCCTGCAGGCCGGGGTGCTCAACGGCGCCGAGAACAACGAGGTCAGCTATGTGACCCAGCGCCACTACGAGATCGCCCCCTTCTTCACGTTGACCAACCACCTGGTGGGCCTGGACTACGTGATGGCGAACGTGGACCGGATCGAGGAGATGGACGAGGCCGACCAGGGCGCGTTCACCGAGACCTTCGCGGCCGCGCAGGAGGAGTTCGTGCGCCTGTGGGCGCAGGAGACCGAGTCCAGCATCCAGGCGATGAAGGACGCGGGGGTGGAGATCACCGAGCCCGATCCCGAGGCGTTCACCCCGGCGATCGAGGAGGTGGGGCGCTCCTTCCTGGCCAGCCCCGAGGACGAGGACCTGTACGAGCGCGTGCGCGCGCTCGCCGATGAGATGGGGGTGGAGCGATGAGCGCGCCGCGCAGGAAGGTCGTCCAGGGCCTGACCTGGATCAGCATCGCGCTGTTCGTGGTGCTCGTGCTCGTGGTGATCTGGCAGGTGTTCACCCGCCAGGTGCTGCAGGCGCCCAGCGGCTGGACCACCACCGTCTCCCAGTACCTGTTCATCTGGCTGGTGCTGTTCGCCGTCGCGATGGTGTTCGGGGAACGGGGCCATGTGGCGGTGGACTTCTTCGCCCGCCTGATGCCGCGGCCGGGTCAGCGGATCACCGCGATCCTCGTCGAGGTCTCCATCCTGGCGTTCGCGCTGCTGGGCCTCGTGTGGGGTGGCATCCGCGGCATGGCGATCTCCTGGGACCAGGCGATCCCGGGCCTGCCGGTGACCGTGGGGCAGATGTACCTGGCCCTGCCCGTTGCGGGCGTGCTGATCGCCCTGTTCGCCCTCGAGGACCTCGTGCGCGCCGGCCGCGGCGAGGACATGCTCTCCGGCGACGACGCCCAGACCGAGGCCGCGCTCGACGCTGCCGAGACCTCGCAGAAGGAGGCCTGAGCCGTGGATCCCGCAACTCTCGCAGGCGTCATCCTCATCGCCGGCGTCGTCGTGCTCATCGGCATCGGCGCCCCGATCGCGATCGCGATCGGCCTCCCCTCGATCGTGGCGCTCGCCGCCGTGGTCGGCACCGAGCAGGCCGTGTTCGTGGCCTCCCAGCGCATGTTCACCGGCGCGAGCTCGTTCACGCTCCTGGCGATCCCGTTCTTCGTGCTCGCCGGATCGCTCATGAACACCGGCGGCATCGCCGAACGGCTCATCGACGCCGCCAAGGTCCTCGTGGGCCGGATGCCCGGCTCCCTCGCCCAGACCAACGTCGTCGCCAATGCGCTGTTCGGCTCCGTCTCCGGCGCGGCCGTCGCGTCGGCCGCGGCGATGGGCTCGACCCTCGGGCCCCGCATGAAGCGCGAGGGCTACGACACCTCGGTCTCCGCGGCCGTGAACGCGGCCTCCGCGCCCGCGGGCATGATGATCCCGCCGTCGAACACCCTGATCGTGTACTCGCTGGTCTCCTCGACCTCCGTGGCCACGCTGTTCGTCGCCGGCTACGGCCCGGGCATCGTGTGGGTGCTCGCCTGTCTCGTGGTCGTCGCGATCCTCTCCCGCACCCGTCCCGGCATGAAGGCCCGCGGCGAGCGGGTCCCCCTCGGCCTGGCGATCACGACGCTGCTGAAGGCCGTGCCCGCGATCCTCATGATCGTGATCGTGATCGGCGGCCTGCTGGCCGGCTTCTTCACCGCGACCGAGTCCGCGGTGATCGCCGTGGCCTACTCGTTCATCCTCGGGCTCGTCTACCGTCAGCTCACGCTGAAGAACCTCCCCTCGGTGATCGCGGGCGCCGCCCGCACCACGGCGGTGGTGATGCTGCTGGTGGCGGTGTCCTCGGCGCTGAGCTGGGTGCTGTCCTACGCGATGATCCCGCAGTCGATCTCCTCGGCCCTGCTGGGCCTGGCGGACTCCAAGACGGTCATCCTGCTGCTGATGATGCTGATCCTGCTGATCGTGGGCGCCTTCATGGACCCCACCCCGGCGATCCTCATCTTCACGCCGATCTTCCTGCCGATCGCGCTGGAGCTCGGGGTGGACCCGATCCACTTCGGCCTGATGATCACCTTCAACCTCTCGCTGGGCACGATCACCCCGCCGGTGGGGAACATCCTGTTCATCGCCGCGAAGGTGGGCAACGTGCGCGTGGAGCCGGTGATCCGGCAGATGCTGCCGTTCTTCGGGGCGCTGCTGCTCGGGCTGCTGCTGGTGGTGTTCGTCCCCCAGATCACGATGCTGCTGCCGGACCTGCTGGGAATGAGCAGCGCGGCGGAGTAGTCCCTCTGCAGTCACCTCCGCGCTCCCATCGGGCACGGCAGGAGCGTGGTCGGTCGATGGCGCTGGGCGTGGGGGGGCGCCG